>Ga0315899_10002338_pt1 | contig 21036 bp, 19 predicted proteins | sample LakEriMetagenome_2_FD_203518 | JGI IMG/M metagenome (GOLD analysis project Ga0315899, IMG submission 203518) | Freshwater fungal communities from buoy surface, Lake Erie, Ohio, United States - Buoy 4 MA112 | ecosystem: Environmental > Aquatic > Freshwater > Lake | place: USA: Lake Erie, Ohio... | reverse complement strand
ATGAACCTTCTATGTAATACCACTTCGCAACACCATGACGGACACCATTCACATATGTGCCTTCTTCCTGCAACTTGCCGTTGCTGTTGTACAACTTCCGACTTCCGTGCAATTTCCCATGGTTGTAATTCTCTTCCGACTTCAGCTTACCACCGGTAAAATACGTTTTACGAGAGCCGTGTAAGGTATCGTTCAAATAATATTCTTCACGAAAAATAAATCCGGAGCGATCTACAGCTAATGCAACACCATTCTTCATGCCGTCCTTATAAGTCTCCAACATATTCATAATGTTGCCGCCTGCCGGATAACTAATCCACACGCCGTCCTTCTTTCCGGCGATGTACATTCCTTTCACATCATAAATTCCTTCACGTTCAATCCAGAATCCGACTTTCACTCCGGCAGGGGTTGTGAAATTGGTGTCTTTCGACGTTGGGCGTAGAGGCTGTCCGAATAATTGAACGGTTGCTACAAGAGCAATCATTACAAACACATTTTTTATCATCGTATTATAATTTATGTTTAGCATATCTACTTACTTTACCACGATACTGCAATTTTACCTACAGAACGTCCACTTTCCAAATATTCATGCGCTGCTGATAATTCTGCGGCCTTGAACAGCTTACCTTCCGGCACTTTCACCGTTCCCTTTTCTATCGCACCTGTCACTTGCACCAAACACTCCTGCAATAAAGCGGGTTGCTTATCGGCAATACGCAACATGTTGATACCGGCCATGGTTTTAGACGGAATTAGCAATTGTACGGGATTGTAAAAACCAAAACCGAAGCCCAATTTATACTTGCCCCACCATCCTCTTAACAACAAACGTTCCGCAGCACCATAGCCCGCTATTCGTCCACCGGGTGCAATTATTTTAAATAATTCTTTAAATGTTTTTCCTCCGATATTATCAAAAGCGATATCAATTTTCTTATTGTGATTAACGGCCAAAATCAGTTCGCCTAATTTTCCCGGCTCGCGAATTACTATATCATCAGCTCCCAGCGCTTTGACATAATCGATCTTCGCCGATGAACCCACGACGCCAATTACGTGCGCTCCGCGATTCTTCAGCAACTGCACCAAAACACTTCCCACTCCACCTGCAGCCGCCATCACTACTGCAACATCACCTTTGCGCACAGGAAATGTTTCATACGCCGCAAACCAAGCGGTGCAGCCTTGAGTAGCACATGCCAATGCCGTTACAACTCCCCAACTTTCGGGAATTTGCACTACCGCTTGTTCTGTTGTTTTCACAAATCGCGCATAACTGCCAAAGCGAGAAAAGGCTGTTACACGATCGCCAATCTTGACAGCTGTTACTTTATTGCCAACCTGCACAATACGACCCACGCATTCGTAACCTAAAACACAAGGCAAAGGCGGCGCATCTCCGTACAACCCCTGTCGCGCCATCACGTCAGCGAAATTTAATCCGAATGCTTCCGATGCAATCACGACCTCATTATCTCCACACGTCGGCATCGGCAGTTCCTTCAACAGAAATGAATCGCCGGCACTACCGAACTTGTGTAATACAAAACCTTCGTTGCGATTAGCGCTCATAAACTACTTCCAGTTTGGTCGAATTACGAAGATCGTCGGGTGACACACATTGTTCCGTTGCCGGAATTGTTCCATTGTACACTTTCTTAAAGGCGTTCTTCAAACTATCCGACTCGAATTTCCAGCTCGCAAACGTAAGACGCTCACATAACTCCGCATTGATGGAACCCTGATACACTTTATACACCATCTCGGAGCTATAAAATCCCTGATCGCCCCAAGAAAAATAGGGATCACCCGGTTTACGTCGAATTTCTTTTAATGCTTTTTTTAATTTTTCCAATCTACGCGCATTCATCTCAATATTATGATTTTTGAAACGTGCTAATGCAACCTGCTTACCTTCCCCTGCTGCAACCCACTCGCGAAGCGGAGTGATACGTACAGAATCGGTTACGTCTATCACAACATACATCCCATCTTTTGCACGCAAAAAAATCATTCCGCAATGATTATAACTAGAGCCGGACATGGCGCCCAAACTATTCGCAATAGGATGATTCAAATTCTGGAACACGATATCGCCGTCAAATACAGTCGGCAACGTAATCATATGAATGGTGTCTTCGCTGCGCAAATTCTTCATGGAATCATTTTCCTTTAACGATTCCAATAATGCAGTTCCGGCCTGTTGTGCCGAGTCAGCATCCTGTTGCGGATCACGCTCATTGCTGCACGCTGCAATGAAAAAAAGTAGCGGAAACAAAAATCTTAAAGCCATTTTTTTCGTCTGAAATAAATTAATAACGTAACGGCGATTAGTACCATTATGCCCCATATCACATAATATCCGCCCATGGTATGTAATTCGGGCATGTGATCAAAATTCATTCCGTACACACCCACGATAAATGTTAACGGTACGAAGATGGTCGTAATGATCGTGAGCGTTTTCATCACGATATTCATCTTGTTACTAACACTGGACATGTACAAGTCCATCATGCCCGATAGAATATCACGATACGTTTCCACGGAATCAATTACACGAATAACGTGATCGTACGCATCGCGCAAATAGACTTGTGTAGGATTGGTAATTAACTTCGATTCACTCTTCTGCAAATTACTCACCAGTTCGCGCATTGGCCAAAACGCCTTGCGCAAATAAATGGTTTGTCGTTTCATGTAGTGCAACGTGCGCATGGTGCTCTGCTGCGGATGATCAACGAGTTGATCTTCCATTTCCTCAATCTCATCACCCAAATGTTCCAGCACCGTGAAGTAATGATCAATTACAGCATCGATTAAAGCATACATCAAATAATCAGCACCACACTTTCGCACACGACCTTTACCGAAACGAATGCGGCTGCGGATAATATCAAACACGTCTCCACCATCAGCCTCCTGAAAAGTAATAACGGTATTACGATTCAATAAGATAATACTAAGCTGTTCACTTACAAAAATATCTTCCCCCCGCTTTTCACACTCTTCCTCGTAGATCATTTTCATTATCGATACCACGTAGTGATCATAATCCTCAAACTTGGGTCGCTGATGTGTATTGACCAAATCCTCGAGCGTGAGCGGGTGTATATCAAACATGTGACCAACACGTTCTACAATAGAAGGATCATGCACACCATCCACGTTAATCCACTTCACCATTCCGTTGCGTACGTTCAGCAACGCTTGATCTAGATTGGTGTACGAGTGTTCAGAAAAATCATGTTCGTTGTATTCCAATACCGTTACTGTTACCGGCGCACTGGTATCACGACCCACGTACATCAATGTACCCGGTGGTATTCCTGTCTTTTCTGAAACGGGTTCTATCATCTTATTCGCTTTATGATTCGTCTTCTTGCTCCGGACGCCCTTGCACTACAATTACAATTTCTCCCTTCACCGCCTTGGATGTATAATGTTGATGCGCTTCTTCTAAACTACCTCTGAAATTCTCTTCAAACATTTTGGTCAATTCGCGCGAAACGCACACACGGCGTTCCTTGCCCCAGTATTCTCCTGCTTCTTCCAAAAACTTCACTAAACGATATGGAGATTCATAAAATACCATCGTTCGGGACTCATTTGCCAAATTTTTGAAACGCGTTTGTCTTCCTTTCTTTTGCGGCATAAATCCGAGAAATACAAACTGATCGCAAGGCAAACCGCTTTGCACCAATGCAGGAACAAATGCAGTTGGACCGGGTAAACAATCTACTTCTATTCCTTGCTTGATACATTCTCGCACCAACAAAAAACCGGGGTCAGAAATTCCCGGTGTGCCTGCGTCGCTAATCAAAGCAATAGTTTCACCGGCCTGAATGCGGGACGCAATCCATTCCACTGTTTTGTGCTCGTTGTGCTGATGATGTGCGAGCAACGGTTTTTTGATCTCGTAGTGACTCAACAACTTTCCGGACACACGAGTATCTTCCGCCAATATCACATCGGATTCCTTTAATATGCGCAAAGCCCGAAGCGTGATGTCTTCGAGATTACCAATAGGTGTCGGAACGATGTACAACTTTCCCATGTGTTTAACGGTTGTCGATCCAATCAGTGAAATCGCGAATCAATCGAAATAAATCTTCAAACTTAGTAAGCGGCAATGTTTCCCGTCTATCGCACGTATCGTGATACGCTTTGATGCCGCCCATCGTGTAGATGTAAAAACACATAACATCCTGCTCGGTAAAGAAATAGTGATCGCTGATAGCTGCTTTACCGCGTGATTTGATATTCGGCAAATAACTGCCTTGCGCATTGAGGCGTTGTAGTTCTTTGAACTCGGTTGGGAATAAAGTGGCGTTTACCACAGTAATACCTTCATCTCCGGTACCCAGAATATCCATATTCAACAAAAAGCGAATATTTGATAAGTCAACAATCGGATGTTCCACAAAATATTTTGATCCGATTAATCCAACTTCTTCGGCACCAAAGGCGACAAACAAAATGCTGTATTTCGGACGATGCTCTGCCTTGCTGTAATGCTGCGCAAGATTCAACAACATAGCGACACCACTGGCATTATCATTGGCTCCGGGGAAATACACGTTCTGCCCCATTCGACCCAAATGATCATAATGTGCGGTAAACACAATAAACGAGTCCGGACGTTGTGAACCTTTAACCATTCCCAACACATTGTGTGAAGTGTAATTGCGGATAAACCTGGCCTGAACATTTAACGCGATTTCAGATACATCTTTCCACTCCGATTCAATTTCAATAATCGGAACACCACTTTGATACATGGAAAAATCCCACGGTGTCAATTTCGAACAATGATCCGATCCGTCGATAGGATTCATGCGCACGGGCACCAGCAAGCCTTTTACACCTTTCGGATATTTAATATAATTCAGTAACATGGTGCGGTGTTCTTTATTACGCACACCGGCTGTATCTACTAATACAAAATGTTTTTTGTGCGAAGCTGCATTAAATTGCTGCCAACGTACCGGGTTTGATACTACTGCAGAATCCAGTTTAACCACGATAAATTTCCCTTTCACGGAAGGTGATGCACTGCGCACCATATAATGTTCGCCTGGATCTGATTTTACGGCAGGTTTATTCTTCCAATAAAAAGTGACTTCCACTTTACCCGGAAATGTATTTACCGGAAACGTAAACGGTTGCAAATAAGAACCGCTATTTAAAGCCGGCGCAACGCCCATCTTTTTAAATTCACCGGCAATGTAATCCGCTGCAATTCGATCGCCATTGTTCACGCAGCCACGCCCGTGCATGGAAGGCGATGCGAGCGTATCAATAACTTTTCGTGCATACGTGATGTCCTGTGCATACACGTGTTGCACCAAACATCCTACGATCAGAAAAGTTAGCAGACGCATACGTTAAAAGCGATTTTTAACAATAGTATACAACGTTTGTACCTCGTCCGATTGTTTGTTCCAATTGTACGTACCGGCCAACATATCCAAAAAAGCAAGTGCTTCATCTTTCGATGCACACGCCGAAAGTTGTGCAATACCCTCTTCGTACGCGGATTGATCTTGTTTGAATAACAAACGTGTAAACATGATACGTTCGTTGAGACCAATCGCTTTCTTCCAATCAGGGCGCGGTGGCGGAGGCGTTGCAGGCAGATGTTCCACTTTAACAACCGGTGGTTCTTGTATAGTCGGTTGCTGTTCTATTACATGCTGCACAACCGGTTCCGGCTCGGCAATAACTACTTTTTCCTCAGGCACTTCTACAACCGGCTCCAACTGTACTATTTTTTCTTCAGGCACTACTTCTAAAGGCTGCACCACTTCAGGAGCAACGGGAACAACTTCTACTTCTTGTTGCATCACAGGCTGTACCGGCGGGACAACCACAGCGTTTTCCTCATCGGGCAAAGTGTTCAGGTAGGCAAAAACCACCGACTTGCGATACAACTGCTCGATCTGATGAATAATCAGATCCAATTCTGCTTGTGAAATGTCTTTTCTGAATCCGATGCGGTCGGAGGACGCTTTTATTCCGTCAATTAATGCCGCGATGTCTTTACGAATTGCATTTTTATTAGTTTTCTGCATACTTCGGAATAACGGAAACCGTTGTTTTTTGGTTAGTTTTGCCGTGACGAATTTGTATCTTCAAATGTACGTCATTTCATAAATGTTTAGGACGCGAATAGCATATGTTTCTGGAGAATACTTACCATAGCAGCAGACGCAAAGGTTGGATCGAAGTGATCTGCGGTTCGATGTTTTCCGGAAAAACGGAAGAATTAATTCGACGACTGAAGCGCGCACAGCTGGCGCGTTTGGAAGTGGAAATCTTCAAACCTTCTGTGGATGTGCGTTACGACGAAGTGAAAGTAGTGTCGCACGATGAAAACGAAATTCATTCTACACCCGTGCCTTCGTCGTCCAATATCATGTTGCTGGCGAGTCAGACGGATGTGGTTGGCATTGATGAAGCACAGTTTTTCGATGAAGGTTTGACGCAAGTCTGCAATCAACTTGCCGATAACGGCGTTCGGGTAATTGTGGCCGGTCTTGACATGGATTTTCGCGGGTTGCCGTTTGGACCAATTCCTGCGCTAATGGCGACTGCAGAATACGTAACGAAAGTCCACGCCATTTGCATGCGCTGTGGCAGCCTTGCCAATCATTCTTATCGTCACACCGGCTCTGATGCATTGGTGCAGCTGGGTGAAAAAGACAGTTATCAGGCGTTGTGCAGAGATTGTTTCGCTACCGCCATGAAAACGGAACAAAACCGTTAAGGCAATGCACATGTACACCACAACCGCAATCGGATCAATTGTTTCTGCAGCCCGCATTTACGGTAACAAATCGTATTCCATTACTCAACTACTCACCGATAGTCGCAAAGCGATTCCTTCGGATGATGTATTGTTTATTGCCATAACAGGGCCGCGACATAACGGTCACCATTACATCAACCATTTGTATCAGTTGGGCATTCGTGCATTTCTGATCAGTGAATGGAATGATGAAAATGTCCGCACCATGCCCGAAGCCGCCTTTATCGTGGTTCCGGATACTACTGCTGCATTGCACGAGTTAACCGGACATCATCGCAAACAATTTCATTATCCTGTAATCGGCATTACAGGAAGTAACGGCAAAACGGTAGTAAAAGAATGGTTATACCAACTTCTACACAGTCAATATCAAATTGTTCGTAGTCCGAAAAGCTACAACTCACAAATTGGCGTGCCGTTATCCGTATGGCGCATGAATGACTCGTTCAATATGGCCATTATTGAAGCCGGAATTTCATTGCCGGGAGAAATGGAACGACTTGAACCGATCATCGATCCTGACATTACAATCATTACCAATATACGTTCGGCGCATGACGAGAATTTCGAAAATCGTGAATCGAAAGCAATAGAGAAGTTGAAACTTGGTGCACGTTGTGAAAAGCTATTGTACTGCAAAGATGACGAGCTACTAAGAACACTAATTGAAGTGCAAATACCGCAAGAACGTATTTTGTGTTGGTCACGAAAAAGCAAAGCTCATTTGCAAATTGCTAAAGTGACCAAATCAGTGCAACAAACCTTTATTCAAGGTGTGTGGAATTCGCGATTTGTTGAGATCACCATTCCGTTTACTGATGATGCATCCATTGAAAATGCCATTCATTGCTGGTTATTGTTGTTGCATTTGGGAATTGATGAAGTAAATGTTCAAAACGGAATGCTAACGTTGAGTCCGGTTGCTATGCGTCTTGAATTGAAAGAAGGCAGCAATCAGTGCTCCATCATTAACGACAGCTACAATTCCGATTCTGCATCATTAACTGTAGCACTCGATTTCTTAAACCAACAGCAGCAATACGAGAAAAAAACTGTCATTTTATCTGACCTGTTACAAACAGGAGTTGCCGAACATGAGTTGTATGCTTCCATTGCAAAGCTTTTGCTGAATAAGAACGTTGCCCGATTCATCGGTATTGGGCCGGCATTAATGCGCAACAGGGAACTTTTTACTGACACCGACAGCACATTTTTCGACGACACCGAATCGTTTTTGAGAGACGTGGACGTGTTGCAGTTTTACCGGGAAGTAATTTTAATTAAAGGAGCACGAAGTTTCAGTTTTGAACGAATCAGTAAAATGCTTCAGCAGAAGGCGCATGAGACAGTTCTTGAGATAGATCTTTCTGCGTTGGTGGAGAACCTTAATTACTTACGCGGGAAATTACAGCCGGCTACCAAAACTATGGCGATGGTAAAAGCCTTTTCTTATGGAAGCGGCAGTTTCGAAATTGCAAACGTATTACAGTTTCATCGTGTAGACTATCTCGCTGTAGCCTATGCCGATGAAGGTGTTGAATTGCGTAAAGCCGGTATTACATTGCCCATTATGGTAATGAATCCTGAAGTGCAGAGTTACGAAACAATGATTCGTTATCGCCTGGAGCCGGAAATTTTCTCTTTCCGCATATTGAAGCAATTTGAAGAGGCTGCACAACGCTATCGAACATTGCATGCGGGCAGCGAACGTATTCCGGTGCACATCAAGTTGGATACCGGCATGAAACGACTCGGTTTTGAAGAAGGAGAAATCTCTGAACTGGTAGTGCGTCTTGGCAACAGTAAAAATCTGCAACCCGTAAGTGTATTTTCACATTTAGTGGCCAGTGAAGAAAACGCACTGGATGATTTCACGCGCAAGCAAATTGAATTGTTCAAATCAATGAGCGATGTGATCCGTAAGCATTTCGGCGAAGGTGTGATGCGGCACATTTTAAATTCAGCAGGCATACAACGATTCCCAGATGCTCAATTTGAAATGGTTCGCATGGGCGTTGCATTGTATGGTATTGGCGCGAATGCAGTCGAACAAAAACGATTACAACCAATCAGTACCTTACGCACAACAATTTCACAAATTAAAAATGTGCAGCCGGGAGAGTCGGTGGGCTACAACAGAAAGTTTGTTGCGACAACTCCTATTAAAATTGCGACCGTTCCTATAGGATATGCCGACGGCTTAAGTCGAAAACTAAGTAACGGTAAAGGCGTGATGTACATCAACGGACAAGCTGCGCCCATCGTGGGCAACGTTTGCATGGACATGTGCATGATAGATATAACTAACATCACATGCGTAGAAGGAGATGATGTTGTTGTCTTCGATCGCGAACATCCGATTACCGAGCTGGCGGAAGCATCCGGCACTATACCTTATGAAGTACTTACGAATGTTTCGAGAAGAGTGAAGCGCATATACTATCAGGAGTAATTAGGAAATATTTCCGGATCTGCGCTGCTACAGCCTGTCCCATTGCTCTTACAGCAAACTAAGACACTCCTGTTGTCCACTTTTGCTTATATCCTCATATAAGTGAATGTACAAGAAACTCAGCTATTTGGTTTGATCGTGTAACACGGACCAGGTCTTGATCACTAATGCAGGAATTCAACACAAGAAAGGATGGAATCATTTGTTCGTGGTATGATGACAGCGAGTTCGCGCAATCGGATCGTCATCCACAATGATACAGCGTAAAACATTCTTGGTTGTATTAACATCGCATTTTTTCGATTTAGCATGAGGAAAGATAGCTTTCTACAAATCGGTATAAATGAAAGTCGCCCTGCCGGCGAGCTTCGCTAACTTGATTTAACAATAATTTGCGATCAATCTTTCGCATGATGTCTTCCTGAATTAAACGATACGCTTTATCGGCGAACAATAACACGGTGCGTGAATCATCACGTGCTTCCTGCATCATGAGTTCTACTGCGGAAATAAGCTCCGTTGTGCCTTCATTTTTAATCCCGATAGTTTTTACAATCTGCGGCAACGTATTAGTTACGTTGCGGTGCGACACCATGCCATGAAGATTTTTCAAAAACGTATTCGCACCCGGACGATCCGATTTATTTACAACAAAGACGTCCGCAATTTCCATCACACCTGATTTGATCGCTTGTACCTCATCTCCCGCTTCAGGAACCAACACCAAAATTGTCACGTCGGCAAGCCCTGCAATTTCCACTTCCGATTGACCTACACCCACTGTTTCAAGAATGACTACATCGAATCCGGAAGTTCGCATCACATCACTAACTTCAATAGCTTTCGCTGATAAACCGCCGAGAGAGCCTCGTGTGGCCAGCGAACGAATAAACACATTCGGATTATTAAAATGCTCCGACATACGTAAACGATCCCCCAGCAAGGAACCGAAATTGAAAGGAGAAGTCGGGTCAACTGCAATAACGCCAACACGTTTTCCCGCTGCAGTTAAGGTCTTAATGTAATTATTGATGACCGTACTTTTCCCCGCACCGGGAGGGCCGGTAACACCTATTATCGGACAGGCGTTAGAAAAATTTAATGCGCCCAACAGCTGTTTGTGTCCCGGGAGTTCATTTTCTACAACCGTAATAGCACGGGCCAGCGAACGGTGATCACCGGACGCCATTCCCTTCAACAACGACTGTATTTCGGACATGCCGCAAAGTTAACTAACATTGGCGTTCTACCTTGCACATGCATACCGAACTTTCCGATAACTTTACAGCGCATGGCCGGTACGCTGCTTTCTGTTGTCATCATTACGTTCAACGAACAACGTAACATCGAACGTTGCCTGAAATCTGTTCAGTCAGTGGCCGATGAAATCATTGTGTTGGATTCATTCTCAACGGACGAGACTGAAGCTATCTGCAAACAATACGGTGTTACGTTTATTCAGCATGCGTTCGACGGACATATCCAACAGAAGAATCGTGCACTGACATTTGCAAAACATCCGCTGGTTCTCTCTTTAGATGCGGATGAAGCTCCTGATGAAACTTTACTTCAAGCTATTCGGGAAGTGAAAAAAAACACGACTGCATCAGGTTACACGATGAATCGTCTAACGAACTATTGCGGCCAATGGATTAAACATTGCGGCTGGTATCCGGATACTAAATTGCGATTATGGCAATCCGGCAGTGGAACCTGGGGCGGTTTGAATCCTCACGATAAATTTGAATTACATTATGGAGACAAGCATGTTGTCCATTTACCGGGTGACATTTTGCACTACAGTTATTACACTGTGGAGGAACATTATCGTCAGGCGGATAAATTTTCAGGAATAGCTGCGCAGGCATTGTTTGCTAAGGGAAAAAAGTCTTCGCTCTTGTTTGCTGCATTTAAGTCGGGAGTAAAATTTATTCGCAACTACATTATTCATGCAGGATTTTTGGATGGTTATTACGGTTGGGTGATATGTAAAATCACGGCGTGGGAAACATGGCTGAAATACAAAAAATTGTGGGCGCTTAATAAGGATGCGAAATGATTACGGCACTTCGAAATAGCTTGAGTAATGTACGTATGTGGTGGATCATATTCCTACTGGCTGCTGTTATTGTAACATTACATCGACTGCTGTTTGTTGATTTTGCATTCAATAACTTTGAAATATTCCGTCATTCGTTCTTCAATTTAAATCGTGGTGTTGACTTATATGCGCAATATCCCGACTTACATTACGACATCTACAAATACAGCCCGACGTTTGCCGCACTTATGGCTCCATTTTACTGGATGCCTTCCTACATCGGCATCTTTTTCTGGAGCTTGTTGAATACACTGTTCCCCGTTTGGGCCATCAGCAAATTGAAACTTTCCGATAAATCTAAAGGCATTGTCCTGTTGCTAATTCTTGTTGAAACAATTACCTCCATTCAGAATTCTCAAAGTAATGGCTTGATGGCAGGTTTGATGATAGGCGCATTTCATTTCATGGATACCGGAAAACCGGGACGTGCCGCTTTGTTACTGTGCCTCGGGTTTCACGTAAAGTTATTTGCTGCGGTCGCAGGTATCCTGTTTGTTTGCTATGACAAGAAGTTTCGATTCATTGCGCTTTGTGCATTTTGGTTTATTGCACTTGCAGCGTTGCCACTACTGTTTACTAACCTCGACACGTTGTTCTTACATTATCAAAACTGGTGGACGTTAATAAAAACAGATCCATCGCACGAACTGAATTTTTCCGTAATGACTTTTGCTGAGCGCACTTTAGGCATTCATGCAAGCGATGGATATTATATTCTGCCCGGAATGATACTATTACTGTTACCGGCAATCCGCACGGCTTATCACGCGAGTTACAACTACCGACTTTTGTGGCTGGCATCCATTCTTTTGTGGGTTGTTATTTTCAATCATAAGGCGGAGTCTCCAACGTTCATCATCGCAATGTGCGGAGCGGCATTATGGTTCGTCATCTCTGATTGGAACAAGTGGACAATAGCCCTACTAATTTTTGTTGTGCTGCTTACCGGACTCTCTGCGTCGGATCTATTTCCGTCATTCATTCGCAATGAATACATCAAGCCTTATGCACTGAAAGTACTGCCGTGCATTATTATGTGGATTGTCGCAACAATTCAATTACTGAGCACTACTTCACGCGGGGTGCTGTGGCTGAGAAATGAGCATTCCTCGGCTCTGCGAACAAGTACAAAACAGTAAACAGAATATAGAACATAATACCTTGATTCGTCTCCAGGGTATCGTCTGTAAAAAATGAGACAATCAAAATGGTAAAGAAGGCTATATAGCCTAATGTCCATCGTTTTAACCAATAGGCCGGCAGAATTAGCATTGCAATAAACAGTATCAAGCCCAATAATCCTAAAGTCACTGCTACTGACGCAAACTGATTGTGCGCATGCATCCAACGCCATTTCTCTTTGAGCTCAGAACCGGTGCGCTCATAATAATCCTTGTATGCCATTGTTTGGCCCGCGGTACCAACACCAAATAATTTGTGATCAGACCATGTAGCGTATGCCGCGTTTAAAAACGCCAAACGCATTCCTACTGAATTTCCGCTTGGATTTCCTCCCAGAGAAAAATGATAAACTTCCCACAACACCTGATACAAGCGGCGTTCCAACACATTACGTTCACTATCGCGGTAATTCGTTACACCACTTGCCACAGCGCGAATATCTGAATCGGATAATTGCATCAATCCGTCGGCATCCTTTCGCAAACCTTTTGAAGCCATGAATCTGATTAATGTATTACTCAATTCATGTCCTTTTGCATCACGTTCGTGCAAGTGTGTGCTTGTACGCGCCAACCAAACAGAATCTAATTCTTCCCAACACACATATTCAAGTACCAAATTCCCATTTTCCGACATGGCATACCCGTGATTAAATGTATAGGCATTACCTAATCGCGTCACCTGATCATAAGTTCTGCGCTGGTCGTATTTGGTATCAGGCACTATCTCTTGCCAAACCGAATTTATCTTAACCCCGCTGTACACCACAAAACCAAAGATTAACAGTAATGGTATTGCCCCCATCCATTTGCGTTTTGACCTAAAAATCAGCAACGCTATAATGACAACGCCTCCTGCAATCAGCACTACAATGCCTGTTAATGACTGCATTTGTACGAAGAAGAACGAATACCAGGCAACAATAATTAGCGCGACAGCAATAGTCCACCAAACACGCTTTATCATTAACCATCGCGCAACAACAAATACAGAAAGAGCACCCATTAGCGAAAGTCGTATAAGCGACACCGACCTGGATGCCTCGCGAACATCATCTAAGTCAATGGCACGGTAATCAAAAGACTTGTAGTACGTAATAATCGAACTTATCAATGTGGCTAAAACAAACGCACCTAACGTCCATACCACGAACTTGTATCTCATCGGTTTAATCGTTCCATAAACAAGCGGGAAGATCAATAGCGGAAGTTTGATTCGCACATCGCGCCAGGCGTCTTTAGTATCGGGCGACCAGAACACGCCAATAACATGTAGCAAGAAAAATGCGAAGATGAGCCACAACGATTTATTCGACTTCAGACGATTCCATTTGTCTGCAAACTCACCTTCCCAAAGCCAGTTAATTCCACAAACAAAACCGGCCAAGCCCAGGAAAAACTTGGACAGCGGCAAGCCCGTTGCGATGAGCAACAAGGATAAAACATAAAAACCCTCGCGGTATGGTGCCGGTAAACGATACATGGTGTGCTGATACAAGTATAACAATCAGCAATTAACTTTCGCTGCAACGTTTACTTCGTCATTGTATTGTGTAAGACGCATAAATTTTTAGCGGCGTTCCAGATCGGCTCGCTGCTTAGGTTTCGGAGCATCTACAACTGTGGTCAGAATAGCATTGTATCGGGACAAATCGGACAACGACTTGATTCCTGCCTGTACTTCACGATCGGTGGTAAATCCATTCGCCAAACGTCCGGTACGGAAATAATAACGTCCTGAAATTTCCTGTTCCAACAAGGCTTTAATTTCTGCCTTATATTGAATGTAGTCGTCACTTTTTTCGTCCTGCACTTTTTTATCTAAAGCAGCGAATTCATTTGCTCCTGCTGCAAAAGTGCCCGACTGTTCCGCATTTTCTTTAAATGATTTCAAGTGTAGTTCTTCGGGGGTGATGTATTGCACGTTCTGACTTTTCGCAAACTGAACAAAATCATTGTATTCGGCATCAGACAATCGGAACTGATCTGCCGGTCCAATGGTCGGATGTTGTTTCACATATTGACTCGCGAATTTGAAGATGACACCGCTTTGGTCTAACGTATCCGTTAGCGTGCTATACTTCGGGTGATCCAGTTCCATGTCCGGAATGATACCAAGTCCGTCCCAAACCACACGACCATTCCGGGTTTTGAATGGTGTAATCAACGAATCATTCATGCGCTTCACGGTCCCGTCCGGATTACGATGAGCATAATCCAGCGACTGCACACAACGACCGCTCGGAATATAATACTTCGCAATAGTGACTTTAAACAATGACCCATACACCAACGGCACTGTATTTTGCACTAAACCTTTTCCGAAAGAACGTTGCCCGATAATTACCGCGCGATCCAAATCCTGCAATGCACCTGAAACAATTTCTGATGCGGATGCGGAACCGGAATTTACTAAAATCACCAATGGCATTTTTGTGTCTAATGGCGCATGTTCCGAACGGAATTGTTTGTCCCACTCGCGCACTCGTCCGCGCATGGTTGTCACCAATTGCCCGCGTTCAACAAATATCCCAACAATGTTCACAGCTTCAGTCAACAACCCACCCGGATTATCGCGCAAATCGAGCATAATGGAAGTTGCGCCATCCTGTTTTAATTGTGCTGCAGCTGCGCGAACTTCATTGGCAGCATCTTTCATGAAATTATCAAGACGTATGTAGCCCACCTTATTCGCCAGCATAGTGCTGTGTGAAACGTTCTTCTCCTTAACCTCCTGACGTGTGATTACAAATTCTGTTCCTGAAGGCTGACCATCTCGTTCAACTTTAATTTTTACCGATGAACCTGCAGTGCCTTTCATCATTTTCCCTACCTGTTCAATTGTCATTCCTGCAATAACGGTTCCGTTGACCTCTTTCAAAATATCACCTACTTTCACGCCGGATTTTTCTGCAGGAAATCCTTCGAATAATTCAGCAACAACAATCTTGCCGTCAATCATTCTGGCACGCAAACCTATTCCGCTGTATTGTCCTGTTAGCTGAATTTTGTAATCCTCGACAGCTTCTTCGGGAATATAAACAGTGTAAGGGTCAAGGGAAGCCAGCATTGCATCAATACCGGTCTTCATTAATTCTCCGGGCTTGGGTTCATCAACGTACAGCTTGTTCAGTTCTTTATAAACACTTCCGAAGATTTCCAGATTCTTTGATATGTCAAACAAACGATCATTGCGATCTGCAGCTGCGCCGATAAATATTCCGACCACTAAAAACGAAACCGGAATGATACTTCCCAATACAATGCGCTTCATAGTTTGCATACTTTAAATATTACGGTACCGGATCATAACCACTTCCACCTAACGGATGGCAACGACCCATGCGCTTCATGGTTAACCAACTTCCTTTCAAAGCTCCATATTTCTTAACTGCCTCTATACCATATTGAGAGCAGGTTGGTGTAAAACGACACGATGGAGCTAAATACGGAGAAATTGCCCCCTGATAAAATCGTATCAAACCCAGGACAATCGCGGAAAAAAACCGTGATAATAAATTACGTTTTGGAGTTTGTTCGCTCAACACCTGAAAATTGATTGATCAGCTTTTGTAAAGTTAGAACAATTTTAGCCGATGTTTCTTGCTGCGTCAGTTCTTCCTTGTGTGTGTATATAAAGATGATGTGCGCTGTTTGCTGATGTTGCTGTAAATACTCTGCGAGCGGTTGTTTTTTAAGTCGATACGCCTCGCGCAAAAGTCTTTTAATACGATTGCGTTGTGATGATTTTTTAAATAATCGTTTCGGAACGACAAAAGCAACTTGAGCTGCATGTAGGTCTGTTGCAGGAACTACTTCATACAAAACGCGGCAAGGGAAACTGAACACAAATTGTTTAGAGGCCGCAAGACGCGAGAATACAGCCTTGCCGGAAAGTCGCTCCGATTTACGGAACTTATTCACTTTACTTCTTGTTGGCTTGTTTGATGTATTCTTCCAAAGCCATAGTCATGGATGGAGTGCCCGGTTTCGGCGCATGAATATCTAAACGCAATCCGGCTTCTTCCGCAGCCTTCGCCGTTGTCGGACCAAATGCCGCAATGCGCGTTTTATTCTGCTTAAACTTCGGGAAGTTCTTAAACAATGAAGTAATTCCTGAAGGACTGAAGAATACAAGGATATCGTAATATACATCAGCAAGGTCACTCAAATCGCTACACACCGTGCGGAACAATACTGCCTTGGAATAATTGATGCTGTGCTTATCAAGAATTTCCGGAATTTCTTCTTTATGCACATCAGTACATGGGTAAAGAAATTTCTCGTCTTTGTGCTTCTTGATGATATCCAGCAGATCGGCGAATGTGGCTTTACCGTGAAATATTTTACGCTTTCTGTACTGTACATATTTCTGCAAATAATATGCAGTTGATTCTGAAATACAGAAGTACTTCAGGTCATCCGGAACAGTGTGACGCACCTCTTGACAAATACGGAAGAAGTGATCCACCGCATTACGACTTGTGAGTATTACGGCTGTATGTTCTGCAATATTTACACGTTGCTGGCGGAATTCCTGAGCAGGAACACCTTCCACATGAATAAATTCCCGGAAGTCGATTTTAAGATTGAACTTCTTGGCCAAATCCGCGTACGGATTCTTATCGGTCTCCGGCTTAGGCTGGGTAACCAATATACTCTTTACTTTCAAGTCCGGGGTCTTTGCGGTAGCCACGATCGCTTAGAGTTTGGGTGAGTTGTTAAAAGTTGCCAATGAATAGCTTCATTAAAACGACGAAAGGGATTATTTCGAGGGTGCAAAGGTATATAAATAAGTAATACAAGGAAACACCAGGAGCAGATAAGACTACCATTGTCGACCGTAAAACTCTATAAATTAGAAACATAGCCCAAAAGGTTAGCCCTGCATAAATGAGCCATTCTTCAGGAATTTGATGAGAAAAAGCTAAAAGGAGCGTGATTGGGAATAAAACGATGCCCAACATCTTATTCGTGAGTAGTATCGCATAGATGTATTCGTTGGCTTGTTCTTTCCATCCGAAAATATAACCAATTACACGGGTAGATAATAACTTGACCAAATATGTCCCGATAATCAACCCGGCGATTTGGAGAAAAAGTACTACGCTGATATTCTGAACGTACCCGCATGAAAGCGTTACAAAAAGAGTAGCATTAAGCAGGAAGTTGATTAACAGAAAAAGTGCAGGTCGTCCGAGCAACATCGATTCTTCCCGGTATAACAAGCCCAACGATGCGATGCGGAAAAACCCGCCCAACAAGCGATTCATGCGTCTTCCATCGAACACACGAAGAATAACCAACAAGGTGAACGAGACAAACAATGCAGCCGGGATATACCGAAATTCGGAATGATCCGGCAAAAGTTGCGGATGAAAGCCCGTATTGCCCGAAGTTAACCACGGTGATGCGGTATCATACATGCCGAAAATAATCAATGCTTGGTGTTAAACGCGAACGAACGTGAAATCGAGAAGCCTAATTTGTAGCCCCCTTTTAACCAATTATCCTGTGTGCCCGGGAGGAAATTATTTTCCATGATACCCGCGGAATTCGTCAGGTTAATGTTAAAGATGTGACCGCCTGTTTCCATTTCAATACCAATACCGATAGGATCGTAGAACGCATCAGTACCGCGACGGAATTTGCTACCGATATAAAAATAATCACCGGTAATACTAACACGCTTCGTAAGTTTCACTCGAGCTGCTATGCCACAGGCGAAAAATCCGTTAGCATCGAAATCGCCATTTGTGTTCATTGGGCCTTTTACAAAATTGCGGTGAACGTAAGTTGGTAGCGCTTCGAAGGAAACAATACCTTGTTTGCGGGCTACGATTAATTGTGTAACGTAGTTAAAACGATGTGAAGTTTTTGTAGAGAAATCATTTAAATCAACACCCGCATAAAATTGATCTTCGCGCTGCGGAATAAAGCCCATGGTAGAATATAAGGCGATACTCACCGGCTGTTTGTTGTTTGTAGTTTGAGTCATGAAACGCCATTTGAAATTGGCATCAAGCAACTCGAACTGTTTGCTGCGCCCAATTCCGATAGACAATTTCTCGGACAAACCGTAATCGAACGAAAAGCGGATATCACGGGAATCATCAAAACCCCAAAGTGTATGTCCACCTCCGTTACTGGAAACACCCATATTTCCGAAACGGTGAATGATGCGAAAATCTAACGTCTTATGTTTAGTAGTTTCTGTAGTTTGTGCATTAATTACTTTGAATGTCTTGAACGTGGCTAGTACATAATCTTTTTTTGCGTCGGCCTTTTCAAGAGAATCCAAATAAGCCTGCATATCATCCTGGGCAAAGGCGGATGAACAAATTATCAAAGTAGCGACCAGTAAAAGCTTTTTCATAAGCGTTTAGTAAGGGGCAAAAAAAACCGGTAGTCTTTCGAGCTACCGGCTGTGAAGGTATTACTTTTTACCGGGTTGCACCATTACGGTGTGGACGGTGACTTCAATATTCTCTGCAATTTTTGCACCCACTGCTTCAGGCACTTTTATTTCGTGATCTTTCAATGCAACGTTAAACTTCAAGTCGACTGTTATAACTCCACCTTTGACAATTATAGTAGCAGGTAATGTACGTGGTTTGGTAACACCGTGCATTTCCAAATTTCCGGTAATTGTCACGTTATAATTACCGTCTTTAGTGTAATCTACCTTTTCGTTGATTTTGCCTTTGAAAGTTGACTTCGGATACTTGTCACTTTCCATATAGTTTTCATTGAAGTGCTCCTGCATTAAACCATTAGGGAAAATGAATCCTTTGATCATTACCTGAGCAATAACGTCGTTGGTTTTGGTGTTCAACAACATGGTTCCTGTTGTATCCACAGCATTGATATCTTCCAATGCAGTGTGCGAGTAAAAAGACACTTTACATGTTTTGTCTTTGTAGATCTGTGCTTGTACCAGGCCTGTTGTTGCAATTACAAGAACTGCCAATGCGATAATTTTCTTCATGTTTTTAGTTTGTTTAGTGAGCAAGTTACAATATTCGCGCCAAATCGGATTGCAATTCCAATTAGGTTGCAAATATATGTACATACATATATTATACCGAGGATTTCCCGCTTTTTTTGTTGGCGGGTTCACCCGTTGTTTTATGTATTTTTGACCGCTTTCAAAAAAGCACAAAAATCATATTTATGGCAACAGACAACTTTCAAGCACCGGATTACTATCAGTTAGACGAATTATTGACCGATGAGCACAAGCTCGTTCGTGATACTGCCCGTGCATGGGTGAAAAAAGAAATTTCGCCAATCATTGAAGATTATGCTCAGCGGGCTGAGTTCCCAAAACATATTATAAAAGGTTTGGGCGAAATCGGAGCTTTCGGTCCATACATACCTGCGGAGTACGGCGGTCCGGGTTTGGATCAAATCTCGTACGGATTAATTATGCAGGAATTGGAGCGCGGAGACTCCGGAATTCGTTCTACGGCATCTGTGCAAAGTTCTTTGGTAATGTATCCGATTTATGCATTCGGTTCGGAAGAACAGAAGCGCAAGTATTTGCCAAAACTGGCAACCGGCGAAATGATGGGATGCTTTGGTTTAACTGAGCCGGATTACGGTTCAAACCCAAGCGGTATGATCACTAACTTCAAAGACAAAGGTGATCACGTGGTATTGAACGGCGCTAAAATGTGGATTTCCAATGCACCATTTGCAGATATCGCTGTAGTATGGGCAAAAAATGAAGAAGGCGTTATTCACGGCATGGTTGTGGAGCGTGGTATGGAAGGATTTACCACCCCTGAAACTCATGGTAAATGGTCGCTTCGTGCATCTTCCACCGGCGAATTGGTTTTCGATAATGTGAAGGTTCCGAAAGAAAATATCTTCCCCGGTGTAAAAGGATTGAAAGGTCCTTTGAGCTGCTTAAACTCTGCTCGTTACGGAATTTCCTGGGGTGCTTTAGGCGCAGCGATGGATTGTTACGATGTGGCATTGCGCTATTCACAAGAGCGTATCCAATTTGGCAAACCAATTGGCGCATTCCAATTGCAACAGAAAAAATTGGCTGAGATGATTACCGAAATCACCAAAGCACAATTGTTATGCTGGAGACTCGGTGTATTGAAAAACGAAAACCGTGCGACTCCTGCACAAATTTCAATGGCGAAGCGTAATAACGTTGACATGGCATTAACCATTGCACGTAATGCTCGCCAAATGCTGGGTGGTATGGGTATCACAGGAGAATATCCGATTATGCGTCACATGATGAATCTGGAATCGGTTGTGACTTACGAAGGGACACACGATATTCACTTGTTAATTACAGGTATGGATGTAACCGGATTTAATGCGTTTAATTAAGAAGATCATTTTACTTATTGCGGCCCGAATCATATGGTTCGGGCCTTTTTATTACACCCCCGTGTGCCCTGTTTGGCATAAGCCTTGTACTATTTGATGTACCGAAGTGTAACTTTTCCGAACATTCGTAGTT
>Ga0315899_10002337_pt1 | contig 21039 bp, 20 predicted proteins | sample LakEriMetagenome_2_FD_203518 | JGI IMG/M metagenome (GOLD analysis project Ga0315899, IMG submission 203518) | Freshwater fungal communities from buoy surface, Lake Erie, Ohio, United States - Buoy 4 MA112 | ecosystem: Environmental > Aquatic > Freshwater > Lake | place: USA: Lake Erie, Ohio... | reverse complement strand
CCCGCCATCAGCGCGAAGTTGCCGTAGTCGATGGTGATGTGATCACTCGCCGGGTTGGGGAAAACCGTCACCGTGTTCAACCAGCTGGGTTGTCCTTCAAAGCCTGTGAAGGTGATGTCGATGAGCAGGGTATCAGTTACCGTTACATAGGTGGTCACGGTATCGTAAATCGTTTCGTAGGTATACACCGTATCGTACACCGTTTCATACACCGTCAAGGTATCATACACCGTAAACGTGCATGCATCGAGCGTGTAAAGCTCTTGCACTTCTTCGGGCGTGAGGGCGCGGTTCCAGATGCCGATGTCGTCCAATCGACCGTTGTAATATGAATCTAGAGCGCAATTCAAGAAATTTCTGGCGCCAATTAACATAGAATACTCATTCGTGGATAATGGTCCTGCCTGGGGAATGCTTTCAACTAAAATTCCGTCAACATATAATGACATTGTTATTCCATCGTACACCATTGATAAATGGAACCAATCTGAATCAAATCCTGGACCTGCCAAAAAACTGCGATTCGGACACCAAATGTCAGAGATATACTGACCGTCAGAATAGGAATAAATGCGAAAAGACATTTCAGTGGATGAAGAAACTCCATCAGGAATGCACCCCTTATTAAGAATGAATGTTGGCGGATCTGTTTCCAAAGAATTATTTTGAATCCAAATGGAAACTGAAAAGTTGGCTAGGCTGAAGTCACTGCTATTAAGCACTTCAATGAAGTCATTCATTCCATCGAATTCGTATGCACTGTTGCAAGTCCCAAACCGGTCCTCCGTCAACGTTGCACCGTTCACTACACCATCATTACCGTTGCCGCTTTCATCGTTGGCATTTCCGCAAAACGGCCAGTAGCCCACGAGGCCTTGCTGGAGGTTGCTAGGTAGCGACACACACGGCGGTGGTGTTGTGCCGGTGTAGAGGTTTTGGATTTCTTGCTCGGTGAGGGCGCGATTCCAAATTCCAATATCATCCAAAACTCCTTGAAAGCCCCACATGCTGTGTCCTCCGATGTAAATGCCATTTGCGGAAGATTGCAATGGAGGTAAATTCGTATTGCTAAAAATTTCAATTGAATTGATGTAAATTTTGGTTGTTCCTTCCGAGTAAATTGCCGCGAAGTGGATGGTTTGGTTAAGAGGCGATACAAACGTTGAAGTTTCGCATGAACCGTTGTTTAGAGCAAAGCATGCTTCAAAAACTGTACCTCCAGGGTGGTTGGTACCTAATACGGCAATTGAAAAAGATCCACTGCCTCCCAAATTATGTTCAATTATCCTTTCTCCAGGAGAATTATAGTTTGTGTTTTTATAAAACCCGGTTAACGAAATTGACTGCGTATTCACAGGAAAACTGGATACAGAAATATTATTACTACCATCAAATGAATATGCTTTGTCGACATTCCCAAACCGATCCTCCGTCAGCGTTGCCCCATTCACCACCCCATCATTTCCATTTCCGCTTTCATCATTTGCGTTTCCATTGAACGGCCACCAGCCCACGAGTCCGTCGGTGGAAACGTAGGAGGGCACCTGTGCGGCGGCTGGCAAAACAAGCAACGTGCATAGTGCGCACGCGAGTACATAAAGAGTTTTTTTCATAACAAATAAGTTGTAGTGCTGCCTTGTCCCTGCGGCAGGGTTAGTATAAAAAAATCAGCGTGGGACTGGACTGTGAAGTGCGGGGTGCAATTCGGGGGTGAAGATAGGGAAAGCGGTGAAATGGTGACTTGTTGAAATAGTGAAGTAGTGAAATGGTGAAGGGGGGCTCCATTTCACCGCGTCACTATTTCACTGCTTCACCAATTAGCTTTGTCATTTCCGATTTATCTTTACGACATGAGTATCATTATGATCGAGGCGGATGCCCAAAGCAGCAAAATTCTATCGTCATTGGCCAAGCGTCTGGGCGGGAAAGTGGTGGGGTTAACACGTCAGAAGTATGAAGATTTTTTGTTGGGTGAACTGATGGAAAAATCAAAGACTAAACGCACTGTGTCAAAAGCGGCGGTCTTGAAGGAGTTGCGCAAAAAATGAATGTCGAATTAGATAGCTCGTTTCTGAAGTCTTTGCGTAAGCTGAAAGAAGTTCAAATACGCATGAAGGTGGAGCGGCTTATTCTGGCACTCGAACAAGCTGATGCGCTCTCAAAAATCAAAAGCGTCAAAAAAATCGTAGGTCATCAGCGGTATTATCGAATACGTCTTGGCGACTATCGCACTGGGTCTCGAAAAGATAAACTCTGATGCCGTTCGCTTGATTGTAATAGCGCATCGTAAAGACGTATACGATATATTTCCTTAAAGACTCCGTTTCGAAAAGAAATGCACGAAGCAGACAGAGTTGATTTATTCTCTGCGCCCTCGCGCTTAAAAACAAAAAGGGACGCAAAGGCGTCCCTCTATATTCAATGGTCTGGTTGCGTTCGGATGGGTGGTGGCACAGCGGTGCGTCCCTAAAACCCTAAAATCCTATCATCCCACAATCCTATTCAACGATTTCCACCTTCGTCATCTTATCACCCTGACGAATTTGGTCGATGATATCCAGACCTTCTACCACACGGCCGAAGCAAGTGTGATTGCGGTCAAGGTGCGCAGTGTTATTACGCGAGTGGCAAATGAAGAACTGTGAGCCTCCTGTGTTACGGCCTGCGTGTGCCATGCTCAATACGCCACGATCATGGTACTGGTTGCCACCATCCAATTCACATGGGATTTTGTAACCGGGTCCACCTGTGCCAATGCCGTTGGGGCATCCGCCTTGAATTACGAAATCCGGAAGGACTCGGTGAAACGTAAGTCCGTCGTAGAATCCGCTCTCTGCTAGTTTAATAAAGTTGGCTACAGTGCCAGGCGCATCTGCATGATAGAACTCAATATGCATGTCGCCTTTTTCGGTGTGGATGATTGCTTTTTTCATGCGACAAATTTAACCATGGAGATTGGATTTACCGCAGAGGCGCAGAGATGGCAGAGAGTTTCTTCTTGCGATTCTTTGCGTCTCTGCGGTTAAAAAAATACAACCGCGGTAAAAACATCACAGCTTGCGCACTGCAGCCTTGAACTGACGTCCGCGGTCTTCGTAGTTTTCGAAGAGGTCGAACGATGCACATGCCGGAGATAACAACACAGTGTCACCTTCACGTGAAAGGTCATAGGATACGCGAACAGCCTGATCAGCAGTTTGCACATCTACGATTTGCGTCACCGTTCCGGCAAATGCCTTGCGGATTTTGCTGCTGTCTTTGGTGAGACATACAATCGCCTTCACTTTGCTTTTCACTAGATCGTTTAAATCTGCGTAGTTGTTGCCTTTGTCTTGTCCACCGGCAATCCATACCGTAGGAGTCTTCATGCTCTCGAGAGCATACCATGCAGAATTCACATTGGTAGCTTTGCTGTCGTTGATGAAGGTCACACCGTTCACTTTAGAAACGAACTCGAGGCGGTGCTCAACGTTTTCAAAGTTCTCGAGACTTTCACGCACGATTTCTTTGCGCAATTCGAAGATCATTCCGGCCACACCTGCAGCCATGCTGTTGGCGAGATTGTGCTTTCCTTGCAATGCAAGTTCAGTCATTTTCATAGTTAGCGTATTGTATTGGTTGATATAGATGATAAGTTGATCATTGTTGACATAGGCGCCACGCTCACCAAAGGGTAGCTTGTCGCTTATGGTGTAGGGATAGAGCTGAGCAGCTATGGTTCGCTCGCTGAGCTCTTTCATGATGACAGGGTCATCGGCACAGAAAATGAAAATGTCATTCTCCGTCTGGTTGTTGACGATGCGCAACTTCGAGTTCACGTAGTTCTGGAAGTTGTATTCGTATCGGTCGAGGTGGTCAGGCGTGATGTTCGTTAGAATCGCCACGTCCGCTTTAAACTCGAACATCGTATCGAGCATGAAACTGCTGATCTCAAGTACGTAGACGTCGAAGTTCTGTTCTGCCACTTGCAGCGCGAAGCTGTTGCCTACGTTTCCTGCGAGCCCCACATTCAATCCTGCATTTTTCAGGATATGATAGGTGAGAAGAGTAGTGGTTGTTTTGCCATTGCTACCTGTGATGCACACCAGTTTGGCCTTCGTATAACGAGCAGCAAATTCGATTTCTGAAATGACGGGAATGCCTTTTGTTTTCGCTTCAACAATAAGTGCTGCAGTATCCGGTATGCCGGGCGACTTGATGATTTCATCTGCACCAAGCACGCGCGCTTCATCGTGTCCGCCTTCTTCAAACGGTATGTTGCGCGCTTGCAATTGTTCGCGGTATTTTTCTTTGAGAGTTCCCTTGTCGGAAAGGAATACATCAAAGCCATGCTTCAAAGCAAGCACCGCAGCGCCCATGCCGCTTTCACCACCACCTAATATGACAATCTTTTTCTTCAAGCTTAACGTGTCTTCAAGGTGATGATGGTGAGTACTGCCAGCATGATGCCGATGATCCAGAAGCGCGAAACGATTTTGGATTCATGCATTCCTTTTTTCTGGTAGTGGTGGTGTAGAGGCGACATCAAAAAGATGCGTCGACCTTCACCGTATTTATTCTTGGTGTATTTGAAATACGAAACCTGGATCATTACCGATAAATTCTCAACGAGAAAAATTCCGCACAATACAGGTATGAGTAGTTCTTTGCGAATAGCAATAGCGAACGTTGCTATGATTCCACCCAATGCCAAGCTTCCCGTATCACCCATGAAAACTTGTGCGGGATAAGTGTTGTACCAAAGGAATCCGATGCAGGCACCCACAAACGCACTGATGAAAATTACCAGTTCTCCTGCGTGAGGGATATACATGATGTTGAGGTAATCCGCGAAGATGTAGTTGCCCGACAGATAGGCGAGTAGTGCGAGTGTAACACCAATTATGGCGCTGGTGCCCGCCGCGAGCCCATCAATTCCATCGGTGATGTTCGCACCATTGCTAACCGCTGTAACAATTACGACAACAATCAAAGCAAAGAGAATGAATAGAGTCGTTGGTGTTTCCCAGCTATCCGGTATTAGCCAGGTGTAATCAAACTCGTTGTCCTTAACAAAGGGTATGGTGGTCTTCAGTGATTTCTCCGATTGCCATTGTGATGCATCGCTCTCCGCCAATAGCGTTGAGCTGCCCATTGGCGTATCGTTGATTTTCGTTTTGATGAAAACATTTTCATTGAAGTAGAGCATGCCCGCAACGATAAGCCCCACTCCTATCTGCCCGATGATTTTGCTGGTGCCGGCGAGCCCTTTCTTGTCCTTCTTGAAGACTTTGATATAGTCGTCCATGAAGCCTACTGCTCCGAGCCATACGGTGGCGATAATCATCGTGAGAACGTACACGTTGGTAAGGCGAGCGAAGAGTAGAGTCGGAATAAGAATAGCGGCCAAAATGATTAGACCACCCATGGTTGGCGTTCCCGATTTCTCCATTTGTCCTTGGAGGCCGAGGTCGCGCACTGTTTCTCCCACTTGCTTTCGCTTGAGCATAGCGATGAGACGCTTTCCAAATACCATGGAAATGGTGAGAGAAAGTATGATGCTCAGCGCAGCGCGGAATGAAATGTATTGAAACAGTCCGGCTCCCGGAAGATCGAACTGCTGATCGAGGTATTGGAAAAGGTAGTAAAGCATTATTTCTCGAGCATGGTTAGGGTTTCACTTACAATTTGGAAGTCATCGAAGGGATGTTTGATACCGGCTATTTCCTGGTAACGCTCGTGGCCTTTTCCTGCGATGAGCACGATATCGCCGGCGTTGGCTAGTGTGCATGCGAACTTGATGGCTTCTCGTCGATCAGTCACCGCGAGTGTTTTCTTCATCATGACTGAATCAAGACCTTCTTTCATTTCGTTGATGATCGTGTCGGGGTCTTCGCTTCGTGGATTATCACTTGTGAGAACGACGCGGTTGCTCCATTCAGCAGCGATGCGCGCCATTTCCGGACGCTTGGTTTTGTCGCGGTCACCCCCGCAGCCGACAATGCTGATGACCTGCTCATTACCGGTGCGTATATCAGCAATGGTTTTAAGCACGTTTTTCAGTGCGTCAGGAGTATGCGCATAGTCGACAACTGCGGTTATCCCATTTGGTGTTTTGATATACTGGAACCTTCCATCGGGTGCTTGCAAACCGCTGATGGCAGTGAGCACATCCAGTTTGTCGAGGCCCAATTCCATGGCAGCTGCATAGACAGCCAGAATGTTGTAGGCATTGAATCCGCCGATGAGTTGCGTGTACAAGTCATGGCTGTCGATGAGCAGGTGCAATCCTGCGAATCCGTTCTCCAGTACTTTCGCTCGGTAGTCGGCCATGCTGTGCAGTGCCATCGTTTTAATCTTTCCCTTGCAGTTTTGTACCATGATATCGCCGTGGCGATCATCGAGGTTGGTAACAGCAAAGGCAGAAGATGGTAGCATATCGAACAGAATCTTCTTCGCTTTTATGTACTCGTTGAAGGTCTTGTGATAGTCGAGATGATCGTGTGTGATGTTGGTGAACAGTGCTCCTCGCAATTGAACTCCTGTCAGGCGGTGCTGATGCAGAGCATGTGATGACGCTTCCATGAAGCAATACGTGCAACCGGTAGCAACCATTTCCGCAAGCAACGCATTCAGCGCAATGGCGTTTGGAGTAGTATGCGTGGACGGTACATCGTTGTCATTAATCTTGTTCACAACGGTTGAGAGCAACCCTGCTTTGAAGCCCATTTTGCGCGCAAGGCGATGCATGAGGGTAGCCGTTGTTGTTTTTCCGTTTGTTCCGGTCACAGCAACCACTTGAATTTTTTCGCTTGGGTTGTCGAAGAAATTCGAGGCAATGTAGCCGAGCGATTCAGCCGAGTTCTGGACTTGGATGAATGTGATACTACCCGTTGGATAATCCGGTATTTTTTCACACACGATAGCGACAGCTCCGGATGCAATAGCCTTGTCGATATAGGAATGTCCATCTACGGTCGTTCCTGTAACAGCGACAAATAGGCTGAAAGGCTTCACATCGCGCGAGTCCATTGTGACATGTTCAATGGCCACATGCGTGGATCCGAACACTTGTTGGATGCGCGATTTGAATAGAATGTCTTTGAGGAGCTTCACAGGAGTTCGATGGTGATATTCGGGTTGTTGTGTATGTGATTTCCGGCGGGAATACTCTGTTTTCGGACAGTTCCGAATCCGCTCACTTTTACTTTCATGCCCTGGCTTTCCAGCAGGTAGAGGGCGTCTTGCAGGCCCATTCCCAGCACGTTGGGAACAACACCTGTTTCAACGAGGCGAGGTGACACCAGCAATGAATCGTTTTGTGCTACGGTTGTGTACCACTGTCCTTCACCATCTGTGAATGCAGGTATGTTGAGGCTAGCGAAGACGGTATTTAATTCTTTTGCAGAACCGCTTTTAATTGAAGGAAGTTTGCGCTGAACCATCATCGTGCTATCAGAGCCTGCCGGAGCGCGGAATTCGAGTTCTGTACTATAAATCTTATCGGCGAGTTCCATGAAAACCGGAGCAGCAATCACGCTTCCATAGTATGCACCACGTGGATCGTTGACCACGACGATACAGGTATAGCGCGGGTTTTCGGCAGGGAAGTAGCCGACGAAGGAAGCGCGATAATGATGCGCCTGATAGCCACCATCTTCGTGCAACCAAGCAGTTCCTGTTTTACCGGCCACTTTATAAGGGCATTTCTTGAATAGCCAGTCGGCTGTTCCGCCTTCTTCCGTTACACCCTCCATCATTTTTCTGCATTGTGCGAGTGTTTCGTCTTTGCAGATTTTTTGACGGATGATGATGGGTTGCGCTTGTTCTATGATGCGGCCATTACGGCGGACTTCCTGAACGAATTGAGGGCGCACCATAACACCATTATTAGCCACCGCATTATAGAAAGCAAGAGTTTGAAGAGGTGTGCAAGTTGTCTCGTAGCCAATTGCCATTTGTGTGAGACTCAAGCCGCTCCAGCCATTGTCTTTGGTGGTTTTGTACATCCGCGGCGAGGCTTCTCCTGAAAGAGTAATTCCCAGAGGTTCAGCAATTCCGAATGAATGGAGTTTGTCGAGGTAGCTTTGCGGATTCTCACCAAATGATTTTTTGACGAGCAGGGCGGTGCCCACGTTCGAGGACTTCTCGAATACTTGTTCCGCTGTAATGGTTCCATTTCCACCTTTATCCCAGTTCGAGTCCTTCATGGTGCGACCATGGAAGGTGACCATGCCGTTGCCAGTCTCCACTTTGTCTTCGAGTTTCACACCACCCTCATCCATGCAGGCCATAAGAGAGGCGAGTTTCATGGTAGATCCCGGTTCAATACTTTGGCTGATGGCGTAGTTCAGACGTTCGCTAAACTCACCCGCTCGGTTGTTGCGAGAGAGATTAGCAACTGCGCGCACGAAGCCTGTTTGAACTTCCATGAGAATGGCACAACCCCATTCGGCATCGGTTTCTTCCAGTTTCCGTTTGAGGGCTGCGTGAGCCACATCTTGCAAGTGCACGTCGATGGTGGTGATGATGTCGGCACCTGGTTCAGGTACTTCCACGAATTCGTTATTCATGGGTTTCCATACACCACCGGCGATTTTTTCCATCATTTGCGCACCTTTCTTGCCACGAAGCAGTTCGTCATAGTCGCGTTCTATACCTACTTTGTTTTCGGCCCGTTCCATGCCGATGGTTCGTGATGCTAGGGCTCCGAATGGTTGGTCGCGGATGAATTTTTCTTCGAAAACAAATCCGCCACGTATAGTTCCTTTGTTGATGAAGGGAAATTTCTTTACGAGTTGCAACTGATTATAGTCGACATGGTCAATGATTTCAATGTATCGGTTGCCGTCGCTTTTCGCCTTCTTGAAAATTGTTTTGTAATCAGCAGCGCTGCGATCGCCAAATAGATTGGCGAAGCTTTGACACATAGAATCAAGTTTCGTTTGGTAGGCCTCTTCATCGTAAGGTGCTTTTGCATCCCAGCGAATTTCATATTCGGGAATACTGGTTGCCATTAAGCTTCCGTCGCTTGAATAGATTTGACCACGTACCGGTTGTATTTCACGCACTTTGTAGGTGAATCCTTCCGCCAGTTGCTGAGCTTTTTCATCGGGAAAAAGCTGTATGACGAAAACTTTTACCACGATCGCAATAGCCAGCAAACAAAGTCCGGCAAAGACCATCCACGCTTTGTTGTGGATGAGAGCGATGTGTTGTTTTTTGCCCTTGGCCTCATGCCCGGGGGCAGACTCTTTGGGAATCTGCACCGGATCATGTGGTTGGTTGATAGGGTTATTCTTTATGTTTTCCGATGGGTTCATTCCTGAGTAGGTTTTTCTTCGAAGAAGCCATGTTCTACATCAATTACTTGAGGGGGAGTGCGCAGTTCTTTCAGGCCCATTTGTTCGATGGCCTGGGCTACATTGCTTTGTTGCTTGCTTTTCTCCAGGTCGCTCATGGTAGTGTTGTATTGAGAGCGTAACTCGTTGAGTTGATTCTGAAGTTTAACTTTTTCGCGTGCGGTATTTTCGAAATAATAGACCAGTCCGATATTGGCGATGAAGAGTCCTACAAGGAATAGCACGAACGACAGATGTTTGATAAGCCCGTCACGAACCAGAAAATCGCCGCTGAGAATTTTTTGGAGGAAGTTTCCCCGACCCGTTTTTTTCTTCGGGGTTTGTGGGGTGGCATTTTCCGGCGCATTGGGCGCAACAGACGATGCCTGTGAATTGACTTCGTTGGTCGGTTTCATTAATTCAGGTTAACCAAGCGGCAGCGCAGTGGCTGTCGGTTGTTTAGCTTATTTGTTTTCTTTAGTCGCTACACGCATTTTAGCGCTGCGTGCACGTGTATTGTCTTCAATTTCTTCTGCCGCTGGCAGAATGGGCTTGGAGGTAAGGGGTTTAAGCGGACGTTGCAGGTTGCCGAAGAAGTCTTTCACCGGAGTTCCTTCGAAGTTGCCGGTTTTCATGAAGTCTTTCACGAGCCGGTCTTCAAGAGAGTGGTAGCTAATGACTACCAGTCGTCCGTCCGGGGCAAGCACATCAGCACTTTGTTCTAAAAACTCTTTCAGCACGTCGAGCTCTCGGTTCACTTCGATGCGCAGCGCTTGAAAGAGCTGAGCAAGCACCTTGTGTTCGCGCATGCGTGGCAAGTGTTTTTGCACTGCATGCTTCAAATCTTCGCTGGTGAAGAGAGGTCGAGCCTGCATAATGCTTCTTGTCATTGACCGTGCATTTTCCAGCTCGCCATAACTGCGCAGCACTTGCGTGAGTTGTTGCTCTTCGTAACTGTTAACCACGTCAGCTGCTGTGAGCGTCCCTTTCATATCCATGCGCATATCGAGTGTTGCATCGAAGCGAATGGAGAATCCACGATTTTCACTGTCGAACTGGTGGCTACTCACTCCTAGGTCTGCTAGAATGCCATCCACTTGACGAATTCCCATGAGTCGGAGCCAGTTTTTCATGAATCGAAAGTTTTGGTCTACTAGCTCAAAACGTGGGTCATCGATGCGGTTGGCTAGCGCTTCCGGGTCCTGGTCGAAGGCAATCAGTCGTCCCTTATCCAAGTATTTCAAAATCTCTTTCGAATGACCTCCACCACCGAAGGTTACATCCACATAGACCCCATTGGGCTTTATGTTGAGGTTGTCGATAGAAGCTTGCAGGAGCACCGGTCGGTGATATCCGTCTTCTTTTTTGTGGTTCGACATATCCTTTGTGACAAGCGCTTTTGTAGGCGTCTTGTTTAATTATCCTTTCTCAAATCGTTTTGCACTTCTTCGGCTAGTTGCATAAAGTCGAAGTCGGGCGTGCTGAACTTCGTGTCGCGGGTATCCTTGTTCCATAATTCCATTTTCTGTCCCAAACCACACAACACGAGTTCGTTGTTTTTCTTCAAATCCACTTCGGCGTATTCCAACAGGTGGGAGGGAATGTTCATTCGTCCCACGGAATCAAGCTCTAATTCGGTAGCACCATTCAGAAAGAAGCGGATGAACTCTGCGTGTTTCCGGTTGTGCGGATTCATGCGCTCGAGGTCGGCCGATATTTTTTCCCAAGTCGGTTGCGGATAGATGACCAAGCAGCGGGTGTATATGTCGCGATTGATCACCAATCCCAGGTGAATAACTTCCTCCAAAGACTTACGCATGCGAGCCGGGAAGAGGAATCTTCCCTTGTTATCGAGCTTACATGGATATTCTCCGAGGAGTTTCAGCATTGAATGATTTTGTGCCTTAGTGGGCACGAAAATAATTCCTTTTTACCACTTTTTACCACAAAAGGTCAAAAAGAGGTGGTTTGTTGAAAAGTGGCGCTTTGCTACGGCGGGTAAAACACTGCTAAATTCACTCTTAAGTTATTGGTAATTAGTGAATAGTGAGTGTTAGTTGATTGGGTGGGAGAAAGTGGGATGTTTTGCGTCAAAAATTACAATTTGAGGCTTTTTGGAGTCGTTTGGGGCGAATTATCGAGCGCCAAAACGGTGTATTTCGAATCTTTGTGGGAAGGATTTCAGCAATGGATTGTTGAAGGAATAGTTGACTCGTTCTACACCCAATCGAAGGAAATTCCGACACTTGCAGCAAATGCTCACTTGCGCCTGGTTTTTTACATTCGCATAACGCAGGTTTGACTTACCGAATCATGGAATATCAGCTTAAAGAGGAAAATGGATATCGATATATCGAAGAGGGTTCGGGTGAGCCGCTCATTCTGTTGCACGGCCTTTTCGGGGCATTAAGTAATTTCAGGGATGTGGTTTCACATTTCTCTCAAACGCACAAGGTGGTTATTCCGATGTTACCATTGTATACGATGCCTGTGCTAACGACCGGGGTGAAAAGCATTGCACACTTTCTCCGCGACTTTGTGGATTACAAAGGCTATGGTAAGGTAAACTTGCTAGGTAATTCGCTTGGTGGACACGTGGCGCTTATTTATTGTAAGGAGCAACCCGAGCGTGTTAATTCATTAATACTGACAGCTAGTTCCGGCTTGTATGAAAATGCCTTTGGATCGAGCTTTCCACGTCGTGAAGACAAGGAGTTCATTCGTCAAAAGGTTGGTTTGACATTTTATGATCCTATGCACGCTACCGATGAGTTGGTGGACGAATGTTTTGAAATTGTGAACGATCGAAATCGGGTGCTGCGCATTTTGGCTCTGGCTAAATCGGCTATTCGGCACAACATGGCGAAGGAGCTTCCGGCGATGAAGTTTCCGGTTTGTTTGATATGGGGGAAGAACGATACAATTACACCTCCGGAAGTTGCCGAAGAGTTCCATCAGTTGCTCACAAATTCATCGCTCTATTGGATTGATCAATGCGGGCACGCACCCATGATGGAGCACCCTCAGCGGTTCAATGAGTTGCTTGATGCCTGGATGAAGGAAAAGGGAATTTAAGAGTCCGGAATGATGCGTTTCGATTATTGAATGCTCTGACCGATAAATCCAAGTAATCTTTCGCGACCTGTGCGTTCTGTGGCTGAGGTCACGAAAATGTTAGGTAGTTCCGCGAATTGCTCAAGCAGTTTGTCACAAAATAGATTTACGTTACGTTCTACTGCTCCCGGCTTTTCTTTATCTGCTTTAGTGAAGACAATAGCGAATGGTATTCCGTCTTGCCCCAGTTTTAGGCAGAATTCTAAATCTAGTTTTTGTGGTTCATGGCGCACATCGATGAGTACAAATGTGCACACTAGGTTTTCGCGTTCACTCAAATAGGCGTCAATCATCACTTCCCATTTTTCGCGTTCGCTACGAGAAATTTTGGCATAACCATAACCCGGCAAGTCGACGAGGTACCACGCGCCCTTGTTGCTGCTGATGTCGAAGTGGTTTATCAATCGCGTTTTACCGGGCGTCGCAGAAGTCTTGGCCAGGTTCTTTTTATTGACCAGCATATTAATCAGGCTGCTTTTACCCACGTTGCTTCTGCCTATGAAGGCGAACTCAGGACGGTCGGTATCCGGACACTGTTCGAGTAGTGTCGATGATTTCAGGAATGTGGCGTTGGTGGGAAGCATCTTTTTTTGGGGTACTGGGTACTGGTGATGGGTACTGGGTACTGGGTACTGGTTACTTGTTACTGGTTACTGGTTACTGGTGATGGGTATTAGTCCTCAGTACCCATTCCTCAGTACTTATTCATGATGTTCATCTTCTCCGCATAGTACGCGCAAAAATCACGCATGGTATCGGCCATGGCTTTTTCATTGGTTGCGCGTTCGAAGGAGTCGGCGAGTGTAAGTATGGTCTGATGCACGAACTGCTTCATCTCGTCTACCTGCATTTCTTTATTCCAAAGGTCAATCCTCAGAGCATTCTGCTCTGTTTTGTCCCATACCGATAGAATCATAGCTTTAGCCTCTGCGGAGCGGCTATTGTCAGTGGCAGTCCAATTGATTTTTTCGGGAACGTTATTGTCGTCGAGTGTTATTTCGAATCGGATTTGTTCGAGTTTCATGGCGCAAATGTAGTGCTGCTTCAGCGTTTGCCCGGCACATAGGCCGAGAGCAGTCGTTGGTTGTCAGTTTCGTTCAGTAATACATCCAGTCTGGTATCCGGAAACTTTTTCATATAGCTTCTGATGATATTCCAGCCCATCCAGACGCCTAATTGAGGAGCACTCTGCTGCGGCACGCCTGCCGCAGAAGTGAAAGGCCCATCAGCAAACCACTTATTTATTTCGAACGGTTTCGAATGATACATGGTCTTCTCATTGGCTAGTGTTTTCCACACTTGTCCTTCTCCTGCAGTGGCCCATTCCCATTGTTGTGTGCTCCAGCTCATCAGTGTGGAGTCGGCTAAATCAGGTGCCAGTGCTTCAGCGATGTACATGATTTTACCATAGAAGATGAGTTCGGAAAGAAGGTCTTTGGGTTGATACATATTCCGAGCCTGCCATGCCGAAAAACCTTTTACGGCATCGGCGATGATGTATCGTTCATCCATATTCTCTTTGACATAGGATGGAAAAATGTCGGGCGATAGTTTTTGGGTAATCTCATGGTTAGGTCCCAAGTAGCAATCGAGTGCAATGCCTATGATACTGTCAGTGGTTGCAATACTTCGATTCCATGCAGAGCAGTAGTAGATTATTTCGGGGACAGGTTGCGAAGGGAAGAAATGATTCCATCGTTGGATGACTTCGGTGAAATCATCCGTGAACGCTTGCCTTTTTTCCGGCGGGAAAACTTGCATGACTGCTTTGTGCGTAGCCGCGATTTGCGGGTCGGCTGTGAAGATGCTTAATAGTCGTCCGGTGCTGTCGCTCGTGCAAGCGGCCAGACGAAGGTCTTCTTCTACAAATCCACAGAAGAAGGTGCCATAAACAGATCGAAGAGAGTCAGCGCAACGAACAGGCTGATTAAAATCACAACTGAAAAGATCGACATCAAACGAACGCGCTCGAGCGCTGAGTTGTGCGGCCTGCGGTGCGATTTCAATCTTTTGCAGGGGCTTATCATCATTGCATCCACAAGCCATTATGAATAACATGGCAAAAATGAATGAGCGGGTTTTATGGAATTTGGATAGATTTGAAAATCTCATAATGGCAATTTTAAAACTTATAAGTTAGGTATATGAAAAAAATAATGTTATTCATGCTCACTGCAATGCTAACAACTGCGGCGGTGGCTCAAACCAAAGATTGGAAGATAGCCCTCCATCTTGATCCGAATCTTTCTTGGCTTAAACCGGATGATAACAATCTTTCCGGTAACTCTAACAAGTTGGATTTCGGCTTTGGTATTTCAATCGATCGCATGTTCACAGCCAATTATGCAATTGGAACAGGAATTCAGATTTACAATGCCGGTGGTGAGCTGAAGTATTTCGATACAGATGTTGCTGAAAGAACGGATACTGATGGTGACTATCCTTCGATATCCGAGATTTCGAGAAATTATACATTGAAGTATTTGGAAATTCCTTTGACACTCAAGTTGCGCACCAACGAAATAGGGTACATCACCTATTGGGCTCAGGTTGGGGTTGGTCTCGGATTTAACATTAAAGCGAAGGGGGATGACGAGATTGATCACAAAAAGATTAATGTCTCTACAAATGAAACTGCTGATTGGCAAGACGCCGGAGCACGCGTTGTTGACCAGACAGGCGACAATGCCATCAAAGAGAATGATATCAGTAAGGATATTAACCTCTTCCGCACGAGCCTAATCGTGGGTGGAGGTATAGAATACAACTTGAGCGGTGATGCCAGCCTTGTTGCAGGAGTTGTATTCAACAATGGATTCAATAATGTGCTGAAGGGAGAGGGTGTTAAAATCGACAATGGTGAGCCAAGCATCAAAGATCTCGAGCCACAACCGTTCGATCTGAAGGCTATTTCGAACGTTCTTTCTCTGCAGTTGGGTATTTTATTTTAGTCTTACATTCACTGTAATAAAGAAGTCCTGCCATCTTTGGCGGGACTTTTTATTTTTCTCTTATGAAGCATCAAGCTATTATTGATCACATCGTGAGTTGGCTCTCTCACTATTCTGAAACGAGTCGCACATCCGGTTTTGTGGTTGGAGTTAGCGGCGGCATTGATTCAGCGCTCACATCGACCTTGTGCGCATTGACAGGGCGTAAAACCTTGTTACTTGAAATGCCCATTCACCAGGCCGCGAGTCAAGTGACGCGAGCGCAAGAGCATATTGCTTGGTTGAAGCAAAGGCACGACAATGTATTTGATACTAGAGTAGATCTAACGCCTGCATACGACTTGTTTATGCAATCGATGCAGACAGAGTCAGAAAATCTGCACACGCAACACCTTGCAATGGCGAATACACGATCTCGTTTGCGCATGACAACGTTGTATTACCATGGAGGCATTCATCAACTTTTGGTTGCAGGTACGGGTAATAAGGTCGAAGATTTCGGTGTAGGCTTTTACACCAAGTATGGCGATGGAGGAGTTGATGTGTCGCCTATTGCCGATTTGATGAAGACAGAAGTCTATGAACTTGCTGCACATCTGGGAGTGGCTCAATCTATTCAACTTGCAGCACCGACCGATGGTTTATGGGGCGATGATCGGTCGGATGAGGAACAGATTGGAGCGAGTTATCCGGAGCTTGAATGGGCGATGCGTTTTGTTGAATCCGATAACGAAACCGGTATGTTATTGAGTGAGCGTCAAGGTGAAGTGCTTTCCATTTATCGCAGAATGAATGCTGCGAATCAGCATAAAATGCGGCCTATACCGGTGTGTGTGGTGCCGCAAGAAATGAAATGACAAATTATTAGTGGCGAATGACTAGTGGCTAATGGCGAATAAAAGGCGTGTTTTTTTAATTTCGATATGTGCCCATTCGCCACTAGTCATTCGCCATTCGTCATTCGCCACTCGCCACTTTTTTTGTGGCATCCTTAAAGATATCCTCCAGCCGTTTGCCTTCTTTCGAGAGGTCTTTGATGTCAAGGTCGTTGGCCACAATGTTTCCGTGGTCAATGATGAATGCCTTGTCGCACATTGCTTCTACTTCTTGCATAATGTGCGTCGAAAGCATGACGGTTTTTGTTTTTCCCACAGCAACAATCAGGTTTCGAATTTCGACAAGTTGGTTCGGATCTAGTCCACTTGTAGGTTCGTCGAGAATAAGCACTTGTGGATCATGAATGAGCGCTTGGGCAAGCCCGATTCGCTGGCGATATCCTTTGGAGAGAGTTTCAATTTTTTTATGTGCTTCAGACTGAAGTCCGACTGTTTCAATCATTTCCTCCACCCGCGATTTTACGTTTGCTATGTTGTACATGCCTCCCACGAATGAGAGGTATTCGCGTACATACATATCTGTGTAAAGCGGATTGTGTTCAGGGAGGTAGCCGATGCAGCGCTTCGCCTCGGTGCTTTGGCTCATTACGTCAAAACCGCACACGGTAACCTTGCCCGCTGTCGGAGGAATATAACACGTAATAATCTTCATCATCGTGCTTTTCCCGGCACCGTTAGGTCCAAGGAAACCGACGATTTGACCGCGGCCTATTTCAAACGAAACACCGTTTAGTGCTTGCTGTTGGCCATATGTTTTAACTACTTTTTCAGCGACTATTGACATAAACGGATATTGAGGTAGCAAACCTAAGCAAGAAAAGGAAAGCACCTGTGAGGTGATTGATGCTTTGGGTTATTTGCTGAGTTATCCCTACATTGACCCTCTATTGGGCGAAATGACTTGCTCAAACTTCACTAAACCACCACACCACATGAAAGTACAACAGCATTTATGGCGAGAAGGCAAGGGCTGGGCGAAAACCCCCGAGGCATTGTTTCAGCCTAATTTGATTTTTGCGTTTGGAGCAATCGATGCATTGGCGAACGATTCTGTTTTGAGCGAAATTCGTAAGGTGTACCCGCAGGCAGATGTTGTGTTAGCCAGCACGGCGGGCGAAATACATGGTGATGAAGTGAGTGACCACACCGTAAGTGTGACGGCGTGCAGCTTCGAGCGAACTTCACTAAAGGTTGTAGTCGGAAATGTAGCAGACTGCGCTAATAGTTTTGAGTGTGGTCGATCTATTACAGCCCAGCTAAAGGGACAGGGCTTGTGCCACATCCTTGTTTTTTCCGATGGAATATCTGTGAATGGTGACGATCTAGTCAAGGGAATCAATAGCGATTTATCGGCTGATGTTGTAGTAACCGGAGGATTGGCGGCTGATGCCGGGCGATTCACAAAAACACTGGTTGGCGCCAATGCGGAGCCTGAGGCGAATCGAATCGTGGCAATAGGTTTTTATGGCGATAAGTTGCGGATTACGCATGGCTCGCACGGCGGGTGGGATTTGTTTGGTCCGGTGCGTGTGGTTACTAAGGCCGTCGATAATGTGTTGTACGAACTGGATGGTGAAAACGCCTTGGAAATTTACAAGCGTTATCTCGGACCAAGAGCAAGTGAATTGCCAGGATCTGCCTTGCTTTTCCCGCTTTGTATTTTAGGTTCCGATCGCGATAGTCAGTTGGTTAGAACCATCTTGAGTGTTGATGATGCAGCCGGCACTCTTCGTTTTGCGGGAAATATTCCGATGGGAGCGCAAGTTCAGTTCATGATGGCCAATTTTGACAGGCTCGTTGATGGCGCTGCCAAAGCCGCGGAACAGTCTAACGATTTATCGCCCGAACTTGTGCTCATGATTAGCTGTGTGGGAAGAAAAATCGTACTCGATCAACGAATTGAAGAAGAGGTTGAATCGGTTTGCCAGTATTTCGGGAACAACGCGGCATATACAGGTTTTTATTCCAACGGCGAAATTTCACCGCAATTGGGCAGCACACACTGTTCGTTGCACAATCAAACCATGACTATTACGACCTACCACGAAGTTGAATGACGGGTAAAAAGTATCACCGCTTATTGGAGCGGCAGTTGAAGAAGTATTTGCCGGGTTACCCTGAAGTGTCTGCGGAATGGGAGGCCTTGCTGAGTGCTGTGAGCAATAGCTATGACCATTCAGACAATGATCGCTTGCTCATGGAAACGGCCATGCGTGAAAGTAGCGATGAGTTAATGTCGAAAAAGGAGGCGGTAAATCAAATGCTCGCACGTCAGTCGCATGTGCTCGAGACATTGAAGGAAGCGGCCTCAACACTTTTCCCTGACAGACCTTCCTTGGAGAATGAAGACTTACTGCAGTTGGCTGACGTGGTGCAGGAGGAAATAGGTAAGCGACAAATTGCGGAGACGCGCAGGGCGCAGTCCGACCAGCGCTTACTCGATATCATAGAAAGTTTGAATTTGGGCATGGCTCGCTATGATTTGGAAGGAAGGTTGACACAGGTAGAGCCTCGATTTGCGGAAATTTTTGAACGGAAGGAAGATGAGATGATAGGCTTGCGCTCTTCGGATTTCTCTGTTGGGCATGATCTGGAAACAGGCTCGCCTATTGAGTTTTACCTGACGAGTAAGGTATTCGAGTCACCCTATCGAAATTCAAGCGGAGAATTAACCTGGATGTTGTGCACTACAGCGCCTTTGTTCGACGAAGCGGGGCGTGTAGAAGGAGGTGTGATTGTGGTATTCGATATTTCTGCCAGAAAGAAACTGGAGCAGGAAATGATAGAGGCAAGGAAGGCTGCAGAAGCCGGGCTTGAGTTGCGCAAAACTATTTTGGCAAATGTGAGTCACGAGTTGCGAACACCGGTGAATGCCATAGTGGGCATGTCTGCTTTGCTTGCTTCCACATCATTGAATGACCAACAGCGCGAATATTTAAAGACGATGCGGTTTTCGTCGGATGGGCTGCTGGTGCTTATCGATGATTTGCTCGATGTTTCGCGCATTGAAGCAGGGAAAGTAGAGCTCGAGGAGCTCGAGTTTTCCATGCAAGAGAATTTTTCAGACCTAACAAAGTCTCTGCGATTGCGAGCAGAGGAAAAGGGGTTATTGTTTGAATGGAACTTAGATGAGCGCATAGCACCACGCTTGCTGGGCGATGTCCACCGATTAAATCAGATTATAACTAATCTCATTGGCAATGCTATCAAGTTTACGCCTCAAGGAAAAGTGCGATTGGAGATAACGCAGGTGGGTGAGTCCAATGAAATGCAGGGAGTTCGATTCAGTGTCATCGATACAGGTATTGGCATCGCTGCAGAGCGACAGGTCGCCGTTTTTCAAGCCTTTGCTCAGGAAGATAATAGCACTACGCGCAAATATGGAGGCACCGGTTTGGGGCTGTCCATTTCCAAGCGAATTGTGGAGATGATGGGTGGCGAATTGAAGTTGACCAGCGAGAAAAACGCAGGCACTACATTCTCATTTGAAGTTCAATTGAAAAAGTCGGCAGAGGGATCAGTCGTCGTGAAGGAGTTTAAACCCAATCTTGAGGGCTCTCGGATTCTACTGGTGGAAGACAATAAGGTGAATCAGTTTTTGGCTAACGCACTTCTTAAATCTTGGAACGCGCAGGTCGATATTAGTGAGGATGGCCTGGATGCCCTCGATCGAATGAGAAATGTGAATTACGATCTGGTGCTAATGGATTTGCAGATGCCCATCATGGATGGTTTTGAGGCAACGGAACAAATAAGGAACGAGCTTAATTCGAAGGTGCCTATCATTGGTTTGTCTGCTAACGCGCTCAATGGGGAGCGTGAGCGCAGTTTGGAGAAGGGGATGAACGAGTATGTTTCCAAGCCTTTTCAGCCGGAAGTATTATACGATAAGATTCACGGCTTGATCTTCCGCTCGTGATGTAATATTGCCAAAATTCCTACTGTGAAACGTATTGCCATTTTAGCATCAGGTGCCGGCAGCAATGCTGCCAACATCATGGACTATTTCAAATCGAAATCGATCGTTGATGTGGTATTGGTGGCAAGTAATAAAACGGATGCCGGTGTTTTACAAATTGCCGAGCGACATCATGTTCCAACTTACATCCTGACGAAGGAGAACTTTAAACAGGGTGATGATTTTCTTCGCATGTTAAAATCGCTGAAGGTCGATTTCATTGTGTTGGCCGGTTTCTTATGGAAGGTGCCTGCCGAAATGGTTAAACAATATCCCTGTCATATCATCAACATTCATCCGGCGCTGTTGCCCAAGTATGGTGGTAAGGGTATGTATGGACACTTTGTTCATGAAGCTGTTCATGCAGCTAAGGAGAAAGAATCAGGTATAACGATTCATTGGGTAAATGAGCATTACGACGAAGGTGCTGTCATTGCTCAATACAGCACTGAAATTTCAGTAGAGGATTCCGTTGCCGATATTGAGCGCAAGGTTCGTGCACTCGAAATGGAGTGGTTTCCCAAGGTTCTCGAAGAAGTGTTAATGAGTTGTTAATCGAAGTCTGAAGTCATCTATCTTCGCCTCGACTCAAACGTATTCCTGTGAACCGAATTCATCCCGGAGCGGATATACCCGCTTCCATTGTCGTATTTCTTGTTGCTCTGCCGCTGTGCATTGGTATCGCAATCGCATCCGATGCTGCGCCATTTGCCGGAATTATAGCCGGAGTGATTGGTGGTGTGGTGGTTGGATTGTTGAGTGGTTCTTCGCTGAGTGTTTCCGGACCCGCGGCGGGTCTT
>Ga0315899_10002334_pt1 | contig 21053 bp, 18 predicted proteins | sample LakEriMetagenome_2_FD_203518 | JGI IMG/M metagenome (GOLD analysis project Ga0315899, IMG submission 203518) | Freshwater fungal communities from buoy surface, Lake Erie, Ohio, United States - Buoy 4 MA112 | ecosystem: Environmental > Aquatic > Freshwater > Lake | place: USA: Lake Erie, Ohio... | reverse complement strand
GAGCGTTTAACGCTCCTTTTGTTTTACCAACTACGACCATTTACAGGTCGTCTTAAACCAGAGCCAACTAGTTCTCGCTCTTTGCCTTGAGGATTGCGAATAGAATTATTGACCAAATCCTGCTGCTTATCATCTTGATATTTCTTCTCGTCGCGTAATAACATTTCGCGCACTACTCGCACTAGCGATCGCTGAGCTAGTTTAGAGATAACATCACGTCCAATAGTAAGCGTTTGACGCTTACTGAGTATACGGGTTGCTAAGGGCAGAATATCTGCGGGTGCGATCGCCTTATCTTTTTGAAGAATTGTCCATAATCTGGCAATATAACCCAAACTTGAAGGGGCTTCAGTTGTAGATATTGATGCTTTGACTTTAGGATCAATCACAATATCGCCAATTAGAGAAGTGCGAAACCTTTCTGGCAAACGCTTACTCGTCTCAACTTCAATACCTTTAACGATTTCATCAATAATACGATCATGCATAAATTCGCTGCGATCTGAAAGCAAGAATTCAATTCCCTTATCGAGAGTTCCGTTCAAATTATAATCGGGATTCTCTTGAGCATTGCTCAATAAATTCTCTAAACGATTCCAACGAAACTCGCCATCACGGAAGAGTAGATCTTTCAGAGCCATCCGTAATTCTGGGGCAGAGTCATTTAGTAAACGGTTTGCTACATAGGGGTAGGCGACTGCTAAAACTTTGAAATTGGGATCGACGCTTAAAGCAATCCCTTCTAAAGTGACTAGCGATCTAATGATTAGTGCATAATAAGCTGGGACTTGGAATGGATAGTCATACATGATCTGCGAAAGTTGATCAGTCATGTCTTTGAAATCCATTTGAGTCAAGCTTTGACCTTCAGGTGGATTAAAGACTTCCGATAGAGCAGGCACAATTCCTTCAAAGTCAATATCTTCTGTCAAGAAGCCCAAACGTACATAGTCTTTAGATAGAGCCGTAAAATCACGATTGACTAAATGCACGATCGCTTCGATTAGTCCAAAGCGCTGTTCAGCCGAAACTTGGCTCATCATCCCAAAGTCTAAATAGGCGAGTTTGCCATCACCCATTACTAATAAGTTGCCAGGATGAGGATCGGCATGAAAATAGCCATAATCGAGTAACTGGCGCAGAGAGCACTGCACGCCAACTTCGATAATGCGGCGGCTATCAAATCCTGCTTCTTTTACTGCTAGTACATTGGTTAATTTGATGCCTTCAATCCATTCCATTGTCAATACGCGTCTAGCGGTATATTGCCAATAGATTTTGGGAACATAAACCTCGTCTAATCCTCCATAGTAATTAGCAAACTTCTCGGCATTTTGACCTTCAAATGTGTAGTCCATTTCTTCAAAGATGCGACTAGCAAACTCATCAAGGATCGCTGCTAAATTTGTGTGAACGAATTTAAAGGTCTTTTTGAGCCATACGGAAATACCACGCAGGATATACATGTCAAGGGCGATACCTGCGGCGATGTCAGGGCGCTGCACTTTGATAGCAACGAGTTCACCTGTTTTGAGCTTGCCTTTATAAACTTGCCCGAGGGAAGCAGCTGCGATCGGATTGTCAGAGATCTCTGCATAAACTTCTAATGGATCGTCTCCCAATGCATCGCGAATAAATTGGAAAGCGATTTCATTAGGAAACGGTGGTAGCTGATCTTGAAGTTCAGCGAGTTCATCCATAAACACAGGCGGCACGATGTCGGGACGAGTGGAGAGTGCTTGACCAATTTTGATAAATGCTGGGCCCAAACGGGTAAGCAGCTTACGCGATTCGATCGCTAATTTTTTTAATTCTTTTGCTGAAGCTTTAGCATTGAGCCGTAGTCTCAGAAACAACCAGATTAGTGGCACAAAAATCACTATGCATCGCCACCAGACTTTAAAAGGTTGGTTGCGATAGTAGTCTGCGATCGCATCGACATCATAACGATCTAACGCAAAGTCTTTTTTGGTTGCAGGCATAGGATTTTTAGAGACTCATCTTGTAGACTTTAGTTTACATATTATTTTAACAATTTGTAATAAAATTCGGGATAGCTCTCTAGACTTATGTTTAGAATTGTTTGCAATAAGTACTTGTGCAAAATAAATTGCCAAAACCAATAAAGTTGCGCCCTTGAGGGGCGCAACTTTATTGGTTTTGGTTTAGCTTAAATTGCTATAGAATTATCTTAAATTTTGAGGGGATTCCAAGGTATGCAGTAGAATGAAACATAGTTTTTTATTCATTTGCTGATATGAGTCAACCCGATAACCTAGAAGAACGCTTTCGTGAGCTAGAGCGCGAAGTGATGGGCAATAAACAACAAGCAAGTGGTCAAACTCACGACCCAAACAAACGTGCTGAGCCAGAACGTATTGCTATTGGTCAAAGTGTTGAGGCAGCTAAAACTGGATTGGGTAGTCTAATTGCTTGGGTCAATAGCCTTACTGGAGCAACCAAAGTTGCAGCGATCGTGGTGATCGGCTTAGTTTCCTTTACAATTCTGAGTTTTATATTTAGGCTAGTTACAGCGGCAATTTCAATAGGTATTATGGCGCTAGTCGGATTTATTTTATATAAAGTATTCTTTGAGCCAAGTCCAACTAAATCATAAAATTGTTTACTGATTAAAAGTTTTTACAACCAAATAAAATGTCTATCAGGACTAAGTCCTATGACTATCTCTCGTGCATCTCGTAGACCCATCCAGCCAAAGTTGCGTTCTATGCCTTTGCGTAAAACTCCTTCAGCGTTATATATTCAGATGCATCAACTCGCTAATGAGAAAGAAAGTCTGCAAGAAGAATTGGTGCGAGTATGCGATCGCCAGCAGCAAATAGTTAATCGCCTTGCTGAAATTGATCGCAACCTCGCTCAACAAGATCTTGATGTGGAGAATAGTGCGGTGAATGCAGAGATGACAAAATCACAGTTTGTCCATAAAATTAAAGCCAATCCCACTGAGCGAATTCAAACAACTCGTGGGGTAACATACGAAAGCATGACCCTTGAGTGCTAATATTCTTAGGACTTACGCAAAAGAACGAGCCGTAGGGGCAATTCATGAATTGCCCCTACGGCTCGTTCTTTTGCGTAAGTCCTATTATTGATACTGCTGGAGGTAGTCAAGTTAGCGATCGCCTTGAGGCTGGAGTTGAGACAATTTTGATTGACCTTACCAATATTTTTTTATGGATATAGCAACGTAAGAGATAGATAGGACATAAAACCCAAAAGATGGCAGAGCGAAGCTCTGCCATCTTTTGGGTTTTATGTCCTAAGCAAAGCTTACATTGCTATAGTTCTGGTCTGGGAGCGATGGTGGTGACACTGCAACGAGTTAGATCAAAAGGAGCTAAGTTATATCTTTGCTCTCTCAATGATCAGATCAAAATCACCTTGAAATTAACCAAAATGGATAAGGTTTTTGATATTTTGTCAGATCGCGCAGCGTTTGATGCATTGATCTCTTGAAATCAAACGCAGAACCGCCAAGAAAGTTGCGGCGCAACTCCCTTGGCAGTAGCAGCGCAGAGCACTACTCTATCCATTTCTATAGAAAATCTATTTTCAATAATGAAACATCATCATCAAACTTGGCAGTTGGATTTCCAGTACGAATCTTTTGAAGAACTAAATTGGCAGTAACTTCTTCATCTACGGCAAATTTCTCTTTCAAGAGATCGAAAAAATTAATCACGCCCCAAATTTTGCCATTTTCTTGACTGACTTCAAAAATGCCATCACTAAAAATATAGAGCCTGCTGTTTAGAGGAACCGAAATCTCCGAACTAGAATATTCAACATCTGGGAAAAATCCGACAGGTATATCTAAACTCGGCAGTTCCTGTATTTGAGGATTTTCGAGATCTCTCGCAATCAATAGCCCTTTAGGATGTCCAGCATTAGCAAAGGTCAGTTTACGTTGCGATCGCTTGAATACTCCGTACCACATCGTAAAGTAACGACCATTATGCTGACTCATCTGAAAAGCTTGATTTAGTTCAGTCATAATTTTACTTGGTTCATAAAACTTCTCTTTACCGAAAGACTGCGATCGCAAGAGATTTAAAATTGAGATGGATAATAGGGCTGAACCAACGCCATGCCCAGAAGTATCAATCAGGTAAATAGCTAGATGATCATCATCTAACCAATAAAAATCGTAACAATCTCCCCCTAATTGACTAGAGGGAATAAACTCAGCAAGGATATTAACTTCACCTTTTAAGGCTGCTGGTAAAAGAGATTGGATATATTCACTTGCCTCTGCAATCTCTGCTTCTAATAATTGCTTTTGTAGTTGTAAGTCTTGATTAAGCTGATAAATTCTTAGCCCAGCTCTTACACTAGCGATTAATTCTGTTTTGTCAATCGGTTTAGACAAGAAATCATCAGCTCCATTATCTAAAGCTTGAACTTTGTCTTCTACAGCTCCTTTAGAGGTTAGCAAAATAAAAAATGTTGACGATAAATTTTGATCTAGCTTGAGTTGACGACAGACATCTAGCCCGTCTACTTCTGGCATCATCCAATCACAGATGACTAGAGCAGGAAGCTGTTTTTTTGCTAAAGATATTCCCTCAATTCCATTCTTAGCCACAATCACCTTATAGCCTTGACTTTGCAGAGTATTTTTTAAAATCATCTGCATGACAAGATCGTCATCAATTACTAGAATTTGTAACATTCTATTTGCCTGAAGTACTATATTTAGATAGAGTTATATGATGTTTTTTCTAATTAAATTAATTTAATTAGAAAAAACATCATTCAAACTGAAAATTAGTTCCTTAAAGAACCATATCTCAGTTACTAATAAATTTACAATCAGATTTATATTTTTAGGACTTACGCAAAAGAACGAGCCGTAAGGGCAATTCATGAATTGCCCCTACGGCAAAATGAGGCTTTCAGGGCATTTTTACGTAAGTCATAATTTTATCTCAAAACTTATCTTGGTAGAACTGCAGTGTCTCAAATAATTTTTTTACAAGTAACCACTAGTCTTAACGATCTTGTTCACGTTTTGAATTGGTTTGAGCAACTTTCGCATACATCCGTCCCAAATTCTGATTGGTTACGGTGTAAGACAGCTCTAGCCAAGGTATTTACCAATTCTGTGCGTCATGCCCCATAGGGAAAAGCCGTCGGAAACACCCATTAGCTTAGAGGCAAATCTTACGGATAGTTTCATTGAGATCAAAGTGTTTGATTTTGGGACAGGTTTCGATCTCTCAGAAAAACTGTTAAAACTAGATGAAGTTGACGTTAATGCTTTAGGAGGACGTGGGCTAAGTTTGATCAGTCAAATGATGAATATCTTTACCTATGATAAAACCGCAGATAGCCGCTATTGCATGAGAATAGTTAAGTATTATGTCCCAATCTCCTGAGCTAGATTTTTTATCTGTTCAATATCTTTTGAAATTTTCTTAAGGAAGATCGGAGTGTTTTCTGGCATTTTTTTGTTTTTGCCGTTTTCTTCTAATAAACTAGCTAATTTTGCAACTCCAGTAATCCCGATCGCTGAACTTGATCCTTTGATAAAATGTGCTTCATGCTCAATATTTATATATTCTTTTGTAGATATTGCGATCTCCAAAGCTTCTACATGCTCAGGCATCGATATTGAGTAAGCTTGCAATAGCTCTTGCTTAAATTCATTATTACCGCTACACATTTCGTCAAGATATTGCCAATCAATTTCTACTTCAGAATCATTGAGGATGTCATCAACTTCAGAAGTATAACTCTTTGGCAATAAGATCTCAATATTAGGAACAAAATTTACATCACCTTTCTCGGATAGAATCTGGTTCCAGTAATCTAACTTTCTCGCCAAATCTTCTTTGCGTACAGGTTTACTCAAAAAATCATCCATGCCCGAATCAAGACAGCGATCGCGATCTTCTTGCATTGCATTAGCAGTCATCGCGATGATAATTAGTTTTGGGAACTTATAATTTGGGGCTGCTTCGCGATCGCGAATTTGCCGACTAGCGTTATAGCCATCAAAGATTGGCATTTGGCAATCCATTAAAATAATATCGTAGGGAACCTTTTCAAGTAGATCTAAAGCTTCTTGCCCATTAGCGACAACATCTACCTTAAAGCCCAAACTGTGCAATTGATTGACGGCAACTTTTTGATTGATCGGACTATCTTCAGCAAGCAATATTCTGAGTTTTGAAGCAGGGCGAATTTCTTTGGTTTTAAGGTTCTCTTTGATTATTGTTTGTTCATCTGGTGTTCCTGCGATTGTATCAACTAAACTATTTAACAAACGCGCTTTGCGGACTGGTTTACAGAGATAGTCAGCAAAGCCAATCTCCAACATACGCCTCGCAGCACCACTTTGATCTAGAGAAGTAAGCATGGTTAAATGCACATCCTTCAAGATTTTGGAGCTTTTAATTTGGATTCCCAACTGCTCGCCGTCTAAATCAGGCATTTGCATATCAAGTAGTGCAACTTGATATGGCTGCCCCATCTCTATGGCTCGAAGTAGACAAGGAATAACATCAGTAGATTGGATAAGTACATCGACCACCATCCCCCAAGATTTCAGCTGATGATAAAGGATATTACAGTTCGTAATGCTGTCATCAACCACCAAAACCTTTAGCCCTTGAAGGTGCTCTATCCCTAAGCTATGATTTTTATGAGATTTATTAATTTGCTTTTGAAAAGGAACTGTAAACCAGAAGGTTGAACCTTTTCCCTCTTCACTTTCTAAATGAATTTCTCCTCCCATTAGCTCTACCAGTTGTTTGCAGATAGCCAAACCCAAGCCTGTCCCCCCGTATTGTCTAGTTGTTGAAGCATCAACTTGAATGAAAGGCTGAAATAGCTTGGACTGAGAAGATTCTGGTATCCCAATCCCAGTGTCAATCACAGCAAACCTCAAAACAACAGAATTTTCTAGCTCAGATTCTAGGCTTACTTCAATGATCACCTCTCCTTGTTCAGTAAATTTAATGGCATTATTAGTCAAATTCAATAAAATTTGTCGTAAGCGACTGATATCTCCTTGCAAATATTTTGGAGTGTTTGGATGGAAAAACGTAGCTATTTCTATGCCTTTACTATGAGCAGGTTTAGCTAAAATATCAGCGATCTCCTCTATACTTGACTCTATATCAAAGTCAAGTATCTCTAACTGCATCTCATGGGCTTCCAGTTTAGAAAAATCTAGAATTTCATTTATAAGGTTTAGTAGGTGCTCTCCACTGTTGTGAATGGTGTCAGCAAAATCTCGCTGTTGCGCATCCAGATTAGTCTCAATTAATAAACCTGTCATTCCAATCACCGCATTCATTGGTGTCCGAATTTCATGGCTCATTGTTGCCAAGAAAGAACTTTTTGCTTTGTTAGAATCTTCTGCTGTTTGTTTGGCTATTTGGAGCTCATAATTTTGTTGATTTAGCCGCTCATTCAATTCGACTAGTTCTTGAGTTCTAAGATTTACCCTCTTCTCTAATTCTGCTTTAGACTGCTGCAATAATATCTGGGCTCTTTGTTGTTCAGTAATATCATTAATTGTGATAACTATGCTAATCTCTTTTGGCTCGTTAAGCTCTATTTCCACATAAGTAGAAGTAACCTCAAGAATCGAGACTTTCTCGCTAAGATAGCACTCGTAACACTCACTAATTTTTCCTTTCTTCTCCATAGCTAATGCCACGGGATATTTATCGGCTGGTACAAGAATGTCATCATAATGCAGAGGCAAAAGTGGCGGCAATTCTTTGCCCAAAATCATAATATGTAATTTTCCAACTAAGCGATCAAAAGATTTATTACACCATTGGATAAGTCCTTCTGCATTAGTCCAGACAATAGCACTATCTACTGCACCCAGAGCGATTTCCATTTTCCCTAGAGTCGATCGCAGTTCCTGTATTTGAGAAGGTGTAGATTCCATGAATATAATCTTAGGATTGTCAACTAAAAAATCAAGATTCAAGTGGTCGAAGTGTTGCCCCAAAGCTCCATTTATCGTCTTGTTTTTCAGCAAGAATATAGTGCTCAGGTAGGATCTCTCGCTCGTCTTTAGTAATAACTTTAAGCTCTAGTGGGTGATTGAGAATAGTCGCAACACCAGATGCAGTGAAGCGAGAAAATCCCATATGATGAGATTCTCGAAAATAACTTGGTAAAATTACCGAGATCAGTTGCCCAACAATTTCCTGTTTTTTCCATCCCGTAAATATTTCAAAATGCTCATTGACATCAACAATAATTCCTTGAAAGTCAGCAATGACACTAGGGAGATCTCCAGTTAAAATCTCAGCAAGTGACTCGGAACGTTTCATAGAGAAATCCTCAAAAATAATATGATGTTAATTATGTACTTAAGTAAGTTGTTGCAATTAAATGTAGGATGGGTTAGCGATAGCGTAACGCATCATCTTTAACCAATGGATGCGTTACGTTGCACTAACGCATCCTACAAATAATTAAGCCTTCCTGCTTACTAGAGACTTAATCTAGTTAATTATTATCGCTAATTCAATTATGAAATGCAACGAGTTCTGATGAAGCAAAGAATACTTCGTAAGGGGTACGATAGTCAAGAGATTTTCTCGGTCTGTGATTTATAAAATCCACGGCTCCCTGAAAGTCTTCTTCTTTCACGATATTGAAGTTAGTACTTTTGGGATAGAACTCTCTAATTAGGGCTTGCTGAAAAAGCAAGAAAAGCATACGAGCATTAGTTTTCGTTGCCTTGAAAACTGATAAAATGCAAAGAAAAGCAGCAAAACAAAGAAAAAACCTTGCACCGATAAAATTTCATGTACCGAAAAACCCCTATAGGACAACTATAGCAATGAAAGTTTTGCTTAGGACATAAAAACCAAATAAATGAAGGCGGAGCAAAGCTCCGCCTTCATTTATTTGGTTTTTGAATTGTCCTATCTATCTCTTACGTTGCTATATCATTCGAGAATTTCTACTTACCATTTGGCGGCAAACTGTCAGGAGAAAATCGATGGGTAAAATTAGCGGAACTATTACCGTGGGAACAATTTGAGAGTGAATATGCAGAACAATTTAGCGAAGGACAAGGAGCACCAGCAAAGCCATTTCAGATGGTGCTTGGGGCGCTGATCATCAAAGAAAAATTAGGAACAAGCGACGAAGAGACAGTAGAACAGATCCGCGAGAACCCATAAAGGTGGAAAAGGAACAGCAAGAAATAGAACCAGCAAACCAAGGGAAATTGCTGCTAGATGCAACAGTCGCCCCAACTGACATCCGTTATCCCACAGACATCAAACTGTTGAACGAAGCAAGGGAACAAACGGAAATTGTGATTAATGCGCTATACCCACAAGTGAAAGAACAATTACCGAAGAAACCACGCACCTATCGCCGTGAAGCAAGGACAGCTTATCTACAAATTGCCAAACAACGCAAACCCAATGGTAAAGAGATACGCAAAGCAATGCGCCAACAGTTGGGATATGTCCGTCGCAATCTTGCCCATATCGATACCCTAATTGCCGCAGGAGCAAAGCTATCAGAATTGAAGAAGAATCTCTATCGGAACTTACTGGTGGTCAGTGAAGTATATCGGCAACAACAATTGATGTACGAGCAAGGTTGTCATCGTATAGACGACCGCATCGTCAGTATTCCGCAACCTCATGTGCGCCCGATTGTCAGAGGTAAATCAGGAACACCTGTGGAGTTTGGCGCTAAACTCTCGGTTAGTTGTTCTGTCATATCAGAAGCTAGATATTTAGCACTTCATAAACCGTAATCCGCAAACCACGCACGCAGGGCTTACCACCGCGTTTGTTTGGCTCAATTGTGATGTAATTTCGATAGTTCATATTTAAGACTAATTCCATTTTTCCAAAGTTCATACTCGCTAATATCAATATCCTCATTCCAAACCAACCCATAACCACCAGCCTCAATCCTAAAATTCTTAAAAAAGCTAGGATTTTTCAACGGTGCAAACATTGGTTTACTTAGCAAATTAGAGATATCGTATTGCTTGAACTCACGATCGCTAAACTCAATCAATAAAGTGCGATCGCCTATAACTTGAGCAGAAATAATTTTAGGTGGTCTCATGGCAAACATTACTTTAAAGGCGGTAACTTACAAAAATCTTGAGTATTCCACATATTCAGTAATTCACTTTGATACAGCGTAGCCCATTCTAATACTAACTTTTCAGCCCGACTCGGTAAATCTCCTTCGATAATTTCCAGAGATTCTATGCTAATCAAAGCATTGAACTCGCCATAAATAGCATGAAAATATGGCGGTGGATGATCACCAAAAAATACCTTGATCGTAATACCGTAAAATCTAGCAACTTCTGGCATAGTGGCTTTTAATAATCGTAAATTGCATACAAAAAAGGCGGCGCAAGCACCGCCTTTTTTAAATTTTACTCTACACCTTCAATGCGGTCTTCGAGTTCTTGATATAGCTCACGCAATCTATCCAGATTCTCTTCACTGGTTTCCCAATAGCCGCGACCATTGACTTCCAAGAGAGTACCAACAATCTTACGGAACGAATTGGGGTTGAGATTTTTGAGCCGATCGCACATCTCTTTATCGTTCACATAGACATCATTAACATCTTCGTAAACCCAGTTGTCCACTGCTCCAGCCGTTGCCGACCAGCCCATCGTATTCACAAGGCGCTTGGAGATTTCGCGCACACCTTCGTAACCACTCTTGAGCATTCCCTCATACCATTTAGGATTGAGAATCTTGGTGCGGGTATCGAGGCGAACTGTCTCAGTCAGGGTGCGGACTTGAGCATTAGCTGTGGTGGTATCAGCGACAAAAGAGGCGGGTTTTTTGCCATCTTTGCGGAGACTGCCAACGAGCTTAGTGGGGTCAGAGTCGAAGTAGTGGGATACATCGGTGAGACTGATTTCTGAAGAGTCCAAGTTTTGGAAGGTCATGTCAACGGTCTTCAGTGAGGCTTCGTAAAGCTGACGCTGTTGGGTGTTGCTGACATTGCCACCAAAGGCGAAGGACTTGCGTGATAAGTACATCTGTTGCAATTCTTCTTCGTTTTCCCATGTGCTGTTTTCCACAGCAAGGTTGACGTTAGAGGAATAGGAACCCGATGAATTACTAAAGACGCGAGTTGCGGCTTGACTGATGGTTAAGCCAAACTCTTCGGCTTGGGCGATCGCGTGTTTGCGGACAAAGTTCATTTCCAAAGGCTCATCGGCTTCGGCTGCCATTCTCACAGCGCGATCGATTAAGTCCATTTGATTAACAAACAAATCGCGGAATACGCCTGAGCAGTTGACGACTACATCAACGCGAGGTCTTCCCAGTTCTTCGAGAGGTGTTAACTCTAAACGATTGATGCGACCGAGAGCATCGGGCATGGGCTTCACGCCGATCATGCAGAGAACTTGAGCGAGGGATTCGCCGTAGGTCTTGATGTTGTCGGTTCCCCAGAGGACGACCGCGATCGTTTCGGGATAGACTCCATTGTTATCTTGACGTTGGCGTTCTAAGAGGCGATCAACTACGGTTTTCGCTGCTTGTACTGCTGCACTCGTGGGAATTGAATTAGGGTCAAGAGCGTGCATATTCTTGCCAGTGGGCAGAACTAGGGGATTGCGGATTGGATCTCCCCCAGGGCTAGGCAGAATATAGTCACCTTCTAGGGCGCGAATGAGACCGCCAAGTTCATTGTCAGCAACAATTTGTTTGAGACAGAACTCTAGAAACTCAAAGAGAGGCTTGATGTCATCTTTATTGATGTTGGCATAACCCGCTTCTTGGAAAACTTCAATCCAAGGTTCGGTTTTACCCATTTTAAAGAAGTTGAGAACGGAGATTTTGGAAACTTTGCCATCATCATCAGCTTTAGCTTTGACCAATGCACCCACGGCTTTGTTAGCGATCGCCCTAATGCCAGACAATAATTCCACATCAGCATAAATGCCCTTGTCGCTGGATTTGTATAGCTGTTCAATATCGCGTCCGATCGCTTCACACAGGATCCGCAACAAAGACTTCATATTGTCTTCAGGGCGATCGAAGCTGGCGATACTGGTCAAGACATCGGTGACATCTTCCACTTTCGGAGGTTCGCCGACAATGTGTAAACCACAGGGCAGCACTCGCGATTCGATTTCCATCAGTTTGTTATAAACTTGACCAATGACGTTATCGCGTCCCTCTAGATCCATCTCTTTGGCATCTTGATCGGGAAGTTGCACATCCTTATCCAGATTCACCAAGCGCACTTTATCCATAATCGTGTTCGTGATTTGGATACCGCGACTACCTGTCCGCAAATCTTTGTAAGAAGCAATCAGTTCGCTGAGTTCTTGCAAATTACGGCTCAAACCAGCATTTTCAGGAGCAGGAGTGATATAGCTGATGATCGTGGCATAACCGCGACGTTTAGCGATCGTGGCTTCCGATGGATTGTTTACGGCGTAGTAATAGATGTTTGGCAATGCCCCAATTAAGCTGTCAGGGAAACATTCGCCCGACATTCCAACTTGCTTCCCTGGCATGAACTCCATTGAGCCATGAGTACCGAAGTGGAGGACAGCATCGGCTCCCCAGATATGGTTGAGATAGGTGTAGTAAGCCACAAATCCGTGGTGCGGAGATGCAGATTTACTAAACAGCAAACGCATGGGGTCACCTTCATAGCCGAATGTTGGCTGCACACCGACAAATAGATTGCCATATTGCTTACCGTAAATCAGCAGATTCTGTCCATCGGAATTCAGATGTCCAGGGGCGGATCCCCACTGCTCGATAATGCGATCGACGTAGGGAGTATTTGCTTCATACTCAGGAACAGACATCTTGTAAGCAACGTTGAGTTCGGGGCTACCGACCATTGCTTCAGGATTATGCAAGATATCTTCCATCATGTCGTGGGATGTCTTAGGCAATCCTTGGACATCATAGCCATTGTTACCAAGGGCTTCTGCAACTTTATGAATGGAAGAGAATACATCCAAATAAGCAGCCGTTCCGATATTGCCCTTGTCAGGTGGGAAACTGAAGATCGTGATCGCGAGTTTCTTCTCGTGACGGGGCTTACGGCGGAGATTTGCCCATTTGATCGCACGGTTAGCAATAGTTTCAAGGCGATCGCCGATCGCATGGGATCTTCCCGTCATACTATCGCGACCCGACAGCACAATTGGATCGAGTCCACCATCAAGTTCAGGCAAAGCGACTTGCAAAGCAACTTGCACAGGATGCAAACCAAGATCGCTATCTTGCCATTCTTCGGTAGTTTGGAATACGAGGGGCAAAGCCACCATGTAGGGACGGTTGAGCTTTTCGAGAGCTTTAATTGCTTTGGGGTGATCTTGTTTAGCAGGACCCCCAACTAAAGCAAATCCAGTCAGTGAAACGACACTATCGACGATCGCCCGATCCTTTTGTTTAGGATCATAAAAATATTCTTCCACAGCATTGGAGAAATCCAAGCCCCCGTTGAATACAGAAATTACTCGCGCCCCAAGAGATTCCAATTCTTGCACCATCGCCACATAATGCGCGTCATCACCTGTGACAAGGTGAGTTCTTGCCATCAATAGACCCACGCATGGCGCGAGGGGATCTTTCATGTCATCAGAAATATCTTCGCGGGCGTTAAACCATTTTAAATAGTCAGATGTAGTCTCGAACATCTTTGGCGCAAGTGGATGCCAAAGCCCCTTTTCCAAGTATGTGACAGGATCTTTAATGATCAGATTTGCCGAACCAGTTTCTCTAGCTCTTGCCTTGACACTGGGCAAATAATTTTGGGCAAGCATCAACAAGAAATTTTCAAGGTTTTCGGTCGAGCCACCCAGCCAATATTGGAAGCTCAACATAAAGTTGCGAGCATCCTGCGCCTTGTCCATCGGCATATATTTAAGGATCTTCGGCAAAGTCTGAACCACCTTGAGCATACTGTCCTGAAAAGAACTCCCTGATTTCTCTTTACGCTTCCGCATAAACTGCGCGATCGCACTCTTGGACTGTCCCAGATTTTCCATACTGAAACTGCCCATTTTATTCAGGCGCATCACCTCTGGCATCGAAGGGAATACTACACAGGCAGAGAGGCGATCGCGATGGGGAGCTACAGCGAGAGCAATCTTGGTGGCAAGATCATCAATAAAAATTAGCGATGCGATGAAAATATCAGCGCCAGCAATATCCTCTTTGAATTCCTCATAATTTTCGGGACTCCGAATATCCTCAATTAGATAGCCACTTACCTCGATCGCAAGGTTGGGATTATTTTTGTTGATTGACTTTACAGCCGCCGACATAGCGCTCTGGTATTGAGGTTCGAGCACTACATAGACCAACTTCATTAAGACCCGACCCTGTAGATTTTCGGGAATGATACGTCTACTAGATAGTGATGCGATCGGTGGCGCAGAAGTGAACATGCAGTCTCCTTAAATTACAGTCCTGATTTTTGGGAATTTTAAATTTGGCTGATTCGTTATTTGTTGATCAAACTGTTACGTAAGGTAACAATTGGCAACTAAAGATTTATACCTACTCACTATTTAATACCAGACAACCATTGCAGTGGTTGATTTTGGGCTATAAATGCAATAATTTGAAATTGATTTGTTTACATTTCGTTACATTTCTTAAGCTTTATGACAGCAAAATGTAAATATTTTTTAAATCTCTTGAAGAGTCTTAAGCTAAAATCGAATTCATATATAGCAATCCTAATCGGCTTGAGAGAGAGTGCGCCCCAAAGGGGTGCACTCTCTCTCAAAATATATCAATTCCGCAAATGAATTAGGGTTGCTATAAATCTAACAACAAGCAACGAAATGAGAGAAAATCGTTATGACATGGCAGCAATCTGTAATACCTCTGCATCGCTTTTATAGTTGCTTGCCTTACTTATTACCCATATCGGCAGGCGTAATTTATGGGGCTGTCCTATTTCAGCAGTTTCCGCTCCTAGTGTTTCCATTTTTTCCATTTATTTGGTTGTACGGAAATGTTTTAGCATTTCCACTAGTGCCTGTACTTGGTTTGACAGGTGAATTTTTCTTGTTTATGGGTTTATTCTTTTTGATCGTAAGAGATATTCGTATACCTCATTTTATTCGCTTTAATACAATGCAAGCTTTGTTAATGCAAATTGTATTATTTATTGTTCAGCTTTTGTTTCAGGTTGTCCAACAATTGTCTAACAATGGTTTACCATCAGTAATCAGCGCAACCATTGCCAACACAATATTTATCGGTACGACGCTAATAGCTGGTTATGCTATTTATCACAGCATTAAAGGCGAATATTCTGATATTCCTGCCCTTTCCCAAGCTGCATCATTTCAGTGTGAATTATAAACTTTACATACTATCTATACAATTTTAATTATGGCAAAACGTAGTTCAATAAATTATTTAGATAGACTATATACCACCCTATTATATTTATTCCCAATGGCTGCTGTAGTTTCCATAAAAATTTATGGTCAAATATTGATGTTGTTTGGATTTGCTGACTTTTTAGTTGCGCAATTCAGTCCGCTAGGTTATGCACTGCTTCCTTTTTCGTTTGTGGATAAAATCCTTTCTATTAGGATAATTGACTTTATCTCGATCCGCTTTGTTTCTTGGTTTTGTATATTTATTTTTGTGGTTAGAAGCTACAAGATAAATCATTTTACACGCTTCAATGCTATGCAGGCTCTAATGTTAGATATTGTTGTTACTCTTATTGAAGTGATAGTTAATATTTTATGGGAAACTATCGGAAGATTTGATTTTTTCCCTTTCATACTCCAAACAATTTCTAGTGTCACATTCTTGACAATAATATCTGCATTTGTTTATTCAGTCTTTAATTGTGTCCAAGGAAAGTATGCTGATAAGATTCCATTGATATCTGATGTCGCTTATTATCAAATAAGGTAGAGTTTATAGCGTTTATTAGATAGATTATAAAGATGACCCAGATTTTTAGACATCTGAAACAAAAAGTTTTGACTAGGATAAATTAATTAAATAATTAAAATCTAATAATTTCTTTAATCAGCGATTATGAATTTATTTTCTACTAGCAGATATAAATCTTAAGATTCCTGCATAATCTTGATGTATTTGAATGTTTGTATAGTTGCCATTTACTTGTAATAGCGATCGCACTATTTCTGACTGTCCTGCCATTAGTTCTACGATCCAAAAGCCACCTGAAATTAAATATTGTGGTGCTGTATTAACTAACTCTCGAATTGCATCAAGTCCATCATCACCACCATCTAGCGCCAAATGTGGTTCGTGATTTGTGACTTCTGGTTGCAAATTCAAAACTTCATGACTGGGAATATAAGGCGGATTGGAAACTATTCCCGCAATTTGATTTTGTAAATTTAATTTAGCTAATGGCTCAAACCAACTGCCTTGATGAAAATAAACTTGCTGATGGTTCTTGTTAGCATTAATTTTGGCAATTACTAAAGCATCTGTGCTGTAATCAACTGCATGAATTTGTGCTTGTGATTTTAAATTTAAGAAATGCTGTGCTAAGCCGATCGCGATCGCGCCGCTACCAGTGCCTAAATCTACCCAAATGCCATTTTTGTAAATCTCAGCTTGACTATTATTGTTAACAAAATCAGCAACAATATCAATGATTAATTCGGTTTCAGGGCGGGGAATTAATACAGCGGGAGAAACTTGTAATTCTAAATCTCGCCATGTCACTTCGCCTGTGAGGTACTGCACAGGAATACGATCGCTTAGCCTTTTCTGCCAAAGTTGATCAAGATTGATTAAAGTTTCATGTGTAACTTTTTGAGATATATTTGGCGATCGCAATCTTAAGTCCAATTTATCTAAAGAAGTTAGCCTTAAAACTAACCAATCAAGTTCGTATATAGTTACGTCATGTTGTTTTGCCGCTACAAAATTGTGATCGTACCATTCCCAAAAATCCATAATTTTTCCCCTAAAGAAAAGGCTCGCTTAGCGAGCCTTTTCTTTATTTTGCTTTACGTTTATTCAAGTCTTCTAGATAATCCCGTTGGTAACTGAGAAATCTATTATGCCATTCTTGAAAACGGAGATCGCCATCACGTACCAACATTTGACGATACTTTTCCGAAGAAATATATGGTTTTGAAGTTGACATAATCCATACCCGTTAAATTTAGTCCATAGGGTAACGCATTGCGCCACCATCTAAACTATAGCTTTACTACGAAAGCATCAGTTACACCTTGAATATGCACGATTTCATCAACTAAACCACTAGGCAATGGATCATCAATATTCAAGACCATTACCGCTTCGCCACGAACCATACGACGACCAACTTGCATACTGGCAATATTCACGTTGAAACTACCAAGCAACGAGCCGATTCTACCGATGATACCTGGCATGTCACGGTGAAGTGTCAACAACATGTAATGGGTAGGTGCGACGTTAATTGGGAAACCATTGATGCTGGTAATCCGAATTTCTGATTTACCAAGTAATGCGCCCGTTACTGACTGTTCGCCTTGGCTGCCATGAGCTGTTAGGTGGATGGAGCCACTGTAATCTTCAACCGAAGGATCGCGAGTTTCAGTTACATGAATACCGCGTTCTTTCGCTTCAATGCTGGCATTGACAAAGTTAACCCGTTCGCGCAAAGCAGGAGAAAGCAAACCCTTGAGAGAAGCTACGACGATTGGTTGACTTTCGCTATTGGCGATTTCACCTTGGAGCTTGACATTGAGGGTATCGACACGACCACCAGCCAGTTGTCCAACCAGATTGCCCAACATTTCGGCAAGTTGGAGATAAGGCTTGAGTTTTTGCCATACATCGGGACGTAATCCAGGAATATTGACTGCCGATCGCGCAGGTAAGCCCAACAAAACATCGCGAATTTGTTCGGCGACATCCACAGCCACATTGGTTTGAGCTTCTTCGGTAGATGCACCAAGATGCGGGGTTAAGATGACGTTAGCGCCGAGTTCGCGCAAACCAGACTCAGCTTCAAGTGGTTCATTTTCAAATACATCAAGGGCAATGCCACCGACTTTACCGCTCTTGATTGCTTCAGCGATCGCAACTTCATCAATGATCCCGCCTCTAGCACAGTTGATGATTCTTACACCATCTTTCATAATGGCGATGCGATCGGCGTTAATTAGATGTGCAGTGTCCTTAGTTTTGGGCAAATGCAATGTAATGTAATCTGCTTCACGCAGCAAAATTTCTAGATCCACTAGGTTTACACCGAGTTTCTCAGCGCGTTCAGCCGTTAAGTAGGGATCGTAGGCGAGAATCCGCATTCCTAAAGACTTGGCAACTGTGGCTACATGGGAGCCGATTTTTCCTAAGCCAAGAATACCAAGGGTTTTCTTGTAAACCTCAACACCAGTAAAGCTTTTACGATCCCACTTACCACCCTTAAGAGATTGGTTTGCAGCAGGAATAAAGCGCGATAGCGACATCATCATCGCGAGGGTATGCTCAGCCGCTGCGATCGTGTTGCCTTCAGGTGAATTAACAACGACAATCCCCATTCGCGTAGCTGTGGGAACATCTACGTTATCGACCCCAACACCAGCACGACCGATGATTTTGAGGTTTTTACCAGCTTCAACAGCTTCTTTGGTGAGTTTTGTGCCAGAGCGGATCATGATCGCATCATATTCAGGAAGAATTTGAATTAATTCCTCTGGACTTAGAGTTGTTTTTACGTCAACAGTGGCGACTTGAGAGAGGATATCGATACCAACTTGATCGATGGGGTCAGAAACGAGAACTTTGGGCATAACGATTAAAAAATGTACCAGTGCCTATAGCGGAAGGTTTGCGGCTACGCTCTAAATCCTAAACGCCCTTGAATCAACGCAAGATAAACGCTAGATATCACGCAGCTTAGACACACTAAGACGACAATAATTGCTTACATTAATAATATTAAAGCAAAAATGAACGCTCCCACGTTTCTGGCAATTTGTAGTTTATAGCGAATCAAAACCCAAAAGCGGGTTGCGGCGCTTTGCGCCGCAACCCGCTTTATAGCAATCCTAAATGGTTTGTGGAAGGACATCCCATCGGGGTGTCCTTCCACAAACCAAAAAAATCCACAAATGATATAGGACTGCTATATTGATTTTGGGAGCGCGGTTATAAGATTGGGCTGGTGCACTAATATTTATTGCCAGTAAGCAAATGGTGATACTAATTGCCATGTTGAAGAAAAGCTTCTGATATTTCTTAAAAACCTTAATCATATTGTCGTTTCCCGATTTAGTAGACTGGGTTGATTTCTCTGAATATGATTACGTCCAAAAGTTAGATTTAGATTCAACATTAATTAGATCGTTTTCGAGTCATATATATCTCGTTAATATGCAATATTTACTAATTTTTGGGGCGGCATTATTGGCTGGTGGAATCAATGGCATCGCAGGGGGCGGCAGTTTTATTTTGTTTCCTGTTCTCATGTTTGTCGGGATTCCGCCTATAACTGCTAATGCCACTAATGCGATCGCATTGCTACCTGGAACGTTAGCCAGTGCAGGAGCCTATCGCCGTGAATTTGACAAAGATAAGCGATCGCTAATACGAGTATGTATATTAGGCGTGATTGGAGGGCTTACTGGGGCAATTCTACTCCTTAGAACGCCATCTGCAACTTTTTTGCAAGTTTTGCCATATCTATTACTGACAGCGACATTGGCTTTTGCATTTAGCAACAAAATGACGGCATGGGTTGAGCAGCAACAAGCTCGATTCATTAAGCTTAAGGAGTTGCGAACTGTCTTAATTACGATCTTGCAATTAGTTGTAGCTATTTATGGAGGCTTTTTTGGAGGTGGTATGGGTATTTTGTTTCTGGCAACCTTTGCGCTGATGGGGATGAGCAATATCCATCGCATGAATGCCTATAAGACCATACTCACCAGTTGTATTAATGCGGTAATCGTGATTCCCTTTGTTAATGCGGGGGTAATTCTTTGGCAAGAGGGGGCGATCGCCGCGATTGGTGCGGCGATTGGTGGGTATATCAGTGCTTACTATGCTCAAAAGATCCCCCCCATTGTAGTCAAGCGATTTGTAATTGGTGTTGGTTCAGCGATGACGCTGTACTTTTTTATTAAAAGTTGGCTGGCTTAATCAAAGCTACGCACTTAAGCTCGTTGTCTTGTTATATGATCGGATAAGTGATCGCATTTTGTCTGCAACTATAGGCTTTTCTTTATATGTCTAGTGTCATCATTCAAGGAGCAAAACATAGCTATAACCTTACAAATTCTTACCATGTAAAAAAGCAAGTGCCAACAATCGCTTTTTTACATGGTTGGATGCTCAGTCAGGCTTATTGGCAGCCATTGATTAGTCAGCTACAACCTGATTTTCAATGCTTATCCTATGATTTAAGAGGTTTTGGGCTTTCTGAAATTGGTGATCGGAACGACTATTCGCTAATTAGTTATGCAAGAGATTTAGAAGAGTTACTTGATCATTTAGAGCTTTCGCAGGTTTGGCTGGTGGGGCATTCTCTTGGTGGGGCGATCGCTTTATGGGCGGCAAATTTATTAAGCGATCGGATTTCGGGTGTTGTTTGTCTAAATGCTGGTGGCGGTATTTATATCAAAGAAGAGTTTGAGAAGTTTCGGACAGCTGGCAAAATTATTTTAAAATTGCGTCCAAAATGGCTGCAAAATCTCCCTCTAGTTCATCTGCAATTTGCCAAAGACAGTGTTAATTTTCCTTTGGATCAATCTTGGGGTAAACAAAGAGCGATCGATTTTGTGTCTGCTAAATATGAAGCGGCAAGAGGAACTTTATTGGATTCTACTAGCGAACAGGAAGTTCACAAGCTTCCACAAATTATCTCGAAGTTGCGGCAACCTATTTATTTTGTAGCTGGCGCGAATGATACCATTATGGAACCCAAATATGTGAACCATCTGGCGAGCTTCCATTATTCATTTAATGGTTATGGTGAGAATGTTTTTGAATTTCCGAATTGTGGACATATGGCAATGCTGGAGCAGACAAATCTACTACATAGGCTTCTGTTGGATTTATTAGCAAAACCTG
>Ga0315899_10002331_pt1 | contig 21058 bp, 18 predicted proteins | sample LakEriMetagenome_2_FD_203518 | JGI IMG/M metagenome (GOLD analysis project Ga0315899, IMG submission 203518) | Freshwater fungal communities from buoy surface, Lake Erie, Ohio, United States - Buoy 4 MA112 | ecosystem: Environmental > Aquatic > Freshwater > Lake | place: USA: Lake Erie, Ohio... | reverse complement strand
TATAAGCTTTAAACCAATTAATCTTGGTCCCGGAATTAATTCTAAAGAGGAAGAATATCTTCCAGTAATCACTGCAGATGAAAAAATGATCATTTTCACACGGCAGATGAATAGAAATGAAGACTTCTACAAAAGTATCAAACGCGACAGTATTTGGTTGCAAGCGGAATATCTGAGCAAAGAAATTAATACATATAACTTTAATGAAGGGGCACAATGTATTTCGCCGGATGGTAATTACTTATTCTTTACCGGATGTAACCGTCCGGATGGTTTAGGAAGATGTGATATCTACATTTCCAGACTGGAAGGAAACGGCTGGAGTAAGCCTTTTAATATTGGAGCTCCAATAAACACTCCAGGATGGGAATCCCAGCCTTCCATTAGCGCTGATGGCAAAACCTTATACTTTGTTAGTACACGTAATGGTGGATTTGGAGGATATGATATCTGGAAATCTGATCTTAATGATGATGGATCTTGGAATACGCCTGTTAATCTAGGCTCAGATATAAATACAATATATGATGAACAATCTCCATTTATTCATGCCGATGATGAAAGTCTGTATTTTTCATCAAACGGTTGGCCCGGCCTTGGGAATAAAGATCTTTTTATGAGTCGGAAAGTATTTCAAGATGAAATTCAAACGGGCTGGAAAAAACCTCAAAATTTGGGCTATCCTATTAATACTTTCGGCGAAGAAAGCGGACTAAGTATTAGTAGTAATGGTAAACTTGCATTTTTTTCAACTAACCAGAAAGGAGGATTTGGCGGACTTGATATTTATTCATTTGAGTTACCTGAAAATTTGAGACCCAATTTGGTGACCTATGTAAAAGGCCTTGTTTTTGACATCAATACTAAAGAAATCCTCGATGCTAAAATTGAAATTATAAACCTTAAGGATGGAAAGGCCATTTTTGATGATATAGCAGATTCTGAAACCGGAGAATTTTTGGCAACGATGATGGCCGGTAAATCTTTTGGATTAAATGTTTCGAAAGATGGCTACCTCTTCTATTCGCAAAATTTCACGCCAGACTTGAATCAGATTCATAAACCATTTATTATTGAAATCCCTTTGAAAAAAATTGAGATTGGAGGACAGGTTATTCTTAATAATATCTTTTTTGAAAGTGGAAAATTCAATCTTTTGCCCGAATCTAAAATTGAATTACAGCAATTAATCCGCTTCATGAAAGATAATCCTTCAGTATCTATTGAAATTGGTGGACATACAGACGATATTGGCGATGAGAAATCAAATATAGAACTTTCCGAAAGCCGTGCCCGTACTGTTTATGAGTATTTAATAGGTAATCAAATTAATTCAAAGAAAATAACTTACAAGGGTTACGGTGAAGGACTTCCAATTAATAATAACATAACTGAGGATAACAGAAAAAATAATAGAAGAATTGAATTTAAAATCACAAATAAATAAAATGGAACAAAATTTCAAAAATCATGCACGTTATATCACAGGCTATCATAGAGTACTAGCCTTATTTTTAGTTTCAGGATTGATTGGATCAGGAATAAATCTATTTGAATCATTAGGCACTGATAATTTATACTCCGCAAGCCTTCTGGTGCTTTTATTCCTATGTTGTATAATGCTCTTTTGGTTTGTTCGGAGTTTCCCTTTAAAAGCCCAGGACAGGGCTATTCGGGCAGAAGAAAATTTCAGACACTATATTTTAAGTGGCAAACCACTTCCAGCAGGATTACGTATTGGTCAAGTTATCGCTTTACGTTTTGCTTCAGATGAAGAGTTTTTGGAACTGGCTGAAAAAGCAACAAAAGATAATCTAAGCAATAAGGATATTAAATTACTGATTAAAAATTGGAAGCCGGATTATCATAGAGTTTAATACAGTCGCTCATTTAAACGGTTTATGCTCGTAGAATAATTATCATTTGATAATATTTCGATACATTGAGTAGCCATGAGTAATGAGTTTTGAATTTGAATGTCAAAAAAAGAGTATAAAATATTTAACCATTTAAAAAAACTAATTTTACCAAATTCAATAGGCAATCATTTGTATATTAGGCTATTAGTGCTAAAATAGAGTATTGCAAATATTCCGATAGAAAAAAATTAACTAATAGGTGTACGACGCTGACTTTACGCTGATTAAATCAATAAAATAAATATTAAACTATAGTATAACGATGAAACATTTTTTAATTCTATTTATTCTCCTTTCAACTTTTCAGGTTATGGCTCAGTATCCTGAGGCTAGAATTTCAAACGGAGAAATTGAAGCCACAATCTATTTACCTGATGCAAAATCGGGATTTTATCGTGGTACACGATTTGACTGGGCAGGAGTAATTCCAAGTCTGAAATATAAAGGGCATGAATACTTTGGCGAATGGTATGGAGAACATGATCCAAAAAGACATGATGCAATTACCGGACCTGTAGAAGCCTTTGATCCAATTGATTATGACTCTGCTGCTCCTGGTGAAACTTTTATAAAAATTGGAATTGGAACAATTAAAAAACTCAATAATAGCCCCTACCGATTCAATGCTCCTTTCGAATTAGTAGATTCAGGTGTTTGGAAAGTGATCAAAAAAAAGGACCGGGTCATTTTTACACATGAACTGAATGACGGCAAAGGACATTCCTATACCTATACTAAAACAGTTAGATTACAAAAAGGAAAGCCAGAACTAATCCTAGAACATAGCTTAAAGAATACCGGACAAAAAACTATTAACACGAGTGTTTTTAATCATAATTTCTTTGTAATCGATAAGCAAACAACAGGATCTGATTTTACAATTAGCCTTCCTTTCAAAATTGATAATAAACCTAGTGGCAAGGCTCTAATGGATTTTACTGAAAATAAAATGACTTATTTAAGAGATCTTAAAAAAGGAGAAAGTACCATGGAATATCCTACCGGATATTCTGGCAATAAGGTTGAAGATTATGATTTTAGAGTTGAGAATAAGAAAACTGGTGCCGGAGTAAGAATAACCTCCGACAGAGCCTTGTCAAAATTTATGTATTGGTCAGTTTCTACCACATTAAGTCCTGAACCATATACTAAAGTTGATGCAGCTCCTGGTAAGGAATTCACTTGGGCAATCAAATATCAGTTCTACAATACAGAAAAATAGTTTCAGTTTAAATTATGATAAATAGAAGAACTTTCCTTAAATCATCAGGTATTATCACGTTAAGTGGTGTTTTACCAGTATGGGGTAGAGAGATAGATAATTTCCCGGCTCTCAAATTTCCGCCATTCGGTCTGCAGGTCTATACATTATCAAGTATCATCAATGCCCCGGGAGCAGATACCCGAACGGTGCTAAAGCAAATTGCTGATATGGGAATTCGTGAACTTGAGACAGCAACTGGCGCAAACGGACTCTATTACAGACATTCTGCAAGGGATTTTGCAGCTATGGCAAACGATCTAGGCTTAAAATGGATTGGTAATCATGTGGGTGGTCTTCCTCGCAATTCACAAGTAGCTACCGGCTCAAGAAATCTGAGAGATAATTTACAACAAATCATTGATGAGGCTGCAGAGGGTGGCTGCGGATGGGTAATTTGTTCAAGTTCTTCAATTAATAGTCTTGATGAAATCAAAAGAACGACTGAAATCTTTGTTAAAGCCGGTGATTTAGCTGCAAAAAATAAAATGAAATTTGCCTACCATAACCATCAGTCAGAATTTACAGCCATAGACGGTATCTCTGCGTTCGACTATGTTTTAGGCAATACCGATAAAAATAAGGTCTTTATGGAATTGGATCTTGCCTGGGCAACAGCTGCAGGAATGGACCCAGTGGAATTATTTAAAAAATACCCAAATAGATTCCCACTATGGCACATAAAAGACTTGGACAAAACCACAGGCAGGCCATGCCCGGTAGGTAATGGCAAGGTAGATTTCAAACATATTTTTGAAAACTCAAAACTTTCGGGCGTAAAGCATGCGTTTATTGAGCAGGATGGTGCAAAAACAATTGATGATCCGAGATCAAGTGTAACCTGGCTTAAGTCTAATATTTATTAGAATTGCTAAACGTTTTGATTGGCTTTAAACCAGACAAGGATTATCGTTCAATTTTGAAAAATTAAATGATCGCTTGTCTTATCCTGATTAATTTAACAAGTAGATCTTCCAGATTATCGAGATGAAGCATGTTTGCGCCATCCGATTTCGCATTCTGGGGATCAGGATGTGTTTCAATAAATAATCCATCTGAACCGACTGCTATAGCTGCTTTAGCTATAGTTTCAATCAGGGCAGGCTTGCCACCAGTTACTCCAGAAGACTGATTGGGTTGCTGCAAAGAATGAGTACAGTCCATCACCACAGGAACACCGAACGATTTCATTTCTGGTAGTCCTCTGAAATCAACAATCATATCCTGGTATCCGAACGTATTACCCCGATCAGTAAGCATCACATTAGCATTACCAGAATCCTGAACCTTATCCACTGCAAAACGCATTGCTCCTGCTGAAAGAAACTGCCCTTTCTTGATATTAATGATTTTGCCAGTTCTTGCAGCAGCAATAAGCAAATCAGTTTGGCGACATAAAAAAGCTGGAATTTGTAATACATCCACATATTCTGCTGCCATCGCTGCCTCCTGACTTTCATGAATATCGGTAACAGTAGGTATAGCAAATTCACGACTGACCTTCGATAAAATTTTAAGTGCCTTTTCATCACCTATACCTGTAAAGGAATCCAGTCGTGAACGGTTGGCCTTACGGTAAGAACCCTTAAAAATAAATGGTATAGCTAATTTATCAGTAATACTCACAATTCGTTCGGCAATTCTGAGAGCCATATCTTCACTCTCTATTGCACAAGGACCTGCCATCAGGAAAAAATTGCCCGAATGAGTATGTTTTATATGTGGTATATTTTTTATCATTAGTTACCTAATTCTGATATGAATTTAATTCGCATCAATTGCACCTCCTCAGGAGTATAATCATCTGTGCCAAGCTCAGCAATAGCACTATCGATAGAATCTGTTTCCGTAGACCTGAAATAATCAAAAACTTCTTCCTGACGATCCTCTTCTATCATTTCATCGATGTAGTAATTGAGATTTAACTTTGTACCTGAGTTAACAATGGTTTCCAACTCTTTTAAAATATCATCATAGCTAATTCCTTTGGCTGATGCTATATCTTCCAGAGCAATTTGTCTGTCAATATTTTGTATAATTGAGACTTTTAAAGCAGACTTATTGGCAGCACTCTTTATCACAAGATCAACTGGGCGATCAATATCATTATCCTCAACATATTTCTTGATAAGTTCTATAAATGGCTGCCCAAATTTAAGGGCTTTGCCTGAACCTACACCATGTATCTGTTTCAGCTCATCAACAGATACAGGATAATGAATACACATTTCATCCAATGATGGATCCTGGAATACAATAAATGGTGGTATATTCTTCTGCTTCGCTATTTTTTTACGAAGATCTTTAAGCATCTGTAAAAGAAGGGTATCCAATGTCCCGACTTGTTGCTGAGACTCTTCAACCTCATCTTCTGCCTCATCCATCAAATAATTAAGTATAAACTTTATTGAATGTGGATTCTCAATAAATGAAGTGCCGGCCTTGGTGAGTTTTAGTAAACCATAATTATCAATATCCTTTTGAACATAATTATTAAGAACAGCTTGTCTTAACAATGATTTCCAGATAATTTCCCCCTGTTCCTTACCTGATCCAAACAGTTTATGCTTGCTATGTCCATAAGAAGAAACCTGAGCATTTTCAATTCCCATCATAATATTGATGAAATACTGATCATCAAACTTTTCACCTAATTCTTTGATTAAGGTTAAGACATTCAGCAAAGGAATTTCTGCATCAAAATATTTTTTTGTGTGGCGGCAATTATCACACATGTTATTACATCCTGTTTCATTAAAATTCTCACCAAAATAATGTAGAATCTGTTTTCGCCTGCAAACAGATGATTCGGCATAATCAATTACTTCCTTTAATATTTGAGTACCGATTTCCCTTTCAGAAACCGGTTTATCTTTCATAAATTTTGTTAATTTATCAATGTCCTTCTGAGAATAAAAAGCCAGACAGATACCTTCACCACCATCCCTGCCAGAACGACCTGTCTCCTGATAATAACCTTCCATACTTTTAGGTATGTCATGGTGAATAACATACCGAACATCCGGTTTATCAATACCCATACCAAATGCAATAGTTGCAACAATCACATCCACATCTTCCATCAAAAAATTATCCTGAGTCTCGGCCCTTGTTTTCGGATCAAGACCTGCATGATATGGAAGAGCTTTTATACCATTAAGTTTTAAGGCTTCAGCTACTTCTTCGACCTTTTTCCGGCTTAAGCAATAAACGATTCCCGATTTCCCGGAATTCATTTTAGCGTATCTTACGATTTCTTTAATTACATTTCTTTTGGCACGTACTTCATAAAATAAATTAGGTCTGTTGAAGGATGATTTAAAAAGTGCAGCATTATTCATTTGCAGATTCTTCTGAATATCCTGCTGAACCTTAGGAGTTGCTGTGGCTGTCAGTGCAATAATTGGAATATGATCACCTATGTTATCAATTACCTGACGAATTCTTCTATACTCCGGTCTGAAATCGTGTCCCCACTCTGAAATACAATGAGCCTCATCAACGGCCACGAATGAAATGGAAATGCCTCTTAAAAATTCTACATTTTCAGGTTTGGTAAGTGATTCGGGTGCTACATAGAGTAATTTAGTTTCTCCATTGGTTACATCCTCTTTAACCCGGCTGATTTCAGATTTATTTAAAGAAGAATTTAAGAAATGTGCAATACTGTCAGTACCCCCAAAGGCTCTTAACTGGTCAACCTGATTTTTCATCAGAGCTATCAATGGTGATATGACAATAGCCGTACCCTCACTCATCAGTGCAGGCAATTGGTAACAAATTGACTTACCACCACCTGTTGGCATAATAACAAAAGTATCTTTCTTTTGAAGAATACTGGTTATAATTGCCTCCTGATCGCCTTTAAAGTTATCAAAGCCAAAAAAATTCTGTAAATTATCAAACAAGGATTTATTTATTTCCATTGTCTGTAAGGAAAAAATTGAATATGAATCATAATAATACTCAAAATAACATATTTTTGGGATTAATTATTTATTTATTTTAAAAAAATATCATTGAAAAGCAATGTTGAAATATTAGAAATTGCAAGAAAAACACTTCAAATTGAAGCTGAAAGTGTAAAAAGACTCGCAACTCAACTAAATGATAATTTTCCGGAATTAGTACATCAAATTCTGTACCTAAATGCTAGAGTTATAGTAACTGGCATAGGAAAAAGTGCAATAATTGCACAGAAAATAGTTGCTACTTTCAATTCAACCGGTACCCCATCTATTTTTATGCATGCGGCAGATGCCGTACACGGTGATCTGGGGATGATTCAGAAAGATGATTTAGTGATATGTATTTCAAAAAGTGGTAACACCCCCGAAATAAAGGTTTTAGTCCCATTATTAAAACAAGGTGGCAATAAACTGGTTGGAATGGTTGGAGATAAAAATTCTTTTTTAGGTATGCAGGCTGACTGGATTTTGGATACTTCGGTTGAGCAGGAAGCATGCCCTCACAATCTGGCACCAACTAGTAGCACCACTGCTCAATTGGCAATGGGTGACGCACTGGCAGTCTGTTTACTTGAATGTCGGGAATTTAGCAGTGCTGATTTTGCCAAATACCATCCGGGTGGAGCATTGGGCAAGCGCCTTTATCTTAAGGTATCAGACCTTGCCGCTCAAAATGAAAAACCGACAGTGCCTTCAAATGCCACTGTCAGGGAAGTGATAATCGAAATAACCAAGAATCGTCTGGGAGCTGTTGCGGTAGTTGATCATGGAGTTCTAAAAGGAATAATTACAGATGGTGACATACGGCGAATGTTGAATAAAAACAGTACCATTGATAGTCTGAATGCAGCAGATATAATGACAATTTCACCAAAATTTATTGACAAAAATGAACTCGCTATCAATGCATTGGAACTATTAAGGGAAAATAATATTACACAAGTACTTGTAGGAACTGACACAAAATTTGAAGGCTTTGTCCATCTTCACGATCTATTGAAGGAAGGAATCATTTAAAAGCATTTAATCCATATGAAAAATCATTATGCCCTGATAATGGCAGGAGGAATTGGCAGCAGATTTTGGCCAATTAGTCGGACTGCCCACCCAAAACAATTTATTGACATATTGGGTTCAGGAAAAACACTCATACAACAAACTTACGATCGATTTTTAAAGATTGTACCCAAAGACAATATCTTTATACTGACCAATGAATCTTATATCCAGCTAGTAAAAGAACAACTTCCTGATTTGGATGATGCTCAGATACTTGCAGAACCAATTATGCGAAACACAGCTCCGTGTATTGCATACGGAAGTCATAAGATTTTAAAACTAAACCCTGAAGCTTGCATTGTTGTTGCACCTTCAGATCATCTTATCTTGGATTCGGAAGAATTTACTAAGTGTATTAAAAAATCTTTGGAAACAGCTTCAAAGCATGATTGCCTTATCTCACTTGGCATTAAGCCTTCTAGACCTGATACTGGATATGGTTATATACAATATAATACAAAGAAAATAGGTGATGATTTTTTCAAGGTTAAAACGTTTACCGAAAAGCCAAATAAAGAATTAGCTAAAACTTTTGTTCAAAGCGGAGATTTTTTATGGAATGCAGGAATATTTGTCTGGTCGGTACAAAGCATACTCAATTCATTTAAAAATCATCTGCCAGAAATGAATGATATTTTTAAGGAAGGAGAATCCGTTTACAATACAAAAGATGAACAGGAATTCGTGCATGCTGCATTTTCTCAATGCACCAACATCTCCATTGATTATGGAATAATGGAAAAAGCTGAAAATGTATACGTATTACCCTCAGAATTTGGCTGGTCAGATCTTGGAAACTGGGCGTCTGTTTATGATTTATCAGAGAAAGATTATGTTGGTAATGCAGTAATTCCTTCAGAAATGGTCATTATGTATGATTCATCAAATTGCATGGTTAACGTACCAAAAGGGAAGCTTGTTATTATGCAAGGTTTACACGACTTCATTGTAGTAGAATCTAATAACACATTATTAATCTGTCCGCGAAGTGAAGAACAAGAGATTAAACAAATTGTTGGTGATGTAAAACAAAGATTTGGAACAGAGTTTATTTAAGAGTTAACCTTTGTCTCACTGCTTCATATAAGAGAATACCTGCAGATACTGAAACATTTAATGACTCGATTTCACCGTACATTGGAATCTTTGCAAGATGATCAGATATCCTGATCAGGTCAACAGAAATGCCACTTTCTTCAGAGCCCATAACAATTGCTGTTGGAGCTGTATAATCAGGCTGATAAAGATAATCATCGGTTTTTTCTGTACAGGCAATCAGCTGTAATCCAGATTCCTGCAAAAATTTTGCTGTTTTGAATAAACTATCATGCCTGCACACTGGTATCTTATACAATGCTCCAGCAGAAGTTTTTATGGCGTCTGGATTGATTTGTGCTGATCCTTTGGCCGGAACTATCAAGGCATGAACTCCAGCACATTCTGCAGTACGGGCAATTGCACCAAAATTTCTAACATCGGTAATTCCGTCCAAAATTAAAATTAGAGGAACCTCTCCTCTCTCATAAATTCCGGGAATTATATTTTCAATTTTATCATAACTTATGGGTGAAATAAATGCCACAGCACCCTGATGGTTCTTTGTTGTTAAACGATTCAACTTCTCAATTGGCACCAGTTGAAAGCCTATCTCCTGTTCACTTATTAATGTGCGAAGTTCTAAAATTATACCACCGCTAAGACCCCTTTGAAGGTATAAACTCTCTATTTCCTTGCCACTCTTTATTGCCTCAATAATTGCCCTGATACCAAACACCATTTGATTAGACTCGCGGCTATCATGTTCACGCTTTCTTTTAAAAGAGTTAGAGTTCATTTCTATTGATTAGAGTAAAACACGAAGTTAGATATTATTTCCATTCTCGTATTAATGACTTAATTAAATTGAATTATTTTAAAGTTTATCAACATCCAAAGAAGTTATTAACAATGCAAATAAAAACAATCAGGCTATATTATTAACGATATAAATATTTTATAAACAATTTATGTTAATAAAAAATCAATAAAAAGCGCTCAATTTAAAAAGTGTCAAATACAAAAAAAAAGGTGTGAAAAACTAAAAAAATTACACTTCAATTTTTGTATATTTTTGTTGTTATGAGTTTAGAAAAGGATCAGGATTTTAACAAAAGTAGTAAAAACACAATTTCTACTGAGCGTCGTAACAGGTTATCAACTATTGCAAGCGGTTTGGGTAAATTACCCCCACAGGCGCTTGATTTAGAAGAGGCTGTTCTAGGTGCCCTGATGTTAGAAAAAGATGCACTCTCTGCTGTAATAGACATTTTAAAACCTGATGTTTTCTACAAAGACAGCCATCAGAAAATATTTGAAGCCATTCAGGCACTTTTCCAAAGATCTTCCCCCGTTGATATATTGACTGTCACAGCCCAGCTACGTCAGCAAGGCGACCTCGAAATGATTGGTGGGGCATACTATATCACTGAACTTACTAATCGTGTGGCTTCAGCGGCAAACATTGAATATCACGCCAGAATTATATCCCAGAAATTTATACAAAGAGAGTTAATCAGGATCTCAACAGAAATTATAAGTAATGCCTATGAGGATACCACTGATATCTTTGACCTGCTTGACCATGCTGAAAAAAACCTCTTTGATATTGCCCAAAACAACCTAAGGAGAGATTCCAGAAAGATGGACGATATTATTAGAGAGTCGCTCGATAACTTGGAAAAAATTAAAGATAAGGTTGATGGTCTAACTGGTGTTCCTTCAGGTTTTACTGCGCTTGACCGTATAACCTCAGGATGGCAACCTTCTGATCTGGTAATCATTGCGGCAAGGCCTGCAATGGGAAAAACAGCATTCGTTTTGAGTTGTGCTCGCAATGCAGCAGTACAGTTTAATAAACCCGTAGTTTTTTTCTCTCTGGAGATGTCATCGGTTCAATTAGTTAACCGTTTGATTTCCGGAGAGACTGAAATAGAACAGGAAAAAATCAAACGAGGACATTTAGCGGAATGGGAATGGCAAAAACTTCACTCTAAAATAGGAACACTCACAGAAGCACCTTTATTTATCGACGACACTCCTGCTCTTAATATTTTTGAATTTAGAGCAAAATGCAGACGATTAAAAGCTCAATATGATATCCAAATGATCATTATTGATTACCTGCAACTCATGCATGGCAAAAGTGATGGAAAAGGTGGCAATCGGGAACAGGAAATTGGCAGCATTTCAAGGGCTTTAAAATCAGTAGCCAAAGAACTAAACGTACCGGTGATCGCTTTATCACAATTGAGCCGGGCAGTAGAAACCAGACCAGGAGCAGCTAAAAAACCTATGTTATCTGATCTAAGAGAGTCGGGATCTATTGAACAGGATGCAGACATGGTACTTTTCTTGTATCGTCCGGAATATTACGGATTAACCGAGGATGAACAAGGAAGATCAACCATTGGTATAGGTGAAGTGATTGTTGCTAAGCATAGAAATGGTGAAACAGGAACAGTTCCCTTGAGGTTTGTTGGAAAATATGTAAAATTCGTTGATCTTGAAGAAGATTTCAGCAATTCTTCTTCAACTAATCCCAATCCATTTGCAGGTATAAGTCCATCACAGGATTTCGAGAAACCAAATAATTTTATAATCCGTCCTTCCAGAATGGATGATTTAGACGAGGATCAACCTTTTTAATACTTGGAGTATTATTTATAAAAACAAACCCAACAATACTGCGGCAAATATTATCAGTGGTGTTTTAATTTTTGTGAATACCAGCAGTAAAAAGGTTAATAAAATCAAGCCCACTGAAAGGTAGTTTATTCCTACGGGATGAATCAATAACAAAAACGCGGCGCCCATAAAGCCTACCGAAACTGCGTTTATACCTGATAAAGAATTCTTAATTCTGGTTATTTTCTTCAGATCATTCCAAAAAGGGACAATAAATAAAATTAGAATCAACCCTGGAAGATTAATTCCAAGAACAGCAATTATACTGCCCATAATTTGTCCATAAACACTTGCTCCCGAATTTTTCATAGTCATTCCGCCAACAAAGGAAGTAAAAGAAAAAGTAGGTCCAGGTAGCGCCTGCTGAAAGGCATAACCAGAAAGGAATTGATTAGAGGTAAGATAACTTTTCATCTCCACAAATTCGGTATACATAAATGGAACCAAAACCTGTCCGCCTCCGAAAATCATAATTCCATTTCGGTAAAAATTTTCAAATAAACGGATAGGTAAACTAAAGGGTGAAGTACGATTTATCATAGCCCCTAAACCAGCAAAAAAGAATAAAACACCGATGAAATAAGCAATTTTCCGAGGATTAATATTTGAAAAAAGCCTCACTCTGAGATCATTTTCTTCAACTTCCTTATTAATACTTGAAGAAACAATACCTCCAATTAAAATAAGAATTGGAAATGCGTATGCATTTCTTAATAACAAAGTAGCAAATAATGACCCCAATGCAAGCCAGATTGATGTTTTTGATTTCAATATCTTTTCTCCAAAAGAGTAAGCAGCATAAGCTACGATGCCTACAGCCACCGGCTGAATAAATTGAAGTACCTGTATAAACTTCTCCTTTTGTCCTAAAAAAGAATAACTTAAAACAGCAAGACACATCAAAATCGTTGATGGTAAAATCCAGATAATAAATGAAGTAATCGCGATTGGTAATCCGCCAACCTTATAAGCAATTCCAATTAATGTTTGCGTAGATGAAGGGCCCGGAAGTATTTGGGTAAGTGCGTGAAGTTCCAGCAATTCACTCTCAGAAATATATTGACGTTTTTTAACGAAATTTTTTAGCATCATTCCTACATGTGCCTGAGCCCCACCAAATGCGGTCAGTGTAAACCATATTACATCAATCAGGAAAATAAGCTGACGTTTTCGAATCATATAAATTAATCGTCTTCGTAGTTTAACCCATTTGCTGAATTATATACCGTTTGTAGCTCCGAGAAAGCATGCATATCTCCATTTTTTCTGGCAATATCCATACCTTTTTTATAAACGAGAATCGCTTCTGATTGTCTATTAATGATTTCGTACAATTTACCCAAATGGTAATAGGTTCCAATATAATCGGGGTGATTTAAGATTAAATCTTCAAAATAAAACAAGGCCTTTTCATGGTCACTAGCACTAAAATACTCTGTGGCTAGTGCATATTTTAAAAAAGGATCATTAGGTTCATTTTTAAGAAAATCCAGAAGCTTTTGTAAACGTATATGTTGCATTTTAATTTGGCTTTTTTGAGTAGATTTGTAAAAACAGAAATCTATATGAAAATACTAGTTTGTGTAAGTAATGTTCCGGATACCACTACAAAAATAACTTTTAACGGTGATAATACCCAATTCAACACAGCTGGAGTTCAATATATTTTGAATCCTTACGATGAAATTGCCCTCGCACGTGCAATTGAGCTAACTGAAGGAGGCAAGGGCACTGTGACCATTATACATGTTGGAGAAATAAGTTCTGAACCGACCATACGAAAAGCTCTTGCCATTGGTGCCGATGATGCTGTAAGGATAAATGCCGCAGCACGCGATGCCTATTTTGTAGCAGTGCAGATTGCTGATTATGCAAGAAGTAACGATTTCGAAATGATACTAACAGGGCGAGAATCAATTGATTATAATGGTTCACAAATCGCTTCGATGATTGCCGAATTATTAGATATCCCATCTATTTCAATTATTAAAAAATTAGAAATTGAAGGCAATAAGGCAAATCTGGTCCGTGAAATAGAAGGTGGTAAAGAAATGCTAAATGTTTCATTCCCTTTTGTAGCAAGTTGTGCTGAGGGTGTGGCTGAACCAAAGATTCCTAATATGCGTGGAATTATGTCTGCGAGAACAAAGCCTCTAAAGGTAGTTGAAGCTTCTTCTGTTGAATTGCTGGTTGATTTCAAAACGTATGCTATACCTGCACCCCGTGGTTCAGTTACCATGCTTGCAGCAGATGAAACCGAAAAGCTGATTGATTTATTACATTCTAAATCAAAAGTTATTTAGGGTTAAATTTAATTAAGACCACCTTAGGCTAAAAGAAAATTATTATGTCAGTTTTAGTATATGTAGAGAATGCAGATGGGAAATTTAAGAAATCAATCTTTGAGGTAGTTTCTTATGCGGCTACGATTGCAGAACAGTTAAAAACAGAATTGATCGCAATTTCTATTGGGAGTGTTGGCAAAGACGAATTACAAAACCTAGGCAAATTTGGCGCTTCTAAAGTCCTTAATGTTTCAAATGATCAATTAAAGTCATTTGTTAATCAGGCATATGCTTCTATCATTGCTGAAGCAGCAGAAAAAGAAGGTTCAAAAGTTATTGTTTTATCAAATTCATTCAGTGCCAAGGGCCTTGCTCCTCGCGTAGCTATAAAACTTAAGGCCGGGCTTGCTGATTCAGCTATTGACTTACCGGAGATCGAAAATGATAAGTTTTTGATTAAAAAAACAGCATTTTCAGGAAAGGCCTTTGCAACCGTTGAACTGATTTCAGCAATTAAGGTTATCACATTAAATCCAAATTCATACCAGTTAAAAGAAACAGCAGCTGCAGGTAAAGTAGAAGATTTTACTCCTAAATTTAAGGAATCTGACTTTCGTACCATGATCACTGAAATCGTAAGGGCCAGCGATAAAATTGCATTGCCAGATGCTGAACTTGTAGTATCAGCAGGCAGAGGTATGAAAGGCCCTGAAAATTGGGCGATGATAGAAGAATTAGCTTCTCTGTTAGGGGCCGCTACAGCTTGTTCTAAACCAGTTTCTGATGCAGGATGGAGACCACATGAAGAACATGTCGGACAAACAGGTATCGCTGTGAGCCCTAACTTATATATTGCCATTGGCATTTCAGGGGCAATACAACATCTTGCAGGAGTTAGTTCATCAAAAACCATCGTTGTAATCAATAAAGATCCTGAAGCTCCCTTTTTTAAAGTCGCTGATTACGGAATCGTAGGTGATGCCTTTGTTGTGATACCTCAATTAATAGAATCGGTAAAGGCTTATAAATCAATTTCCTAATGATCGGGGCAATTTGAGTTCTTTTAATTTTTAGCTAATTAATGAAGAAACTAAAATTAGATATTGTAGGCCTTTCATACAGCCAAACTCAGTCTGGGGCTTATGCACTTGTTCTGGGCGAGGTCAATGGCCGTAGAAGACTGCCAATTATTATCGGAGCTTTTGAAGCACAGGCCATCGCAATTGAAATTGAGAAGATGACCCCAAGTCGGCCACTAACTCATGATTTGTTTAAATCATTGGCTGGCTCATACAGTATAAACATACAGGAAGTGATCATATATAATTTGGTTGACGGGATATTCTTTGCCAAACTAATCTGTTCTGACGGTAAAAAATCTTCTGAAATTGATGCAAGAACATCTGATGCAATTGCCCTGGCTGTACGATTTGATTGTCCTATTTATACCTATGAATTTATCTTAGCCACTGCAGGAATCGTCATAGAAGGCAATGAATTTGTATTTTTAGAGAATATAGAAGATCCATCTGAAGAAAAAGCTGTTGGTACAAGTATAAATTTTAGTTCACTATCTGAAGATGAATTGAAAACAAAGCTAATAGATGCTTTAGCTGATGAAGCTTATGAGAAAGCTGCAAAAATACGTGATGAACTTTCGAGAAGAAAATCTTCATAATTTTCATTAAAAAGTAGTTATTCTAATTCTTATTTCTAAATTTCACGTTTTAATCAGAATTCAAAATTCTTATGGATAGATTCACCGGTCTGATTGGCGTTGTATTGATTTTTGCAATTGCCTTTCTGATGTCAAATAATAGAAAAGCAATTAATTACAGACTGGTATTATCCGGTTTGGCTATACAAATTTCTCTTGCGGTATTTATACTTAAAATTCCCGTTGGCAGAAGCATTTTTGCCTGGCTTGGGGATGCAGTTACAAAAATCCTAAATTTTTCTCAAGCTGGGGCAGCATTTGTTTTTGGTCCATTAGTCAACACAGCTAATATGAGTAAGGCATTTGGAAACGGCAATGAATTCATTTTTTTCTTTAATATTATTCCTACAATCATTTTTGTAGCTGTGTTAGTCAGCGTTGCCTATTATCTAGGAATCATGCAGCGGATTGTTAAGTTTATCGCATTCATCGTTTATAAATTAATGGGGGTTTCAGGATCCGAAGCACTATCAAATGTGGCCAGTGCATTTGTTGGACAAGTTGAAGCTCAGATTATGATCAAACCTTATTTGAAAGGGATGACCATGTCTGAATTATTAGCATCAATGACTGGTAGCATGGCATGTATTGCTGGTGGCGTAATGGCCGTGTATATTGCTTTGGGTGTTCCTGCAGAGTATTTAATAGCTGCAAGCTTAATGGCTGCGCCAGCGGCATTGGTTATTTCCAAGATTGTTTGGCCTGAAACAGAGATCTCTGAGACTAAAGGAAGGGTATCATTAGAAATTAAAAAGACGAATGCAAACCTGGTGGATGCAATATCACATGGAGCGAGTGATGGATTAAAAGTAGGTTTAAATGTTGTGGCCATGCTAATTGGTTTTATTGCAATCATCGCATTGGTTGATTTTGTGCTTGGAAAAATTGGATATGGCCTTCATAGTCTAGGATTGACCCTATCTTTTATTGGAATTAACCTACAAACACTTAGCTTAAACCAAATTTTGGGTTCACTTTTCTCAATATTTGCTTATGCCATGGGGGTACCAGGCAAAGATGTACAGATAGCAGGATCATTAATGGGCACCAAAATGGTGATAAACGAATTCGTTGCTTATCTTGATCTTGCAAAAATCAAAGCAACTCTTGATCCTAAAACTATCCTAATTACAAGTTTTGCATTATGTGGATTTGCGAATTTCAGCTCTATCGCAATTCAGGTTGGAGGAATCGGTGAGTTGTCGCCAGAAAGAAGAACTGACCTTGCCAAACTTGGGATGAGAGCACTTATATGTGGAACACTTGCCTCCTACCTATCTGCAACCATTGCAGGAATTTTAATGTAGGATTAGATTAGCCTAAATACTTTATAAACTAATCAAAGATTTATATCTAACCACATAAATTGAGTTCTATTAATGTGAGTTCTACATATAAATACTTAAAGATCAATATCTAACCACATTGATTGACTTGCACTAAGTTTAAAGGAAACATAGATTGTAGATCACATAGCTTAAAGCAAAGCTTAAAGGCTATCTGTGTCTAAAATGAAGGTAGATGGCTATAAAATGTTATGTTTCCCTGTCGGCAGAAAGGTATATGGGTTTAATAGGATATCGGGTTCACGTTAAAAAAATCTGATTTCGACGATAAAAGGAACAGCCAAAAGTACGGTTATAATTAGTCAGATAAATTTTTGAAAATCATTACCTGTGTGTCGTAGGCTATTTCAGCCCTTTCCTTCGGAGTATTTCCGGCAAGAAATTGCGTTCTATTTCAAATTACGAATAGCCGGAAGATACTTCCTACGGCAAGGTTTATTTAACCTAGAGCTGTTTTTCATAGGAACCGATAGCCTGGCAATAGGATCATTTGCCGTTTGATATAAACCTTTTTGGCAACTTTAGCTCATATCTTTGTTTTATACAATCATTAGAAAACAATCAAACCTAAATAGTCATTCAAAATTTTGTATTCGAATTCAAGTTAACTAAATAGTTTCAAGGCTTTTTAATTAACGTGAATCGGATATAAATCTATCTAACCACACAGATAGACTTATAATATTTTTTGAAGAAAATTTAGAATGTAAATCGCATAGAATGAAGCGAAGCTTAAAGGCTATCTGTGTCTAAAATGAAGGTAGATGGCTATAAAATGTTATGTTTCCCTGTCGGCAGGAAGGTATATGGGTTTAATAGGATATCGGGTTCACGTTAAATAAATCTGAACACTTCCGTTTGATTAAAAAAAAACTCCTCTGGATGTAGTCCAAGGAGTTCTTATATAATTTTATCAGCGAATTAACGATTCTTTATATCTACATAAGTTCGAACCGTATCGCCTGTATATATTTGTCTTGGTCTGCCAATTGGCTCTTTGTTCTCACGCATTTCCTTCCATTGAGCAATCCAACCCGGCAAACGTCCTAAAGCAAATAGAACGGTAAACATATCCGTTGGAAATCCTAAAGCACGGTAAATAATACCCGAATAGAAATCTACATTTGGATAAAGCTTACGATCAACAAAATATGGATCATTCAATGCTGCATTTTCGAGCTTTTTAGCTATATCAAGCACAGGATCATCGATACCCAATTTATCCAAAATTTCATCACATGCTCTTTTAATAATCTTTGCACGTGGATCAAAGTTTTTGTAAACGCGATGACCAAATCCCATCAATCGGAAGCCATCATTTTTATCTTTTGCTTTATTAATCCACTTATCTGTGTCGCCACCATCATTTTTAATCTGTTCAAGCATCTCAATTACAGCCTGATTAGCTCCACCATGAAGTGGACCCCAAAGCGCTGAAATACCTGCAGAAATTGATGCATATAAGTTACAATCGGATGATCCAACCATGCGGACTGTTGAAGTTGAGCAATTTTGTTCATGATCAGCATGAAGGATAAACAATACATTCATTGCTTTCACAACCACAGGATCCATTTCGATCAGTTCTGTACGCTGACCAAAAGTCATATTCAAAAAATTACTTACATAATCAAGGTTATTTTGCGGATATATGATAGGATGTCCGAGGGATTTTTTGTAAATCCAAGAAACAACTGTGGTCATTTTTGCAATTAACTTAATGATTGTCAGGTTTTGTTCCTCAGGAGTTTGCTTGGCATTTAATGATTCTGGATAAAATGATGACAGCGAACATATTAATGAAGAAAGTTGACCCATAGGATGAGATTTTGATGGAAAGCCATCAAAAAATTTCTTCATGTCTTCATGAATCAATGTATGTCTTGAAATACTTGATTGAAAGCCGTCAAGTTGGGCTTGATGAGGCAATTCACCATAAATCAAAAGATAAGCAACTTCAATAAAAGTAGATTTCTCTGCTAATTCTTCAATTCCATATCCTCTGTATTTTAATATACCTTCTTCCCCATCCAAAAATGTAATGGCACTTTTAGTTGCACCAGTGTTTTTGTAACCGGAATCAATCGTTATATACCCACTTGAATCCCGAAGCTTTGAAATATCTATAGCCTTTTCACCTTCAGTACCAGTAATGATTGGCAGTTCGTAAGTTTGTTCTCCTATTTTTAAGGAAGCTGATTCTGACATAAAATTATAATAGTTGATTCACAAAACTAATAATTATGTGCGCTTTTGAACTATTTTTGACACAAGGTTTTGCAATATTTTTGTTAAAAAATCAAAAAATAATTTAATTGGCTAAGATTAAGTGGAATATTTCAGAATATGGATCTGGAATTATTGAAATAAAGTAATTTAAACTTCTTCTACTGCGAATTATTTTTTTGCAATTGTCTCCTTGACTTCACCACAATGCAGCATATCATCACCGTAATAAGGATTCATAATTTCCTCTTGAGAAGAAAGCCAGTATCCACCTTTTCCTTCATTAGCCATCGGACAATATTGGACATAAATACTTCCTGAAGCAAGCTCGGTTTTTTTAATCAATTTGATCATATCATCACTTAATTCCGTAAAATTGATACGTTGTTCTGATAAGTCTTTAGAATTAGCAATTTTTTCAGCCAAAACTGCAGTACTTTCAAAGCCACTTAGCTTGCGTAATGAAATAGCCAAATCAGAAGCTGCAGTTTTACCTTTTGCAGGATCAGAAGTAACCATAAGATCTTTTAGTTGAATATAATGCTTGTAAGCATCCGCATTAAGGCTATCCTTTATCTCAACAGGAATTAACACTGCAGTTGGAGCTATTATTGAGTCTGATTTGGTAGTATCTGTAGATTCTGTAGCCTGATTACAGGCAAAGAAGGACCCAACAATAACTAAAACTGAAATAAATAATCTGCATCTGTTCATAATAATTGATTTTAATCTACAAAGATATCAATTGTGAATTGTTTTGAGATAAAGCTCTTCCACCTTTTTACGGGCCCAATCTGTTTTTCTAAGAAATTTCAAACTTGATGAAATATCTGGGTTGTCATTGAAGCAATTGATCCTGATTAATCTGCCAAGCTTATCCCATCCATAGTGGTTTACAAGATGAATTATTATCACCTCAAGTGTTTTTCCATGAAGGGGATTATTCTTTTGATCTTTAATCATTGAGTAATGGTTATATTAAATACAAATGTATGGCCCTCTGTGTATTTTCCAATGAAATAAAATACAACTGGTTGAAGGAGGTTTATTTTCATAGATTTACTGCGTTAGTCTGGTTTTCATTCTAAAAAATCCGTAATTATGAATTTTAAATTAGGTGAGTTCGTTCGATTTGTTAATGAACGCAGAGAAGGATATATCACACGGATAATTGATGAAAGTACCATTGCGGTAACAGATGATGATGGATTTGAAATTCCCGTTTTAGCCAGCCAGGTTACACGGGTACATGGAAAGAGTGACGTTACTGATAACCAATCATCGGAGAAAATTTTAAACACAATTACCTCAGAATTTATTCTAAATGGCATATATCTTGCTCTTTGTCCGGATAAAAAAAGCTCATCTGTACTACATTTTCATTTAGTAAATTCAAGTTCATGGCAAATTTTGTTCACCTTTTATTCGAGAAATAAGAACAAGGTAAAAGGTGAATATTCTGGAATTCTCAAAGCTCAGTCTTCAGAAAAGATTTATTCATGCTCATTAAATGAACTTGATCTGTGGCCTGAATTCAAAATCAAGGCACTTTTA
>Ga0315899_10002330_pt1 | contig 21062 bp, 17 predicted proteins | sample LakEriMetagenome_2_FD_203518 | JGI IMG/M metagenome (GOLD analysis project Ga0315899, IMG submission 203518) | Freshwater fungal communities from buoy surface, Lake Erie, Ohio, United States - Buoy 4 MA112 | ecosystem: Environmental > Aquatic > Freshwater > Lake | place: USA: Lake Erie, Ohio... | reverse complement strand
AGTTTGGCGGGGTGAATTAGTTATTAGAAATGTCTCAAAGGTAAGGCCTTTGGGGAATACATATGAGCCCATTATGAATGCATTGTAGATCAACTGAGTTTTAGCATTTGTAACAACAAAACCATTATTTGCATTAATATCGTAGGTGAATACATTGAAGTTACCTCTGAATGTAAGTGGCTTTATCGGATTAATCTGACCGAAAAAATTAAATCCGACTGAATTATTGTTCCCAACATTCCTGAAAGTAGTTTTAGAGCCATTTGCGGTATTTCCTGTCGCCGGATCAGTCACACTTATTGGAATCACAAAACTTTCAATAATATCATTGGTTCTGCGATAGTAAACCGAAGCATTCAACACGGAGGCTTTTACAAACATCGAGTAATTAAATTCCACATTATGTGATAATTCCGGTTTTAATGAAGGATTTCCCTGCGACTGATTAAAAATGTCTGCGCTGTTAAGGAATGGATTCAGGAAAAACAAACTCGGCCTTTGTAATCGCTGATTATAACTTAATTTAACGGTTGAAAAATTTTTAAACGTCCTTGAAACCACTACACTTGGAACAATATTAAAATAGTTGCTGTTAAAAGGAGAAGCCGCAGCAATTACTGATCTTGCATCACCGTTGATCTCTGTACCTTCATAACGAGCACCTGCCCTGATACCCAATTTTTTCGCTAGGGTAAAAGCAAATGTTGCATAGGCTGAGTACACATCTTGATTGTAATCATAGATATAGGTGCGGGATGAGATTGGTGTAAATAGATTGGTGGCTGAGTTAAAATTACGAGTTTGATTATCACTAATTATATCCCTTAGAATCGCTTTCAATCCTGTTTCAAAAGTAACTTTCTTGAAGGGATGAGTATAATCCACCTGGACAGTATTTTCTATGTTTTCGGCATTATTATCGCCATATTCATCTATGATTGTATTCGAGAAATCGGTAGTGTAATCACTATTTTGATTACTGTTGGTCAGCTGGTATGCAAACGAAATCTGCTGATCCTTCTTTTTAAACTTATGAAGATAGTCACTGCTCCAGTCTATTCCATTCATACGCATCTGATTATCAGTCAAACGGGTAAAATTAGCTATGGCTCCATTGAAAATATTCTGGTTTAGATTACTTCCATCGGCACCATTACTGAACCCGTTAAGACGAAGACTTGAACTGAGTGAATTAAAGCTGTTAAAATCATAATCAGCCCCAATAGAACCATTCGCGGCAAGGCGATCAGTTCTGCTATCGCCGGCCTGATTAATAATTTGAGTACCGCTAGTATTACTCCGATTAAAGGTGATTGTACTGGTTTGGGGCCATGAGTAATAACCTCCTCCATTACCTGTAACTGCCAAACGCCCGGTTTTAGCATTCAAATTCAGATTACCACTATTCTGACGTATTCCAACACCCCCATTTACTGAACCACTGACACCTGCGAGATTACTCTTTTTGGTAATGATATTTATAATTCCTGAAGTACCTTCTGCATCGTACTTAGCTGAAGGAGAAGTTATTACCTCAACATTCTTAATCTGGTCAGCCGGAATAGCTCTTAATGCATCTGCCATATTATTAGCCATAGAACCCGATGGTTTCCCATTTATGAGTACCCTAACATTCTGACTACCTCTAAGGGATACATTTCCTTCAAAATCTACAGAGAGCAATGGCACTTTTCGAAGCACGTCGGTTGCATTTCCGCCGGCAATAGCAATATCCTGTTCTGCATTATAAACAAGCTTATCAATCTTATTTTCAATGATTGGAGTATTTCCGGTAACGACTACCTCAGCAAGCGAATTTTGATTTGGTGAAAGATAAATCTTACCGAGATTCAGGTCCGGTTTAGCCAGAGTAGTTTTTACAGAATCGATAATTTTGGTCTGATAACCCAGAAAAGCGATGGTTAGTCGATATATTCCGGCAGATATATTTTCAATTTTAAAGGATCCTTTCTCATCTGTCAAGGCACCATTAGTTGTTTTTGTTGATCCTGCACGTCCCAAAGAAACTGTAGCATAATCTATTGGAGTTCGAGTCACTGAGTCGAGAATAATTCCCGAGATTTTGCCTGTAACTGCAGGAGTAGCAGCTGCTCCTCCCATTCCCTGAGCATGAACAAATGCAGTAGCAAAAAGTAAAAACAAGATCGTAAGTAAACGTTTCATTAAATTGGTTTTGAAATTAGGCGCGAAAATACACTTAATGTTACAAGAAAATGAGCGCTACTTGTTGAGATTTGGTAATATCTGAGATACAAAGTATTACATATCGTATATCATACACAAATACGCTGTTTCATGGCTTGGTTAGCAGGAAAAAATTATAGTTTATTTATTGACAAATGCCTGTCATTAACCAGTGCTAAACAACAAGGTTAATTATCTTTCCTTTTACGAAAATCACTTTCTTTGCTGTTTTTCCATCAAGATATTTTTTCAGATCTTCATTTGCGAGAATAATTTCCTCAACTTCAGCCTGCGTAAGACTAAGGGATATATTCAGATTCATACGTGTTTTACCATTCACAGATACCGGATAGGAAAATTCGTTCTCAATAAGGTATTCAGGATTAAACGCAGGATAACTTGCAATAGATAATTGACCTGCATTATTTCCTAATAAGTTCCATAATTCTTCAGTGATATGAGGTGCATAAGGTGTGAGTACTATAACCAGATCCTGAAGAATCTTTCTTTTATTACATTTCAGATCGCTAAGCTCATTTACACAAATCATGAAACTGGAGACGGAAGTATTAAACGAAAAACGTTCAATGTCTTCCTCAACTTTGCGAATGATCTTGTGAAGTGCTTTGAATTCTGCTTTTGAGGGTTCCTCATCTGAAACATTGAAATTAAACTCATCATCATGGAAAAGTTTCCAGAACTTTCGAAGAAATTTAAAAACACCTTCAATTCCGTTTGTATTCCATGGCTTACTTTGTTCCAAAGGACCTAGGAACATTTCATACATCCGAAGAGTATCAGCACCATATCGTTCAATAATATCATCCGGACTAACCACATTGAACTTGGATTTTGACATTTTTTCCACCTCAACTCCGCAGATATATTTTCCATTTTCCAGAATGAATTCTGCATTTTTAAACTCAGGCCTGAATGCTTTAAACTTTTCAAGATCCAGAATCTCATTGTTCACTATGTTTACATCTACATGAAGAGCCGATGAGGTAAACTGCGATTTTAATCCATTTGAAACGAATTTATTTGTTCCACGACCCTCATCATCAATAATCCGGTAAACAAAATTGGATCTTCCCTGAATCATCCCCTGGTTGATCAGCTTTTTGAATGGTTCTTCTTCAACAACGTAGCCTAAGTCTTTTAAAAACTTATTCCAGAAGCGACTGTAAAGTAAATGTCCGGTAGCATGTTCTGAACCGCCGATGTACAAATCTACATCCTTCCAGTAAGCGATTGCATCTGCAGGAGCAAATGAATCCTGATTACGATCATCCTGTGAAGCCATGTAACGATACCAATACCAACTTGAACCAGCCCAACCGGGCATAGTACTCAACTCATACTCAAGTTCATTCCTGTATTTCCAGTTTTCTGCCCTACCTAACGGTGGCTCGCCACTTTCAGTTGGCAGATATTTATCAACTTCCGGCAAAACAAGTGGAAGCTCGCTACTTTCGATCAGATGAGGAATACCCTCTTTGAAATAAACAGGTACAGGCTCACCCCAATAACGCTGTCTGCCAAAAATTGCATCGCGTAGCCGGTAATTCACTTTGGCTTTACCTGATCCTAATTCTTCAAGCTTTGCAATAAGAGTCCTTGTTGCTTCCTTGTAATTCAATCCATTAATTATTCCTGAATTAATGTAAAGACCCTCCTTCGTCGGATCAGCTTCCTTATCAAGATTATTCTGGGCATCAGATATTGCAACGATCGGCAATCCGAATTTTGTTGCAAACAGCCAGTCGCGCTGATCACCTGATGGTACCGCCATCACTGCTCCAGTTCCATAACCTGCCAATACATAGTCAGCAATCCAAATTGGAACGGGCTCATTCGTTATTGGATGTTTCGCATAGCTCCCTGTAAAAGCGCCGGATACAGTTTTTGTATCGGCCATACGGTCAAGCTCAGTTTTCTTTTTAGTCTGATCGATATAATTTAAAATCTCTTGTTCCTGTTCAGCAGTGGTTAATCCTGCCACATATTCATGTTCAGGCGCAAGTACGAGAAAGGTTGCTCCATAAATGGTGTCAACACGGGTTGTGAAGACTTCTATATAAGACTCACCCTGGCCCTCTTCAGATGTCAAGCCAAACCTAACCAAAGCACCCACACTCTTCCCAATCCAGTTACGTTGCATTTCTTTCAATGGATCCGGCCAGTCAATTCCATCCAGGCCCTGAAGCAAGCGATCGGCATAAGCAGTGATACGCATACTCCACTGCATCATTTTCTTTTGCTCAACAGGGTGTCCACCACGCTCAGAATAGCCATCCTTAACCTCATCATTAGCTAAAACAGTCCCTAATGCAGGGCACCAGTTTACAGTACTTTCACGTAGATAGGTCAGTCTGTATTTGAGCAACTCCGATTGCTTTTCAGAATCAGGTAATCTATTCCATTCTCCAGCAGAAAAACTGCGGGCATCGTCATCACATACTGCCTTTAAACCGCTAGTGCCTGAATTTTCAAATTTGCGAATCAAGCTTTCAATGCTTTCTGCCTTATCGCTTTCATGGTTATACCATGAATTAAAGAGCTGCATAAAAATCCACTGGGTCCACTTGTAATAATCCGGGTCGCTGGTACGAACCTCCCGACTCCAGTCAAATGAAAATCCGAGATTATCCAGTTGTTCGCGATAGCGATTTATATTGGTTTCTGTTGTGATAGCAGGATGTTGACCCGTTTGAATGGCATATTGCTCTGCAGGCAATCCAAATGAATCATAGCCCATCGGGTGCAATACATTAAATCCTTTTAATCGCTTATATCTAGCAAAAATATCAGATGCTATGTATCCAAGAGGGTGCCCGACATGCAATCCTGCACCCGATGGGTATGGAAACATGTCCAAAACATAATATTTTGGTTTTTTAGAACTATTATCGACTTTAAAAGTCTGATTGTCGGCCCAAAATTTTTGCCACCTCTTCTCTATATCTCTGAATTGATAATCCATTGTAAAACTGATAATCTGCGAAAATACTAAAATCTACGATTTTTTGAATCAGAAGCTGAGTTTAAAACCTGAATCAACCCACATTAAAGCACAAAGATAGAATTTTAACAAAGTTTAACTTTAATTAAGACATTTCGACGCTTAATATTTAGGTTTATGAACTGAATTCTTTATTTTCGCATTAAATCATTTGAGACATGGAAGAATTTGAAACAAGTACATCATCCAGAAAAACTAAAACAATTTATGTTTCTACTGTGATTAGTATTGCTTTAGTTCTGTTGATGACAGGATTACTTGGCCTTATCCTGGTTCATGCCAAAAACCTTTCAATTTATGTCAAAGAGAATATAGTTCTTAATATTATTGTTAATGATGGTGCAAAAGAAGTGGATATTAACACTTTACAAAAACAACTAGACACTAACCCCTATGTTTTAAAAACACAATATGTTAGCAAAGAACTTGCTGCCAGAAATTTAACAAAAGATCTTGGCGAAGATTTTGTTGACTTTCTTGGCTATAACCCACTACTATCCTCCATTGATCTTTACATGAAGGCCGATTATGCCAATAATGAAAGTATTGAAGCCTTTACCTCTCAATTGAGTAAGAATCCATTGGTAAAAGAAGTGATTTATCAGAAGTCGCTAATAGATATGGTAAACCAAAATATCAGGGGAATTGGCCTAGTTATTCTTGCCTTTGCAACGATTTTAATGATCATAGCTGTCGCGTTAATTAATAATACCATACGCCTTGCCATCTATTCACAGCGATTCCTTATCAAAAGCATGCAACTAGTTGGAGCAACACAAAACTTTATCCGTAAACCATTTTTGACTTATGGTATACTTCACGGTTTATTCGCAGGACTTATAGCTGTCATTTTTTTATTGATTACACTATATCTGGCACAACAACAAGTTCCGGAGATGATTATTCTACGTAATTGGTTTGAATTCGGAATGGTATTTCTGGCTGTTGTTGGGATTGGTGTTTTGATATCAGGACTCAGTACTTATTTTGCGGTCAGCAAGTTTCTTCGTTTAAAAATTTACGACCTTTATAAATAATGGCACAAAAAGACAACCCTATCAAAGAAACCCCGAAAGAAGGTTTCGTTTTCAGTAAAAACAATTACAGATTGATGGTACTGAGTATCATTGTAGTTTTTTTTGGCTTCATGCTCATGATTGGTGACACCAATATATACGAATTCAGAAAGATTGTGCTTGCCCCAATTGTTGTGTTAATAGGATTTGCAATTGGCTTTGTTGCTATTCTTAAAAAATAATGACTGTATTTCAGGCTATTCTTCTGGCATTAATTGAAGGTCTCACTGAATTTCTACCGGTTTCTTCCACAGGACATATGATTCTCGGATCTTCTTTGATGGGAATTCAGTCTGATAACTTTGTCAAGCTATTTACAGTTGCAATTCAACTCGGCGCAATCCTATCCGTTATTGTACTTTACTTCAATCGATTTTTCCAAAGCATTGGTTTCTATTTTAAACTTCTTGTTGCATTTCTCCCAGCTGTATTCTTTGGTTTGTTACTTAGTGATAAAATTGACCAGTTATTAGAAAGTCCACTTGCTGTAGCCATTTCTTTGCTTATTGGGGGACTAATTCTTCTATTCGTAGATCAGTGGTTTAATCATGGAGATATCAACAATACGGATGATATTACTTATGGAACTGCCTTCAAAATCGGACTATTTCAGTGTATATCAATGATTCCCGGAGTTTCCAGATCTGCTTCAACAATTGTTGGCGGCATGTCGCAAAAGCTTTCCAGAAAAACTGCTGCAGAATTTTCGTTCTTTCTTGCAGTGCCTACAATGTTCGGAGCAACTGCCAAGAAACTCTTTGATTTCTACCAGAATGGATTTGCAATCAACCAGGAACAGGTAAATTTATTGATTATTGGAAATTTGGTTGCTTTCATAGTTGCCATGCTTGCTATAAGATATTTCATCACTTTCCTGCAAAGCAGGGGATTCAGGATTTTCGGCTGGTACCGCATCATTGTTGGAGGTATTATTCTGATCCTTCTGCTTTCAGGCTATGATCTTAAGGTGATCTGATGGGCGAAAAAACAGAAAAAGTATTTCCTGAATTTAATTTTACCGACGGTGAATTACTACTCATTAACAAACCCTATAAATGGACCAGTTTTGATGTTGTAGGAAAGATTCGTAATTCATTTAAGCCTCTGAAGCTAAAAGTAGGACATGCAGGCACACTAGATCCGCTAGCAACCGGATTATTGATTATCTGCACAGGTAAGATGACTAAGAAGATTGATGGCTTTCAAGCTCAGCAGAAAGAATATACCGGCACGATGATACTAGGAGCTAGTACTCCCTCTTATGACCTTGAAACTGAAATTGACGAGATATTCGATATTGGTGAGCTTAACGAAGAGAAAATCAGAGCCAATACAAAACAATTTATCGGAGATATAGATCAATACCCTCCTCCACATTCGGCAGTCAAAATTGATGGTGAACGACTTTATATGAAAGCACGGAGAGGGGAAACCATAGAATTAAAAATACGAAAAATAAGCATCAGCCAGTTTGAAATAACTAGGATTGAACTTCCGGAAGTTGATTTCAAAGTAGTTTGTAGTAAAGGCACCTACATCCGGTCTCTGGTGCATGATTTTGGAAAAACCCTGAATAATGCTGCACACCTGCAGTCACTTCGCCGGACTAAAAGCGGAGATTATGATGTCGAAAATGCCTTTGAAGTTATGGAGCTGGTTAACCACATCAGGCAGATTAAAGAATTGGGTAATTTAAAATAATAATTATTCTTAGTTTTGACCTCCTCTACTAAATGATGAAGATTTACAATCACATTGACGAGTTCAAAAAAATCCATAATGCTGTTGTTACTATCGGGACTTTTGACGGAGTTCATATCGGACATCAGAAAATAATTAGCCGTTTACAGGAAGTCGCAAAAAAGAAAGCAGGAGAAACTGTGATTCTTACTTTTTTCCCTCATCCACGAATGATCCTTCACCCTGATGATCTGCATATCAAGCTGATTAGCTCAATGAATGAAAAAGCTGAAAAACTTGCTGTACTTGGCATAGATCATCTTATTATCACACCCTTCACCCGGGATTTTTCCAACCTATCACCTCAGGATTATATTAAAGAAATATTGGTTGATAAAATTGGTACCCGCCATATTATTATTGGCTATGATCACCGTTTTGGAAAAGATCGTAAAGGGGGACTGACAGAATTACAAAACTTTGCTTCAGCGTTTGATTTTGATGTAGAGGAAATTCCAGAACAGGATATCAATGATGTGGCCGTAAGTTCAACCAAAATCAGAAATGCTATTTTAGGTGGTGATGTTAAAACTGCAAGTGAATTTCTCGGATACGCCTTCCAATTGAGTGGAAAAGTAATCAAAGGTGATCAGCTTGGCCGTGTACTTGGCTTTCCAACTGCAAACTTATTTATTGAAGAAAACTACAAACTCATTCCCTCGGATGGTATTTATGCTGTGAGTATAGAATTGAAGTCTACTGAATCGGATTTAAAATCTGCTTTTGGAATGGCCTATATTGGCCATCGCCCTACGATAAATGGAATGAGTCGCAATATCGAAGTAAACATTTTTGATTTTAATGAAGATATTTATGGGAAAACCATTCGTATTAATTTTTTGGATTACCTGCGTGGAGATGAAAAATTCAATTCGCTGGAAGATCTCAAAAAACAACTAGAAAAAGACGAAAAAGCTGCCCGAAATATACTACTGAACCCAAAACAATAGCAATGCTTATTGGCTTATTGGAATTAAATCAAAAAAAAGGCTGCCATTCTGAGGAGGCAGCCTTTAACAGAAATATACTTGGTTATGCTTGTTTTGCGAATTGAATGTTAATCTGAAGTTTGATTTCATCACCAACAACTATCGCACCTGCTTCGGTAATACCATCCCATGTTAATCCAAACTCTTTACGACTGATCTTTCCTGAAACTTCAAAACCTGCTTTATCATTTCCATAGAAATCAGTTGCTCTACCACCAAACTCTACGTTTAATTTTATTGGCTTACTTACATTTTTTATTGTCAAATCTCCGGACAATTCATAATCATCGCCCACTTTTTTAAACGAGGCTGACTTGAATAATATTTTCGGGAATTGCGCTGCATCAAAAAAATCCGCCGACTTAAGGTGGCCATCACGCTGCTCCTGATTGGTATCAATACTATCTACATCCAGTGCGAATTCAATTGATGCATTTTGGAAATCTTCGCTCTCTGATTCCATACTGCCTGCAAAAGATTTAAATGTACCTGTAACGGTAGAAATTACCAGATGCTTAACTTTAAAATGCACTTCTGAGTGCGTTGAATCAATAATCCAGTTGGTTTTTACTGCTGCTTCCATTTTGTTTTGTTTTTTCTTAAGGTAAAATTACAATATTATATGTTTAAACATGTTATTTAAAAGTCATAAGACAGTTTACAATTGACAGTTGACAATTGACAGTTGAGACCAGATAGTTATCGGGTCTATCATCGATAAATTTATTTACTGATTTCCAAAGAATAGCTAATCTCTACTCCCCCTGCAGCCAGCATATCATGCACAGAACAGTATTTTTTTACTGCAAGCTCAGCAGCTCTTTCTGCTTTAACTGGGTCAATATCCCCCTTGAGGTGAAATAATAAATGAATCTTAGTGAAAATATTCGGAATCTGCTCCCTACGTTCTGCTTCTACATCAACCGAGAAATCAGTAATTACTTGTTTTTGTTTTTTAAGAATTAAAACCAAATCCAAAGAACTACAAGAGGCCAGGGCCATAAGTACCATTTCCATTGGTCGCACACCTAAAGCTTGTCCACCAATATCCGGAGAACCATCGATGTGTACTTTTACTGTCGAGGAAGGGGCTGATGCTTCGAAATGAACCGCGTCATTTACTCTTTTTAAGGATACTTTCACTACTTTATATTTTTACCAAAGTTAGGAATTTTGAAATGCATATCCTATCTGAAAGAACCCGTGTAAACTTAGCGATCAATAGACGGATAAAATTTCATTGATTTCAACAACGGTCATAGAAATTATTTGACCTCGGGTTCAGTCCGATTGATATTCCTGATTATTAATTATTCTTTTCAAGCTCTAGCGCTGAAGCACCAGAATATGTTCCGTTATGTAGCTTAGGTTTTGGGCTAAAGCCCGACTGAAAACATGATATTCACTCACCCTGAGCTAAAGCATAGGGCTATTCGGATCCCTGGTTTTAATTAACTTTGTTTTTATAGCATAAACCTAATACCCTGCATTAGCGCGAAACATCAAAGCTCCAACAGTCAGGTTTGTACGAGGGTCTATTAAAATTGCTCCTCCATTGAGTTTGTTGTTCTGATAAAAATCAAAAGCAAGTGGTTCAGCTGTTTTAAGGACGATCCGGCCAATATCATTTAATTGAAAAGTATCAGTTTGAATTTTTTCAAGCGTATTGATGTTAACCTTGTGAAGAATCTCGCGGATCTTACACTTGGTAACTTTGCTATTATGCTGGATCAGGTACATGATAGAAGAATCCAACGGGCGGGTATCCATCCAGCATAAATCAGCTTCAATCTCCTGAGAAACCAATGGCTCATGAGAAGAGTTGACTAAAATATCGCCACGACCAATATCTATATTGTCTTTGAGATGAAGGGTAACAGACATTCCAGACTGTGCTTCGTCTTGTTCTATGAAGTTGGTTTCGATTTTACTGATCTCTGAATGAATTCCTGAAGGTAAAACAGTAATCTTATCATTTACGTGAAAACTACCACTTAGAACTCGGCCTGCATAACCGCGGTAATCATGAAGTTCATCCGTTTGAGGTCTGATAACCCATTGTACAGGCATCCTAGCCTGATGTGACAAAACACCCTCATTGACCTCGATAGTTTCGAGATGATCAAGCAGAGATTTTCCACTATACCATGAAATTTTATCTGATTTATTTACAATATTATCTCCCTTGAGAGCACTTACCGGAATAAAAGTTACCTCCTTCAGGTCAAGTTTAACAGCGATTTCCGAATAGGCTTCTTTTATTGAATTAAATACGTCTTCGCTATAAGCTACCATATCCATCTTATTGATACAGACAACTAAATGCTGAAGCTCAAGAAGTGAAACAAGAAAAGAATGTCTGATTGTTTGTTCCACAACACCATTGCGGGCATCAACCAGAATAATTGCCAGATCAGAATTAGACGCTCCGGTAACCATATTACGGGTGTACTGGATATGACCTGGAGTATCAGCAATAATAAATTTTCTTCTGTCGGTCTGGAAATATTTGTAGGCTACATCAATGGTGATACCCTGCTCGCGTTCTGCCTTCAGTCCATCTGTTAAAATAGCCAGATCAATCGTTCCGTCATCATTTTTACGATTCGATTGTTGTAAAGCCTCAAGCTGGTCGGCGAGTATTGACCCACTATCATAAAGAAGACGTCCTATTAAGGTACTTTTACCATCGTCTACACTACCAGCTGTAAAAAATTTAAGTAAATCCATATTAAAAATAGCCCCCCTTCTTACGGTCTTCCATTGCAGCTTCAGATACTTTATCATCCATTCTGGCACCCCGTTCACTTATTTTTGAAATTCTTATTTCTTCAATGATGTCATCAATTTGATCTGCATGTGATTCTACAGCTGCAGTACAGGTCATATCTCCAACCGTTCTGAAACGAACTTTCTTGCGCTCAATATGATCCTCATGATCAATATTCAAGAACTCAGCTGCAGCCATTAGCTGTCCGTTTCGGGTAATTACTTCCCGCTCATGTGCAAAATAAATAGATGGCAATTCAATTTTTTCACGGCGGATATAATTCCAAACATCCAGTTCAGTCCAGTTACTGATTGGAAAAACCCTCACATTTTCTCCCTTATGAATCCTGCCGTTATATATATTCCATAATTCAGGTCGCTGACGCTTAGGATCCCATTGTCCAAATTCATCCCTGACTGAAAATATTCTTTCTTTTGCACGCGCTTTTTCCTCATCCCTACGGGCACCACCTATACAGGCATCAAACTTATTTTCAGTGATGGTATCGAGTAAAGTAACTGTTTGCAGTGCATTTCGGCTCGCATTTTTACCTGTCTGTTCAATTACCTTTCCCTGATCGATCGAATCCTGGACATAGCCTACAATCAATTTTTCACCAATCCTTGAGATCATTTCGTCGCGATACGTAATTGTTTCAGGAAAATTATGTCCTGTATCTATATGTACCAAGGGGAAAGGAAATTTTCCGGGTCTGAATGCTTTTTCAGCAAGTCTGACTAGTGTTATCGAGTCCTTCCCACCGGAAAATAACAAAGCAGGTTTTTCAAACTGCCCGGCAACCTCACGCAGTATATATATCGCTTCTGCTTCCAGCTGGTCTAAATAAGTTGTGTCTTGTTTATTCATGTTAAAATTTACAATCGCATTGTGTTGCGTAAAAAATCAATTCACATTATCAGGAAGAATGTAATCCACATTCCTTTTTATCCTGATCTTCCCACCACCATCTGCCGGCTCTGAAATCTTCACCCTCCATGACTGCCCGCGTACAAGGCGCACATCCGATACTTGGAAAACCCTTATCATGCAATGGATTATAAGGGATATTGTTATCACGGATATATGCCTTAACCTGATCAAGTGTCCAATCGAAAATAGGATGAAATTTAAGGATTTGGTTACCCTCATCCCATTCAATCGGATCCATATGTTCCCTATTTTGCGATTGCTCCGCGCGGATACCTGTAATCCAGCAAGAATTTCCGGACAATGCACGTTTCAAAGGTTGAATCTTCCTGATTCCGCAACATTCCTTACGGTTCTCTACAGAATCAAAAAAACTACTGGGGCCTTTTGAACTAACTAACGTTTCAACTGCTGTGGTATCCGGATAATAAGCATGAATAGACTTGCCATACATCTCGAGTGTGCGGTTCCAGACATAATACGTTTCCGGAAATAATCTTCCTGTTTCGAGTGTAAATACTTTAATCGGTAGATTATTTTTAAATATGATGTGTGAAATAACCTGATCTTCCCATCCAAAACTCGTAGAAAAAATTACTTGACCAGGAAAAGTATTCACCAGATATTCTAGCGATTGTTCAATCCCTAGACCTTTGATTTCCTCAAGTATTTTTTGCGGGCTTTTCATTGTTTAATTTTTTGAATTATCGAGTGCCTGTGTCAAATCTTCCAGAATATCATCGATATCCTCCAAACCGACAGATATCCTGATACTACCCGGAGATATCCCAATCTGCGCCCGTTCTGCATCATTTAATTTGGAATGTGTTGTTGAGGCCGGATGGGTTGCAATGGAACGGGTATCTCCTAGATTTGGTGATAACAAAATCATCTTCAATGCATCCATAAAACGTTTTCCGCGCTCAAATCCACCTTTTACAACGAATGTAACTATGCCACCACCCTGTTTCATCTGACGCTTTGCAAGTTCATATTGCGGATGAGAAGGTAAATGAGGATATCTCACCACTTCTACTTCAGGATTTTGTTCAAGACTCTCTGCCACTTTCAGGGCATTGCTGCAATGTCTGTCCATTCGTACAGTAAGTGTTTCAAGACTTTTGGAAATGGTCCATGCATTGAAGGCCGACATTGCCGGACCAGTATGACGGATAAAGAACATCAGCTCTTTTAATAGGTCTTTGCGGCCTACAACAACTCCTCCTAGTACTCTCCCCTGTCCGTCCATGTACTTGGTTGCAGAATGACTAACCAAATCTGCACCATATTCAATGGGCTTTTGTAAATAAGGAGTAGCGAAACAATTATCAACGTTCAAAATGAAATTATATTTCTTTTTTAATTCCCCAAGCCACTCCAAATCAACCAACTCAAGTCCGGGATTGGATGGGGTTTCAAGAAATACCATTTTGGTTTCCGGGCGTAAAGCAGGTTCAAAATCTTCTGGTCTCGAAGCATCAACATAAGTTGTGGTGATTCCCCAGCGGGGCAATAATTGAGTAAATAACTGATGGGTAGATCCAAAAATTGATCTGAAGGCTACGATATGATCACCACTGCGTAGTAAACCTGCAATCGAAGCAAATACTGCCGCCATGCCAGATGAAAAAGCTAATCCAGCTTCAGCTCCTTCAAAATCGCGGACTTTATCTATAAATTCTGTTGTATTTGGATTTGAATACCGCGAATAAATATTTCCTTCAATTTCATCCGCAAACATAGCTCTTCCATGCTCTGCATTATCAAAAACAAAACTGGATGTGAGATAAAGGGGCACAGAATGCTCTCTGTTTGATGAGCGTGCTGCCTGGGTTCGTATGAGCTTGGATTTTTCTTTCATTATTCTGTAGTATTTCGGCAAAAATACTTAATTAAATAAATTAATCAGGGTGGTAATAATTGTTTTAAGACTCACGACAATAACAATTATACTAACCGCAAACATGATTGCTTTAACCGAAATTTTATTAGATAAACGCGCTGCAATTGGCGAAGCAATTGCACTGCCGATAACCAAGCCCATTACAGCATCCCAGTAAACATTATTCAGCATAGTAATGAATGCCAGAGAACTCATCAATGCAATAAAGAACCTCGAAAGTTTTACCGTTCCCAAGGAATAACGAGGATTACGTCCACCTGCAATGAGAGATGACAATACTATTGATCCCCAGCCACCACCACCAACCGCATCAATAAATCCACCTCCAAAACCCAAAAAACGAATGTTTTTAATCTTTGCTCCGACCTTCTTCCGATTCAAATTAATTGCTTTAAGCAGAATTACCACTCCAAGAATCAAGGTATAAAATGAAACGATTGGCTTGGTAATGTAGGTGTAATGTTCAAGTGACGAAAGCAATACTGCACCGATTACAGCGCCAATTACACCCGGAACAAGCAATAACCAGAACAAACGCATATTCACATTTTTCATCCTGAAATGCATCCATCCTGCAATGCCATTACTCAATATCTCTGACACATGCACTGCGGTACTTGCTGAGGCCGGCGGAATTCCCATCGACAAAGAAAAGGTTGTGGAGGTAACTCCATAAGACATTCCTATTGCTCCATCAATCATCGCGAAAATAAATCCAGCTATCAGGAAATAATAAAAAGTAGGATGAATTCCCTCTAAATAATTCCTGAATAATGGATTATTAAACCAGAACAGACCTAAAACCAACAGAATACTAAAAAATCCGACACTCCATAAAGCCCAGCGCATTCTGCGGCTGGCCACCTGCTCAGCTGCAGGAGTCACAAGAATGGCCGTTGCCTTGTTTAACTCTTTCACTTTATGTGCAAAATCGCCATTGAGTGTATTTCTGAATGCATTCATTTGCTGCAAGGAAAGATCCAGTTCATCAGGCAGGTTATCCTGAAAAAGTTCTTTCAAACGTTTGGCCACTGTTGGCGATTTACCATTCGTAGAAATACCGATTTTAAGATCTCCTTTTTTAACAATTGAACCCAAGTAAAAATCGCAAAGCTCAGGTTTATCTGCCACATTAATCAATAAATTCAGCTCACGTGCCTGTGTTCTGATTTCTGCATTCACTATATTATCTCCGGTTGCAAGAATAACAAGATCATGTCCAGGCAGGTCATTTGGTTCAAACTTTCTGTGAAAAAGTTTCACTTGAGGATATGTTGCAACAAAATCCAGAACTGCCGGCAGAAAGGTGTCAGAAACAAGAGTAATTTTAGCTTCAGGGCTATTGATTAATACTGCCTGTAGTTTTTCAAGTCCGATATTACCCCCACCAACCAGTAAAACCTTAAGCTGATTTAGCTTAAGGAACACCGGGAAAAGTTGATTTCCCTCATTTACACCTTCCTTATTATTCCCCTTCTGAAAGCTCATAAAAAGCCTTAATTGGTTGAAATTTTGAATGTAAGCTAACTACCTCACCGAATATAATTAAAGCCGGGGAGTCAATTTTTTGATCCTGGGCAGTTTCAAAAATTGTTGCAGCGGTAGCCACAACTACTTTCTCATTTTCCATTGATCCGTTTTGAATAACCGCAGCCGGAAGTCTGCCTTTGCCCGCATTAATAAATATTTCAGCAATCTCCTTTAATTTTTTCACTCCCATCAGAACTACGATTGTAGCATTTGTCTTTGCCGCGGTGTAAAGATCTTTGGAAATTTCTCCTGAACTAGTCGTTCCGGTAACAACCCAAAAACTTTCGCTTGCTCCACGATGAGTCAGCGGAATACCTTGAAGCGCGGGCACAGAAATACTACTTGAGATTCCTGGAACCACTTCAGTTTGAATACTGTAAGAGGCAGCCATTTCCAATTCCTCAAAACCACGTCCAAACACAAAGGAATCTCCACCTTTGAGACGAACAACATGACCATAATTCAAGGCATAATCAATCATCAGCTTATTTACAGCTTCCTGCGAATAGGAATGATCCCCCGAACGTTTACCTACATAAACTTTTATGGCATTTTCTGGTGCAAAGTCAAGTAATTCATTGTTTACCAAAGCATCGTACAAAACTACATCTGCCGATTTAAGAACACGCACTCCTTTTAAACTAATTAGTTCTGCATCACCCGGACCAGCACCAACCAGTGTAATTCTTGGCTCCTTAATTATAGTTTTTATCTGGGTTTGTATCATGATTGATTCACCTCCTTTACTTTCTTAATTCTATTGATAAAATCAACTGTAGTACCCACATAATGTTGAGCAAAGTCAGCCGATGGCTCATGTTTATTTATTTGCAATACCAGATCGCTAAAACTTCCTAGTCCTGCAAGGATACTGCTCTCTCCATATTGTTCATCAAAATCGCGAATGATTCCTGTTTGAGTACTACTGTTGATGCCTTTATCCAGAAGCATGGCTTTTGCGCTACTTATAAACACACTGTAGGCATGGTATATTGAATCAGCGTATGCTTTCGATTCGTACGATTCAACAGACCACTGAAGTTTCTCTTCAGCTTCGAGCAATAAAGTTGAAACCAGATCAATCATTACTCCCGCACATTCTCCAACACCAATGGCCGTTTCGAAGGTCTCTTCATGACCCCAGTCGACAAACTCATCAGGTTTAAGTGTAGTTAAATCAGCAAGTGGTTTTAATAACTGATAAAAATGATCTTTGCCGGTTCGGTCATAATATTCGTTGAAAAGTTCATTTTCATGCTTGTTTTGTTTGTAATTATCCAGCACCATCCTAACCACATCTTTTGTTCTCTTCGATGGAACTTTAATCACTTTATCTGCCGCACGACCCAATCCATCACCCAAAGTTCCACCACCCAATAAAACCTGTGCTGCCGGAACCACTTTTCCAGCAGCCTTCAATGAACTACCATGGAAACCTATTTGAGCAAGCCCGTGCTGACCACAACTGTTCATGCAACCGCTTATTTTTATTTTAACATCCTGATTTTCTAATAACTCATCATACTCATCAGAAATAAGATCTTCCAAAACCCTTGCTAATTCGGTGCTATTGGAAATTCCAAGATTACAGGTATCTGTACCTGGGCAGGTCGTTACATCCCCAACACTATCAAATCCCGGCTTAACAAAATCCAGTTCTTTTAAACGTTCAAAAAGTAGCGGCAGGGTCTGCTTTGTTGCAAACTTCAACAGCAAACCCTGATTAATGGTGATTCTTATTTCATCTGCCACTAATCCTCTGATAGCTGATATAAACTTTCTCGCTTTTGCTGTGGGAATATCTCCGGTTGTTACCTTGATATAGACACCATAGAATCCTTCCTGCTTTTGCTCAAATACATTGGTGTCAAGCCAGCGCTGATATTCAAACTGGTCTGTGATTTGTGCTTCTGGAAGTGTATTTACTTGAGGAATTTCCGGTTGGGAAATCGTGTTTCGATCAATTGTGAATTTCTTAAATGGTATTGCCAGTTTCTCGGCTTCAATTAATGCTAAAACTTCTTCAAGCCCTAATTTCGCTACCAGAAATTTCATTCTCGCTTTATTCCTATTAGTACGCTCCCCATGTCTGTCGAACACGCGAAGTGTAGCTTCGATATATGGAATTAGTTCATCCTCAGGAAGAAAATCATTAACGGCATGAGCTATTGAAGGCTGAGCTCCAAGTCCGCCACCAAACAATACCTTAAAGCCACGCAGTTCTTTCCCATCTTTATTTTGAACCTTCGGAATAAAACCCAGATCATGAATATAGGTAAAGGCTGTATCGGCTTCGGTTGCCGAGAATGCCATTTTGAATTTTCGCCCCATTTCCTGACATATTGGGTTCCGCAAAAAATACTTAAAGGTTGCATGGGCGTAAGGTGAAACATCGAAAGGCTCATTCGGATCAATACCGGCTGTTGAGGAAGCAGTTACATTTCTAACGGTATTTCCACAGGCCTCTCTGAGGGTGATATCATCCCGCTCAAGTTTTGCCCAAAGTTCAGGGGTACGATCCAGACTAACATAATGTATCTGAATATCCTGACGCGTGGTTAAATGAAGATTACTGCTGGCATACTCATCAGAGATATCGGCAATACGGAGGATTTGCTTAAAGCTTATTTTCCCAAAAGGGAGTTTAATCCTGATCATTTGTACTCCCGGCTGTCGCTGCCCGTAAATGCCTCGCGCCAGACGAAGGCTACGAAATTTCTCGTCGTGGATCTTGCCTTCACGAAACTCTCGAATCTTCTTTTCGAGATCGAGGATATCCTTTTGTACAATCGGATCTTCTAATTCTGTTCTGAAACTATTCATTTAAAATTCAAAAAAAACCTCTTCATATGGTGAAGAGATTCAGGCAAATAAAAATTAATTTATGTCAGGTCTTCTTCAATGATTAATTAGTCAGTCAACAACAATTCAGAGCTGTGGCATGGGAACTAAGCAGGACTAATTTTTTCATTGTCCAAATATAATACAATGTATATAGATTAAGTAGTCTTTTTTAGAAAAAAAATATCTAACCAAACGAAGAGATTAAATTTTTCTCTCTTTGTATTAGATCTGCAATACTTGTTTCACTCAAAATCTTGACTGTTGCATCTCTAACCTCAACAAAAACATCCCTCACTCCGCAGGTCGCTTCATTGACGCACTCATCACATTTTTGGTAAAAATTCAGGCTAACACATGGAAGCAGAGCAACCGGACCGCCAGTAAGACGTAATATCTGAACCACGGATATGTCTGCAGGATCCTTTACAAGACCATAACCACCCCCTGAACCTTTTTTGCTGAATAAGAGCCCTGCATTTCTTAGATCGAGTAGAATTTGCTCCAGAAATTTTTTAGGTATATGTTCCTCTGTGGCAATTTTGGAAATTTGAATTGGTGTCCCTCCAAAATTTTTACCCAGAACTACAAGGGCCTTTAAAGCATAACGTGTCTTTTTAGAAAGCATATCTGTTAAAGGTTAGTTTGATCATACAAATAAACATAATTTCTTTTTGAATCCAATTACTGTTAGTTAGTTGTTGGTTGGTATAGAATCTTGGTTCTTGTCTCTTGTCTCTTGGCTCTTGTCTCTTGGTTCTTGGCTCTTGATTATTGGTTCTTGTCTCTTGTTTCTTGGCTCTTGGTTCTTGGTTCTTGGCTCTTGTTTCTTGGTTCTTGGTTCTTGATTCTTGGTTCTTGGTTCTTGGTTCTTGTCTCTTGGTTCTTGTCTCTTGGTTCTTGTCTCTTGGTTCTTGTCTCTTGGTTCTTGGTTCTTGAATCTTGGTTCTTGTTTCTTGGTTCTTGTTTCTTGGTTCTTGGTTCTAATCAATCGTTATTCCTAACAATTCTGCTCACACGAAAAAGTAAAAATAGTGAAATTATGGAGAGTAAAACCACCACATAAACAAGATAATCATAATGTTCAAGCGGACTAAATTTATCATTCTGAATAACAATCATCCCGCTAACAGCTGCAGCAATTCCTCCGGCAATCTGCTGTAATGATGAATTTATTCCCATGAATGCCCCCCTATCTTTTTTCTGAGGCAAAGCAGATGTGAGCGCTATTGAGGGTACCATCCGGCTCATGAAGCCTACTTGTAAACCTAAGTTCATAATCAGAACTATCCAGAATGAAACAGGTCCGAGATTTGCATAAATTATGATTACAAAGATCAAAATAATTGAAGCAACAGTAAACAAATAGAATTTATCAAAACGATCACTCAATTTACCAACGATAGGCATAATTGTAAGCGTGCACACTCCTGAAGCCATGTAAATAAATGGAAGCTCCTGGACCGTAATATTTAAATTATTAATGACATAAGCGCTTCCCCATGGCAGCATCATGAAATTACCCAGAGAAAGAAATGCTGTTGCCAGAAAGCCAATCCGATATTTTCGCAGAGTAAGGGTTTGCCACAAATGTGCAATAGCATTCTGCTCAGTTTTGTTATCCAGGTGCTCGGTTACCGGATTCAGTTTAAACATGATTAAAAGCAAGATAATTGTCGCCAAAACTACAATCATCAAGAATGGCGATTGCCAGCCCCAGACAGTTGCAATGTATAAACTTAAGGGAATTCCTAAAACCTGGCTGGCTCCAAAGCCCATTTGAAGAAAGCCAAAAACCCTGCCTCTTTTCTCAAGTGGAAATAAGTCTGAAACAATAGCCATTGAAATTGAGCCAATTACTCCGCCAAATAAGCCTGTGACAACTCGTGCAGTCAGTAGCATTAGAAAGGTATTACTCAAACCGCAAAATAGTGTGCCTAAAATAAAGCCCACATAAAAAAACAAAAGCAATTTCTTTCGGTCAAAACGATCAGCGAACCCGGCAGTCGCCAGGCCTGAAAATCCGGCGCTGAATGCATATACTGAAACCGATAAGCCA
>Ga0315899_10002329_pt1 | contig 21062 bp, 15 predicted proteins | sample LakEriMetagenome_2_FD_203518 | JGI IMG/M metagenome (GOLD analysis project Ga0315899, IMG submission 203518) | Freshwater fungal communities from buoy surface, Lake Erie, Ohio, United States - Buoy 4 MA112 | ecosystem: Environmental > Aquatic > Freshwater > Lake | place: USA: Lake Erie, Ohio... | reverse complement strand
TAATTGCCGAAACTTGAACTTTCCAGTTTCGTCGTGAGATCAGATTCGTTTCCCGATTTTTTCAATTCCACATTGATCCATAGCATCACGGCATCTCTTTCGTGTTGCTTGGGCTGCTCGCTTTCCGACGGTGGCATCTCTTCCAAATAAAGTTGTCGGAGCACTGTTTTCCAAAGCTCCATGTCAAGGCCGGATGCAAGGTCAAAACTGATGCCGGGCAGGACGGCACCTGACTCATTGTTGCTTTCGCCGTGACAATCGGCGCAGTACTTACTCAAGAAGGGAGAGACGGTTTCGTCGAAGGCCTTCTTGTCGGAGACAACCGGGGTGGTCGTATCGGCCTGTGCAAAAAGTAAGTTCGAGGAGCACAACAAGGTGGCGATTAGGGCCATCGCCAAACTAGCAGATCCCAATCGATCTGAGTTCGACCTTGAGTCCGTTTTCGTGTGTAAACCTTGTTTGTCCGTTTTAATGCTGCGATATGGACGCACTATTTTGGCTTTCCACTAAAGGTACCTTCGACCAACGAGCCTCCCCGCTAACGGGCCTTTCCACTGGTCGGTCATTGTATCCAAGTAGGAATCGATGGAAGAGCAACGGGTTTCCACGATTTCCACATTCTGCATGTGCCTGGAACCGCTTCGGTAACGAACAGATTCTAGCTTATCATCGTGGGTGAGCAATTAGCGAACCTAGTAACTCCCATCCACGAATTCGGGGGAATATCCCATTTTTGATCATTCCAACGATGTGGGGAACACAAGCGATTCTGTTCATCTAATGTGGTCGATGCACTTCGCCTACTCCCTCTGCGTTACTTCCGTTGACACCGAGACGAAACCGCAAAAGTCTTCGTCGCTCCTCGCCGATCCACTTCTCTTCGACAAGTTCGGCACCCATACGTTGGTAGAGATGGTAATTCCGATCCGAGGTCGTAGCCCAAACCCACCTGAATCCTAGTTGATACAAATCAGAAAACATAGTCCTGCGAAACTGGAAATCACCAGCTAAACCCCAATGCTCACTATTGATCGCGGCAAGTACTTCACAGTGGATGTTTTCATCCCCCTCCCGTTCTGGCATTGGAAATCCGAACGCGGATGCTTGAAATTGTTGCATACCGACATTGATTGCCATGCCTGAGGTGAGAATTCCTTCGGCGTTTCGCCAGTAGTAAATACGTTGATCGCTATACCCGATACGCATAGCCAATCGCTGATTGGTGTCATCCCAAAGCCAAAGGTGTCGGATAAGGCGGTTTCCTTTCACATTAATAAACGCTGTATAGAGCGCCGTTTCCCACTCGATGATCGCTGTTGGATCTTCGAGATTGAGCAGTTCGATGTCCACGATTAACTTCTCCTTTGGAACTCGATTGATACCGGTTCACGAGGACTGAGCGTGACGTCGGTGCGATCTCCTGCTTCTGCTACGGAAAGCTTGCAGTTCTTCAATTGGAAGTTTCGAAGGATCCAGAGTAGGGCGACTTTGATTTCCATTAGAGCAGCGCCCATTCCTACACAAAGATGCGGTCCTGCCCCGAATGGGAGAAAGGCTGTCCTAGTATCTTTATCCAGATGCTCAAATCGGTCAGGTCGAAAGACATCCGGATCGGACCATATGCGTGGGGAGCGATGGGACCCGTAGATGGACAATACTACAAGCGTTTTTGCAGGAATCCGATACCCCCCTAGCGAGTCTGGAGTATTGGTGCGCCGTACTATTTGATAGACTGGTGGATGTAGTCTAAGCGATTCGTAGATTACGTAATCGAGGGGCCCGTGACTTTTCAGCATATCGCTCTCCAGAGAACCTGATGCAAAAAAGCGATCGGCTTCTTGTTGGCATTTTTGTTGCCATAGAGTATGGCTGCTGAGTTCCATCAATGTCCAAGCCATGGCCGCGCTCGTAGTTTCGAAACCTGCCAGAAGTAGGGTTCGCAATTCATCTTGGATCGCCGTGGCAACACAATTGTCCTCTGCATGAGGTGTCCAAGTCATGCGCAATTTTCTAGAAAGATTGTTTGGCTGTTCTTCGTCTAGGGTTCCTGAAAGACTTGGTGTGGCTTGCATCAACGCATCGACGGTCTTCTTTGCGCCGATGAGGGAGCGATTGCGTGAGGTGGGAATCCAGACCGGAAGTCTCAATAAACTTGCATTTCGTCTTTGAGCAGATTGCATAGCAGTTCGCAGACTGCTGGACAGCGAATGGGCTTCTTCGGTGTTTAGTTCGCGTCCGAGAATAACGATACCGATGACATGAATGGTCAGTTGCCGACAGAATTCAAGAAGGTCTTCGATCGTTGCATTTTGTGATTGATTGGCGAGTTGTTCGAATAGCTTTTCCATTACGAACGAGGTGCTACTGGACACGTGGCGAAGGAATTCCGATCGCATTTGTGGAGCGATCCAAGCTCGGCGATGTTGCCAGTGCCGCCCCTCGCTTACCAGTAGTCCTTCACCTGTGACTTTCGCAAAACTTCGATATTGAAACGATCGTTGGTATTGATTTGGACGATCTTCCAAGACCTGTCGAATCCATTTAGCGTCAGAGATTGTCAGAAATGAGTGGTGCATCAATCGAAAGCGTCCAATACCACCATTTCGCTCGGCGAGTTCCATGCAGAATCGATGGGGAGATTCGCGAAAGGACGCCAGAGATCCTGACCATCCACGTTCCGATGCGGCAGGTATTGCTTGCCACGGTCGATTCATTTTGAGGAACCTTTCTCTTTGTGATTTAGGTTAACCTGCATCGCTAGGTTTGCTGTGACGATTTGAAAACTCTTCCATGAATGTCGCAAGTCGACAAACTGACGAATGCTCGACGCCATTATAGAGCGAAATGCGCAATCCGCCGACCGTGCGATGCCCCTCAAGACCGCGAAAACCAGCTTGTTCGGCTTCCCGAAGAAAGGTGCTTTCAAGTTTTGGCGAACGGAGCCGAAAGGCTATGTTCATAGCAGATCTGAAATTTGGGTTTGCATGCACGTCCCAAAATTCTTGGTTCTGGTTCAGAACGTTATAAATGCATTCTGCTTTCTTTTGATTCACACGACCCATTTGCTCCAGGCCGCCGATGGACTCTATCATCCATCGGAGAACAAGCCCCAGCACATAAATGGCAAAGACAGGTGGCGTGTTGTAGATCGAGCCGGCCTGAACATGATTATGAAACGAAAGCATCGCTGGAATGTCTTTACTGCGGCAACGGTCTAAAAGCGATGCGTGGATAACCGCGACGGTTACTCCTGCTGGTCCTAAGTTCTTTTGGGCATGGGCATAGATCATGGCATATCTTCGGCAATCAATCGGCTTGGACAAGAAGTCAGAAGACATGTCGCAAATGCGAGATACAGAATCGATGCCGGGGATATCCTGAAACTGCAACCCTTCGACGGTTTCATTAGAAACATAATGAAAATAGCTTGCTTTGTCATCGTATGATAGTTCACTAACAGTTGGTAAACGGCGGTATCCACTCGAGGATCCATCCCATATCACGTTCACTTTTCCAAACAGTTCGGCATCAGGTATCGACTTGTTACTCCAGTACCCACTGCGGATATATTCTGCACGGTCGTTCTTAGTGTGGAGTAATGCTTGAGGAATCATGCCGAACAACAGACTACTTCCACCCTGTAAAAAAAGTACGTGGTAGGAATCATCGATACCTAATAGTTTCCTTAGATCCGATTGTGCTTGGTCTATAACGTTTGCAAACCAAGGGCTTCGGTGACTAATTCCGAGGACGGAAAGCCCCATTTCAGGAACCGACAGCATCGATTCACGCGCCTGCTGGAGCACGCTCTCCGGTAGTGCTCCCGGACCGGCAGAAAAGTTGTTTGCGTTCAGATTCTCGATGTTCATAGAAAAGTGCGGTTTGGGTTAGATTCCCGATCACGAACCGGACGGTGGATTTCGGATAAGTGCGATGTAGATATCTACCGTAGGCGTAGAGACGATATCTGTTTCGCGAGTTATCGTCCAGGGGCCATGTGGGTCTAATTCACTACAGTAAATCGGCGCGACAGTCGTAAGGTGTTCAATGCCCCAATTGCCAAAGCAATCAATGAGATCTACCGTATATAGGACAAGATAAACCCAGGGATGGAGTTGTTGCGATTCGTAACTCATCCGTCGAAATTCCGACCGAGCGTCATCCATTCTCCGCAAGGCAAGAAACCATGTCCTTCCCTTCCGATTACAACACATCTCCTTGGCCTGTGCTGCGAAACATCACTTCCTCGGTCCTCAATTTTCAACAGCCTCATACCTATTATGGATGGACGGCGGTCAATGTCACCGAGACTATGCGAGCCATCGCCGAGTGCCAACGAGCCTGCCGCATACATGTTTCGCTGCATGCTTATCTAATTCGCTGCATCGCGATAGCTGCCGCCGAGCATCCTGATGTAATTACGTATCGTCATCGTAACACCCTGATCCAATACAAGAGTGTCGACATTGCGACTGCCTTGAATAAAGTGCAGCCTGATGGCAGTCGATTGCCAATGATTTATATCGTTCGTAATGCAGAGAGTAAGAGTTTTGCTCAAATCAACTGGGAATTCCGATTGGCTGTTCGAAGCGATCTTTCGCGTGATCCAGGTGTTCTAGCAAGGCGTCGTTTCGCTCGCCTGCCCGGGCCCTTGAGATATTTGGCGATGAAGCGAGCGCTACGCGATCCCCATGGAGCGAGAAAGCTTTATGGAAATCTGCAATTCACCAGTCTGTACCAGAGTGATTTTCGTATGCCTCTGGTGCCTTTCCCTCCTAACCTTGGAACGGTCAGTATCGCCGCCGGATCGGTATCAGAATCATTCTTACCTGATGATCAAGGAAAGCCAAAATTGAGTAAGTTGCTTCATTTTGGTGATGCTATGAATCATGATGTCATTGATGGTATGCCGTGGGTGCAGTTTGTTCGTCGGAGAGCAGAATTGATCGAGAACTGTACTGATTTGGATGATTCGTTCATTGCCGAAACACGACAACTTCGCGCATCGAGTTCCCAATGAAAGGCAACTTCATGTTTTGGCCCAGCGTAAGTAACGTGCAGGTTTGTTAGGTTTAGTTTTGGAAGTGAACGAACAGACTCCCAGGATTTATCGCGTTGTGGCCAAAGGCAAGTGGTAGGTGCCAGCTCTTGACCCCAACGCAGGATGTTTTTGAAACACAGAGACACAGAGGCACAGAGTGTTTGGAGAGATAGCAGAGAGGTTGGGGATATAGCAGAGAGGGTGGGGCTCGGGGAAGGAGCGGTGTATTAGTCTTTGGGAATGTTGAATTGGGTTTCGAGTGATCCGATGCGAGTCATCCCGTGCGCCCAGAAGTATTCCATCCGACGCAGATCGCGAGTTTCTTCCTCGTCACTTCGTATCTTATAGGGTGTTGCTATCTCCCGGTTCTCCCAGTCGCTCTTGGGTAACACATGGATCACCGATCCTGACGTCGTTTTCCAAGTGCGAAGTCCTTGTGATGGGACCTTTCGCTCGTCTTGGTCGGTCTCAAAGAATCGCAACCACTCAAGAGTGATGTCAGGAGTGTTGGCCGCAGTCGGAAGGTTCGGTTGAAGGACAAGCATTTGATGATTCGGATCACCAAGAAACGCTTTGATGGTTTCTAGGTAATCGGGATCATCGAAGATATTTGGGTCAGGTACGATCATCCATCGTGCGTCGGGGATTGTCTGATCAGTAGCTCTGGGATCGGCATGTTTTGAGAGCAACCCAAATGCGTGATAGTTGCGATTCGGATCAGTGGATCCCCAGTAGGATTTATGTTTGGAAATCGGTTCAAAACACCATATCAACGTTCGATCGGGATCAACTGCAAACCCAGGTTGAATTGCATCCGTCTGAGGTCGCGTCCGTGAACTTGCCCAATATGCGGCTTGGATCCACATTAACCGATTATCGGCGTATCCAATGAACATATTCCCAATCGCGTTTTGGTCCGCTATTAACGCGACTCGCCCCTTGTCGATCGATTTTGCGGAAATGACAGGAAGTGGACCGACTCGCTCGTGAGGCTGCTGTTGAAAGTCGCCAAAAAACCCAACATCTTGGCCTTCGCCGTACTTTGGAACTCTGCCAAGATCACCCCATCCTTGTGGGCTTGTCCAAGCTACCCCGAATCGCGAATCTGTAACTCCACCAGTTTGGATTCCAAGGGTGCGGACACCTTGCACAATCGGGTGATCGCTAAAGGTTTCAATGCGAATCCATCCATTGCCGCTTGCGAGTTTCATCGGAACGCGTTCACAAGCCGTTTCGTTCGCAAGAGTGATGTCTAGATTGGCAAATAGTGCGCCGAGAACATGATGGTGGAAATAACAATTCGTATGATCGGTAATAACGATCATTCCACCACCTTCCCTGAGGAAGGCTTCGATGGCTTGGATCTCGGAGACTAGAAAAGGAGGTAGATCGGCTGAGACGAGGTTCAGGACGATCAAATCGACATCTTTAAGAGATTCGCGGCTCCAGGGTTCCAATTGAAGATCGATATGCCATCCGAGTGATCGAAGTGTTGAAGCCGCTCGTGATGGACTGGAGAGTAGGTGATAGTCGTTTAATCCAGGGATAGGTAGGGTGTCAATCCAAGTGTGAGAGTGAAACGCGTCGAATCTGGCGCGAGGTTGGCGAATTGGTGGATTGCTAGATGTTTGTGATGGAGTTGATGGCGTGGGAGATACTGGTGTGGAAGAAGGCGGTGTCGAGGAAGACGGCGCGGGTGGTGCAATTGGGCCCCAAGCGGATGCGGATGCAACAAGCAACGATGCAACAAGGGACGATGCGAGCAGTAGCGTGAGGGGCGATGTGGCGAACGGCAACAAGTAAGTTCGGAGGTTGCTCATCGCGGCAGGTTCGACATTTCAGGAGTTGGGTTTTGCGAGAGGGTTGCGTACATATTTTTGGTAGCACGGTTGGCAAAGCAAGTACTGTTTGCTTTGGAACCAAGCTTCCTCGAAGTCTGCATCGCAAGTGGAATCAGCATTCGCGAGCACTTCTTCCAGTCGTTCGAAATGATCGGACGGTTCATCGAAAGAATTGGATTCAACGAACCCGCCCGCTTCTATTTCGATGGTGATATGGAAATGAATTTCTCGTCCGAGATCGACTTCGGTTTGACATCGATCGCAAGTAGGGTGGGCCACGAATTATCCTGATGCAAGAAAAAGTGTTCGAGCGGTCGATTGAACTAATCGACTCGGCTTGTGCCGTAGTCGCACCGATCACTGGTCAGACAAAGCAATTTTGGAAATCAGGGACTCTCGTCATCGGGTTTATTATTACCGCGTGACTGATTGCCGGGAGCTTGAGCTTGTAGAGCATCGATTTCGGCGCGGAGTGGGCCGAGATCGAGGATGGGTTCGACCTCGGGATCGCGTGGTCCGACCGATTTCTGGGTGCAGCGGAAGAACTCGGAGAGGTAGTGTTGCGGCGAGGTGTATTCGGGAACTTTGAAGCGATCCCCTTTTTGCAGGATGGGGCGATAATCGTGCATTTGGCCGAATTGACGGTCTCCAGCGACTTGGCATGGAAACCAATGCCCATTGCCTTCGTCGTCTTCCAAGTAGAACTCAGGGTAGCAGTGATCGGGGATCCAAACGCAGCGGGCGGGGATACCGCTAGATCGGCACAGAGCGATGAAGATGCCGGTCATTTCTTCGCAATCCCCTTGTTTATCTTTCATCGCTTCGCGGGTGTTTCGGATTGGACCGTTGCGGTATTCGATATTTTCGCGGACCCAATCGTAGAGGGCTTCGACATGTTGCCAAGCAGACTCCGGTTTTGAGTCTTTGACCGATTTGGCAATGCGTTTAATGTCAGATGCGTTCGCATCGATCATAGGGCTGTTGCCCATGAACCAATTGAGTTCTTTTGGTATTTTCTTTGGGATAACAAAGACCGAGGTGTCGGAAGGAGGATCGATGAATGATTTCTCTACTTCGACATCAAACACCATATCGAGTTGGTTGTTCGGTTGTAGTCCGGGTAGACTCATCATCATCTGCCGGGCGGTTGTCGGGGCGTTAGGAGGCAGATCACGGAATTGCCATTGCGAGTTTGGAGGGATGTTTGAAAGTTTTAGTTTTACTTTCTGCTCGGGCCAATCGGTTGGAAAGGCGATGGTGGCAAAGAGATTTGAGCAGAAGTTGTCGTTTGATTTGAACTTCATTCCAAATTGAAAATCGAGTGTACGGGGTGCGAAGTATCGGACGCCCTTGGTCTCTGATGTGTGCGTGTCTTGGGGGGAGTTATCTTGGGTGGTAGGCTCTGGGTTAATCGGGTCTGGGCTTATCAGGTCTTGTGCAACGGTGCCGTGGAATGAAGATACGAGAACAGCGGAAGAGATAGCGATCAAGCGAAGAGCAAAGTCGCGACGTGAGGAGCGATGCTGTGAGGTCGCTGAGGGATCCATGTGAAGTGTCATTGGGATCTTCCGGCCAGAGGCGAAGGATTGAAACCGTTCTCTTTAAGTTTAATCACCTATCCTTTCGGCACTTCGCCCTGTTGCTCTTTCTTGAAAAAAGAGCAACGGGTAATTGTCGGGTGGAGAATGAGGCGGGTGGTGGTCGGCAAGTCGACTTAATCCGCAGGGTTTACCGCAGCGAGCGAGGGGTTCGAATTCTCTCGCCACTTTGTTCGCAAGCGTAGAGGTCGCGGATGATCCGCATGTATTCTTTCATCGAATGGTCGCAGAAGTAGTCTATTTTCCCTTGGCGTAGGGACGTGAGGAAGCCGCGAAGACGGTCATGGAATCGGAGCCATTGGTGTATTCGGCTGATTTTACCTTTTCGGTTGATGTAGATTTCGCGGCCCATGTGATGATAACCCAGTAGTCTGGGAGGAGTTCTCGGGACGATATCGTTGTTGTTGATCCATCGATAATGGCGGATCTTCAAGAAGGAAGCGTATTTTCGGTTTCCGACGCGAGGTGCCCCGAAGCTAAAGATGGCTTGAGGGTTCGACGGAATGGGGGAGAGTTTACAGCGTACGGCGCAGACAGCGGCCATCGCACCACCGAGGGAGTGGCCAGCGAACCAGACGGGGCGTTGGTTTTCACGCAGATGGTTTTCGATATCGGGCCAGAGCAGATCGACGTGGGTATGGAATCCGCTGTGGACGCGGCCGATTTCGCATGCGATCGTCCAGGCTTTGGCATCGGCAGAGATGTCGTCCCATTTAGTCGGTTCGGTACCGCGCGCAACTACGAGGCAATCGAATCGTGTCCCGAATACATAGGCTTCCGAGCCGGCTTCTTGGATGAATTCGCACTGGTCGATGCCGGCGGGGTAGACGACTTTAGAAATCTGTTCTGGTGGACCATAAGCCAACCGGGAGAGTTCGGCGAGCACAAGAGAACGGCCGATCCAGGTGAGGGATTCCAGAGGCCGATCGAGCTTGATTGTAAGTGGCTCGGCGGGGAACGGAGGTGGGGCTGTGGATGATGGTTCAGACATCGTCAGAGCCTGCGTAGGGCAAGTCGGTTTCTTCGGGGTAGAATTACTCTAAGGGCGATCAGAAGGTAGCGTGCGAAGCGGTAGGCCGCAAGTCTACGGAGTTATCGTTATCCGGCGGATTGTTGATCAGGGTATTTCACTCGACCATGGTAGACCGCGTTCAGGTTCTTGACGAGCGAGTGTTTGATCAGATCGATTTCTTTGAGGGTCAGGTCGCATTCATCGAATTGACCATCGAGAAGTTTTTTCATTGCGATTTCATCGACGAGGTGTTGGATACGTGATGAGGTAGGTTCTTTCAGGGCGCGGCTAGCGCTTTCGACCGCGTCTGCGATCATCAAGATTGCGGCTTCTTTCGATTGAGGTTTTGGACCTGGGTATCGGAACATTCGTTCGGAGACTTCTTCGTTGTCTTCGTTTCCGACGTTTTCTTTTTGGGCTTGTCGAAAGAAGTATTCCACGAGGGTGGTACCGTGGTGTTGTTCGATGAAATCGATGATCCGTTGTGGGATCCGATTTTGTCTTGCCAAGTCCGCGCCATCTTTTACGTGAGCGATGATCACGAGGGTGCTGAGTTCAGGTTGGAGGGTATCGTGGCGATTGACCCCTGGCATTTGGTTTTCGACGAAGTAGTTGGGTTTAAAGATTTTGCCGATATCGTGAAAGCAAGCGCCGACACGGACAAGGAGTCCGTTTGCGCCGATGGCTTCTGCGGCGGGTTCAGCGAGGGAAGCGACGGAGATGGTGTGGTTGTAGGTACCCGGAGCGCTTTGCGCTAGTTGTCGGAGCAGTGGGTGGCTCATATCGCTGAGCTCGAGAAGTGTCAGGTCGGTTTGGATATCGAAGAATCGTTCCATGAAGGGGAGGATACCGGTCATCAGAGGGCCGCACAGGGCGACGAAGGCGAATTGTTTTAGGGCTTCGTAGATTAGTCGACTAGAGAAGCCCGTTTTTTGTGTTCCGAGTTCCGATGCGTAGTTATCGGAGATCACTTCGAGGGATTGGCCGGTAAGGATTCCTAGTCCGAGGTAGGTTGCGAAGACGATGCATGCGACACCGAAGCCGACGTATACCAATCGCGTTCTGTTTCGGATGCGTCCGCACAGCAGGATTGCGCCGGCCGCAGCGCTCGAAAGGAGGATGAACTCGCCAAGATCAACCCCTGTACTGAAAGCGATGGTCAGGGATATCGCGGCCATGAGCATCAGTGCGGTTGGTTTCCCGTAGATGATCGTAGCGGTGATTGCGCAGAGGGTTACGGGGATGATTTCGACGTGAAAGGGGTCTTGGGAAGCGAAGACGGCCGCTAGGATGGTAGCTGAACAGAGGCCAATGAGCCTTAGGAAGCTTTGGGTTTGCGAGATTGGCGAACGGTCTTTGGATTGATAGATGAAGAAACCGCAGAGGAAGCAAAGGGCGGTAAGTAGTCCGAGGAAGGCGAGGAGTCGTTGGAAGCGCAGCCCCCACCCCATTTGCTCAAGGTATGCGTCATGTTCGGCGCGAAGTAGTCGAATTTCCTTTGCACCGAGGAGTTTCCCCATGCTTACCACGGTACCGTAGGTGGTTTCGTAGGAGATCATCGCCGGTTTGACTTCTTTGACTGCGTTGAGCCGAGCGACGTTGCTAAGGTCTTCCCGAAACGATAGGGTTTCTTGGATTTTGTTCGAGATATAACGGTGGGCCATGAGGGCCAGGAGTCGCGATGTACCTTCTCCGAATTGGTTGGTGAATTCGCGTTCGAGGGAGGATTTCAGTGTAACGAGGACTTCGGCGATGCGGACCCGAGCGACGTCGACTTCGCGTCGGTTTCCTTCATCTCCGACGGAGATGACTTTGATGAAGCGTTGGTTTCCCTTATGACTGTCGTGTCGGAGGGATTGCAGGAGTCCGAGTTCTTCCATGGGGTCGAAAATTTCTCGGATAGCCGAATCGTACTTCGAGATTTCAGCGTCGGTGGCAAGTGTTTTCTGAATGCATTCGATAGCCAGTTCGTTGGTGATTATTGTTCCTGCGTCTCGGAGTGGTTCAGCGTTTGGTGGGGTAATCCCGAACGCATGTAGATTTTCTCGTTGGATGTCCGAGAGTTCCTCTGAGGGTTGTTGTATGCGCAATGAGAACAGAGCGTCCTTCATCGCTCCACGAAGCTGGACCAAGGGTTCTTTGCGGTTCTCGTAGATACACAGAACCTCGCGGGCGGCTTGGATGCGAAGAGCATCGGTCTGCACATCGTCTTCGACTTGGAAGGGAACGCGAGCGGGGATTGCGCGTGGGGGGACGTATCCGATTCGATACGGGAAGGGAGGTTCCCATCCGCGCACGAGGATGGTTAGGAGGAAGGCGGCGGTTGCGGCGACACCGATTCGCATGAGGACATCGGCGCTGCGGAGTTGATCGAGCCAGATTTGCCAATCTAGCTTTCCAAGCTTTAGTGCCGCTGCGCGTTCGCTGCGGCTCTTCTTCGGGTTGACTTGGGTCATTTGGTTAGGCGAGTACCTGGGTACAATTCCGTTGTGAATTCACTCTGTTAGGAATTATCGGTGGGGCCGACGGAGCGGGAGGAGTTGTTGGAGGGGTGTTCGTAGGCGGCAACGATTTTCTGGACGAGTCGATGCCGTACGATATCGGATTCTTGGAGTCTAATGATGGCGATCTCATCGATTCCCTGCAAGCGTTGGATGGCGTCTCGCAAGCCGCTGGTGACTCCGTACGGGAGGTCAACTTGAGAGATATCCCCGGAAACCACGACTTTTGAGCCTTCTCCCATTCGGGTTAAAAACATTTTCATTTGTGCGACGGTCGCGTTTTGAGCTTCGTCGAGGATGATAAAAGCGTGATTTAGGGTCCGGCCTCGCATGTAAGCGAGTGGGATCACTTCGATGATATCTTGTTCCATCAAGAATTTGACTTGGTCGAAGTCCACCATTTCGTTGATTGCATCGAGGAGGGGGCGAAGGTACGGATTGAGTTTTTCGTTTAGGTCTCCTGGGAGGTATCCGAGGCTCTCGCCGGCTTCGACGGCGGGGCGAACGAGAACAATTTTTCGGATGCTTTTCGCGCGATAGGCTTCGACTGCCGTGGCGACGGCGAGGTAGGTCTTTCCGCAACCGGCTGGTCCGGTGCAGAGGGTCATGTCATGATGGCGGATCGCTTGTACGTAATCGGCTTGGCCTTCGGTGCGAGGTTTGATTCGTCGAGAGGTATTTCCGATTCCGAGTTCTCGTTGTTCGGTTTTCTCTGGGGTGATCAGTTTCGAAGGTGGTGCGGTAGCGTTTTGTAGAAGTGTGTCGATTTCATCGGGATCGATGAGGCCACCACGAAGTATTTTTTCTTTCAGCTTTTCCAGAATGCCTGTAGCGATATCGACCGAGGAGCTTGGGCCGGCGATGCGAATGGTGCCGTTGCGATGGGTGATAGCCACCCCAAGTTGATTGCGTACCTTTCGCAGGTGGCTATCTTGCGGCCCGAACAGTTGGATAGCTAACTGGGGGTCCCCTAAGGTTAGCGTCGATTCCGACATAGTAACTTGGTCCTTGTTGTAGGTTTACGTTTCAAGATTTGAGAAACGGGTTGAATCGTTGCGGTGGCTTACTTTAGGATTGAACTTCTTTTAGATCCAACCCCATTCGATGGCTAATAGTGCGATGATGCTGGCAGGAATCAAGGAGTCCGTGACGTCCCATATTCCGCCGAGACCTGGTAGGGTGCTGCCGCTATCTTTAACTTCGCCCGAGCGTTTGAGCATCGATTCGATGAGATCACCGAAGAGTCCTCCGATTGCCAAGAAGCAACCTAGAGCTATCGGCCCGAGGATAGCTTGGAGTCCTTGAAGAGATTGGAGGTTTAACGGGGAAGAATGGCGAGGTGTGATAGTCAAGAAGTATGCCACCGAGACGATGCAAGCGGCAAGAACACCTCCGAGGAAACCTTCCCAGGTTTTCTTTGGGCTAAGCACAGGCACGAGTTTATGTTTTCCGATTGATTTCCCAACGAAGTAAGCACCTACATCGGACATTTTCGTGACCAAGGCGATTCCGATGATTCGAAGCATGGCTGTGCGTTGATCACCGATTTGTCGATCGATCCACCAGCAAGCGAATGGGACGCACAAGTATAGGAGGAGTCCGCAACTGATCAGCCAACCGAGGGCGTCTTTAGGGGATTGGTAACGAAGCATTGTTTGCAGCCCCATCCACGCAGCTAGGAACCAAGTACCGGTCAGGGTTACCCCAAGCCGAGTCCAGGTGTTGTTTTTGGTTGGAAGGATTTTGGCTTCAAGGGTTGTGCGTGTGTGGTTCGTCGGATCGGATTCTTGCGATCGATCGGATGATGTTGAGGTTTCGGTGAGTTGGCTGCTGGTTCGTTCCGCTGAAATATTTTCGTAGAGTTGAGCGAATTCAGGGTATGCGGGTAGGAAGATTGCGATCAGGACGATTATTGGCGAGAGTTTCGATTGAGCATTCCAAGCTTTCTCTGTGATGCGGCAAGCTTCGCTGACGGTACCTAGTGCGAGCGCGGCGAAGAAGGGGATCATCCAGAGTCCCGGAATGTTGCTCAGTGGATAAGCTACATCGAGGTACATGCATGCAAGTACTATCGATATCAGGATTAATGCGGAGCGGAGGCGACTGGCGAGCAAGTTCACACCTATTGGGAGACCGTGGGGGGAGGGACGCGGCTCTCGGGTTTAGTTGATGCCGGTTGCGCTTCGGTGGGGGATTGATTCAGGTAGTCGACCGTTTCCCAGTCCGTTCTGACTCTGGAAGGGAGAGCTTCGCGAATGAGTTTTTGTTTTTCCGGAACCATCGTTGATAGATCGCGCATGGCTCGGTCATACCATTCGTTGCGAAGGCCTGCGCGTTTGAGTCGTTGTTGGATCCAGCCGAATTCGATACGAGCGACGGTACGCAGGACATCGTCTGCGTATGGGGAGTCGATGATGGTAAGCAACGTGCGAGAAGCAGCTTGGTAGTCCTCACCTTCGATGCGTAGTCTAGCGATTTGAAGTTGGGATTTCAGATAGTAGTTTCGTGAGACAGCGTCGGTCGGTGGGAAGAATTCGCTGATCGCGTTCCAGTTCTTCAGGTCGTTTTCGAGAATCGCGGTGGCGTATTGGCGTTGGATTGAAGACTCTCGGTTCACCCCGGCGGTGCTTGAGGATTGATTCGCAAAGAGGTCAAGTCGCAACAAAGAGAAGCTCATTAGGGTAGTGCAAAGCAGGGGTAGGATGCACCAAGCGAAAATGCGTTTCGAGCGTTGATTAAGTTTTGCGCGAGGACTTAATGAGGATTGAGGATTCGTTGATGAGACTTGGGAGGGCTCGGCCGAGACCTTCAAGCTTTTTCCGCTTGATTTTGAGTTCTTTTGGTTGTTGATTAGGATTTGCAGTTCTTCGGTTGCAGCGCTGGCCGTAATGGCTTGATGATCGATGACGAGTCCGGAGAAAGGGATCATTTTGTCCCCGCGACCTTGCAAGTGTTCGTCGATAAAGCCTCGCAGTTCGCGGCTGAGTTCCATGGCGGAGCCGAAGCGATCTTCGGGGCTTTTCCTCAGAAGTTTATGGACGATATCAACGAGGGATTTCGGTAAGTCGGGTCGAAGTTGTTCGAGGGGTACCGGTTCAGCTTGGATGTGTTGCATGGCTAATGCAAGGGCGGTCTCACCGGCGAATGGGGGTCTACCTGCGAGCATGTGGTATGCCGTTGCTCCGAGGGAATAAAGATCGGAGCGAGAGTCGACCGAGAAACCTTGGATTTGTTCCGGGCTCATGTACAGGGGGGTACCGAGAGCGACACCGACTGCGGTCAAGTTTTGGTTTTGACCTCGAGCGCGGGCGAGCCCGAAGTCGGCGACTTTGACTTCGCCGTCGGGGGTTAGCAACAAGTTGTCCGGTTTGATGTCACGATGAACGAGGCCGATGCTGGCGGCCTTCTGAAGTGCGGAGGTGGCTTGCCAGAGAATCGAGACGGCTTCGTCGATTGGGAGGGCACCACGGCGTTGAATGAACGCGTTGAGATTGCTGCCCGGTACGTATTCTTGAGCGATGTAATGGACCGATTCAAATTTACCAACGTCGTAGACTTGGACGATGTTCGGATGCATCAACGAAGCAACCGAACGGGCTTCTTGGAGGAAGCGTTGTTCGTGTTCATCGGAGCCGACGAAATCAGCGCGGAGGACTTTTAGGGCGACATGTCGGTGCAGTGAGTTTTGAAATGCCAAGTAGACTTCGGACATTCCCCCGACACCGAGTCGGTGCAGGATGCTGTATCCACTGATTGTTTGATTTGTAAGATCGTGGGAATCGGTGAGCCGGTTCATGGGTACTTGCCTTTATGCTCACTGTTGCTGCTGGCTTGCACCGCTCTGGGGTTGATCGAAGGTCACTCCTAGAAGGAAGCGTTCGTGAGAGCCGTAGGGTACGTGCACGGATTGAGCATCACATTCCAGTTTATCTAGAGTTTGGCCGGTGAAATCCATCTTGAAGGCAATCTGAGGGGTTTTCGGCAAACTAATTTTAGCGGTGGCGGCTATGCCGGCGGATTCGCGGACCCACAGCAGAGCATCGGGTTTGAATGTTAGATCTTCGGTCGGAGGCGAGGGGTTGGTAGTTGAGGGAGCCGGCGCTGTGGAAGTTGTTGCTGTGGAATTTGGTGCAGTGAAATCTGGTGCAGTGGATTCCGTTTTAGGGGGTTCGGTGAGATGCTCTTCTTCCAGTTGATTTGGAAGGTGGTTCGTGAGGTGGTTCTCGGGAGGGAGAAGGCTGACGTTTAGGTTAGGATGGTTGGACTGGATAAGCCAAGCGCTTTGTTGTGGTTTGGGGTTGGGTTTTAGGAGAGGAGATTGGTTTTCGCAGGGGGGGACGATCCAGGCGGGGGCGAAGAGTTCCATAGCGGTTTGCCATGGTCGTTGCCATTGCAAGCCGATGAAGAAGGTCACATCGAGGGAGCCATCGTGATCGATGGGAAGGAAGGTAGCGAGTTGGTTAGGAGAGATCTTGCGATGGAAGCTCAGACCGCCGGTGGCGAAATAGAGTTTGTACTGTGCATCGTCGATTTCGATGACTTCCGTGGAGGCTTGTAAGGGTGCTAGCCATTTTGACTTATTTCCGTTGGCCCAGAGCGACAAGCTAGCTGCTTCGCTAGGCCAGATCATTCGCCAAACGGGAGCGTGAAGGTTGCGGTCGAGTCCATTACCTTCGATGCGGACTTGTAGCCACTTGGTGTTTTTCACCATAGTGAAGGTTTGTTTGAAGAGTGGTTGGGGTTTGTTGACGTTTTCCTGGGGACGTGTTGTGGGAAAGGTACCTTCGATTGCGATTTGTCCAGTGTGTTCGGATGGGTTGGAAATATCGAGCTTGGTGGACTGGAGAGTTAGGAATTGTTCTTCGCGAGGTTTGCAAGCGATGTTCAGAGGTTGATCGAGGAGAGAGAGCATAGCGCTGAGTCGGTTACCGCGTTGATCGCGGATATACATCGACTTCATATGTCCTTTGGAGGGATCGAATTGGACTTCCATGAACTCGTTGGACAGCAGGCCTTCGGTTTTGGCGATCGCATCGGAGTGTCCGAGCCATTTCGCGAATAGTCCGGTCTTCTTGGAGTGGCGTTGAGCGGTTTCTTTTGTATTTTTGGTTGTAGAAGGTGTGTCGAGGGGGGGATAGGTTTGCAGGCAAGTGAAGCCGAAGGGTGGTACATCGACAAGGAGTTCGGTTCCGAGGTTGTTGGGAGCATCGCAGGCTTGGACGATGCGATCGTTATCTTTGAGGATTAGATTGCTTCGATGTGACGGGATGTTCAGATGCACACGTGCGGCGGCGGATGTAGGGTTGAGGATTGTGTAGGCCGTTTGCGAGCGCAGGGCTTTTTGTAGAGCAACCCCGGTTTGAGTTTCGAGAGAGAGAGTATCGGCGAGTCGGTCGGCGAACCACGATTCTGGAGTATCCAGACAATCGGTGTCGTGGGCAGCGACTTGGTCGAGTTCAACGAGATGCTTCTCGAGTCGTGAGATTAGTTCGGATCGAGAGATCGAGTCACGCGTTTCGGTAGGGTTGTGGTTGGAAGTTTGGGGGGAGAGAAGTTTTAGGAGTTCAAGAGCGGATTGGATACGTTCGGAGCGGTACAGGAGGGCTTGCAAGCGGATCAAACCTATTTGCAGACCGTGCAGATGTGGCGAGGATTTTTTGATTGGAAAAGGGAATTGAGGGGTGGCAAATTGTTCGGACCAGTAGGGCTGCGAGGTTGAATCGAAGTACTCATCGGCTTGGATCCATTTCCCGAGAGCAGGAGAGCGGGATGCGACGCGTAGGAGGTCATCGAAAGTGAGGCATTGGCGATTTGGCCAGTGAGCGATTACCAGGGTGGGAACTTGATGGTAATCGAGTTGTTTGGCCATGTCGGTGCCAAGGTTGAGGATAGCAAGCGGATCATTAGCATCGATCACGTGACCGAGGATCGTATCGAGTCCTGAGCCATCGGCGGTTTCTTGCCAGCGAAGTTTTGCATGTTCCTTTTCAGGGATAGTTCCGTCGGAAAAATTTGCGATCAAGGAGCCTTGGAAGCCATGGAGTTTTGCGATGGTCGGTAGGTATCCCGGTATGCTTGGGTGGAACTGCGTCAGGACCGTAGTGGGAGGGAGTTCAAGTTTTCCGTTTTCGCGTCGTGCTTGCGAGAGGCTACGAAGCAGCGATAGTTCGCTCAGGTAGGTGTGTCGGAGTTCTTTGGAGAAACCGCCGAGGAGAGCGAGGCTTTTGTCATCGAGGCGCGTTTGGATTAGCTTCCATGCGTCTGGATTTGAGGTTTTAATGCGTTGGAGGGATTCCGACGAGATAAGGAGACTCGCTGGGGTGTTTTTTGAGAGTTCGTCGGAGAGATGCTTACCGAGGGGGCTTGAGGGTTTCGAGGGATCGACAGGAGCGGTGAGGATAAGGTTCAGCAGGTAGGCTTGCTGGGAGCAGTATCGATCCCGTTCTTGTGAGAGGGAATCGAATGCGGCGGCGAGGAAGCGTTCGCAATCATCCCATTGTTTATGGTGGAAGTGATTTGCGGCGGCGAGAATTTGTTCGCTTACGACCATCCAATCCAAGTTAAAGCTATATCGAAGTTTTCTGGCCATGCATTGGATTTGCTGGACAGCGAATCCAAAGGCGAAGAAGTCATTGGCGAGTGCATGGGCTTCGTGAGGATCGGAGGCAGGTTGATCTGGTTGATCGGGGGTCGGATTATTGGAACACAGTGCGAGGATGTCTTGGAAGAGTCGAAGTCGCGGAGTGGAATTAGTGAAAAGAATTTTCGATCCGGAGACAGCGATTCGTTCTTCGAGGGTTTGGTCGAGTTTTTCTTTTGAAGCGTTTGGAACGACGATTAAGGCTTGTTCGACATCGAGACCGTTGGTGTCTGTGCGGCGGGATTCGGGCAAGAAACCGAGGTTGTGAAGGATTTCCGGGTGCCATAGGGAGGTCCAGGCGACGTGCAGATCGAGCGCATCGGCTTGGGATAATCCCGTGGGGATATCTTCAAAGGAGTAATTGGGCTGAGCGAAGACGAGTCGGGAGAAAGGGGGGGATGGTTCCATAGCGAAACATTATGAAGCATAATGGGGGACAGAGAAAGCCATTTTATGGGGAGGTGACGGGTGTCTAGAAAACTGATTGAAAAAATTGCGATTTCCAATTGGTTGTATCGGGCACCGATGGCCTTTATTGCAGCTGCCTTGATTTTTGTGGCTGTGGTTTGTTTTGTGGGTTTGGCGAATGATCTTTTGAATCGAAGGAAGTTGATTTATTCCGCGGAGATTGCCAAATTGCAATCCCACGTTGAGCGGACGGTCGTGCGCATCGAAACGGATCTTCGGAATGGAAAAACGCTTGATGATTTCCGAGAACCGAGGGTTCAAGAATGGTTGAAAGACCACTGGCAGCGGATGGTCGAGAGTGCTGTGGATCGAATGTATGCGACCGTGGAGGCGAGAAATGGGGAGGTTTTATCCGGGGCTGGAGTGATGGCCAAATCGGATACTTACCTATTTTCTAGTCTTCCTTTAGAGGGTTTTCCTCGGACAGTTCAGGAGGTGTCGATACGAAGTGGAGGTCAGGTTCTGCAGGGGATAGAAGTCAAGAAAACGGTGGAGAGTGGAGATCAAGTTGTAGGGCTTTATGCGACTGCGATACCTAAAGATTGGATTGAGGGTAGGGTGTTTGAATCGCAGAGATCCAGGTGGTTGGTATGGGCGGCAATTCTTTTTTCGATGATCGCCATTGTTACTGTAACATCATGGACTTTGTTTCGATTAGGGCAACAGACGCGCGCGTTGGAGGAAGCATTGAAGGTTGCGGAGACTAGGCGGCTAGCTGATTTAAGTCGGTTGATCGTCGGGATCGCGCATGAGCTTCGCAATCCCCTGAATGCCGTGCGATTGAATTTGTTTACATCCGAGAAATTGATTCGGGGGGAGTCAACGGTATCCAAGGAGGATGCATCGTTGATGATTAGGGAATCGGTTAGTGAGTTGGAGCGGGTAAATGATTTGATAGGTCAGTTATTGGGATTTGCCCGGGTGGAGTTTCAGCAGGAGAGTTGGATCGACATTGATGAGGAAATCCAATCGGTAGATCGTTTTATGAAGCAGATTCACGAGCATCATGGAATCCGCTTGAAGGTTCCGCAGGTTCCTTCGCATGTGCGAGCCAAGATCTCAGCGAAGCATTTCAAGCAGATTTTGCTAAATCTGCTGCAGAATGCTAGGGACGCGATGCCTAATGGTGGATTGATAGAAATCAGCGTGTTGGGACAGAGCGAAACGGTAGAGATTGTGGTGCAGGATGATGGACCGGGGATTGACCATAAATTGTACGAAAAAATATTTGAGCCGTTTTATAGCACTCGGCAAGATGGAGTTGGCCTGGGACTTGCAGTTGTTCGAAATCTGCTTGAAGTCAACGGTGGAAGTATATCGTGCACTCGCAGCGAGAAGCTGGGGGGAATGAAATTCCAAATGCAGCTCGTAGCGCGCTTCGAATCGACCGGTGTAAAAGCTAGCAAGCCAATAGCGCTTGCAAACCCCACGAGTTTTCCAATCCACGACACGCAGGTGACGGTGCAAAATGAATACAGGACTATCCATACTGGTCGTTGAGGACCAAATACGCGAGCGTGATGCGATGATTCGCCTTCTGCGTTCAGAGGGTTATCGAGCGACGGGCGCAAGCAATCAACGAGAGGCGATCCAAGCTTTTGATTCCCCGATTGACTTGGTCGTTTGCGATTTGCGTTTAGGACAAGATGACGGCCTGACGGTGTTACGAAGGTGGCGTAGTGAGAAGCCGACAGTGCCAGTATTGATGGTTACAGCATATGGGGATATTCATTCTGCTGTCGAAGCGATGAAGCTTGGGGCTGCTGACTATTTGACCAAGCCGCTCAAGCCAGAGGAGTTATTGGTGTTGCTCAATCGCTACTTGCCGATGCGAATGCGAGGTAGTCAGGATGTCGCAATCGACATCGGTGGGATCGGTAAAATGATCGGGCAATCGGAGAAAATGAAGGATGTGTTCAAGCAGATTTTGAGAGTCGCGGCTTCGGATGCGACAGTGCTGA
>Ga0315899_10002328_pt1 | contig 21063 bp, 15 predicted proteins | sample LakEriMetagenome_2_FD_203518 | JGI IMG/M metagenome (GOLD analysis project Ga0315899, IMG submission 203518) | Freshwater fungal communities from buoy surface, Lake Erie, Ohio, United States - Buoy 4 MA112 | ecosystem: Environmental > Aquatic > Freshwater > Lake | place: USA: Lake Erie, Ohio... | reverse complement strand
TGCCGGAACTGAACTGTTTTCCTCTTTTTTCACTGTTAATACTTTTTATTGGGAATTGTAACCCAATGATAGGAAATTATTTTATTATTTTTTTTTACGCAAGAAGGGTTACCTTTTACGAAATTGAGTATCAAGAGTAATTATTTATAAATAAATTAAAACAAAAACAATGAAAAATTCTTTCAAATTCGGTTTTTTAGCTTTGGCTATCTCATTATCTGTTGCTGCTTGTAATTCAACTAAGACAGAAGAAGCTGCTACTGATTCAGTTCCTGCAATGGACACTACTGCAGTTGTTGATACTGCTGCTGTTGTTGATTCTGCTGCTGCTGATACAGCTGCTGCTCAGTAATTAACATTAAAATTACAACTGACCCTTCAGAATTAATTTCTGAAGGGTTTTTTTGTTTTAGTAATTCAAAGAAAAATCCAGTTTGATTTATATCCGGTTTATAAACAGTTGTCTTATTGATAAATTATTTATCTAAGAGCCCTCAAAAACTTTTCGTTAAGCAAGATTAAGCTTCGGTTTAAATTTCTACAACCAGGGATGAAATCTTTTTTAACAGCTTCCTGAAGAATTATTTACCAGTCAATATTTTAAAAAAAACGAGCCATAATTAAATGACTCGTTTGATAAACTCTAAAATTAACTTACACTACCGGAGGATTCTTTTTAAAAAAGGCCTTAATCCGTTTAGAATTTGAATCACCAAGTAATAACATACATGGTACCAGAATTAGAGTCAGGAACGTTGCGAAACCCAAACCAAATATCATTGTCCAGGATAGTGGTCCCCAAAATGCAACGTTATCACCTCCAAAATAGAGATTTGCGTCAAATTCAGTAAACAAAGTAACAAAATCCATATTCAAGCCCACTGCAAGAGGAATTAAACCTAACATAGTTGCTGTAGCAGTGAGTAGTACTGGAGTCATCCTAGTTCTGCCTGCTTCAATGATTGCATCTTTAACATCCATCCCCTGCTCCATCATTAATTCAGTAAACTCAACAAGCAGAATACCGTTACGTACTACAATACCTGCGAGAGCAATAATACCAACACCCGACATCACAATAGACATCTCCATACCGAAAATGGTTACACCTAATAAAACTCCGATGATACTAAATAGAATCTCACTTAAAATAATCAGCGGTTTAGTAATTGAATTAAATTGAGTAACCAGAATAATCAGAATAAGACCCAATGAAATCATTAGAGCAGTACCTAGAAACAGCATCGTTTCCTGTTGTTCTTCCTGTTCACCTGCCATTTTAACTTCAACCCCCGGCGGAGATTTAAACTGATCTATCTCACCTTGGATATTTGCAACAACTTCATTAGGATTGTAATCACCAAGTACATTCGACGATAAAATAATGATTCTTTTTTCTTGCTTACGTTTGATACCTCCATAGGTATTGATATAATCTATGGATGCGAATGAAGAAAGTGGCACTTGTCTAATGACACCTCCCATACCCATGTCCCTATAGGTCACTTTCATATTCCTTAAAGCATCCAAATTGTTCCTCTGACTTTCATTTGACCTTAAATTTATCCCATAATCTGCATTGGCATCCCTAAATTTAGAGACTTCCTTACCAAAAATCGCAGTTCGAAGATCCATACCTATTTGACCGCTAGAAATCCCTTCACGGTTAGCACGTTCTCGGTTGATATCGAAAATAATTTCAGGCTTATTATTTTGAAAATCAGATTTTAGTTCTTCAATACCAGCAATCTGCCGACTATCGAGGTATTGCTGCAGGTTTTCTGATACTTTTACTAAAGTATCCAGGTTATCTCCTGTTATTTCAATACTTATTGGCTTAGCAGTTGGTGGACCAGATTGCTCCTGAGCAACAGTGATCTCAGCGTCAGGAATTCCCTTGACTGCCTCTCTGATTCTATCAAGATAAACTGAAGTACTTTCACCGGTACGTTTACCAAAACTCACAAATGCCACAGTAACCTTTCCCATATTTGAATATTGACCCTGATCCTCACTTTGCGGATCAGTTACGCCAATAGTTACATTGGAAAGTATAGAAGATACATCCTTATTGTCTCTTCCAACCACCTTAGTAACTTTATCCTCTATCTTTTTTACTACCTCATTGGTGTAGGCCTGATCTGTACCAACCGGCAACTGAATATAGACATATACAAAATTAGGGTCAGATTTTGGGAAAAATACAATTTTAGGAGACACAACCGAAACCAGCAAAAGTGTAAATATAAATAACCCCACTGTACCATACATCATGGCTCTTGGCCATGATAAAGCCCATTTGAGTAAAGTAACATACTTATTTTGTGCACGCGGCCAGATATTTGTTTGGAAATTCCGGATCGCATTATTTAGGTAAAAATGATTGAGAAGGTAAAGTAAACCGACAAAAACAACCAGATTACCAATCCCGAAATTTATTAAATAACCAAGGATAGAAAACCCTAAGAAAATAAGCAGATTTTTCCTCACACCTTTATCAAAGCTCGGTTTCTTAATGGAATGATCTTCCGGCTCCATGAAATCTACAGCAAAAACAGGATTGATTATGTAAGCAACTAGTAGTGAAGCAAGGAGTGTGATGATCAATGTCATTGGTAAAAAGAACATGAATTCACCAATAACGCCAGGCCAGAATAAAAGAGGAACAAATGGAGCCAGAGTCGTTAAAGTTCCCGAAAGAACCGGCAAAAACACTTCAGCAGCTGCTATTTTAGCTGCCTGTTTAATTGGAACTTTTCCATTGTTAAAAATCCGGTGGGTATTTTCTATCACCACAATTGCATCATCCACAACGATTCCAAGCCCTAAAAGGAAAGAAAACAAAACCATCATGTTCATAGTAAAACTGAAGCCCATTAAATTCCCAAGGGCTGGCATTGCCATAAATGCAATGAACATAGATAAAGGCACTGATAATGCGACAAACAAAGCATTGGTGATACCCATAAAGAACATCAAAATAACGGTTACCAGAATAAAACCAATTATTATAGTATTGATTAGGTCATGCAAAGTAATCCGGGTTCTATCTGATTGATCGCCTGTTACAGTGATATTAAGATTTTTGGGCAGGGAAGTCACCTTCATTTCTTTGATCAAAGCATTGATTTTATCTGATGCATCAATCAGGTTTTCGCCACTCCTCTTCTTTACATTCAAGGTAATGACATTCTTTCCATATAAACGGGCATAACTTTCCTGCTCTTTGAATGAATCCTTTACTTCTGCAATATCTCTGAGATAAATCGAAGAACCTGTCGGGGTTTTAATAATCAGGTTTGATAATTCCTGAGCACTAACAAATTCCTTTTTCACGTTCAAAGTTCTTCGAACACCATCCATTTTAATGGTTCCACCAGAAATTGTTAGGTTTTCATAACCTACGGCACGTTCAATATCTCCAAACGAGATCATTGAAGCAGCCATCTTATTAAGATCTACATTGATTTGCACTTCTTGTTCAAGAGCTCCAACTATATCCACACCGGATATCTCTTTCAGACTTTCTACTTGATCCTGAACTGTCTCTGCATATTTTTTCAAACTTTTCAAGTCATAATCACCTGAGATATTCAAGTACATGATGGGCAAATCCGAAAGATTAATATCCATCACATTAGGCTCATTCGGAAGGTCAGAAGGCAAATCTTGTCTTGCCTTATCAACAGCATCCTTTACTCTTTGCTTTGCATCTCTAGTTTCAACATTCGTGTTAAACTCTGCTGTGATCACAGAAAAATCTTGGTATGAATTAGATGTAATCCTTTTTAATCCTGAAGCAGATTTTAATTGCTTTTCAATTTGTTTGGTTACCAGATTCTCCATATTGGCAGGAGATGTACCCGGATAAACAGTCTGAATGAATATTTTAGGAATTACCACTTCAGGGAAATTTTCCTTTGGTAATCCTACGTATGAAAAATACCCAATTACTGCAATGATTACAGTCAGCACATAAATTGCTGTTCGGTTTTCAATTGCCCAACTGGATGGTTTAAATTCTTTATTGGCGTCTTCCATCTTAAATTATATTATGAAGCTGTATTGAACAGTTAATACTATTGGTTGAATTTTACGTTATCTCCAGGGCTCAATCCATTTGTCCCTGCAATTATTACCTTGTCTCCGACTTTCAATCCCGAGATAATTTCGGCCTGCCCCTCAGAAATTTTACCTGTTTGTACGTCTACCCGCTTTGCTTTGCTCGCTTCAACAACAAATAAATAATCACCATTTTCGGCTTTTTGAATAGCATTAACCGGAACTACCAGGGCTTTCAAATTTTGATAATCTACTATTTTAAGAATAGAAAGCATATTCGGGCGATATTTACTATTTGAAGGAAGTTTTATTTCAACATTAAAACTCCTTGAAACAGGATCTATGGTTTTAGCCACAAAAGATATTTTAGTACTAACCGTATCAGGTACATCAGGTAATATTACCTGAACATTATCTCCCTGATTAACCCGACCAGCATATGATTCGGCTATCAAAGCTTTTGCCTTTAATTTACTGGCATTAACAATTCTAATACCTGACATCCCTGGAGCTACCGCTTGCCCTACCTTGAGGTCCATTGCATCTATAGTTCCTGAAATAGGAGATTTAATTTTAAACATTGAAACCTGTGTTTTTAAAGTAGCAATACGACGTTGAGCTGCATCACGTTGAGTTTTAGCATTTAAAAACTGAATTTCAGTTCCAATTTTTTGATCCCAAAGACTCTTTTGACGTTCAAATAGAGTTGTTGCGAGATCAAGTTGTGTTTCAAGTTCAGAAATATTCTGACGTAAAACCTGATCATCAATTTGTGCCAATACCTGACCTTTTTTAACATTTTGTCCGATAGTCGCGTAAACAGCAGTCACGATACCTTGCGCCTGAGGATTTACCTGTACATTTTCTTCTGCATCGATTTTTCCCTGAACCTCCAAATAATTCTTGAAGGAGGTTTCTTGTAACTCTAAAACGGAAATATCTTTTACATCTTCAGCGGTAGTAACAGTTGCTAATTCAGCTTCAAGCTTCTCTATTTTTGAATTTAGTGAGGCACGCTCCTTTTTGAGGGCATCAAGCTCAGATTTTTTATCGGTAGGTTTTCCTCCGCAAGAAGCAAGAAAAATAACAGTTGAGATTAATAGTATTCTTTTCATTTGAGTGATTTTTGAGTTTTTTATGTTCCGCCTGAAGCAGATGATTTTCATTTTTTATTTGGAATTGGTCGGCTCTATTTTTGTACTTTAATAAACAATCTTACCTAATGCCTTATCCATATTGACCTTGTTAATTAAAAGATCATAAAGTGCATTGATATAATTGTTCTGAGATTCTTTTAGTGAAGTTTCTGCAGTTGTTACTTCAATACTTGAACCTACACCCTGCTCATACTTAATTTTTGTTATTCTCAAAACCTCCTGAGCAAGTTCCATGTTACGGTTTTGATTTTCGAGTGATTTCAACCCGTTTCGGTATATTGTCTGAGCCTGTTCAACTTCAAGACTAATTCCATTTCTCAAATTGATTAGATTATTTTGAGTTTTAAGAATTTCAAGTTTTGCATTACGTACCTGATAAAGCTTAATGCCACCTGAAATGATTGGTACCGCCAGGCGGAAACCTATTAGCGATGTTGGGAAACTTCTGTCAAGCAAACTTCCAAAGTTATTAGACAATGCATTTTGCGAGGTACTGCCAAATGCAGCCAATGACGGCAAAAACTGACTCTTATACCTCTTCAAATCAAGTTCATTTAGCTTTTTCTGTGTTTCAAGCAATGAATATTCTATTCTATTTTTGTATGCAGCGGTATCTGAAACAGCGAAAGTCTGAACCACCTGAAGACCTGCAATGGAATCTTTTAAGGTCAGCTTACTTTGTACACTCATTCCCATCTGAAACTTTAACAGATTTACATTCAACTCAAGAAGTCTGATCACATTTTCCCGTTCAGTCTCAAGATTATTAGTAAGTACTGTGAGTCGATCCACATCAATTTTTTCTACGAATCCATTTTTATAAAGGGCTTTTGTATCATCTAAAGTCTTTTTCAATCGGACCATATTAGCATCCAAAAGATTCAACTGTTCATTACTTACTAGAACTGAATAATATGCTTTTGTAACAGCAACTGAAGTTTCAATACGGCTTCGCTTTAAGCTCTTGCTTGAAAGTTCTTTATAAGTCTTTGATGCCTGTAATCCAACCAGATATGTACCATCAAATAATAATTGACTTAGCTCAAGTCCGAAGGAAGATTGGTATTTTACACCAAATTGCACCGGCAATAATTTACCCGGTTGGCCAAAAATTTCACCCGGCACTAAATTGGTAGGAACCTTAATAAAATCTTGAAAGTTAACACTCCCATTCACCTGAGGCAATCCAATTCCGATGGTCTGCTTTACTGTATTTGAAGCAATTTGTTCATCAATTTTTGCATTTTGTATGGAACTCTGATATTTCTGAGCATAGTCAACAGCTTCCTGCAGACTAAAATGAGCAATAGTATCAGTTAATTGTGCCTCCGCAGTAAATGCACTAAAAAGGCAAAGTAATAGCGTTAAGTATTTATATCTCATGGTAGGAATTATTCTTCTTCGGTTATCTCTTTGTATTTATTAATTAATTTATGTCCTTTAAGTGTACATATTCCATATAGAAAATGTTCCGTCAGCTCAGATAAAACCTGAACAATTCCATATTTTCCGGTTGTATACGTTGAATTTCCATTAAAAATCAAATCAATTTGTTCAAGTCTCATTTGAGTTAAAATATCTGCTTTTATGTTACTACGATAATAACCCTCTTTAATCCCGCGCAATAAATTATCATGAATGGTAGCGTGCAGATGTTTTTCCCTAAACTCCTTAAAACAAAACCAGGCCTGAGGGTGATACTTTTGAAGATCATAAAAAAGGTTCGGGTTGATATTAGATAAAAGCTCTTTCATATGTGTTACAGCAAAAAACATTTCGTGAACAGCGTTTTCAGCTGCCTCAATATTTTCCTTGATTACACACTTCTGACAATGTAATTTCAAGTCAATCACAATGTTTACGATCTCATTCTTATCGCAAAAATGAGCGTAAATGGTCTTCTTAGACATTCCCAAATGCTTGGCAATATCATCCATAGTAACGCTTTTGAAACCATACTGGCAGAAAAGCTTATCAGATTCAGAAATTATATACTCTTTTACTTCCAATTCAAGCTTTTTTAATTCGGCGTAAAACTATGGAAACTTTTTATAAATCCAAAGTTTCCAAAAGAAATATTTAAATTAATGAGGTCGGAAGTCAGATGTCGGACCTCAGTCCTCATACTCTAACCTCAAAAAATAAATAAAAATCGTAATTTTGCAGAAATCCTAAACAAATGAATTTATCCCCATTATCAGCTATTTCTCCAATAGATGGACGCTATCATAATTCTACACAGGAACTATCTTCTTACTTCTCTGAAGCCGCTTTAATTAAGTTTAGAGTCTATGTTGAAATAGAATACTTCATTTCATTGTGCGAGATCCCATTACCTCAGTTAAAAAATTTCGATAAAAGCCAATTTGATGCCCTAAGAAAGGTGTATTCGCAGTTTACTGAATCTGATGCTGAAGCAGTTAAATTGATAGAAAAGACAACCAATCATGATGTAAAGGCTGTTGAATATTTCATTAAAGATAAATTTAATGATTTAGGCTTAAATGATTTTAAAGAATTTATCCATTTCGGATTAACTTCTCAGGACATTAATAACACAGCAATTCCACATTCATTTAAACTTTCGGTACATTCTTCCTACCTCCCGGCTTTAACAGAACTGCTGAATCATATTAAGGGTAGAGTCTCTGAATGGTCGGCAATACCTATGCTTGCTCATACTCACGGACAAGCAGCATCGCCAACACTATTAGGAAAGGAGCTCCAGGTATTTGTTGAACGTATAGAAGTTCAGCTTGAACAATTAAAATCTATTCCATTTTCTGCCAAATTTGGTGGAGCAACAGGCAACTTCAATGCACACCACGTTGCCTACCCTGAAATAAACTGGAAAGATTTTGCAAATAAGTTTGTAAATGAACGACTGCAATTGAACAGATCTCAGTATACCACTCAAATTGAACACTACGATAATTTTGCAGCACATTGTGATGCAATGAAGCGTATTAACAGCATTTTGATAGATCTCAATAGAGACATTTGGTCATATATTTCAATGAATTACTTCAAACAGCAGATCAAAGCAGGTGAAGTAGGATCGTCGGCAATGCCACACAAAGTCAATCCAATTGATTTTGAAAATTCTGAAGGAAATCTAGGTCTGGCAAATGCGATATTTGAACATCTTTCGGCGAAGCTTCCAGTATCCAGACTTCAGCGTGACCTGACAGATTCAACAGTGCTGAGAAACATTGGTGTTCCGGTTGCACACACCCTGATTGCAATAAAATCTACATTGAGAGGTTTCAAAAAATTATTACTGAATGAGGAAAGTATTCAGGCTGATCTTGAATCTAATTGGGCAGTTGTAGCCGAGGCTATACAAACCATTTTGAGACGGGAGGCGTATCCAAACCCATATGAAGCACTTAAAGATCTAACACGGACTAATCAGCAAATTAATAAAAATATCATTGCCGAATTTGTTGATAGTTTGGATATTTCAGATAAGGTTAAGCAGGAGCTAAAAGCGATTTCTCCAGCTAATTATACAGGAATTAAGGGCAGTCATTGATGTGTCATAACTTTAGTAGCGGGGCTTCGGAACATAAAAAATAGTAAATTTGCTTTTATAACAGCTAAACATGAGCACTACAACTTCTACAACAAACGTATATACAGAAATAACTCCAAATCCGGCTACTCGTAAGTTTTTGGTTAATAAATTACTAACTAATAACAGTATTGACTTCCCGAATAAGGAAAGTGCAGAAAAGTCTAATTTTGCACGTGAACTTTTTAAGTTCAATTTCGTAACTGGCGTCTTTTTTGCAAGTAATTTTGTAACAGTTACCAAATCTGAAACCGCAGACTGGCAAGACATTGAACCTATCTTGAAGGAATTTGTAAAAGGAGCTGTAGAATCTGAACTCAATATTGTTGAGAAAGAAGAAGCGCTGGCAAATTTTGAAGGAACAGAAACTGAAATAAAAATCCAGCAGATATTACATGATTATGTGCGTCCGGCAGTTGAGCAGGATGGCGGTGCAATTAGCTATAGATCATTCAAAGAAGGCGTCGTAACCGTTGAATTACGCGGTTCATGCAGCGGATGTCCTTCATCAACAATTACCCTTAAATCAGGAATTGAAAATCTCCTGAGACGTATGGTTCCTGAAGTAACAGAGGTTGTTTCTGAAGCTTTGTAACTTATAAAATTTTAACACAAACCCTTCTTCAGATAAAACTGGGGAAGGGTTTTTTAGTTTTTTGAGGTTTGAGGTCTGATATCTGAGGTCTGAGACCAGTCAGTTAAATTACTTTATATTCGGTTTAATCTGAGCACGAAGTTCTTCTGCCCATTTAGACAATTCTTCCCGCTGGGCGTCCGATAAATTGGCATCTCCGTGTATTAATGTATAGGATTTAAGAGGCATCTCCTTTTCTTTAATCATTTCGACCACTTCCTCTAATTTATGATCTCCTTTTTTCGGAGTATAAGTTGCGAATTCAGAGAAATTCAATTCAGATTTCCCTTCATTAACGTGATCTGCAAGCCACCAGGCAACAGGCTGTATTTCTGCATACCATGGATAGACTGTATTGTTTGAATGACAATCATAGCAGGCCGTATGAATCAGTTGTTTTGTATTTTCAGGTGCCTCATAATGCGCAAAAATGTCATTAGGAGTTTGGGCGGTAGACTCATTCTTTTCAGGCCTGAAAAATTGAATGAAAATAAACACCATTAGTAAAGCAAAAAGAATTTTTCTTGTGATTGTCATAAAGCTATAAGATATGTATTAATCAAAGTTAAATATTTTTAAATGGGAAGGATAAAAGATGTTTTTTAAATTATTTAGATAAAATTTCAAAGGCAAAATTTGTTGATTTTTGAAATCAATACCTATGTTTTTTGGCTTATTTCAGCCCTTTCCTCCGGAGTAGTTTCGGCAAAAAATCGTAGTATATTTCCCCTTTGGTAGGTGTTGTCACCGTACCAAGAACCATCTATAAAATGGTTGGAAAACACCAACCACAGGGAATCTCATTATAAAATTAAATTTCCGGCAAAAAAAATAGGGCAGAAAACGGGGCTGTCATAAGCGATTAGAAACACACCCTGCTTTCTAAAAGGATAGAAAAACTTCAGTCGAAACTTAGGCCAGCGAGATGTTATATCGAACACACGTTATTTTAAGATCAATTAAATTTTTCATCCAGTATATGCAGCAATTCAGCAGAGATTAATCCATTGGTAGCCAACATTTCTCTACGTTCGATACTATTATTTCCACCAGTAAAATCAAACACCTGTCCTCCTGCTTCCCTTACCAAAACAATCCCTGCAGCAACATCATATGAATTGAGATTGAATTCGAAATAACCATCAAATCTTCCGCAAGCAACATATGCCAGATCAATGGCTGCCGAACCTATTCTTCTTACGCCGTGGCATCGTTGCATCAATTCTTTCAAGACAGCCAGATAGGCATCAAGACGCCCAAATTCATAATAAGGAAAGCCTGTTGCAAGTAGCGTATTTTCAATCGCTGAAGCTTTTGATACTGAAATCTGTTTATCATTTAAGTATGCTCCACCATTTTTCCATGCAGAGAAACACTCATCTCTATTTATCTCATAAACCACGCCAAGAACTAGTTCACCATCGCATTGCAGCGCTATACTTATAGCATATGTTGGAAGTCCGTGTATGAAGTTTGTGGTCCCATCCAGTGGGTCAATGATCCAATCGTATTTCTCTCCGGTGATGGTGGCAGTTTTTTCTTCTGTTACAAACCCAGCTTCAGGAAGCAATATTCGAAGACCATTAACAAGAGCAATTTCTGCAGTTTTATCAACATAAGAAACCATATCATGTAGGCCCTTATACTCTACCTGTCTCTGGTCGAAAACCAAAGATTCTTTGCGAATAAATTGTCCAACTTCTTTAGTTAAAGAAATTACATCTGATGTAAGTGTTAATAGATCCATGCATCAGGAATTTAAGGGTATGGAGTACTTGTCTGAATTCTTTAGTGACCAGAACAATCCAAAAATTCCCAATAGGATAAGAATGGTGGAGATCATCTCGGCCTGTGTAAATGCAAGACCAAATGCGTGGTATTCAGAGTTTACTCTGATACTTTCAATGAGAAAACGCTCCATACCATTGAAAATAAGGTATAATGACCACATGATTCCCGGTGTTTTAATTTTATTTCTAAATGCCCATAAAAGAGCGAAAATGAACAGACCCATCATTACCTCATAAAAAGGTGTTGGGAAGACAGGTAAAGGTAATTCATTACAAAACGGACCCGTGCACCCAGGAATCGGAACCCCATTATTAACCACATTATGGGGATATTTAAATGCCCAAACCCAATCAGGTGCCCAGCTTAACCAAGATGGTTTTGGAACAATATTCTCTATTCCCCAGTCGCCATCACCCGATAATTGACACCCTATCCTACCAACAGCATAAGCCAGCATCATTCCCGGACCAGCGATATCAAGCATGTGAATCCATTTAATTCCATATTTATTGGCATGATAAATTACAGCAGCTCCACCCATAATCAACCCCCCGTAAAAAGTTAAGCCACTAAATGATAAAAGACCTCCGATCGGATCCTGCACAAAATCATCCCAATATTCAAGATTATGAAATATTTTTGCACCCAGAAAACCCCAAAATGCTGCCCACATCAACAATGTGCCCATAATCTGGTAGGGATGAACCAGCTCTTTTACAATTTTAGGCTGATTCAACTGCTCTTTCTTTTTCTCAATATAAGCCCAGTAAATAAATAAACCTGCCAAAATCAAGCCACCAATAAAGCTACCCCTTGATGATAAAATGAAACTCTGAGGGTTAGCAACAAAGGCAGAATAATTCAATAATCCATCAAGGAGTTTAAAACCCACTAAAAATCCAAATATTCCATTGAACACTATTTCCTGAGTACTTGCAGGCTCACCAACTTTGATTTCACGCGTAAAAGGGAGCACAAGACCCAGTTTTTCTTTTCTCTTAAATTCCTGAGAAAGTGCCCAGTAACCTGCTGCAAAAGCAATTGCAACAAAAAATCCGAAGGTCTGAATAGGCAATGGTATGTTAATGCCTGTTAAATATTCAATGAGATAAGTTATGGTAGGAAACATAGGCTAAATATACAATCTTGTTATTAGTTACAATGTTAATAAAAAGCTAAGGAATAAAATCAGGAATAGTACGCTGAATGAGGATTTAATGAATAAAGGTCTCTGAAAATTCAGAAATGTCCATATCACCATCAGAGGCAATATTTTCAAATTTCACCTGTCGCATTTCATTGATCATCAATGGATCATATGGTGCTTTCACCTTCACATAATTTCGGCTAAATCCATGCATAAATCCATTTTTCTGGTCAGCCTCAAAAAGCACCTCAGCAAATTTTCCTATTTGGCTATCATAAAATGCCCGGCGTTTTTTTTCTGAAAGAATATGAAGCATTTTACTCCTGTCAGATTTTTGTGAACCAGGTACAGCACCCTTCATAAAGACTGCATCCGTATTTTCGCGCTCGGAATATGTGAATACATGAAAATAAGAAACATCCAATTCATTCAAAAAATTATAAGTCTCAAGAAATTCTTCACGGCTTTCACCTGGAAATCCAACAATAACGTCAACGCCAATACAACAATCGGGCATTAATTTTTTGATTTCATTGATTCGCTCTGCATATAATTCCCTTTTGTATCTCCGGCGCATCATACCTAATATCCTATTGCTACCGGATTGAAGAGGAATATGAAAATGAGGAACAAATTTATTGGATAAAGAGACGAATTGGATAATCTCATTGCTTAAAAGATTAGGTTCAATGGATGATATCCTGATCCTATCTATTCCCTCAACCTGATCCAGAGCCTTAATCAAATCATAAAATTTATCCTCTCTCTGACCATTTCTGATTCCAAAATCACCAAGATTTACACCAGTAAGCACAATTTCCTTCACACCCGAAAGGGCAATTTCGTTGGCTTGTTTAATAACATTTTCAATAGTGTCACTTCGGCTTGATCCGCGGGCAAGTGGGATGGTACAAAATGAACAGGTGTAATCGCAGCCATCCTGAACCTTTAAAAAGGTACGGGTTCTTTCGCCGAATGAATAAGAAGGAATAAAGTCTCTGGTTTCACTAATATCCTGATTGAATATTAATCCTTTCTCCTGCTTTGTCAAATCACTGATATATTCAACAATTCTGAATTTTTCGGCTGCACCTAGTACAATATCAACACCCGGAATTTCTGAAATTTCTTGAGGTTTTAGCTGGGCATAACACCCAACTATGGCGACATAAGCATTTGGCGAGTGTTTTAAAGCTTCTTTAACAACCTTGCGACATTTTTTATCAGCATGATCTGTCACAGAACAGGTATTTATCAGATATACATCGGCTTTGTCTGTAAAAGATACAGTCTCAAAACCGGCATCATTAAATTGACGTCCGATTGCTGATGTTTCTGAAAAATTCAGCTTACAGCCCAATGTGTAAAATGCAACCTTTTTATTCATGCTAAGGTGCAAAGATAAGAAATGTGGAGGAGAACCTGATAGCTATCGGGTGGAAAATAGGGAATTGGAAATAGAAAATTGGTATAGGGAATTGGGGACCCGATAGCTATCTGGTAGGAATTGATAATAACCTGAGTTCGATATAAGGAGGAGTAAATAATACGGGTATAACACATCAGATCAGGCTCTGGAGCAACAATAATTTGTTTTTTGAAAGCAATACCTGTATGGTATAGGTCAGTTCAGCCCTTTCCTCCGGAGTATTTCCGGCAAGAAATCACCTTCTATGTCAAATTACGTGTAGCCGGAAGATACCTCCTCCGGCAAGGTTTATTTTACCTGGTGCTGTATTTCATTGGGACGGCCAGCCCGGCAAAAGGACCTCTCTCGCTGTAATTAAACCCGGGTGACAGACCTAGCTCTTTGCCCAGGCAAAATTTTATCACAAAAAGCAATTTATGGGCAAAAACTAGGGCAGAACACGGGACTAGCGGGACCGAAGAAGCACAGACCCTACTTTCTAAAAAAGATAAAATCTTCAATCTAAAACAGTGCGGCAAGATTTTATATTCTATATAACTTTCAATTACTTAAATTCACCCAAAGTTATTATCAATTTGTAAGGCCGTTTGCGGAATTGATGGAATCGAACTCAGGTAAAGTAGGATCAAAAGTGCCAGAACTAGGTGAACGAATTTTAAAATTTCAATTATTAATTTCTAACTATCACCTTGATTTTTCCCCCACTGATAAGATTCATAATCAAAACCTACCAAATCAATCACCCTGTTAATTACTGTTGCTGCGATGTCTTCGGCAGTCTTAGGCAGGCTGTAAAATGACGGGGTAGCCGGACAAATAATTCCACCTGCTTCGGTAACTGTTTTCATGTTGTTGATGTGGATAAGACTATATGGTGTTTCTCTGACTAAAAGAATCAGTTTGCGTCTTTCTTTTAGAATAACATCTGCAGAACGGGTAATCAGATCATCAGAAACACCACTAGCAATACGGCCCAAAGTTCCCATAGAGCACGGACAAACGACCATTGTATCAAAACCGGCAGATCCAGAAGCAAAAGGAGCCATGAAATCCCGCTTATCATAAAACCTGAAATTATAATTTGAATAGTCCTTATTCCCAAGTTCATGATACCAAACATCTTTAGCATTATCAGACATGACAATGCATATTTCAGAAATCTGATTTTGCAGAACCTTTAATTTATCAAATAAAACTTTTGCATAAATTGAACCACTTGCTCCTGTTACTGCAACTACAATTTTCTTCTTGCTCATTGATAATTAAAATAATTCACACCAAAACGGGTGCCTGTTTATACTGGTCTATTTCGGATAATATAACTAATACTACAAAAATATATTTCAGTGCAAATATCAATCAAATTAGCGGTAAAATAACAAGGATGCCGGAAATTCAATTTGTATATTCTGCCATGAGGAAGTAAAAATACAATCAGAATTGAGTTCTATCTTAAAATAGGCCTCGGTTAATTCTTTAAGCTTATCTGCAAAAGATTACTTCACAAGCAACCGTTAAATAAAAAGCTGGATTAATAAATTTATTTTTCCTTCCTATTTACTATTGTTTGGAGAAATATATAAGTGAATATTTTAACTAATGGTATATTTTAACCTGACAATAATGATTTTTGAAATCGAAGATATCAGACGACTATCTGTTCTTAAACTTCATTTTTGCCTTTTCCCTTGAAGAGTAATTATAATCTTTAGAATTACTTTCCTTTTTGGGATGAAAAGCTGCTCCGCTCAATGTTTCTGTATCCTGATTAATCTTTGTGGTTTTGACTGTCTTTTTTGGTTTGTCTTTTTCGATTACAAGATCCTCCGGAAGATCAGCTTGAGGAAGTATTTTACCAATGGCTAACTCAATTTTTTTAATTAAAACAAGTTCAATATCCGTTGAAAAACTAATTGCCATTTGTTCGTTTTCTGCATTTAACTTACTCTTCACTATCCTGCCAACAAATGTCTCGACATCTGCAGGAATTTCAAGATGAAAAATAAAGGGAATTCCTTCAAGCTGAATTGATTCTTTCAGATCATCTGCAATAAGTAGAATTCTGGCATCATCTGTTTGTTTAAAATCATCGATCAGATCAAAACCTGGATGATCAAAGAATAATGGTTTATAAATTGCAATGTCCTTATCAAGGTATTTAAAAAGGCTTTTGAATACCTTTTCTGCGGTTAGCCTGGTATTTACAAATACAACTGATTTGCTAACTACATCCTTATCCCTTAGAAGAATATTGAGCAAATTTACTTTTGTTTTAAAATCAGGAACTTTATAAAGAATTTGATCAATGGTTTCTAATTTAGGTTCACCCAAATCATTCACTTCAATCAAAGCCGGCTGTTTCATGAACTGATCTATTAAAAGATGCAGTTTATCATGAATAACCTCAGTAAATACGAGATGCTGACATTTAACAATACTTCTGGCAAGTTCTGCAACTGGCAATTGCAACCCGCGTTTCACAATCTCTGCGGCATCATCCACAATGAACATAAGAATTTTATTCAGGTTCAATCCGAGTTTAAGATAAATTGCTCTTGCCCTGTCGGGAGTGGCAACCACTATATCAGCACCATCAGCAAGTGCATCCATCTGAGACTCCATCCCCCCTTCAGAATGTAAGCCCACTATCCGGATGGTCTGATTTCTGTTCAATAGTTCAAACCGTTCAATAACGGCTAATACATGATCCTTGTCTGGAACCAGAACCAAAGCACGTGGTGCTTCTTCTAATCCATATTTTAAGCGCATCAACGTTCCCAAAACATAGGCTGTTGTCTTTCCCGAACCTTCAGGTGAGATAGAAATCACGTCTTGTCCGCCCAAAATGCGAGACATTGTTTTAAGCTGAATTTCTTTGGGACCCAAGTAACCCGCGTCAGTCATCGCTCTGACTAAAGGTTTACTCAGCTTTAATTTCTCTAACAAGACCATGCAAACAGATTTTTATTTTTGAAATGCAAAGGTAGTGGTTAGTATTGAGTATAGAGTATTGAGTATTGAGTAGTTAGATATTCAATTCTCAATTCTCAACTCTCAACTCTCCATTCTCAACTACCTAAAAATCCTACTCTAGCAACAAAGCATCATCTTCATCATCACTTAAGCTTAGCGAGATCGTATCCGCTCCTGCAATACCTTCAATAGAACCCTTTATACTTGACGCATTAAGCAAAACCTTATCTAATTGTTTCTCGCGCATTTTCCACATTTTCTCCATTGCATCACGCTCTCTATGAATGGATAAGCGCATACTCATATACCCTTCACGAATGGCTTTCCATTGCTCTGAAAACTCAGTCCCCGTCAGATAATCATAAAGCATATGCATTTTGTCACCCCTGTTTTCCTGGGATTTGGAAGAATTATAAAGTCTCAGGATCCCATCCCTCAAAACATAGGCCACAGCCTTTACTTCCTCAAAAGAACAAATCCATACACCATCTCGCTCACCAAAACAGGTCATGCCTTTAGGATAAGTTTGGGTTACAATGACTGCAACATCCACTCCCTCTTTGCGCATGTCTTTTTTAAGCTTATCGATCCAGTCTGCAGCAAAATCCTTAGTACGCTTGCTTTCATAAATAATCTTACCACAATCCTGGCCAAATTTATTCCTAACCACCTGAATACAATCTGCCCCACGAACTCCCTTACCTACTTCACCAATCTGGTCGAATGGAAAAGTAACCCTCAACACTTCCTCCAGAATCAATTCCTGAACCTCTCCTTGCAGCTGCATAGAGCCTTGTTCAGCCTTTCTGCGCATTTCATCTACCAGCTTCTTCTGATCATCCAATTGCTTCTCAAATTCCTTTATACGCAATTGATGTTCGGTTTCCTTCAACTGATTTTTTTCAAGCTCCTGCTTTTTGATCTGTTCAACGATCTGATTTCGCTCACTCTGCATTTTTCGCTGAATCTCGATCTCCATTTCTTCTGCCCTGGTTTTAAGTTCCTGCTCCTTCTTTAAAAATTCGAGTTCTTTCTGCCCAGCCAGCTTTAATTTTTCCTGATTTTCTTTATTAGCATTCTCTAAAAAATTAAGTTTATTCTCAAAATCTATTGCAATACTTTTACGAACAGCTTCCTCAAGATTGATCTTTTCCTGAGCCAGCTGTTGTTCATATTTAACAGAAAGCGCTTTCTGCTGAACCTTAAAATCCTCTTCCTTCTTTAAAAATTCCTCATCCTTCTTCTTCTGCCAGGCAATCATCTTATCGCGCAATTCCTGCTCATATTCCTTACCAATGGCTTCCTCAAGTGGAAACGAGTGACCGCAGGATGGGCATTTTACTTCTGTTGACATATACTCAGGTTAAACATTACAATTTAAGAATTTATTTTCAGCTAGTTCGATTGGAAAAATACTAAAATATTTAGTAATATATATCCTTTTAGCCAAAATATAAACAGAAAATTAATCTTATGAATTTTTATAATCATTAATTTAGACCAATTCATAAGGAGTATTTTTATCCAATAATAAAAAAAAATGATGAGGTCAGGATTAAGAATCAATTATAATAGTTTTCAGCCTTTGACAAATTAAATAGATGGATATTTACGGAAAGGCATTAGTTGATCAATTTCTTGGCAAAAGAAAAAGTAAACTCTGGTTGTACAACAGTTACGGACACCCAGAAGATATGCCTGTTGATATTTTCTTCAGGCCTGAAGCAGATATGCCCGAAATGGAGATCATAGCATTAGACCTATGCAGAGGAAAAACTCTGGATATTGGTGCCGGGGTTGGCAGCCATGCCCTTATTCTACAATCAAAGGGAATTGATGTCACTGCACTAGAGATCTCTACAAAAGCCTGTGAAATAATGAAACACAGAGGTGTTAAAAAGGTTATTAATACCGATATTTTACAATACAATTCTGAAAAATATGATACCATTGTATTACTGATGAATGGTATCGGACTCTGTGAAGATATCCCTGGTCTGCACTATTTTCTAGATTATATAAAAAAATTATTAGCGCCAGGAGGACAGCTTATTTTCGATTCGTCTGATATTGCTTATCTCTATAAACCTGATGATTTTATATCTACTAATTATTATGGTGAGATATCTTATCAATATGAATATCAGAAGATTAAGGGAAATTGGTTTAAATGGCTTTATGTTGATTTCGACACCTTAAAAGCTATAGCAGAAAAAGGTGGATGGGAATGTGAAATGATCTATGAGGACGATATGGATCAATATCTTGTAAGGATGGTTCTACTTAACGAGACCAATGAAAACAAATGATAGGGTTGTATATTTAGTTTGCTTAGCTATCCCATTTTTAAATGCAAATGACAGAAGTTATAAATCAGCTAGAACTTTACGTTCACAAAGGTTCATTATGGACAAAATTTTGTACCAAAATATAAGATTATATTCATATAGATTTAATCTCCATCTTAATTTAATGGCATAATTTTGCACTTTATCCTCCCAACTAAAATTTATGATTTTTAAATTTCCAACATACCGTTTTAAGATAAAATTGAAAGTTTGTTTTACTTTAACAGTTCTAGTATTTTTATCAGAAAGACTTTTAGCCCAACTTTCCAACTATATAATTTCTGCTCCTGCCAGGGATGAATATGTGATCATCAACAAAGATGGTAAAACTGTTATTCCGAATGGGCGCTATGTAAGTCCGTTAGGGAAAACACATAAGGTTGCTCCGCACCCCTTCGGACTAGCAATAAGCAGTGACGGAAATATTGCAATCACAGCGAATTCTGGAACAAATCCAATTTCAATTAATATTCTTAAAAATATCCTTTCTGGAAATCCCGAAATTACACAGGTCCCCGAAAACCCCAAAGGCGATAAGGGAATTCTTGAATCTGCATTTATGGGTCTGGTAATTTCGCCGGATAATAAAACAGTTTATGTCGCCGGCGGACAAAGCAATAAAATTTACAAGTTTGATATTGCTAGTGGAAAGCCTACAGGAACGATCAGCTGCAGTTTTAAAAATAGCAAAGTAGATTATTCCCATGGATATATCGGCGACATGGTTGGTACTAAAGATGGCCGATACCTGTATGCTGTAGATCAGATAGGCTTCAGAATGCTCATAATCGATCTGATTCAGGAAAAGCTAATTTCTTCAACTCCTGTTGGACGCTATCCATTTGGCATAAGTCTTTCACAAGATGAAAAAACTATTTATGTGGCTAACGTAGGCATGTATGAATATAGTTATGTAAAAAAGAAAGTAAATGGAGATTGGAAAAGAGGATCTATTTCAATCCCAGGATTTGCATACGATACGCCTGAAGCTGAGAAAGGAATTGAGACTGATTCGGTTCAAATTCCCGGACTTGGTCCTGTACAGTCGGAAAAAGCTTTTTCAGTCTGGGCCTTGCAGGTTAAAGACCCCTTAAAACCACAGGTTATTGCAAAAATAAAGACCGGAAATAGGATTGGAGAAATGGTAGAAGGTATTCCTGCCATTGGTGGTTCTAGTCCCAATTCCATCGTTTCTGCAGGAAATTATGTATTTGTCAGCAATGGAAATAATGATAATATCACTGTTCTAGACAGCAAAAAACAACAGATCATCGCCAGTATTAAACTTGCGCCCGAAGAGAAATTAAGTAAGCTACGAGGAATTATTCCTTTCGGACTTGCGGTTTCACCGGATGAAAAACGTGTCTATGTGGCCGAATCAGGTATTAATGCTATTGCTGTGATTGACGTGCCTTCTTTAAAAGTTATCGGACATATCCCAACCGGATGGTTTCCTGCAAAATTAAAAGTATCCCCGGATAATAAAAAACTGATTATTTCTAATGCTAAAGGATTCGGAAGCGGTCCGAATGGAGGTATGACTTTCAAAATCGGGCCAACTGGTTCGTATATCGGGAGCTTAATGTTTGGTTCAGTTCAGGTTTGTGACATACCCGAGGACAAGGATTTGGGTGATTTGACCAGAAATGTCATTGAGAACAATTTCATGATTAAAAAAGTATCTGACAGTTCATTTGCCTGGAGAAACAATAACCCCATACCTCTTTTCCCTGGCGAAAAAGAATCCCCCATAAAACATATTGTATTTATCTCTAAAGAGAACCGCACATATGATGAAGTTTTTGGACAATTAAAAAATGGAAGAGGAGACTCTTCAATTGCTAGATATGGCGAAGGTGTCAGTTTTAGCAATAGTAAAAACAGCACACGTGTTGAATCTACATCAGTTATGCCAAACCACCTGAAACTGGCACGATCATTTTCGATC
>Ga0315899_10002327_pt1 | contig 21086 bp, 39 predicted proteins | sample LakEriMetagenome_2_FD_203518 | JGI IMG/M metagenome (GOLD analysis project Ga0315899, IMG submission 203518) | Freshwater fungal communities from buoy surface, Lake Erie, Ohio, United States - Buoy 4 MA112 | ecosystem: Environmental > Aquatic > Freshwater > Lake | place: USA: Lake Erie, Ohio... | reverse complement strand
TCACTGTCCCAAACCCTCCCCTCTTGGCTCTTTATCCTGTTTGGATCGCTGGGTGTGCTATCTATGCTTGGGCTGCTTATACTAGGAAATCTTTTGGCATGCTTGCTAACTACATCCTGTTAACTGCTATTGATACATTTGGTTTGATACGTATGATTATGTAAGGAAATATTATGAGTGTTGTTCGTTTTATTGAGAATGTTGCTGCTGTTGATGTTACAAACGGACATCACATGGATCCAGGACCGAACTCCATGCTAATCAGTATTACTGATCCTGCTGGGTGGCGTCCAACCCCAAAATTTAATTTTAAAGAAAGACACGACTTCGAGTTTCTCGATGCTGAAGATGAAGATGGTTTTCCTGACGAAGCGAAAATCAGCGATGAGCAAGCACAGAAACTTGTTGAACTGTTACAACACGCACTAGACAAACATATGAATGTTGTCGTTCATTGTATGGCAGGTATCTGTCGTTCTGGTGCTGTGGTCGAAGTTGCCACGATGATGGGATTTAATGATTGCGAAAAGTATCGTCAACCTAATCTTCGTGTGAAATATAAAATGATGAAGATCCTTGAATGGACTTATGACTTGGACGCAACACGTCCAGTCGATGGAGAATATAAATGAAAGTTGCTGTAACCTCAGACGTTCACTTAGAGTTTGGTCAGTTGTCGTTAGATAACACTGACAATGCGGACGTTCTGATTCTGTCTGGAGATATCTGTGTTGCACGTGATCTTATGGAACACGATCCTCACGGTATCGTTGACTTTGGTAAGTCTGCGAGGTATCACCAATTTTTCCAGGAATGCTGCGCAAGATTCCCGCATGTGATTTATATTGCTGGCAATCATGAGCACTATCATGGAGACTTTAAATATACCGTATCTGATTTAAAGAAACGACTTGGGTATCTTAAGAACTTACACATCCTTGATAAAGAAGTGTTTGAGTTAAATGATGTTGTGTTTGTTGGTGGTACTCTTTGGACTGATATGAACAAAGAAGACCCGATAACACTTCATATGATGACACGCATGATGAACGACTTCCGTTGTGTAGACAATGGCAATCGAGAAGTTACCTTTAAAACATTTGACGATCCTGAGAATCCAGAGAAGCCAACCTTTAGAACTAGAGTTGCACGTTTCTCTCCACAGGATGCCGTTGAAGAACATAAAAAGATGTTAGATTATATTCGTATTGTTTATGAAAATCTTCCAGCTGAAAAGAAGATGGTTGTTGTTGGACACCACACTCCATCACATGCTTCTTGTCACCCAAGATATAAAGACGATCAGGTTATGAATGGTGGTTATCATAGTGACTTGTCTGAGTTTATTTTGGATCGTCCAAGAATCGCCTTGTGGACACATGGTCATACACATGAAGTGTTTGATTATTTGATTGGAGGGTGTCGTGTTGTTTGCAACCCTCGTGGATATATTGGTTACGAAGAACTTGCAGACAATTTCTTTTTAAAATACGTTGAGGTATAATATGCTTTGGGGATTCATTATCTTAGGTGTTGTTTGTCTTGCTGCGATGCTATGGGCAATCTCTAGTTTTGAATCTTCATGCACTGGTAATTGTAAACAAGGTCGTGAATGCGATTGTATGAAGGGTGGGAATAATGAGTGAATATATTCCAGACAAATGGGTAGTTGTAAAAATTACCAGCGATAAGTTTGCGCCTGTCTATAAAGTATTTGCTTGTTGGTATGGTGGATGGGCTGGCTCTGATTCTTGGAAACTTAATAGTGGAATTACAAGAGCATATGAGGACGGAAATTGTTTTATGTTTGATGGAAGTAGTGGGTCTACATATATTTGCCATAAATCAAGTTACGGTAGCAATGCGTATGGCGCTGGTGTTCTACAAAATATGATTAGTAATGCATCAACGAATGGTATTGCTATTGAGATTCTACCAGAGGACACTAATTTTTTGGAGTTGAATTATGACTGAGATATTGGAGCAATCGTTTTTTCTTTCTGATGAATCAGCAAGGAAAACTGCTACCGTCTACAAACATATTGTGACAGGTAGTTATAATGTTGTCGTTAAGAGCGACACTGGAACAACTTATACTGCGCACTTTGATAATCGTGAAGACGCAGAAAACTTTGCAGAGGATTGGGTATTACCATGAGTAAAAATAGTTGGCTTCTTGAAGTTGAGCAAGCACCAGACGGTGAGTACTTCATTCAATTACCTGAAGATTGTCTAGAACAATCTGGTTTTAAAATTGGAGACGAACTTGATTGGAAAGACAATGGTGATGGGAGTTGGACTTTGACAAAGAAAGAAGATAAAGTTTGGGTAATGGTTGATTGTATTCAATCTTACCGTATGCGCTATATGGTTCAAGCGCCAGCATCTAATCCTGAATGGGCACTAGATACTGTTACTATGAATGAAGCGAAAGAGTTTTCGCAAGAAGCGTTACCTGAGCAAATCTTTAGTCACCGTATTGTGACAGAGGAAGAAGCGTTGCAGATTTGCGACCAAGATAACGACTACTCTAGATCTTGGGATGACGAAAAGAAAGTTGAAGTATTCTTTACCAAAGAGGGAGAGACACGTGACTACTAAGTACACCTTCAAACAAGAGTATACTGGTTTTTCTGGCTTGTCATATTCAAGTCCACCATCTACAGTAACAATGGAAATTAATGGAGATTTAAACCTTGCTCAACTGTTAGAAAGGTTTGAGGATTTTCTAAAGGGATCTGGGTTTGGGTTTGAGGGACATCTTGACTTTGTTGTTGATGACCCTGAACCAGTACAACACTCTGGTTTTTATTTTGACGAAGATAGAAATAAATGAAAGTTTACATAAACAATTATAGATACCATTGGCTTTCTCCTTATACAATTATGGAGAAGGTGCTGTTCTGGAAAAAGTGGACTGACCCAGAGTTCGATCTATACGATGATAAGAACGACAAGTATACTGACTGGTTGGTTAAACCTATGCAGGCAGTACAGAAAGTTCTTGACGCCATCCACCCAAAAATTGATTATGTGAAAATTGATAAGTGGGATACTTGGAATATGGACGGCACACTGTCTAGAATTATTCTACCAATGTTAAAACAACTTCAAGCAACTAAACATGGGTCGCCTTTGGTTGATGATGAGGATGTTCCCGAAGAACTTCGCAGCACTTCTGCGCCAGCAAAAGAAAATGAATGGGATACTGACGGTAACCATTTCAAGCGTTGGGACTGGGTAATGGATGAACTTATTTGGACATTCGAACAACTTCATCCTGACTATGATTGGGAAGAACAATATTATTCTGGTGAGCATGATACTTCTTGGGTTAAGACTGATAAGACTTATCCAAATCCAGATACAGGAAAAGAAGAAGCAACGTATCAAATGAAAGAAGGACCAAAGCATACTTTCAAGATTGATCGTGACGGTATGGAAAAACATCAACTAAGAATCAACAACGGACTCCGTCTATTTGGTAAATACTATCAAGGATTATGGGATTAATATGAGCAAAGTTTTTACAGACGTAGGTGTATTTTTAAAAGCGTGTGGACAAAACTATCCATCGCAACCAGACCCAAAGGTTTCTGATTTAGCAGAACTTTATAAGAAACTTATTAAAGAAGAAGTTGAAGAATTTTGGGAAGCAGAAGCAGCGAGTGATGATGCTGAACAATTAGATGCTTGCTTCGATATGATTTGGGTTATTGTTGGATACATGTATGCACGTGGATGGAACCCAAATCTCGCTTGGGATGAGGGAGCAAAATCTAACCTCGCTAAGATTGATTCTATGACAGGTAAGGTTATTCGTAGGGAAGATGGAAAGATCCTTAAACCAGAAGGCTGGCAACCACCAGACTTCACCAAATTTGTGAGGTAATTATGATTGACTGCATGATTATTGGAGACAGCATTGCTGTTGGAACTTCAATGGCACGTAAAGAATGTGTTTCCTATGCTAAGGGTGGGTGGAATAGTTGGCAGTGGAATAAAGATTATCTTACCAAGGCATCTAGTCAACCAGCGAAGACACTAATCATTTCGCTTGGTGCCAATGACCACAAGGGTGTGAAGACAGAAGCGGAACTACGCAAGATGCGATCTACTGTTAAAGCGGATCGTGTATTTTGGATTAGTCTTGGCAAAGATCGCAAACAAGAACAGATGGCAGCTATCACAAAGATTGCTGCTGAATATGGTGATACTATTATCCCACGACCAGAAGATCATATGAGTACAGATAAAATTCATCCTACTGGTAAGGGTTATAAGATTATAGGTGAAGCAACAAAATGATTACGGTTTACTTGGACATGGACGGAGTCGTCTGTAACTTTCAGGAAAAGTTTGAGGTTCTCAAACCAGCTGGAGTTAAATACGACAAAGACATTTTTGCTAAAGCAGTTATGGAAGGTAAGATCTTTGAGGATCTAAACTGGATGCCAAACGGTAGGCGATTGATCAACCACGTTCGTACACTACAGGGTGTTAAAGTTGAGATGCTTACCTCAGTAGGCACACCTCGTACCGAACAAGGCGCAGAAGCAGCAAGACAAAAGACTGTTTGGTTGAAGCGTCATGGTATTGACTATCATCCAAACTTTGTGAAGATGTTTAGCGAGAAAAAGAAATATGCTACACCTATGTCTATTCTGATTGATGATAGACCTGACTGCGCATTACCTTTTACGGAAGCAGGTGGTCATGGTATTCTTCATGATGATAAGCATATGGATAAAACACTTGCAACTTTAGATAGTCTTGTCTTGCAGTTGAAGGCAATCAATGCAAAAAGTTAGATTCTGGTTAATATGGGCTAGAGCTACGGGACATCTGATGGGTCATACTGATGATGACAAACCAGATGTTCCAATTTTAACTTTGCGAGAAGCAAAGATTGCCTTGCTTTTAAAGACGTTTTGGGTTATAATACATATTATAACTTGCTTTTTTATTATTGCTAATTTCTTTGTGACACATTTTTAATATGAACATCTTTTATCTAAACGAAAACCCTAAACAATGTGCTGAAGAACATCTAGACAAACACTGTGTTAAGATGATTCTTGAGTATGCTCAACTTCTTTCAACTGCTCATCGAATCCTTGATGGGAAAGTTTATGAAGCGTTGACTGAAGGTGGACGTAAAATTAAACGATGGAAACTTGACAACCATAATCTAGAAACTCTTTTATTTAAAGCGTCGCATGTTAGCCACCCATCTGCTATCTGGTGTCGAGCCAATGTTCAAAACTATATGTGGCTTGCTGAACTGTTAGAGTGGTGCTGTGCTGAATATACACATCGCTACGGAAAGGTTCACAGCGTTGAGCATTCAGGTTTAATGCAGTCACTCAAGAACAACTTCCCAAAGAATCTACCTATTGGCGAGTTTACTGAACCGACCCCTGCTATGCCAGATGATTGCAAAATTGCTGGTGATTCTTTGGCATCATATCAAAAGTATTACATTGAAAAGAAACGACTTTTTGCTAAGTGGACTAATCGCCCAATGCCTTCTTGGTTCAGCGAAGGACTAAATAAAATTAATGAAGCGTGTTATATAGAGCATGATACGAAACGTAATAGAATTATATCAATGTCAACTGAACTTATGTGAGGAGAAGTTGTTTGCCAACTTACACATTTAAAGATACCAAAACTGGAGAAGTCTTCGATAAGCTGATGAAAATTAGCGAACGAGAAGAATATCTAAAAACAAATCCCCATATCGAAAGTGTTCTCGCAGCACCAAATCTAGTCGATCCCATTCGTCTAGGTGGTCTGCGTCCACCTTCAGGTTTTAAGGAGGTTCTCAAAAACATTCACGAACGATCACCAGGAAGTCAGTTAAAAAATAACGGAAATATTTAAAGGATTCAACAATGGCAAAAAGAGCACCACAAGCTCCATCGGACCAAGAGTTTGTACTTCAAGATAATAATAAGCCAGACGCAAGATTAAAAACGGTGAATAATTCTTTAAGAATAAGAATAGATGATTTAAAAACCTTTGCACCACTTACCGCAAATCAAAAATTATTTTATGACGCATATAAGCGTGGTGATTATTTTGTTGCATTACATGGTGTAGCAGGTACTGGTAAAACATTTATTGCTTTGTATAAAGCACTTGAAGAAGTATTAGATAAGAGTAATCCTTTTAACAAAATTATTATTGTTAGATCTGCTGTTCCTTCAAGAGAGGTTGGACATTTACCAGGAGATCTTGATGAAAAAACTGAAATCTACAGACAACCATATCAGCAGATTTGCGAAACATTATTTGGTCGCAAAGAAGCGTATAATAGGTTAGAAGAACAAGGACACATTGAGTTTATTTCTACATCATTTATTCGAGGTATGTCTTTCGATGATGCAATCATTATTGTTGATGAGATGCAGAACTTGACATACGAAGAAATCGATACAGTTATGACACGTGTTGGTTATCGCTCGAAGATTATTTGGTGTGGTGATTATCGCCAAACCGATCTAAATAAAAAGAAGAATGATATGTCTGGCATTCTAAAATTTTTTGATATCGCTATGCACATGGGTGCGTTTACCCGAATTGAATTTTCTCCAGACGACATCGTCCGCAGTAGTTTAGTCAAAGACTATATTGTTGCGAAACTCAAATACGAAGATAAAATCGAAAACCAAAAGGGGTAGAGATGCAAGTAACAGCCGACCTGATTAAGCAAACTTGTAAGAACAATAAAGCGCCAGCAGATCTTGCTGCTGCTCTTAACAAAGTGCTTGACAAATATCAAATCAATACAACAAACCGTCTAGCAGGTTTTCTTGCTCAGTGTGGTCATGAGTCAATGGACTTTACTACATTGAAAGAGAACTTGAATTATGGCGCAAAGGGTTTGATGGGAACATTTAAGAAGTATTTCCCAGACGAAGCTACTGCGTTAAAATATGAACGTAAGCCAGAGATGATTGCCAACCGTGTATACGCAAGTCGCATGGGTAATGGTGATGAAGCATCAGGCGAAGGTTTTAAATTCCGTGGACGTGGCGCTATTCAGTTGACTGGTAAAGACAACTACACTAGATTCGCAGCAGCAATCGGTAAGTCTATTGATGAAACCATTGCATACCTAGAAACACTTGATGGTGCTATTGAATCTGCTTGCTGGTTCTGGAAGACAAATGGTCTAAACGAGATCTGTGATAAAGACGATATCGTTCTAATGACTAAGCGTATCAATGGTGGTACTATTGGTCTTGAGGATCGCACCAATCACTACAAACACAACAAAGCAGTTCTTGGTGGTGGACATGCACCTGCGCCAGCTGACGATTCAGTAACTGAAGTTGTATTAGAACTATGTAAGATTGGAAGCAAGAACGCTACAGTTAAATTGATCCAAGAGAAACTTGGTTTAACTGCTGATGGCGATTTTGGTCCAGGAACAGAGAAGGCAGTTAAAGCATGGCAAGCAGCCAATGGTTTGACAGCTGATGGTATTGTTGGTCCAGCGACTATTAAGAAAATGTTAGGATAAAATTGATTACACATATTCGTCATGATATTCCCAAACTTGAACGTATCACCGCTCCCGATGGATCGAGAGTATATGCGACTCCATCGGGTAAATCCTATCCTTCCGTCACAACCGTCACAGGATTGCTTGGAAAAGCAGCAATCATCGCATGGAGAAAACGAGTCGGAGAAGCCGAAGCAAACAGAATCTCAACAGCAGCAGCTAACCGAGGAACGAGAATTCACACTCTTTGCGAATCATTTCTCAAGAATGAATCCGTTGAACCCGACATGTTTGACCACCACACGTGGAATTCAATCTTACCTGAGTTGTCAAAGATTAACAATGTCCACGCACTCGAAACACCACTTTACTCTGACCATCTAGAAGTTGCAGGAACAGTTGACTGTATTGCAGAATATGATTCCAAGTTATCTGTGATTGACTTCAAGACATCAAAGAGAGTAAAATCAAGGGACGATATTCATAACTACTTTATGCAGTGTGCTGCATACGCAGTAGCCTTTGAAGAACGAACAAAAATTCCTGTTGGCCATCTAGTTATTATTATGGCAGTTGATGACCATGAGCCACTTATCTTTAAAGAGAAACGTGACACGTGGATTAATAAGTTTATTGAAGTAAGAGAGCAATACCGAAGCATTAATGGACGCTAATGACACTCATTTAAAAATATTATGAGAATTTGAAGCACGATTGATGTTAGTTATGACTAAGTATTATAGGGGTAACCCTAAATTTTGATTTGAAAGGAAATTTAAATGAAAACAGTTGGTGATAAATTAGAAGCGTTTGTTGTTACTGGTGTCAAACCTGGACAACCAGCAGATGCTTTTTTCGATATTACAGAAAAGTCTTTTGAAGGAAAGTGGAAAGTAATCGTCTATTATCCTAAAGACTTCACCTTTGTCTGCCCAACAGAAATTGTTGCGTACGATAAATTATTCCAAGATTTTGCCGATCGTGATGCAGTCTTATTGACAGGTAGCACTGACAATGAGTTCTGTAAAGTGGCATGGCAAAATGCTCACGAAGATCTAAAGAAAATCAAACACATTCAGTTCGCTGACACATCTCGTGATTGGGATAAATCTTTGATTGAGCAGTTGGGTGTGTTCTATGCACCTGCTGGCGCAGCACTTCGTGCTACTTTTATTGTTGACCCAGAGAATGTTATTCAACACGTTACTGTTAACAACTTGAATGTTGGTCGCAGCCCAGATGAAACTCTACGTATCCTTGATGCGTTGCAAACTGGTGAACTTTGCGCATGCAACCGTAAAGTTGGTGGAGAGACTTTGTAATGTTAGAAACTATTTGCGATACGATGGTCGAAGCATACCGTCGCAACTGGATTACCAGTCGTGATGGTAATGTTAGTATTCGCCATCACGATCGTGATCATTTTTATATTACACCGAGTGGTGTTCGTAAACAAACATTACAACCAGATCAATTTAAGAAAATTAAAATCTGGCGCAGCATTAATAGTGGTGTAGGAACAGGTGTGTTTAACTATGCTCATGAAGAAATGGACTACACTGAAATTAGTGCCAAATTAAAACCATCTGGCGAAATCCCATTACACTTTGGATTACAAAAGGAAATGGGACAACACAAAGATGATGTTCGTGTGGTTATGCACTTCCACCCAACATACTGCGTTGCTGCAATGCATCGTGGTATCGAGTTGAGTAGCCTTGCTAATGACTTCCCAGAACTAAGTCGATACACTAAGGTTGCTGCTAATGTTGGTATTGTTCCACCTATTAGCCAAGAACTTGCTGATCAATGTTTTGAAAAGTTGAAGTTAGATAAAGAAGGTAATGTTTCTTACGACATCGTCGGAATTAATGGTCATGGAGTAGTTGCTATCGACACTAGTCCATGGAGAGCATTTGAACATATTGAACGATTGGAGCATATCTGTCAGATCGTTCTTTCATCGGGGACATATTAAATGAGTTTTATTGAATCTGTTAAAGGTGTCTTACCAGAATACGCAAAAGATGCAAAGTTAAATTTAGATGCTGTGCTTTTGCGCAGCACTCTAGATCCTGATGAAGCAATCGGCTGTGCTGTTGCTTCGTTGGCTGCGACTGGTAACGGTAAACTATTGGGTGCTCTCTTAGCAGATGCGCCAGTAGATGCAAATGCAGCGATGACTGCTGCCAGTTTAATGGCACAAAATAACGTATGGTATCCTTACGTTGAAATGGCAGAAGACCCTGCTCTTGCTGGTCTACCTGCTCAACTTCGCATGAACGCAATCGCAACACACGGTGGTACAACTAAAGAACGATTTGAGGCATACTCACTTGCTGCTTCTATTGTTGGTAAGTGCCACTTCTGCGTTAAAGCGCATTACGAAGGACTAAAGAAAATGGGTTATACTGTTGAGCAACTACGTGACATCGGTCGCATTGCTGCTGTTATGAACAGTATCGCTAAAGTCCTAAATAGTTAATATTGTTGTAATCCCTTCGAAACGAAGGCATGTTGGACGGGAGTTCGATTCTCCCCACCTCCACCATAAGGAGATTGATATGGATGATGACTTGACAAGATTTATAATTGGCTTTGCTATTATAATTGTAATTCTATTTGTATTCTTATGATGGGGGTGACTAGGTTTCGACAGCGTGAGATAGTAGAGACGGCAACACGGTAGGCGATGACCGTAAATCAAGCAAAATCAATAACCGCAAACGACGAGTTATTTGCTATCGCTGCTTAAAGCGTAGCTGAGGTTTCGCTGACTGTCCTTATCATCCAATCAGTCAGCACTAATTTACAAACTTGATTTTTATATCAGAATCAGGTATTATATAAATAATGATACAGTGGGTTGAAGGATCCCAATAAAACCTTCGTTTTTTACACACTACACAGAAAGGTAATAACCTATGTCAAATATGACTCCGTTCGAGATTCGCCTTGAACTTCTAAAAATGGCGAAAGACATGCTTGCTGATGATTACTACGGTAAGCGTGAACAAATTAGCAACGACTGGCAAACGAAAGTCGATACTGCTAAAATCAATGGAGGCACGATTCCTGATCACCCAGGATTCCCTGCTTATCCGTCAGAGGTCGAAATCATTGCAAAGGCTCAGGTCTTGAATGGCTTCGTTTCCAATATCCCACTAGATACAAAGACTATTAGCAAAAAGTCCACCTGATAGGGATGGGGGATGTGCACAAACACATCCCTTTATCATTTTAAGGAGATAAAATTGCGTAAATCAATTTTTCTAATTTTAGTAGGCATTCTATTCGCTGTAACAACAATCGTTGTAGCAAACAATAATGCACTATTCCCAATTCGTGTTTCAGCTGACCAACTAACACCATACGCTAAAAAGCAAGTAGAGTGTTTAGCTGATAATATTTTCTTCGAAGCTGGTTATGAGCCAGTAGAAGGACAAAAGGCAGTGGCAGTTGTTACATTAAACCGTGTTCGTTCTGGCGACTTCGCTAACGATATTTGCGGTGTAGTAAAAGAAAAGAATCACAGAACATGCCAGTTCTCTTGGTATTGCCAAGATCGTGAGAGGAACATGGCATACAATAAAGAAAAGAATCTGTCGGATAGACAAAAAGAAGTATATCAAAATATTTTCTTCTTGGCTTTAGACATCTATGTTAACTCTGATTCATTGAGAGATAATACAGGTGGTGCACTGTATTACCACGCAGACTATGTGAACCCGAACTGGCGTCATCTAAATAAAACTGTAAAGATAGGACGTCACATTTTTTATAAACCTGGAGAAAAGTATGCCAAACATGATGCAAAAATTGAATCTGGAGTTAAAGAGCGAGAGTTCGTCGCACTCTTTCTTCCCTCTGATGGAAGATATTAATCTAAGCGTTTGTAAACAAGCAGTCGAGTGGATATTTGAGGCGAACTTTGCTGAAGAAAGACCAGAACTACTAAACCTTTTAATCACAAGTCCAGGTGGTGATCTAACTGCTGCTTTCGCTTTGATTGATGTAATGCGAGGATCTGCTATCCCAGTAAGAACGATTGGTCTAGGACAAGTTTCTAGTGCAGGTCTTTTGATTTTCACTTCAGGAACTAAAGGTATGCGTGTATTAACACCAAATACATCAATCCTTTCTCACCAATATTCTTGGGGTGCTTTCGGTAAAGAACATGAACTGTTTGCTACCGTAAAAGAATTTGATTTGACAACCAAGAGAATGATTGCTCACTACAAAAAGTGTACTGGGCTGACTGAAGACAAAATTAGAGAAACATTGTTACCACCACAAGACATTTGGCTTTCTGCTGCTGAAGCAAAGGCTCTTGGTCTTGCTGATATGGTTAAAGAATTAAAATGATGAAATTTTTAAAGTACTCTGGTATTTGGTTTGGCTTAATTGTCAATCCATATCACTGGAGGTTTACAATCGAGAAACCACATGATGCGTTAGATCAACCACTTGATGGTTTCGCAATTTACATTGGACCTGTTTGGATGAGAGTTATCATCGATGATGGTTCATGGTAAGGAGAAGGTATGAAGTTAGAAGTTATTGTAGCCACCGTCATTTGTTTTATCTCAGTGATCGGTTCAGTTTCCTATTTTCACATAAAAGAGCAGGAAAATATTTCTAAAAGTATGGCATTGGCTATGGAAAAGGGTATTGACCCCATGGCAGTACGCTGTTCATACGCAAAAACCGAAGATTTGGTCTGTGTAGCCTATGCAGCCAGCGGAAAAAAGGCTGAATCAGCCCCATCCATGCGTTTGGACGCTAAAAAGTAAGAAAAACCCCTCTTCTGGAGAGGGTTTTAGGGCTAAAAACCCTCTGGAAACCCTCTCCAGTCCTAGATCTAAAATAACCCTACTAAATGTAGGGTTTTTCACACAAAGTGCTTTACAATAAATCAGAAATCCTGTATAATTATCTTATGATGATTAGAAAAGGAAACGAAATGACTGAATTTGAGAAAAACTGCTACGGTATGTCTGAAGCTGATATCCGTGAAGAGTACATGAACTCTATTACTGCTCGCTTGAGTGGTTTGGAAATGGTTGCGATGGGTGTTTTGTCTGATGCCCAAGAGTTGTTGAATTTTGGTCATGCTCAAGCTACCGATCAGGCTCGCAAGAACATGAACATTGCGAAGTTTATTCTCTCTGAAATGATGGAAGCACGTATGAAGGAAGCTGCTTAATATGAAAATCGTTATCTCTACTCAAAATTATGAGAACTACGCATGGCGTGAAGACGGTACGATCGGCACTGGTGCTGATGCGTACTGGAAGGCAAAGGGTGGTTCTGAGTACATGATTGAGAACGTAGAGTCTCAAGTCAAGATGAATGAATTCTTCGGTAAGAAGTGTGAGATGATTGTTGACTCGATCCGTGATAAGATCGAGCAAGCCAATGATTACTACACTGTTACCATCATTGGCTGGTCTATCGAAGAAGATGACTATATGTCATGGTTTGAAAAATCTCAACTTGAGTATGATGGGGAGATTCAGTGCTATGAGCCACGTATCGACTTTGACGGAAACCCTGTCGAACGTGACTATGCGTTGAATCAATTGGAGTTGCAAAAGCAACAAGAGTTTATGTCTTACAGTGAGGTGTAATTATGGGTCTCGATATGTATCTGTCCGCTAAGAAATACATGAGTAAGTATTTCGATCCTGCCGATGTTGAGCGAATCAGCAAAGTCAATGACATCTTTGGTGTCACTGGTGTTGAAGATGGTGACTATGGCGCTGAGGAAGTTAAATTCCGTGTTGCGTACTGGCGTAAAGCCAATGCAATTCACCAGTGGTTTGTTACCAACGTACAAGATGGCGTAGATGAATGCCAAGAAACTTGGGTGAGTCGTGAACAGTTGCAAGAGTTGCTTGATATTTGTAAAGAAATCATCAAGTTTCCAAAGAAAGGTCAGGAACTGCTTCCAACGCAGGGTGGCTTCTTCTTCGGTTCTACCGATTATGATGATTGGTATATGCAAGATATCAAGTTTACAGCAGAACGCATAGAGAAAATTCTTGCAGACTCTGCATTCCAGAAGGCTGATTTTTATTATCAATCTTCTTGGTAACCCTTTACTTTAATTCACAGTTGAGGTATAATAATACTATGGCTATTATACATACACCCCTACCTAAGTCTAAGAAGCGCAAGCCGACTGCTAAGCAACGTGAGTTGGCTGCTTCTTGGGAAGCGATGCTCGCTAAGTATCCTACTAAAACTTTGCGTGTGACCACGTCAAAGACTGCGGTGGTTTCTAAGTCTTTCGTTCGTGAGACTGTGCGTCATCCAAGTCTTAATTCTGGTTTGGGTAACGCTACTAAACCTATACATGGTAAAGTGTATACTGGTGATAAAATTATTGGTATCGGTACGTTGCATAAGTCTAATGCTGTGCCAGTGTTTTCTAGTGATGAAGCTGTTGAAATTTCAAAAATGAGGAGAGGTTGAAAATGGAACTTTCTGTTTCAGAATATTATGAGAAGTTTTCCCTGTGCGCTATCGATCGTGACTTGCCAGCACTGTTGCGTATCCGTGGTGCGCTTTTGAAAGAACGCCAAAAGATGGATCGTTGGTTCGACAAGTATCTTGACATGTTTGATCGCAAAATGGATCCTGCAAAAGTTGACACACCTGAGTGGAAACTTTATAATAAAAAGTCAGAAGAATATAGCGAGTTGAATCGTTTGATTAAATCCGCTGATGTGTATATTCAGAAGGTAGGTACTAATGTTTGAGGATAGTGGTTCATTTTCGTTATACATTGAACAGATAGTGAAAGAAAAGAAGTGTACTCATCTTGAGGCAGTTCTAAAATATTGTGAAGAGAATTTTATCGATCCGCAAGATATGAAGTCGCTGATTGGTAAATCTCTAAAGCAAAAAATTGAAGCCAACTTTATTGATATGAACTACTTACCTAAACAGGCGAAACTTGATGTATAGACTTTTAATTATATCTGGCATCTTTGCTGTTATTCTTATGGGTCTTGCGCTTGTAAGTATGATATTTGAAGATACTAAGGCTACTGGGCGAGTATATAATTGCTCTCTAGCAGAAATCTCGCCAGACTTCCCACCAGAAGTAAAGAATGAGTGTCGCAAACTACGTAGTGAAGCATATAAGAATGGACGGATTTAAAGCGTACAAGTATTATATCGCTGTAAAGCTACACTTTACAACAGATAAGTTTAATGTTTTTGAAAATCCAAACGTAAAAGGAAGTCGTGATGTATTTGAATCCCGTAATGATCGTAGAATATTTGAAAACCTTGGAAGACGTTTCGACAAGGACTTTGATCTTATACAGTTCTATGTCGCAAACTTTGCTTATGGTCATGATGCCACTGTATATTCCCTTGGCGAGTCGGATCGCAACTTAACCCTTTGGCAGAAACGTAAACAATCAATCACGCAAGTGTTTCAAGCAGATTGTAATTCAATTATCCTTCATTTAGAGAAGTCTAAACTTGCAAGTAAAGAACTCTTTGAAGGGCAGATTCCCGAGTTACTCAAACTCTATTTGGGTGGTCACGTATCCATTGAGAGTATGTGTATTCTGGAAAATCTCTATGGCTATCTTTCTTCTTGGAAAGCAAATACAAACTTGCTTTGGGAAGAAGAATGCCGTAGAATAGGAAAGTGTGGACCGTTTGTTAAATTCGATCCCACTAAAATCGACTTAATCAACTCTAATTTTAAACAGGAACTACAAGAGTTACAAAATGGCTAAGACGAAAAAGGCTCATCGGGATGATTATGATGATGAGCAAAATTTTAAAAATAGGAAACATCCCCGACATGCCTCAAACCAAAAAGGTAGAGGGATGCGTGTTATAAATAGTTATGTTGAAGAGGATCTTGATGAACTTGACGACTATATAGATGATGAGGAAATAGATAATGTTCCCTCTAAGACAAAAACTAAATTTATACACAAACTATACAGTAATACAATTTAAACACATTTTTATACAAAGGAAATACGATGGACATTCAATCACTACGCAAAATGCGCAATCAAGACTTCAGCAAAATCGCTGGAGAGTTTGACAAAATCGCCAATCCTGGCGAGAAAAAATCCTATGACGACGACCGTATCTGGAAATTGACTCCAGATAAAGCAGGTAATGCATCTGCGGTTATTCGTTTCCTACCACGTACCGAAGGCGACGAACTCCCATTCGTTAAAATCTTCAGTCACTCTTTCCAAGGTCCAACTGGAAAGTGGTATATTCAAAATTCTCTTACTACTCTTGGTGAGAACGATCCTGTTGGTGAACTTAATTCTAAGTTGTGGAACTCTGGTTCTGAAGCCAACAAAGAAGTTGCTCGCAAGCAAAAACGTAAGTTGAGTTTTATCGCTAACATCTATGTTGTTAGTGATCCAGCCAAACCAGAAAACAACGGTAAGGTGTTCTTGTTTAAATTCGGCAAGAAAATCTTTGACAAAATTATGGACAAAGCACGTCCTACCTTTGCTGAAGATCAACCAGTAAACGTGTTTGATTTGTGGGAAGGCGCAGACTTTAAACTACGTATGCGTAAAGTTGATGGTTACCCAAACTATGACCAATCTACCTTTGCTGATCCAACTGAATTGTTGGGTGGTGTTGAGGAAGATTTGCTTGAAGTAGTTGGTAAGCAATATCGCTTGTCAGAGTTTATGGATCGCAAGAACTTCAAGTCTTATGAAGAACTATCTCGCATCCTTAATGATGTTCTTAACGAAGGTGGAGCACCAGTTCGTTCAGCTGCTTCTATGTCAGAAGATGACGACTATACCCCACCAGTAGCACCTAAGTCTGTTGGCGCATCTAAGCCAGCACCAGAACCAAAGGTTGCTAAGAACACAATGCCTGAAGTAACCGATGATGACGAAGACGTTATGTCATACTTCCAAAAGATTGCTAATGAAGCATAAAAAGCAATAGCAATAAAAAAGCCACCTTTACGGTGGCTTTTCTTTTTAGTAAACGAATCTCGCTTCAACCATATTATAGAACGATGAATCCTGATTCCTAATTGGTGGTTTAATTGCTTGAGTATTTCTGTTCTCGACCTTAGTTGAAGATACATTAGTCGAAGTAACATTGTTTGGCGCAGGTGCTTCTTTCATTGCTTGATTGGCAGCAGAAGTAGAAGCAACTGTATCTGCTGTGCGAGGTGGAGGTGGAACTACAGGTTGAATCACATCACCACGACCTTGTCCTGCAGAAACTACGCTACCATATTTTTTCATCTTTGCTGCAATAGCAGCTGCTTCTGCAGGAGATGCGCCATCAGCTAAAGCATTTTGTCTTGCAGCTTCAGCCCTTTGATCGAGATCTGAAGATGCTACTGCTGGCGCTGAAGAAGCAAGAGCTTTTGTCTTATCTTCTGCAGCAGTAGCTACAGGTTTGGCTTGTTGTTGCTCTTCAGCTTTCTTTTGTTTAGCGTACTGCGCTTCAACCGCAGGAGGATATGAATTACCAGATCCTTTGCCATATTGAATAGCAACCATTTGTCCTCTTGATAGTGGTTGTCCTTCGATATATGGCTCGCCAGCAATTCTCATTCCTTTAGTTTCTTTACTGCTACTAATTGGAGGTTTACCAGATCCACTACCAGTTGAAGCGCCAGCTGCAGCTGTAGGTGGGGTACCAGCTGCGTTACCAGAACCAGCTGCAGATGTTTCAGCTTTCTTTCTGGCTTGCGCTGCTAATTCTCTCGCTTCCTTAACAGATTTACCATCAGATCTTGCTTCTTGATATACTCTGTCATATTCTCTTACACCTTGTTGCTGAGCAGCAGTTCCTTGCCCACCATTTTGCGCTTGACCTTCTAATCTTGTTTTCGCTTCTTCTATTTTCTTACCTGCAGCTGTTGCATGCGTAACTTTAGGTTCTGTCTGCGCTTGTGGTGTAGCAGTCATAGATTGAACTTTGGCTTCAGCTCCAGACTTATCTGGATTAGAACTAGAGAACCAGTTCTTAATTTTACCACCAGTTTCACCAAGGAACTTACCTGCTTTACCACCAAGATATGAACCACCCAATCCACCTATCGCTGCTCCAACAAGACCACCGATGGCAGTACCAATAACAGGAACTGCGGACCCAACTGCTGCTCCAAGAGCAGCACCTTTAAGCGCACCAACTGCACCACCAACTGCTTGACCACCACCTTCGCCGATGGCTCCACCTTTTGCTACTGTACCTTCTTCTTTTGTTATTTCACCTCTAGCTACTTTATCGCTTGCTTCGTTATAACCTTGGTAAGCAGTAATACCACCACTAAGCACTGCAGCACCAGCTGCTAATGGACCAGCATTTCTCATGAGTGCGCCACCAGCAGCTTTGGCTAAAGTACCAGCTTTAGCCAACCCACCAGCTAACTTACCCTTACCCTTGCCTAGCATGTCACCAGCTAAGTCCATAAGTCCACCGCCACCACCAGAGCCACCTTCTTTTACAGCTTGTAGTAGTTGGGCATCATATTCTACTTTTCGTTTTGTTTCTTCTCTCCACTCTTCCAAATATATTGGGAAAGCAGCAGTATTTTCTCTCATACCACCCAGCATTTCATTCTGCTGAGCCATTAAACGATTATTTTCTAGAGTAGACTCTTTGTCGCTACCAAAACCTCCACCTGAACCACCTGATGATGGAGATGGGAATGGTATAACATTTGATGGCATTGAACCTGGAACAGAAGCAGCCATTCCATCAAGCGTACTCTTGACTTCTTGTTTTCTAAATTTATCTTTTAGTAGTTCGTCAGCTTGGGCAGTCTCAACTGCTTTTATTTGTCTCTTACCACCAACAGACTTTGCCAGTTCATCTGGATTGATGCCACTTTGTAGCATCGAGTCTAACTTATATTTTTCTGCTTGCGCTTTGGCTTGAGCTGGAGCAAACTCTTCTTCGTGTTGTTTGATGTAGTACTGTCTAACTTTCTCATCATCCCCTTTGAACTGTTTTAAGTTCTTCATTTGAGGATTCATCTTCATTAATGTATCGGCACGTTTTAATTTGTCTTCACGTCTACCAAGCAGGTTGCCAACAAAGCTGTCGTCTTCGACAATATTCATTGTCTTTGCCAACCCTCTTATTGAACCGAATTTATATTTTAATGAGTCTTTGTCAAATGGATCACGTTTACCATCAGCACCTTTGCGACCCATTACATAATCTTTTGCTTGGTCTTTTACTGTGCGTTGATCCCAAGTGCCACCATCTTTATAGTTTGGCGCTTCGTTTGGTTTAATTGTACCAACTGAAATTGCTTTGGCTAATTTTTCTAGATTAGTAGAAAGTTTTTCATTAGACTTAAGAATTTTGTCATCACTTTTCTCTGCGGTTTCAGCAATTTCTTTATACTTCTTTGTTGCTTCTTCAGAGGATACAGCTGACCCATCCATTCCTGGTCTTAATGGGATTATTTTAGCCAAATTAGATTTTGCCATCTTTATTTACTCGCTAGTCTTTGTTTTTCTTCTTCTAAGTATTGAATCAACATCGCCACATATATCTCTTTCTCAAACGGTATCATGTTTTCAATCTCAGCCAAGGAATACTTATGGTACTGCATTAGAGAGAAGTTCATTTTGTAAAAATTCGCCAAACTCTCATGGCTGAGATTAATTAAAAAAAACTTTCAACACCCTCCAACACCTTGTTGTGGTGCTTCTTGCAAAGTGGGCAATCATATGTAATATCGTGTGAAAGTTTTGGCATTGTTTCAAAATATCTTTCAATCTTTTTAAATTGTTCTTGCGTTAAACTATTCAAGAATTCTGATATTTCTTCTTTGGTTTGTTCTTTCGCATGAAAGATCTCGTCCTTCGTGTACACGTAATCAATACAGTCTGCGACTACATCAAAGATTGCTTCAAAATTTCCTTCTTTCACTTTCTCCAAAGCAATTAGAGTTTCTATGTTTGGATACTTCATCATAATCCCAACATCGTCGTACAAGGCAATCTTTTTAACGTGCTCTTCAACACCCTTAACACCAACCTTAGAGATATCGATTGTCAGTTTTGTGTTTGCTTTATCATCGTCACATTCATCACAGAAAAATAGTAGTTCAACAAATTCGCCAACAGAACGAGAACGTAATTGAGTGAAGACATACTCTAAGTCAAATACTGAGAGACTATCTACATCAATATTGTCTTTAATACACGAAGAAACAATTTCTTTCAGTGTATTGACCATGACATTTATATCCTCACTTTGTTGTGCGATTAATAATGCCTTTTCTTCTCTGACCAAAAATGGTCTAATCTTTACTTCACGATTCGTTGATGGAATCTTAATCGTGTAGATTGGCGTTTGTAAAATTGGTAAAGCCATAGTGTTACTCTCCTTTAGTCATATTCTTGATTAACTTATTCAACTCACTAGTACTTCCAACAAAAATAGCGTTGTTGTTAGTCACCTGTTTTGCCTTATCACTTTGAGCAGGTTCATCTAGTTTTTGTTTCTGCTTATGCAGATCCATCAGTTGCTGGTTGGCATCAACCAGTTGCTTCATTAAATTCCCAACAACTTCAAATGCTCTTGGGTGTTCAGATTGTTTGGCTATCTCCAAGGCATTCGCTAATGCTTCGTGTCCTTGTTTGAGTAGTGCTTGTATATTACCTCTCGTCAACTCATAATCGTCTTCAACTTTTGAGTCTGTTGGTTTTATTACTTCACCATCTCTTGTTATAATTTCTGTTTTTGTCATAACATTATCAATTCCAAAAACATTGTTCAATTGTTCATCACTTTTCATTTATATCCTCATTATGCAGCAGGAAAATCAGATAGGTTAACTGGTGGTATTGCTCTTACTGGTCTATCTTGTGGAACGATAACATTAGCAACACGAGCTGCTCTGGGTGGGTTAGATATTTTTGTCGTAGCTTGCGCTTGCGGAGATCTAGCGTAATCAATATTTTTCCAGTAACGATATTGCATTGTTACTTGAAGTTTCATAACATCTTTTGCGCCATAATCTAACTGAATCGCTGACACTGATTTTGGATAACACTCATAAAGATTTATTGCATATGTAATGTTACTTGCATTGTCAAGTGTGGCGACTTGAATCTCTGTTGTATATTTGTTGTAGTAGTTAAAAACACGTGTCTTTCCATCTTGAATGTTATTCATCCATTCATCGAAGAATCCTTTGATCCACATTTTACTATCGCAATAGAAACTTAGTTGTAGTGGATCGAAAATTCTTTCATACGGCATTTCTCTAAACTCACCAAAAGTTCTTGCTTGAGTTGTAGTATATGTTATACCAGGAAGAGTTGCCTGTTCGCAAAATAACAACATTTTTCTCCACTCATTGTTATTTTGATACTTACCGTTGGAGATAACAGCTGGTCTACCAATGTAAACCTCATACTTTGATGGTTTTTGTAAACCACCAATTTTTATTTGAGATATGAACTCGTTTAATGTGCTCATCTTGATTTCCTTACTGAGTCTGCCCAGACAACTTGTTTATTTGCTCCTGCAAATCTTTCAACAGGAAGCATCATTGCCGTAGACCAATCTCCAGCTG
>Ga0315899_10002325_pt1 | contig 21091 bp, 4 predicted proteins | sample LakEriMetagenome_2_FD_203518 | JGI IMG/M metagenome (GOLD analysis project Ga0315899, IMG submission 203518) | Freshwater fungal communities from buoy surface, Lake Erie, Ohio, United States - Buoy 4 MA112 | ecosystem: Environmental > Aquatic > Freshwater > Lake | place: USA: Lake Erie, Ohio... | reverse complement strand
GCAAGACTTACATTGGACATGATGTGCACCACGCCGTCCGTCGTTCAAAGGCGTGGCGGACCGGGCGTCATCTCCCAGGCTCGACTCGCCGCACTGCGTGAGAACCTTGAATGCACCAACACAAAGTTTTCTCACGAACTCTAAATCTTGCGGTCGCTGGCCACACGAAGAGGCACACGAGCACACGCAAGGACTGGCGAGGGGGTTCGAGGAAGCGCACGGGCGTGCCGGGAGCGTAGAGTGCCCGATGTGGGACGGGCGGGTGACCCCGGCCGTATATGGTCTCCTGCCCGCGCACGGCGGCTGCCTGCACGCGCCATCTCCGTCGTCACATGCGCACCACTGCGATTGCTCTAGAGGAGAGTGCAGCCAGCGCGACGTGCATCGCGAGGGAGACATCGCAGCAGTCCGGCGTCCGAACCTTCCGCCGTGCGCCGCGTGCGCAGAACTGGGCACCGTCGATGACGGCCATCTGGCTGGAATCTGCGGTGGTGAAACGCGGGGCGGCGACTTCGCACCAGCCGCGCTCGCGGCTTTGTTCAGCCTTCGGGCGTGGCGGTGGAGACACTGGAAGCGTGACGGCACTCAGCGGTCAGTTGGCGGGGTGGAGCGGCATGGAAGGACGCGCGTGCAAAAGGGGGGGGCCAGGAGAAAGCCAGTCTATTCGAGGTTGACGGCTGCTGCAGTCTACATCATGTGTTGGGCGGCAACGACCAACATGACGACGGGGTCGCACAGCCCTGCGGAGAGCATTTTCGGGCAGGGAACGTGTGCGGCAACAGGGTCTTCACACTTTGAGGTGAAGTGTACCGCCAGTGGCCTCTATTCGGATTTAAAGGGAAGGTCTGCGTTTAAACGTTGTGCACCGATCCTGTGTCCTCCCTTCAAGGCGCCGGAGTTTTCAGTAGTGGTGCCCTTGCTTGGAGCAGACCCGGCCAAAATGAAGCTGGGCGATGAACTCGAGGTCAAGTGCAACGCTGGCTACGTGTATCGCAAGCCTGCTGGTTATTCGGGCGTGGCGGAACTCACAAACAGATCGCAGTGCACTCGCTCTCCGGTGTGCCAGTTCACGCCTACACTGATTTGCGTCTACGATACGGTGGGTTCCGGATGCTGCACCACTGTAATAGTGTGCATGCAGACGCACGCATGTGGGCATGAAAGGCTTCCGATATGCACGTGTGAAAAGACACCAAATCTTGAACGATATCTGATGTGTTCCCTATGTGCTGGAGCAGTTTTGCCCGGTGGTGATTGATGCGCATGGGGTAGCCTCAGCGAGATGGTGGAATCAAACAACTCTCGCAGAAACTACTGGAACACGCGATTCGACTTTATTTCCAGAAACTAGTGAGTGGCCTGGCATAGACGGGCGAGCGCATGGCATTCCTTACTGTCTGCCCCACAATCTAGGCATGAAACACGATGGAAATTGACATAGATCCGTTCATGTGGCACAGGTTTCATTTTCAATCGAGAGCTGATAACCACGAGTTGCAACTCTGGTTACCGCTCAAGCCTTGCCTATCCTTTGCAGTCGCCCTTTTCAAGAAACGGTGCCTGTCCTCTGCAGCACACCATTCTCTGTACAGGTACGTGCAATGCGAAATATGATTTCTTCGATGTTCTCGTGCGTCCAAGCCTGAAATTCCGATATTCTTTTGGGTGCATGCGTCGTTTGTATTCCTTGGATTTATCGGCTCTAGCTGATCTTTTCGTACATGCCCAAATCGTACCAGAGTTGGGTGCCAGCCCCGGTCTTGCTCAATTGCAGGTGAAAGCGAAGTGTGTCCAAATCACATGTCCGCCCTTCAATGTTACCTGCAACAAGGCATACTGCGGCTCTGACCTTTCAAAAGGTTATACATGATGCAAACGGAAAATGCTTGCGCGTGACTTACCTTGGCCTCCAGATGTCTTTTTTTTTCTTCCTCCAAAAATTCATTAATTGCACCACGCAGTGTTATACAAACGAAGCCTGCCGTGTAAAAAATACAGAACTTTTGGATTGCTTTCTGTCACAAACAATGTCGCCTCTTCATAACCCTCTCCTCAATGTTTGGGCAGACATTGCAGTTATCTCTCCCAACGTTACTCTGAATGTCGGAGAATCCACCACTATAACTTGCAACCAGGGATACTACTTGCCGATTTCAGCTGACTTCACGTGAGTGTTCTCCCTGCAATCAATGGCCAATGCTGCTTTGTGTGGCCTTCGTACGGCCCATGTTCTCCTCAATTTAGCACCTTTCATCGCACTGCTAAGATTCAAATGAACCGAGCCAAAGTGATGCAGCACGAGGGATGGAATTGACTCATCCGCTGTGTGCAGGCCGCATTGCAGCAACGCTTATTCGGCAACGGGGATGCTGACCTTCAACTACAGTCAAAATTGGAGTACAACGTGTAGTGCGGAATGTAACTACCTCGACGCACCGCCTCGACCGTGCGGATCCCACTACATTTTCCCCCACCCATGCCGCTCTTTAAGCGAGAAGGCAGCATGGAACGCCTTGGCTGTTTGCTGTATACATGCGCTCCGCCTTTACTTCTTGCTCTTCATATGTTGGCTTCGTTGGCCATCAAAAGTTTCCAGAATGTGACTCGTGGCACTTGAGCAGGTGTGAGCCTGTGCCATGTCCATGCCTGCAGGTGCCCACGAATGCTGTCTCCAGCAGAGAGGTATATGTGACTGCCCCGCACCTTCTCTCTCTCTCTCTTCATGATCACGATACCGATTGATGCCCAAATTGAGAAATAAAAACTGAAATTGAGCATGTTGACAGTTTGTGGCATATCACCAGTCAACCACGTACACTTGCAACATGGGATATGCGGTCAAGGGCACAACTCCGCAGGCTTGCCAGAAGACAGAGTCAGTCCAGTGCGTCTTGAACGGACCTGGCGTTGCCGTTCTCCCCATCTTACCCAGCGATCACTGTCTCCCAGCGCCGTGTGGTCGATACGCGCCTCTTCCTGACAACTCACTTTCAAATCAAGTCGAAACTGCCGGTGTTAACAACGACATGATTACAATCACTTGCAACTCCGGGTACAGGTCACACTCGACGTCGCAAGCATGGAACGAGTGCTTGAGTCCGAAGACGTTCCCAGTGACGTGCAACGAATGCATGTGGCAAACTGCCGGGTTTACGTGCAAGAAGGTGAGACGATTTCTTGAATGGCTGTTGTGAATGTTATCGACGGTAATCATTCTGCCTTTCAGGTCAAGTGCCCTGCGCCGCCAAGTGTTCGGAACGGCGTGATAAATGCACAACCAGTATATTTCGGAGATAGCACGATCGTGACGTGCAACGAGGGGGTAAGCGCACTCAGACAAAATTCTTTCGCCCTAAAATTTCTGTTTTGCTTGATTTAAAATCAAACTCTGACTCTGCAAGAATGCATCAGTATCGTCCGGATTCAACAAGTACTGCGTCCAGTCGAAGTAAATCAATGGTGTGTACCGATGCTTGTGTTTTTGCCCCTCAAATCACCTGCAATCCGGTCATGGCGCCAAGTCTTTTGGTTTCTCAATTTGGCAACGCCTCATTCGAGGGATTCTCAACATGGACTGGTGATCTTGAGGCGAATGAAACTGGACGTTTGAACGAAAACCCATCCGGGGCACTTCAATTTGCGCTCAGCTACGGGGGAAGAGCAACCTTCATTTGTCGGAAGGGATATATTGCCAGCGGAAATCTGACCGAGTGCACGGGGTATTTGCACATTGACGCCCTGGCGGACGGCACATTGCGAGGAGCAGACCAGTACTGCAAGCAAATAGTGTGTGACGCACAGACAATCAACCAAGCCGACTACGTAATACCACCTATCATTGAGTTGGGAAGCAATGGAACGGTGACTTGTAATGCAGGCTACAGAGCAGGCCCGCCAGGACTTGAGTTTATGGCCTGTGCTGATGAAAAGACGTACTCAGTGCGTTGTGCGGGATGCAAATTCGAGTCGGACATGGAATGTCTGCCGGTGCGCTGCAACACCACTGGCTCCATCACGATGAATAATGCCACCAAATCAGTCAGCCGCAACCCCTCGAAGGTTTTATACCCGGAATCTGTGAATGTATTGTGCAATACCGGGTACCGAATTGGAACCCACAACGCAACCGGCGCCATGTCTGCTGTGGGTGAATGCGCCGAGGGTTGCCGGCTTAATAGAGATCTCAACTGCCTGCCCGTTTTTTGCGATACTTCTGCACTGCCGACGGCTAACTCGGCATGGGCTGTGGGGGAATCTGGGGCCGGCGGAATGTACTACGGGGAGGTGGCAAAGATTGTATGTAATGCCGGTTACATTGTCGATGGTGGCACGTGCTTGTCTTCCTTTATGGTAGGCTGCGACAGCTATGGAAACGTGTGGAACTCAAATAAGGTATGCAATATGTCTACGCGATGCACACGACCGCAAGATTCGAACTCAATCATCACATCAGATATTAGCACCTCCGGAGCTCAAAATTATGGAAGCACTGCGACGATTTCTTGCAACTTCGGATATGGCGTTCAGACAAAACCCGCGACGTATGCGCCCTGCGATGCACCACTAATCTACACTGGGACGTGTTTGCAAGACTGTACCTTCTCTGCAAGCGAAAGCTGTGTGCCATATATGTGTGCCATATCAGACCTGAGCGATGGGCTCAGAGGGACAGGAGTTGTGAACCACTCAATAGGGGGTGTTTACGCGTATTATGGCGATACGGTCACCATCAGGTGCAACGCGGGATATACGTTTGGCAGCGCCACTTCGAAATTGAGGATCACACAAGCAAATTGCAGCCAATCGGTGTGTGGCTCCTTCGTCCTGGCTCCGAACACATCTCTCTGTGTTGCATTGCAGTGCAACAGAATCAAGCTGAATACAGGAAATGCGACCATGGTTCCGTCACCATCTAACCCTTCTGCTACTGCAATCATGCTGAACTATCTGGAAAGCTATGTTCTGACATGTAATGCTGGCTTTATGCTGGCTAGTGGAGGCAGAAACCTGTCGACCTATACGACTCAATTCACATCAACATGTGGTGACAATGGCGACATGTCAGGATTAGATGAATACTGCGTACCAATACCGTGTACACTTGCTGTGGACAGCAACGCTGCAGGGATTCAGTTGCACTCCACCCCTGCTGCTTCATCCTCAGACCTCGTATACGGAACTGAAGTCAATGTGACTTGCAAACACGGCTTCCGGGCGGCTGATTTGTCGCTCTCCTCCTGTGATGATGATCGCTGGTACGTGGGAACATGTGAAACCTTCGTGCTTTCAACTTCCAGACCTGGCATGTCTTGCAAACCCGTTGTGTGTTCAGGGTTGGCCAATATTAGGAGCCGGCTTTCATTTGGAGCGAAGGGGGACTGGACATCCTCGATGGTATTGAGCTCAGCGAATGATATGAACTATGGAGATACTATTACCGTCTCGTGCAACTCTGGCTTCTCTTTCGGCTCGCCCGTTTCAGGCCAGAGCATGAAAACGCTGACGTGCACATGTCACCCTAAACCCTGGGCGCCCGACGATGTCAATTGTGTGCAGTCAGGTTGCAACGTAAGTATGCTTCCGCCCGCCAATGCAGGACCAGCCATGAACAACACGGAAGAGCTAATTGGCACCGCTTTAAACATCACGTGCAATTCTGGTTTCTATGTTGAAAGTAGTCCAAGCAATAGCAGCCATTACCAGACAAGTTTTATTTCAACGTGCGGAAGCGACGGGACTATGACAAAGCTTCAGGAGAGATGTAAAACAATTACATGCAAAACAGTAGACCAAAATCAGGCATCACAGAATCCACTTCCGGGGATGCCATTTGGAACCGACGTCAATGTGACTTGCAAGAATGGATATAAGGCTGCAGCTCGGGAGAGCACTGCCGCAGAATGTTCCAACCACGACTCGTACCAAGCCTCTTGTAGGTTTTTTGATTACTTTTCGTCATCCGAATGCAAGCAGGTGTTTTGTGACCTGACATCTGTCCAATCGAATTTAGTCGGAAAGGGAGTTTCATCGTCGAATGTCACAGCACTTAAATACGGAGATTCAGTTCAAATCACGTGCAACACTGGCTTCCGGTTTGGGGGACAGGCTGATGTTAGAAGCAAGACTGTGACTTGCGGCTGTCCTTGGGTTGCACAAAACGTCAACTGCACGAGTGTGGCTTGTGATTTGAGTGGTTTGAAACTTGCTGTTGCCAACATTACTGGTGTTGTCACCACGCCAGGGTGGCCGCCAGCAGAAGATATTGTTAACTATGGGACACAGTTTACTGTGCTGTGCAGTTATGGGTACAGTGTAGATGGTGCTTCATTCGCTCAAGACTTCACCACTATGTGTGGTGACGACCGTAAGATGACAAACGTTGACCGGCGATGTGTTCCAGGCAATTGTACTGGGATCGCCGATGCAAACCAAGCATCTCAATCTAGCTCTCCGCGGTATTACGGCGAAAACGTGCTGGTAACCTGCAAAGCAGGACATCGAGCTTCCTCGGCGACTTCATCAACTTGCGATAACGAACAGACTTACAACAGTAATTGCACAGGGTTCTCGTACACTCCGATCATACCAAGTACAGCATGTCGGCAGATTAAGTGTGGCAATCTCAATTCCATCAGAAGTTCGTTAGCGGGAAAAGGCACAATGACGAGCACTGCATCGGAGATAGCATATGGAGAATCCTTCTCTGTCTCATGTAACACTGGATACCGATTTGCCAATCATTCAACCTTAGGTCCGACGTCTGCTACAGTTTCATGCAGCTGTCCTTGGTCACCTAACACACTCAATTGTTCTGCTGTGCAGTGTCGATCTCCTTTGTTTCCTCCTGGGAATGCAAGCGTCACGACAGGGTGGACAGATGGACAACTGTATCCCTCGTTCGGCGAGTATACTATTAAGTGCAATACCGGCTACTTATTGCAAAGTGCGGGAAGTGTTAGGGCCAACTATCTCACCGAATTCACAATGCGGTGTGGTAATGATGGCTTGCTGACGAACACAGCAGAGAGATGCACACGTATTCCATGCCATAATACGCCGCCGGTAGATCCGCAACAGAAGACACAAGTTCCCAGTGGCACTACGTTCCACGATGACTCGCTCGTCATTACTTGCAACGACGGATACAGATCATCTGCATCATCCTCTTCTACATGCAATCAGTCTGAACACTATAATGCGAAGTGCAGTGTGTGGGATATAGTTCCTGCTGAGACTAATACTTCATGCAAGAGGGTCTTTTGTGATCTAGAGGCCATACGCAGTACCCTAGCTGGGAAGGGAAATCTGTCCTCCACATCGGCAAGTTTTGGGTACGGCGACACGGTGAACGTCACGTGCAACTATGGAACACGATTCGGGGGATCCGGTGCGCGGTCTGCAACAGTCACATGCGCGTGTCCTTGGCTGGCAAGCAACACAAATTGTACACCGGTGAAGTGTTCTGCAGCCATCTTGCCCGCCAGCAACCCAAAGGCGACGGTGAAAGAGAGCGGTTGGGTCAGCAGCTCCACTGTAACGTATGGAACGTCGTTCACGATCATGTGCAATCCGGGATTTTACCATGTCCGGGGTTCCCGTCACTTTTCCAATTATAGCACCGAAGTCGTATCCACATGTCAGGACGACGGCTACATGTCAAACATCAGCCGTCCTGTCATTGTAGAGTGCTTGAGGATAACTTGTGGACAGGCAGATCCTCATGGCAACCAAACATGTACTCCTTCCGCCTGTCCTGATGGCCCGGTCTTTGGAAACAGAGTACTTGTTACCTGTAATGCTGGCTATAGGTCTACGTCTCCTGCAATTCCCCATGACTGTGCCACCGGTGCCGGTAACAAAAGGTACGAAGCGGATTGCGGAGCATTCACATATGTCCCGGTAAGTGACCCTACGGTATCAGTCAGTCCAGTGCGAAAATGTACGCCAGTGATTTGTGGTGGCATCAACAAAATCAGGAGCAGTTTGGATGGCACGGGCATGATGCAGTACCAGGGCGAAACCCTCACCTATGGGACTGCTTTCGATGTGACTTGCAATACGGGTTACAGATTTGTCAATCCTGTCAATCAATCAAGCCCGAGACATGGCAAAGTAGTGTGCGATTGTCCATTTGACGATTCTCAGACTTGCGTTAAAGTGCAGTGCAATGCGTCAGCTTTGCCGCCAGCAGGGGCAACAGTTACAGCAGGATTGACGGGCAATTCCATTTATGAATGGAACACGACACTGCAGGTGTCGTGCAATCCAGGATACGTTCAAGCACAAGGATCATGCCGACGGCACTTCGATATTACATGCAATGAAGATGGCGAGTGGATAAGTCCAACAGGGGGCGCGTATTGTGTTCAGCGAGAGATGTGCTATGAACATATTGAGAATTGTTCAGTTGGTTACGCTGCCGTATCTGTGGAGTCGAGTGCGACATGCTCGAATGGATCGTCATACCTGGCTACATGTATCGACATATGCACGCCCACGAATGACAAGGCGTGCAAGCCAGTCGAGTGTCACATCCCTGTGTTCGAGGGAACGCCGGTGCCCTCTCGAGTATTTTATAACGAAAGTATTACTGCAGAATGTAAACTAGGGTATCGTTTCAAGAGTACGGAAGCGTCTGCGCCAAAGACCGCAACCGTTAAATGCAGAAACGATTGCAACCTTTCTGAGCCACTTGAATGTCATCCCATCGTTTGCAACGCGAGAGTCCTCTCACAGACTGGGTTGCTAAACATCCAGGAGTCATGGGTTGACAATATTTCCGCTGTCAACTTTTCTCTGGGCTTTCACGATCAAGTACGAATGTATTGCAGGAACACCACTATTGTTGAATCGAGTCCGCCTGGACATTGTGCGTCGAGCTATTTAGCTACCTGTGTAGATGATGGCAGCATTCAAGGTAGTGTAGGTGGATCGTTGAAATGTGTACCGAGGTTTTGCGACCTGCGCTTGCTGTGGGACAGCAACGATGCTGGAAATGCAACCGTCGTTTATGACAATAACTTGGCAGTAATCCCGAATTCGAATCGCGGTATAAGTGAGGGGGCGCAGGTGCTTGTTGCATGTAACACGGGATACAGAATTTCAAGTCATTCCCCTAGCGCAGCCCTCAACGCATCCACGTCATGCCTGCCAAACTGTAACTTCGACCCTGCACACTCATGCAAGCCAGTGGAATGTCAAGCAGCGTCGGTGCCCCCTCCCAACTCCTACGTCTCTGGCAGAAGCTGGACGAACAATGCAGGGTCCAACAAGCTTTACTTCGGAGAGATTTTGAATGTTACGTGCAATGCAGGGCACATGGTGGCCAGCAGCCCGAAGGGCACGTGCAGGCGCTGGTTTGAGGTTGGCTGCAATGACACAGGACTGCTGGTAGGTGCGTATGAGAGGTGCATTCGGGTAAATTGTGGCCAGTACGAATCCGACGAAAACCGTGGAGCAATGAATCCGCTCGAAGGTGCGTATACTGGTCATCAAGCATCAGTCACGTGTAAAGAAGGTTATCGCGCAGCCCCAGTCTCAAACGAATCTACAACATGTGCAGCGGCTGCGTTTTATGACGTGCAGTGTGGTGCTTGCCAATACGACATAGGCCCGCATCACTGTGCAATTGCTCAATGCGGACCATTCAATCTGACTCAGTGGGAAGAGCCTCTCGACCGGTACCTGAATTTCAGGAATAGTACCCCTTTCCATGGGCAAGGCATAAATGTGCCTTGTGCGTACGCCCACCGTGCAGCTCTAGCACATGAGACATATGCGCAGTGTTTTCGAAATACCTCGCTCAGTGCAACCTGCAATGATTGCAGCTTCACCTCTCCCCACAGATGCAGGCTCGTCGTGTGTGATACCGTCGACAATGTAAGTACTGTATCGCAAGGACAGATGATCCATGGGACCACCGGTAGTATGAGCTGCAAGGCCGGGTACAGGGCAAGTAAAGCTGGCGAAATGCCACCATCGTGCGAAAATCCGACGACATTTGAAGCGAATTGCTCTGACTGCCAGTATTTGACCGCCTCGACCCAATGTCGCAGAGTCATGTGCAATCTAAGCTCAATACAAAACTCTCAGGGCTTGGAATCCTTGGCACCCAACGTGCCATATGCTGTTTACGAAGACCAACTTTTAGTGTCCTGTTTGCCTGGATTCCGACCCATGAGTGACATGGCTGGCTGGACTCGAACATTGAATACAACGTGTGCTGGCGATTGTGAGCTGTCTTTTACGGACCTTGTTGATTCCCCCGTCTGTTCTCCGGTGGCGTGCATGGCATTTTCCATTCCAGCAAATGCTTCCACGAATAAGACCGTCAAATATGTTCGATTTGCACAAAAGGGTTCTACTCCACCCCCGGAGATGACAGGATCCCACTCATTAGTTTTTGGTGATACTATTTCGGTCACCTGCGATGCTGGGTATACTAGGGCAAGCCTCTTTGCTCCTGGAGTATGCAGAAATAATTACACCGTCACCTGCTCTGAAAAGGGTCTCACCCAAAACAAAAACGAGTCTTGCAGACCGATCGCGTGCTCCAAGTACGCCGACGATCCAAATATGGCTTCTGTAGAAAAGGGATGGAACGCGACGTATAATGCCTCAATGGAAGCTGTAAGTGTGGATTATGGATCATCTGCAACTGTCAAATGCAAACAAGGCTTTCTCGCTACCTCGAGTACCGCACAATGTGGTATGCCCTCGGCTTATAATATCACGTGCAATGACTGGAAGAAGTGCACCTACACTCAGACCCAATTTTGCCAGCCTGTTGAGTGTCAAATTCCTGAATTTGAGGGCACAACACATCCTGCGCGCAGTTTCTTCAACGAAAGTCTGGTCATCGCGTGCAAAAGCGCCTATCGCTTCAAGAGCAAGCATGTAAACGGCCCTAAGAATCGATCTTTGTCCTGCAACAAAAACTGCAGCCTTTCTGAGGATCCTGTTTGTCTTCCCATCACATGCAACGCATCATGGCTACATTACAGAGGTACATCGAATTTTGGCATTAAAAATCGAACCTTTGCCCGAAACTTAACACTGGATGCAAACCAGCATTTTGAATTTCACTGTAATGATAGTCTGATTGCGAAGAATGGGCCACCTGGTGCCTGCCAGACCACCTACAAAGTAATTTGTGTTGACGACGGCAGCATTGAGAGTGCCTTAGGATCCTTCCAATGTGTGCCTCCATTTTGCGACCTGCGCCTCTTTGAGAGAGCGTCAAAGTATTGGCATGAAACTGTTGTTTACGCCGTTCACGCGGCAAAGTCTTCAAATAGCTCCAATAGCAGTCTGTTTACCAAGGAAAGTATCACACGGTTGAAGTCCAACGAGAGCGAATTGCTGGGGGGACAGAATGTTATTGTTGCATGCAACACTGGCTACCGGATGAATACAACAGATGTGTATGGACCTCGCAATGCCTCAACCACTTGTCATCCTTCGAACTGCAACTTTGCATCCATACCAGTGTGCATGCCTGTAAGATGCAACGCCTCGGCATTGCCCCCACCCAACGCACATGTGTCGGGCAATACTTGGTTGAAAAATTCCACTATCATGCACTTCGGCGAGTTGTTGAACATATCGTGCAATCCTAATTATATGGTGGAAGGAAGTTCCTACGGAGACCTGAGAACATGGTTTCTGGTAGGCTGTAATGACACGGGAGGCTTGATTGGGATACAGAGGTGTGTTCGAGCAAACTGCGGTGAATACAACGGGGATCCGCACGTCAACCCACTAAAAGGCACCAATACGTTTGATGAAGCAGTGGTGACTTGCAAAAGCGGGTACCGAAGGACCCCACGTGGTGCTTCTCCTGTGAATTGCTCTGTCAATGAGAGGTCGTATAACTTATCATGCGCGTCTAACCTGGGATACTACCACATGAATGCAACGGATTTACAAGTTTGCACCCCCTTGCGTTGTGGACATTTTGAAGTCCTTGAGTATAATGGGGGACCAAGACAGTTTCCAGCGCACGACCAGTTGCGTTTGCTCCCTGGACTGCGCTCACTACCAGAATATTCAGTATTCGGGTTTGCGGGCGGACAGCTGCCGGGATTTCAGGACGGCTCTGCCATCAACGCCAGATTGAGGAGACCTGCGAGAATATGTTTGTGGAACAAGCAATCACCGGGAACTGAAGAGCGACTACTCCTTATTTCTGCTGAGCATCACATCAGAACACTTTCCGCCCAATCAGGAGAATTCACGACATGGGTGGGGTCGAACCAACCAGGCTTTCAGGATGCGATGGGCACAAATGCTAGGTTTCTAAATCCCGCCGGTGTTGCTGTTGGTCAGGTGTGCGAACAGATTGGTCAGACCAAGTACTGTGCTGATATCGCCGCGGTTGCAGACTCAGGGAACCACCGCATCCGTCGGATTGAAGCAGTCACAAAAAATGTTGTGACTTGGGCAGGGTCTGGAACCCGAGGATTCAGCAACGGAGTGGGAACATACGCGAAGTTCAACTACCCTAGAGATGTCATCTACCAACAGAACGCTCTCGGCGAGTTTGTCGCTGCATTTATAGCAGATTCGGGCAACAATCGCATTCGAAGGTTGAACTTGACCAGCAGCGAGGTTACCACACTCTCAGGGTCAAGTGAATTCGGGTTTGTGGATGGTCCTGCCACAGCTGCTCGATTTTTTGACCCTCAGTCACTGGCTCTCTCCCCAGACGGAAACACTCTTTATGTAGCGGACGCGGGCAACCACAGGATACGCGCGATCCATGTTTCCGATGGCAGTGTGCGTACGCTTGCTGGCTCAGGCCTGCCCGGATCTGCGGATGGAATTGGCACCAGAAGCAGTTTTCACAACCCGCGTTGTGTTACAGTAAGTGTAGATGGTACGCGGCTTTTGATTTCAGACACGACTAACAATAGAATTCGATCGCTCGACCCCATGTCAGGGCGTGTTTTTACTCTTGCTGGTTCTGGAAGCCGCGGATTTTTGTCGGAAGGCACTGACGTCGCGTTTGCCCAACCCGAAGGCTTGCTCATACTCAATTCCTTGGTTTACGTAGCAGATTCAGAGAACAATCTCATTCGAAATCTGACCTTTACACCTACGAGTGATACCCTACTGACCATGGCCTTGCCCTATAAGCATGTCCCGAGCGTAGCATCTTCGATTCATGGACAAAATGTATCGCTGGAATGTGGCAATAACTATAGAGCTGCAGCTAAGGGCCACACGTACGCATTTTGCAGCGCAGGACGAACAGTAAATGTAACGTGTGATGAGTGCCTAGGGAGCAGTGTCCTTGCAAGCTATTCAGGAGATAAATGTGTTGATCCAGCATGCGACCCTATCTCTAACATTAGCACTCAAACAAGGCAGGCCATTGTGAACGGTGAGCACGGGAGAATTTATTGCAATCCTGGTTACAGGGCCATCAACGGAACGCTTCGAGCTGCAAATGAGAACCCAGATTGCTCCTTTCCACAATCGTTTTTGGCGTTGTGCAATGATTGCAACTACGACATGCGATCGTGGGAAAGCAACGATGAATGGTTGACGTGCAATCTGATAAAGTGTGACCTCACAGCTATCCGACAGAAGGAAGGTGTCAGCAGTGTTTTGCCAGCCAGGCAGACTGTACTTTATCAATCAGACATCCGCATCAAATGCAAGCCGGGTTATCGACCACAAGATCACAATGTCTTATCTCCGATAGAGGTCGATACCAATTGTTCGGATAGATGCACCGCCACTTTCCCAGATCCTGTATGTAAGCCCGTCGCATGTCCAGCCTGGAAGGTCCCTTCACACTCTCACGTTGTTGGCATTGATTTTGGAAATGGAAGCTTTGTGAAGGCCTCAAGTTTTACAGAACCAACCACCCTGCACTACCCACAAAAAGTGAAGGTGAGGTGTCTGCGGGGCTTTAAGCTTGCGAGCAATCCCTCATTGAGTTCGTGTATTGATGAGTACGAGGTGGCATGCGATGAGAACGCCACGGTACGAGCGAGCCAAGAATCATGTATACCCATTCAATGCCCCATGATCCCCAAAAGCAACAGTTATTTGCCTCATAATCGGCCGATTGCCTTCCATGAGCGGACGCAGGCAGCCTGCAATATTGGATACAGACCTGCACCTGCAGGTCAGTCTACCATGGGTTGCACAGCAGGTCGGGTGTTCGAAATGCAGTGTGCTCAGTGCGAATTCATTACAAATTACACTTGCGTCAGATGCTCCGATCCGCCTGGAAAGTGTCCGCCGTACACGCCTTATTCCACACAGACGGTCCAAGAAGATCTCCTTCCCGTTCACCTGAAAGGCATCAATGGCTCATATAACTTGAGTGCTTTAGAAGAGGTGGTCGTAGCTTGTCCTGCAGGGTTTGGCGCCGTTGTTCCCGGTCTGATGTTGCTCGAGGCGCCGCAAGAATTCTCATCTGGAGTGTATTCTGTGAAGTGCGAATATGATGGCTTTTTATCGGGGGCCACAGTGTATTGCACATGCGTGAGTCCTGCGATAGAGCTGGGTTTTGATCAAACGACTGGCCTTTCCGAATGCCAATGCCAAGCGGGATACTATGGCACCGTTCCATCTGGCAAATATGGTAGACTGAACTGCGAACAATGTCCTACCAATTCTTTTTCGTCTCAAGGCGCATCCAGCCTACTGGCATGTGGATGCAATGCAGGGTTTTATGGGGAGGACGTAACAGATTGTCGAACTTGCCCTCCAAAATCTTTCTCGAATTTCGGTAGCAGATTACTCAGCGAATGTAGATGTGCAGTTGGAACGTACAAGAAAGGATCCACATGTGCGGATTGCCCTGATAACTCAACTTCGAAATTTGACAGTCAGGATATCAATGACTGCAGGTGCAATGCAGGCTTTCAGGGATACGGCGAGGTGGGCTGTTCTGCATGCCACCCGGCAAGCCAGTGGAGGTCAGCAGTCTGCGAAGTTGATCAGAAATATTGCACTGAATGTGACTGCAACGCAGGATATTACGGAGACGGTGTAACCTGCACCAACTGTCCAGGGGACGCGACATCGATACGAGGGGAAAATTCAAAGGCCGCCGATTGTGATTGTCCTGAGGGTTTCTACCAGCTTGGCGAAGGGTGCGAACCCTGCCCTGAGCACTCAATATCTGCAGCAGGTTCTACTTCATTTCTGCAGTGCGTATGCACAAATGGTTACTACTTTGACAGCATAGGAATGCGATGCCAGTCTTGTCCGCCGATGAAAACGTCGCCGGTGGGTTCGAACAGCGTGTCAGATTGCTTCTGCAGTTACACGTATCGCTCAGACAATGGCACCTGTTACCGCTGCCCAGATCGTTCGCATCATGATCTGCAACTGGGCATGTGCATCTGTGATGCCGGTTACATTATGCAGGGCCCAGTAGACGACGAAAATTCTGTGTGCAGAGCATGCGAGGTGGGAAAGTATTGGGTCCTGAACAAGAACATGTCCACCGTGGACCCTGGTCAAATTACCACGTGTGTGCAATGCTTCGACTACGCGACGACCCAGGGAGAGGCTGGAGTGGGCATTGATGATTGTTTTTGTATGAAGGGTTACTCTTATCCAGCTTGGTGTGATGGTGCAACGTGTGGGCCCTGCCAATCGTGCCCAGCGGGCAAGTACAGCGACTTTATCGGCCGCGGGCCCTGTACCAATTGCGTTGCTGGATCATTCACATATGCCAAACACCCGACGGTCTCTCTTGTTGGTCGCCAAGCAGCTGAAAGCAGGGAAGACTGTACATGCAATATTGGGTTTGAAGCACGTGTTGTCGACGGCCTCGGAGAATGCCGCATGTGTGCTGCAGGAGAATTCTACACGTACAATGTCTCAGCTGCAACTTGGGGTTGCCTCTCCTGCAAGCCTAACATGTACTCGCAGCCCGGGTCCACATCTTGCTTCTGCAATGCCGGTTACTCCGGACCAGACTGCGCACCCTGCGTGGCAGGAAAGTTTAAGAGTACCACAGGGTCAGGCGTGTGCACAGGCTGTCCTGACCATTCTTCAGCTCTAAACGGCTCCGCGGTGTGTCTGTGTAATGCGGGATTCGAATCCGGCAGCGGCATTTGCCGTGCCTGTCCCGCAGGAAAATATAAGGATGCCACTGCAAATGTAAATTGCCGGCACTGCCTGCCGCAGATGAGCACCAGCACAGTTGGAACCCAGCTGGAGAGGGACTGCAAATGCATACCTGGGTGGTTCGAAATTAAAAATGCACCGAACTCGTCGAAAATGGACATTTACCGATACTGCTCACCTTGTGAGAACGGCAAGTACAAAGACACGCTGAGCGATGATGCATGCTTCTTATGCCCTGCAGGAGCTTATTCGCGCATAGCAGCGACAAAAGGTCAGATTGCCAGTGTAACGTTGGACAAACGGGCCCAGACGGTGCAGAATCCTGCCAGCTATGCCCTCTGCATCAGTACAAGTCTTTCCCGGGAGCAGCTCCATGCACTCAATGCCCCCCTGTCTTTGGTCCTGGAAGCCAGTCGCGCGTCACTTTTCAGATCGGTAGTACCTCAGTCGACCAATGTGTGTGTCCTGCAGGAACAACAGTGGACACTTTGAATCCTGCTGTGTGTCAGAGCTGCGTTTCTGGTGGAACCTTCAAAACCGAGGCAGGATCTGAGCCGTGTCAACCTTGCACCGTAAGCGAGTGCGAGCCTGGCAAATACAGGGGTCCGTGCAGTGTCACGGCCGATGCACAATGCTCCTATCACTGTACGAATGCGCCTGTAAATTCTTATTACACGTCCGGGGGGAAACCATTCAATGTGAATAATTGCGATTTCAGAAGGAGATGTAATGAAGAGGCTTTGTTTAGAATCATGATCGACCCTGTTTCAAACGAATTCTTGGGCTGTGGCTGCGCTCAGGGGTACTTTTATTTTGAGCAAGCCCAGGACTGCAGACCTTGCTTTCCAGGCTCCTACTCAGATGCGATTGGCGCATATCAGTGTACATCGTGCGATGTAGGAACCTATCAACCTCTCACAGGACAGACCACTTGTGTAGAATGCCCCGATGGTGCATTTTCTCCTGCCGCAAGCAATGAGCGGGAGGACTGTACTTGCCAAGCTGGCTATTTTGGCTTAGTCCTCGCAAGCAGCGGCAATTGTACAATGTGTGCAGCTGGAAAATACAGGGGTAAAGCAATGAGCCCGACAGTCTGTTTGTCTTGCGAGGCTGGCAAGTATTCGACTTCCGGATCTGAAGCGTGTTGGACTTGCACAGCAAACTCATATTCTCTAGCGATGGCCCCTACTTGCATCTGCAATGCCGGGTATGAACCCACGGTTTCTGACCCACAGACGATGAGGTGTGTTGCGTGTCCTGCTGGAAAGTACAAGACAAGCGCTATGCTCCAGTGTTCAGCCTGCACAGACTCATCCACCTCCTTGGGAGCTTCTATTAGGTGCGCTTGTAAGGCGGGCTACACGCAGTTATCAAATGCCGCTGAAGGAGAATGCGCTGCGTGTAGCCCCGGTTACTATTCGCTCGCAGATTGGACGCACTGCCTGAGCTGCCCGATGAATACGTACCAGGAAAATAGTGCCTCGTCGTCTTGCAGTGCATGCCCTCTGAACTCGAAAACAGCTTCCACAAATACCACAGACCATTGTGCCTGCAAGTGCAACGCTGGCTTCCGATGGGATGCTGATGTGAACGCTTCAGGTAGCCCGCAGTATTGTCAGCATGGTGCAACACTGCGCGATCCTTGCAAGCCTTACTGCCCAATGGCTGGTGGCAATTTTTTCACGCTGAGTCCTGTGTCGAACAACTTCAATAACTATCCGATTGAAACTCAGTCTGCGCATCTCACGTGCAAGGCAGGGTTCAGACTAGATGAGATGTGTAAAAAGACAAAACAGATCACATGCTTTGGTGAGGGTGCTTGGGATCAAAAGCTCGAGCAAGCGTGCAAGCCTGTTACTTGCCCCTTCAGGTCGCCTGACGTCAACGCAATGCCAGTCAAACTAGAGGTGGGGTACGGCGAGGAGGTGAATGTTACATGCAACGCTGGTTACGAGCTTTCTCGTCCGTCGTACCAGCGGATGCCCTACTGCGACGACACTTGCACAGTGCGACTCAACAATCTGACGTGTGTGGCAAAAACGTGTAACTACATGATTTCCAACCCGTCAAGCATAGATCTGACAGGAGTGCATCCGAATAATCTGACAACCACGTATCCCAATCACATTGGATTGGCGTGCAAAGAGGGCTTTATTTCGACTCAGAATTGCATGAAGGATTTTCGACCTGTGTGTCAAGCCAGTGGAAGCTTTTCTGTGCAGGGAACTCCATGCGTAATAGCTAAGTGTGCCCCGCCGTATGTCTTCTTCTCGAAGAGTCTGGAAACCAGCGCAAACCTGCAAGAATTTGAATTCAACCAGACTGCTAAAATTGATTGCGAATTTGGTTACGTAGCTTCGCCTCCAGGCTGTTCCAATGATGCATTCTCTTTCACAGCTCGTTGTGGCTCTGCAGGGTGCACACTGCAGCAATCAGGGACATGCGGCGCATGCGGATGGCAGTCGCAGTGCACATGTCAGAAGGTTACCTGCCCTCCGTTTCAGACCCCGCCCAAAGCTGTGATAGCGGACCCGGGTTATTCCAGTGAAACTGTTTTCGTCGCGGGAGATAAACTCCTAGTGCGCTGTATGCCAGGATATCAAATCGTCAATAATACAAAATGCGAGAAAATATTCACCGTAACATGTGACTTGACTGGGAAGATGGAATTTCCTGGCTGCGAGCCTATCCGATGCCACCACAATCGAGCAAATTTTCACGCAGATTTTTGGAAGAAAGAGTCCAATTTCGCCTACCTGCAGACGCTCGATTCGATTGAGCTTGGGACAAATGGCCCCATGCTCGTGGGGTCCACACTGGTGGGCTCCACGCTGGTAGGCTCCACGGTGTTCGTTAAGTGCCGTGAAAGCGCAGGGTTCCGCGGAACGCCGCTGGAGTCAACTTGCACGGAATCCTGCTTATTGCAACCCTTGCCAAAATGCGTCATTCAGAAGTGCGATCCGTATATGCCCATTATGCTTGATGGGATGGTCAGTATTCCGGAATTTGTATCTCTGGAACGCAAGCAGCTTGGCGACTCATTCACGGTCACATGCCAGGCAGGCTTCTTCGCAGACGACATGTCGGTCTTGCCGGGGCTAGAATCCCTAGGTTCAGTGCAAGTGCTCGCACATATGATTTTTCCAGTGCCAAATCCGAACAAAATGTCGGTCTTTTCGTTGGAGGGATACAGCTCCATCACCATTTCGGTGCCGCCCGGTGCCTGGCCAACCGAGCTCACAACAGGTCCCAGTGCAGCAGTGTTCACGCCTCCTCCAAACTTCAGGAGATCGACAAGCCAGTTCGTTGTTGGACCTTACGTTAGTTTTGGGCCCTCAGGCGTCAATTTTTCTGCACCTATTGTCATCTCATGCGCATTTAACCTGACGGGAATAGACGAGGGCAATCTTGAGATCCGGGTCCACAGATACGATACGGTCTCAAAGACGTATTATCCTCTGCCATATCCCGTGCGGCTGAGGAGGAATCCTGCTGTCGACAAGCAGCGTGGCTCTGTTGAAGCTTCAGTGTCCATCTTTGACCCACCCTATGTTGCGCTTGCGACGAGAATGCTTGTCGTGGCAGCTCCCTCACCAGCCAAAGCTGTGGTTATTGCAATAAATGATTCGAAGCGATCTGCTGATGAAGAACCGGAGAAGAAAGTTGCCATATGGCTCTATGTGGTGGGAGGGGTGAGTGGAATCGCCGTTTTCTGCATAGTTGCCATCGGGATCATGTGTCGTTCCCTCAGAAAGAAAGAGACCGAACCGCTGCTGGAGGACTCGAAGAAGAAGAAAGATAAAGACTCCAAGAAGAAAGACAAACACTCCAAGAAGAAAGACAAAGACCCGGAGAAGAAATCCGAAGATCCGGAGAAGAACGGAAAAGATCCGGAGAAGAAACAAAAAGATCTTCATGCGGACGTGGTACAGACACGCAAGATAGAAGAAGTCAACGACACCACGGTAAAAGCAGATTTGATAGTGCTTGGTAAAAACAGTGAAGTTGAAGAAGTGGATCTGGCAAAGCCGGTAAAAGCTCAGAAGGTGAAGGACACGGGCAAGAACACTAAAGCTGAAGCAGTGGAGCTGGCAAATCCGGTAAAAGCCCAGAAGGTAAAGGACACGGACAAGACGCCTGCAGCCAAGTTGAGAGAACAAAGCACTGTAGAAGTTGCCATCTAGTGAGAGGTCATGGCAGCACTCACGCACTATCAGCGGCATCAAATGCGGCGCATTTGCTGCCTGGCGATCCACGAACAACGGAGATTACTTTTTATACCTTACATCTTAGTCTCAACAATCTATTCTTTCCTGTATTAATTGTTTTCAAGGAATAAAGCTCCAATGTCGTGTCTGTTAAGAAACTTCCCAGAAGTGGTGTGCCTCATTTCTGTAAGAGTCCAGATGTAGTCTCCGCCGCTCTAACGGTCAGAGCTTCGCTTAGAGTTGTTAGATTGAGTGTCATGTCTAGTCCTACCAAAAGAGTATCAGAGAGTGTGAAGAGAGAGAGAGAGCGAGCGCGGGGGGGGAGAGAGAGAGAGTTCATTAGAGACAAAACTCCACATCGGAGGGTCCAGGGCGGCTCCCATTACCATCGCATATCTATCCAAGACTCGTGAGTCAGAGGGATGACATGCGCGAGTCGCAAAGCGCATCGCGCACTGTCGACGGCTGGCTGCTCCACTGTGTGTGTTTGTGTGTGTGTGTATTTATACGCGCGCACACATGTGTCTGTGTTTGTATGGGTCGGTGTGTCAGTGTGTGGCTGTGTGTGTCTCTCTCAGTGTGTATACACATGTGTATGCATGCATAAACACACACACACACACACACACACACGTGCGTGTGTGTATGTGTGTGTGTGTCGGTATGTGTGCATATATATATATATATATATAATGAAATACACACACACACACACACACACACACACACACACTGACGAAGCCTCAGAATTAGTTGCACCACAAAGTGGTCAATATTGCACGAAC
>Ga0315899_10002324_pt1 | contig 21095 bp, 31 predicted proteins | sample LakEriMetagenome_2_FD_203518 | JGI IMG/M metagenome (GOLD analysis project Ga0315899, IMG submission 203518) | Freshwater fungal communities from buoy surface, Lake Erie, Ohio, United States - Buoy 4 MA112 | ecosystem: Environmental > Aquatic > Freshwater > Lake | place: USA: Lake Erie, Ohio... | reverse complement strand
GGTAGTTGTCAAGCTTCGCTTTGACGGCTGCGTCGATCGCGCCGTTGGGATCGGCGTATGATGCCTCTCCGTTGCGCGCGGGATCGATGCATGAGCCGTGAAACTCGCCGCGCAGTGTCACGTCGATAATGATGTCCCGAATGCCTTCGAGCCGAAAGTCTTTGACGTGGAGGTCGGCCTTCAACATTCCGCGGCTATGTGGCACGTTTTGGCGCTCGGTTGCGAAACCTGCCTGGTTGAATAGCCGTTGCACAGCCGTGAGGATATGCTCGTGTGTCCCTGTCGTGGCTCCCGCGTGTTGAGTGCAACTGTGGAGGTGATCACCATACTCGTCAATAGCAAAGCGTTCGCACGTGCATGCGTGGTTCTTGAACTGGAGCAAGTGCGGGATTGGCAGTCCCAGCTGTTGGCTGCAGTTCCAAGAAATCCAGTCCTGAATCACCTTCTCCTTGTTGAATGCTTTCGACGTGGAGAAGCCCGTGGTGTGCCCTAAAGAGTTGAGAAACGCGAGGGGGGTCCAGTTGAGAAATTCACATTGATCAGCCCCGACTGGCGTCACGAATGTGGGCTCACGTGAGTGTGAGTTGGGGCTGAGCGCGCGCGCGCCAGAGACCGCATTCCCGCGCCTAATTTGCAACGACTGTGGGAGCGTCCATCTGCGAGCACAACCGTGTCACATTGAATGCATCTGTAAGGACTGCGGGGGCGCCTCCAGCTGCGCCCACCGCCGAGTGAGGAGCAGGTGCGGGGACTGCAGGCGACGCAAGGCTGAGCTGCCGACGCCGACTCTCAGCTGTTCGGCGTGCGCATGCGCCGCACGACACGTCGCGCACAAGTGCTCGAGGCTCGTGCGGTCGTCATAGGCGCTCTCCTCTCCGCCCTCGCTCGACGCATACACCGGCGATGCCACGGGTTTGTGAAGGTCATGAGGTAAAATAAATGGTGGCGCATGTTAGAGCACCTTTTTTCTTCAAAATTTTATGGTCGATCACTGACCACCATCGTTATTGTACATATACATACTACTGATACCACATGAAAGACACACACAGACACACACACATGAACATACACAGTTGTCTACATACACGCATACACACATTAACACACACAGCCAGACAGACGGCGTCACACACACAGACGGGAGATCACAGGAAAGACACACACAGACACAAACATGCACACAGGACTCCCGGATGTCGACTGGGGCACCCAAAAGGCTCAGGCTGGGGAAGGACCCATGACAGAGTCCAAGACTCTCGATACATAAATCGATTTATCGATACATAAATCGATTTTTTTTGTGTCACGTGAGGCCTGTCACGTGACGAAAAAATAAGGCGGCTGCGTGAGAGCCTCGTTGCAGCCAATACGAGCAGGGCGCGTGTAAAACGGAGGGGCGTTTGACGGGAGCCTCGTCAAACCGCGTGTGACAAGAGTTCAGGGCGCGTGTGACAAGAGGGGCGTTTAACTGAGCAAAGAAGAGGGTGTGGGGACATGAGGCGGGCGAGCAAGATAGGGCGAGGGTCACAGGTTGTGATGCGCGTGTCGCAGGTTGGGTGGTGTCTCTCATTGGGCGAGCAACATAGGGATAGTGCGAGTGGTGTTGGTGTGGTGTCCCTCATCGTGCCGAGGTCTTCTCGGTGGAGAGCAGGTCCGCCGAGGAAACTGATGTGGCAAGCGAGACCCAGTGGCTAAAGTAGTCCTCAAAGTCGAGGCGCTCGACAAACGCCTCCATTTCCAACTCCTCTTCTGGCGTGATCAGGTCTGGGTTCCAGCCACTGTGTGTAAACAAGGCCAATCATAAGTGTGTGCGTGGGGGAGGACTCTGCACCTGTTCACGCAGGCGCGAGTAACAGGGCCAGAAGAGAGGAGAGCAAGGATGAGCAGCAAGGCAAGGGAAGCAGCAAGCCAGGCGTCGGCAGCAAGCCACCTGCCGCCCGGGCTGCCAGCGGCCAAGAGATCGAGGTCAAGCGCGTCTGTCGAGGGGCGCGTCTCTGAGGGCCTGAACATACGCTCTATCCACCGCCGCCTCTTGTCTTCGCGTTTTTTGGTCGCCATCATCTTGCGCACCTCGCCCATGTGATGGAAGTTCGGGTTGCGGCGGGCGGCGGTTGTGTGGGAGACCTGGTCGTGCGCGTGGAGGTGCTTGTTGGCGATGGGCCGCCACCCGTTGTTCTCGAACCGGTGGTACCACAGCGAGGTGTCGACCTGGTGCGTCACGTCGCGCACGGCCTGCGCTCGCACCTCGTTCACGCAGCCGTCGTTGTGGCGGCGAAGCATATAGAACTGGTCGGGCTTCCCGACAGTGTAGTCACGCGGCGCGAATGCTCCCAAGTCCGTCACCGCATTGCGCAGGAACACCTTATAGTAAACGATGGGCGGGAACACGCTCCCGCCCAATCGGAACCGCACGACGGCGCCCGAGGCACGGTCAGAGACCAGCGCCGCTTCCGAGGGATTGATGCACCGCAGCAGAAGCCTGCCGGGCGGTGGGAGACGGCGGTCATGTGCCGCCACCGCCGCAAACGCCGCACTCAGCACGCCGCACGCCGCACGCCCCTGGCGCAGGCACACTCGCATGCTGCGCTGCCCTGCGAGCAAAGTAGCAGCACAAAAACGGACCCGGGGTCTCCACGGTTGCGGAAGTTGACGAGGTTGCGGTAGTACTTGTAGATGCGCACATTGATGAAGCGCCTGAACGCACGCTGCACGACCGCCGCTGCGAGGTTGCGGTCCATTTTTCATCCGTTGGCCCCACCACAAATCCCAAGCTGCTTGGGATTTTTTGGTTCGTGGGAATTTGCATGCAGCATGTCTGTTTCAACTAACATAACTCGTCGCACGGCCGCGCTCGCAGTGCTTGGGGTCCTGCTGCTGGGCGCGGGGCACAACGCGCAGGGCGCAAAGAGTACGACGAGGAAGGGCGGCGGCGGAAATGCCAAAGGCGGGGAACTGAAGGCCAAGCTTGCCGCCAATGAGGTGTAGCAACGCAATGACGCTGCGTGCGCATGTGGGTACGCGTCCGGTACGTGTGCGCGGGTGGGTGAGTGAGCAGGGCTACACATGCACACTATCACGCGCAGGGTGCCGCCGCGATGGACAGACGCGACCTCCAGACAGCGATTGCGAAGTATCTCGTCGCCACAGAGGCCGACCCCGGTACGTGCCGCTCCGCCTGACCCGGCTTCCGTCATCACTTTGAGCGAGCACGGTGCAGACACGCAGGCAGCACATGAGAGGGCACGAGCATAACGTGCGTGGGCGGCGTGCGCAGGCTACTCGGACTACTACACTCAGCTGGCCGCGGCATACAGAGCCTCGGGCATGAAGATGGAGGTTCTGTCACGTGCCGCGCGCCCTCAATCGCTGGCTCACCTGTGCTGCACACACCCCGCGACGCCCCTAGGTGGCGACGTGCTGTGCTTTGCTGCTCGCTGCCAACGTGCCTGGTAGGTCACCTCCAGCACCCTCACACCCGCCTGTCTGACGTGCTGCACGCGGGGCACACAGGCGGCAAGAGCATATGAAACGTCTATCAGCATGATGCATGAGGCACGCAACGAGGCTGGGGGCAAGGCATACTGGGTGTGTACAGGGTGGCGTGCTGTGTCTGCTCGTGTCTGCTGGAGTCTTGTCCCGAGTGTTGCAGAGAGTCTTGTCGCGTAGCCGAGTGTCTTCGAGTCTCTTGACGCGTAGCACTGTTGCAGAGTGTCTGCTCGTGTCTAGTGTCAAGTGCCTGCTCGATGCATGACGGCTGGAGCGAGCATTGGTGTCATCACGCTCGTGTGATGACGCGTAGCCACACTGCCTCGAGCTCAAGCACAGCCTACCCCGTGGCCCGCGCGCTCGTGCTGCCACTCCTTGAGCATGCACGGCACCTTGCTGCGGCTTGCATGAGCATGGCAACACCGGCTTGCCGCTCAGCTGTGCTCATGCGCGGGTGGCAGGCGGCGGTACACATCAACCTGGGGTACGTGTACGCCGAGGGGGGTGGGCAAGGCCTGTACCCTGGGGCCATGCCCAAGGCTGCCGGTATGCGTGTGTCATTGTACGTGTTTGTGTGTGGAAGGGGGGATTCGGAGGGGGCCGAAGAAGTGGCTGAAGCAGGTGAGAGAGGGGGAGAGGGAGAGGAGGGAGAGAGAGGGGGGGAGGGAGGGAGGGAGAGGGAGAGAGAACGACGGAGAGAGGGCGAGAGAGAGAGAGAGCGAGAGAGAGACACGACACGTGCAGGACGTGTACATACCATTTGCGGAATCAACGTAAAACACATGTGTGTGGGCGGGCGGGCGCAGCGGCCTTCGAGGGAGCAACGAAACTGGTTCCGGACATGGTGGATGCCTACACGTATTGGGGTAACGCGCTGCAGGAGATGGGCAACATGGAGGATGCCAGCGAGGTCATCAACCGCGCTATCTCCAAGTTTGTGAAGGGCAAGAGCAAAGGTGGCCTGAACGCTCGACATTGCTGCAACCTTGCTTAGGACTTGAGGGTTTAGGGTTTAGACCTTGCTTAGTGTTTAGACTTTGAGGTTTGGGCCTTGCGTAGGACTTGATATCTCCTTGCTTCGGACTAGAGAGCTTCAACCTTGCTTCTGAGAGGGAGGTTAGCTTCTGAGAGGGAGGTTAGCATCAAGAGCAGCGTTGGTCCTGGGTATGCATGGAGCCTAGTCAACGTGGCACATGGAGCGGGGCGGAGGGGCAGGCGAAGACCCTGACAGCACCAGTGCTGGCGGCGCGGCGCGCCGCGCGCCACTTCACAGGGAATCTCAAGAAGGAGGCCAACTTGACGCCAGAAAAGGCGGGCTTGCTCTACTTTCACCTTGCCAACAGCCGTGGTGCCCTGGGTGTGTACCCTCATGCCCCTGGCCTCGTTTCCTTGGCGCCCAACCGCGTTGCCACGCTTGCGGCGAGTGCATCCCTCGCGCACTGCCTGCTGGCTAGCTCGCATGCCCTTGCAGGTTAACGCGAGCTGAAGAGGGGCAAAGAGAGGCGAAGAGGCATGAGGCGTGAGGCAGCGCCGGCCTCGGTGTGGAGTGGGAGGACTGAAGTGAGGAGGTGGAGGACTGAAGTGAGGAGGTACAGGGGACAGCAATGGGGCGTTGAAGGCGTACCAGGAGGCCACCAAGATGAACCCAGCATTCGCGGCGGCCTACACGAACTTGGGCACCATCTATCAGGTCTCATACCCCATCAGGTCTCATTCCCTCGGCGCTATGTGCGCATAGGCAAGACCATGAGGCAGCGCCCATGCGGGCTATGCGCCCTGCAGCCCCATGCAGCGATTTGCATGCAGCAATTGGGTGCAACATGCTTTTGCAGCCATTTGCATGCTCCTATGTAGCCATGTGCATGCCAGCACAGGAGGCCGAGGAGAAGGAGGCATAGGGTGGCAAAGAAGCGAGCAAGCACGAGTGGCAAGAAGCGAGGGCTTACGAGGAGACACGCAGCGCCCGTGAGCAGCAGGGCGCAGAGAGCGCGGAGCTGAAAGTGTGGAGGCGAGAGGCTCGAGGGATGAGGAAGCAAACGCGGGCTAGGAGCAGAGGAAGCTGACGCGCGCTAGGTGCAGGGGCGGAAGCAGAACCAGATGGCCAAGGAGGCCCTGGCTACGGCAGTCAAGCTTGACCCCGAGCTGGCCGAGGCCTACACCAACCTCGGCATCGCATTGCAGGACCTGGGGGAGGGGGAGGAGGCGGAGCGTATGACGGGGATGGCGGTGCGCATCAAGCCCGATATGGCCGCGGGGCACAACAACCACGGGCGCGCGCTGGAAAACAACAACAAGCTTGAGGCGGCGTTGAGCAGCTACAACAAGGCGCTCAAATTCAGCGGGCAGGGCTATAGCGACGCTTTCTGCGCGAAGGTCTACCTAGAACACTTTCTTTGCGCGTGGGACACGCTGGATCAGGATATGGCCCAGGTCGCCGTCAATTTGCAGCAGAACCTTGCCCCGCAGTACGCGGCGGCTGAGCCGTGTGTGCAGCCCTTCCGCGCCTTTGCCTACGCCCTGCCCCCGACGCTCTTTATGAATGTGACCATCAAAGTCGTGGAGCAAGAGCGTGCCCGAGTGCCCGACGGGGGCAAGAAGTCGGTGTTGAAACTGTCCGGTAACCATCACCAACTGCTTGCGGCCGTGTCCGTAGGTGGCCCAGGGCGCCTACGGGTGGCCTACATGTCGTCGGACTTTGGGGGCCACACGGTCGGGTCGCTGATCCGCAACCTGCTCAAGCTTCACAATCGCAAGCGGGCCGAGATTTGCGGGGTGGGGATGATGAAGGGGGACGGGACCGAATGGAACATGGAGATGGAGGCAAGCTCCGACAGGTGGTCAGCATCGATGCACACACACACACACACACACACACACACACACACACAATACACACACATGCACACAAACACACACATGCTGATGCAGGCAATCTGCGACAGGTGGCTCAGCATTTATGGCATGTCCGATCAGGCTGCCGCCTTCGCCATCGACGCCCTCCAGGTACACATCCTCATCGACCTGAATGGCCACAGCAAAGGGGCGCGGCTCGGCGTCCTCTTGCGCCGCCCCGCTCCCATCATCATCAGGTCCTCTCCCTCGAGTGTCTCTGTGTGTGTCTCTCCCCCTTGAGATGACAGCAAGCAACGCAACGTGGACTAGTGCGCGGCACGAGTGTGCATGTGACCATGTCACCAGTGCACGTTGCAACGCCGACTAGTGCATGTCCGCCACTAGCCGCGCTTGCATGTTAGGTGCCAATCGGAGGGCCCTCTGTGCGCACTCCCTCGAGTGTCAGCAGAGAGAGAGGATGAGGCAGCGTGTATGCCTAGAGGTAGAGGCAGCGTGTATGGAGCAGAGGTCTCGGCGGTGTGTATGTATGTATCGCATCTTTCTGCGTGCTCTGCCAGCAGCGCAAAAGGGGCACACGAGCGTCCTGGGCATGGACAGCAAAGAGCGTCCTTGGCATCGCTGTGCATGCCTGCGCAAATGCTCTCTACCTTCGACGTCGCATTGCTGCCATTGATGTATCTCCTGCTGCGGGTGTGCGCTTACGCCTGCCGCATGTGACCAAGGGGAGCGGGTTTGGAAAGACGAAAAACAATGGAGTGACGTGTGCTGGTGGTGGTGGAGTGTGTTGTAACTGCAGTTACCTGGGCTACCCATCGACGTCCGGGGGCCTAGACCAGCTGCTAGTGAGCGATCGCATGAGCACGCCCCCGGAAACGCGGCATCTGTACACCGAGAAGCTCGTGTTCTTGCCCCACTCTTACTTTGTCAACGACCACCGCCAGCTGTATCCGCGACCGTTTGTGCACATTGCAACGCGGATCGAGCACGGGCTTCCGGAGGATCGCGTCATCTTCGGCAACTTTGGGCAGCTCTATAAAGTCGAGCCCAAGCTGTTCGACGTCTGGGCGCAGATCGTCAAGCGCACGCCCAACGGCACCCTGTGGGCCCTCAAATTTCCAAAAGAGGCTGTAAAGCGCCTGGAGCAGCAGGCGAAATCACGCGGCTTGACCTCTGACCACATGGTCCTCAGCCCTCTCCTTCCCATCGACTCGCATTTGGCCATCAAGGCGCTCGCCGACGTGGCGCTTGATACCGCAATGTTCAACGGGCATACCACTGGGGCCGACACCCTCTGGACTGGCACCCCGCTTGTCAGCCTATCTGGCGAGCAGATGCGCTCGAGGGCGGGTGCGTCCATGGCATATTCCCTCGGTGTCACCGACTTCCTTGCTCGCTCGCTTCAGGATTACCAGGCGCTCGCGCTGAGGCTCGCTGCCTCGCGCCGCCGCCTCCGCCGTGCACGCCAGCGCCTGGAACGGGCTCTGGTCACGTCGCCCTTCTTTGACACTGCATTGTGGGCTAAGGGGTTTGAACGCTCGTGGTTTCTCATGTGGGATGCCTTAATTGCCTCGAGCTCGGTCGATTCCAAGCACCTGGTGACCTCAGGCCAAAACTTGAAGATCGATCCTGCCGACCTGGTCCCTCTCCCTTGCCCTCCTGTGCCCCGTACACAGATGTTTGCACTTTACTTACCGCAGATGCGCTCTTCTTGTGTTTGGCCTCGCCCTGGTGCGCATGTGTGTCTTATCCTCCTCGGCGCTGATGCAATTTGCTCTTTGACCCTCTCGACTGAGGAAGCGACGGGGACTGGGGGGGCAGGAGGGCAAGAACCTCATGATCGGAACCAGTCGACACAAGCATTCCGGCACCGCGTCGTCCTCCCGGGCTGGCGCTGGCGGGCGGGTGCACGATCCTCTTGGCCTATCCTCTTCGGATCACGATGATTAGCTCTCATGCGATGATTAGCTCTGACCGGCGCTCCTCCTGCTTCCCCACCACGATCTGGCTGCTCCTCCTCCCTCACCACGATGTGGGCCTGCCAGTGCCCCGCTCTCACCAGCTGCACACTCACTGTCACTACTGTACATTATCACACATGCTCACCTTTTCCATCCCCCGTCTCAAATAATGTTAACAGATTGTGAATGACATGTGAATAAACGACTGCGAATATGGAGGGCACAGGGCCACTAAAGTCTTGATCTAACCTTTCTAAACCCTGCGCCCCACGGCGCGTTTTGAGGTACAGAAAAACCTGTGACCAGGTGCACGGCCCAGACGCGACACGCGCGGGGCAAGGGCGGAGCTCAGAAGGGCGCTGCAAGACATACGAAGAGAGTGTGCCATCCATGTGCCTGTGTGCCCTTACTTACGTACAGGAGCAACGGGAGTTCGCCGACCCGCTCGGTCGGGAGCACACGCTGTCGGGCTGGGAGAAGCTTTGCACGCCGTGTAGGATCCATTTGTGCACGCCGGTGCAGTAAGCATCAGTAGTAGTTACTGGCCCGTTTAAGAATTTTTTTCCCATGTAATCACTTCATAAATATATATATAAAAAATCTTTTTCCGGCGAAGTAAAAGACAGCGCAATTTTTGCCTTTTATTTTTTACTTCATAAGCTTCATAAGCTTCACTAAACCTGCACCCTCTCCCTCCGCCCATCCCTCCGCCCACCCATCCGTACCCATACTTATTCAACGTCGCCAAACTAATACACCACAGGTGTATTAGTTTAAAACGTGATAACCACCTAAACCCTAAACCCTAATCTTCATCTGTTAGATTACGTTTTAATTTATTTTTCCCTTCCATAAGTTTTTGATGACATGATGATTTTTTATGTTGGGAAATTTTATCTCTTCTTGAAGTACAACCACATTCACATGTGACTCTATCCAAATTTTTTTTAGCGTTTAGTTTATCCTTGTTATTTTCATAAAACTGTTTTCTTTGTTCTCGTATCTTATCTATATTGACTTCACGATATTCTTTGATTTTATCTTGATTGTCTACATAGTATTGATCTCTATAAACTTTTATTTGTTCTTTATGTTTATCTCTATACTTCTTGTCAGTACATTTACATCGGTCACATGTTTTATATGGTAACCCATCACTTTTTAACAAGAGTATAAAATCATTTTGACGTTTTGAACACTTAGACATTCTTATTATATAATAATAACTTTATTATATAATAATAACTTTATTATATAATAATAAAGCGTTTTTTCCTTAAATCGTTTTATTACTCGCCTATAATAAGCACTATTTAAAATACTTTTGAAAGCTCGCGCAATCATTAATGGTCGGAGAGATTTTGAGGGTGGTTTGGGTTTAGGGTTTAGGGTTTTTAGGGTTTAGGGTTTAGGTGGTTATCACGTTTTAAACTAATACACCTTTGGTGTATTAGTTTGGCGACGTTGCCTAGGTATGGGTACGGATGGGTGGGCGGAGGGATGGGCGGAGGGAGAGGTGCGGGTTTAGTGAAGCTTATGAAGCTTATGAAGTAAAAAACAAAAGGCAAAAATTGCGCTGTCTTTTACTTCGCCGGAAAAAGAATTTTACCTTTTTATATTTATGAAGTGATTACATGGGGAAAAAAATTTAAACGGGCCTGTAACTACTACTAGCATCAAGAGGTCCCCCTGCGCTCCATACCTCTCCAAAGGTTTTGAGCCCACGGCAACATGCCCGTGCTGAATATCTCCTCGGATGCGGCCAACATAACATCCATATCTTAATGAAATTCATTACCATATACATGGAACGAGGAAAGCGCAGCAGCGATGGGAGGGGTGCCAAGGCAGAGCGACAGGGTGTCACAAACGGGCAGCACAGCCCAGGAGCCAGTCGAGTGTGAGCAGGCGCACGAGCGGCAAGGACAACAAGGTGTCGTCTCTCAGTCGCTCCTTCCAGCTCCACGCCTTCATTCTAGCATCCTCCCACCTTCACGGCATCCTCTGTTTGCCCGTTTGAAGCATTGGCAATTCCAGATAGGCGCAGCCAGAGACAGCACGCGCAGGCCACCGGTCCAAGGTACAGCAGGCCACCGGGTAAATGTACAGCAGGCCATCGGTCCAAGCAGCATCACGACGCGTATGAGACTGGCACAAGCGCACCGTCAAGCTCGACCCAATGCCAGACAGACATACCGCTGCTCAGTTTACTTGACTTTGGCGAGGGCGGCCTTGAGGGCAGTGCGATTATCCCCTAGCGACGCCTTCCAGGCAGGCATTCCATACTTGTCCTGGATTGCCTTGGCGGCCGCCTGACCATGGCGGCCACGAGTGATGTCAGTCAACACAAGACACATTAAGACACACCAAGAGACACTTGAAGGCAAGGCACACCCAGACACTTGACCAAGAGCCACTTGACCAAGAGCCACGTGACCAGGAGGCACTTTGACTCCAAGCACACAGCACCACACACCTCTACCATTGCTCCCTTATACACACCACCCCTAGTAGTTATTAGCAGACTCTTTTCTCTTTTTTTGCTTCACAATCACTTCATAACAGAAAAAAATTTAAAAAAATTTAAAAAAAAATCCGGCCATGTAAATGACGGAGTAAAATTTCCCTTTTTTTTGCTTCATAAGAGAGCTAAACATTGTCTAAATAGTATTGATCTCTATAAACTTTTATTTGTTCTTATGTTTATCTCTATACTTCTTGTCAGTACATTTACATCGGTCACATGTTTTATATGGTAACCCATCACTTTTTAACAAGGGTATAAAATCATTGTGACATTTTTGAACACCTAGACATTCTTGTATATAATAATAAAGCGGTTTTTCTTGAAGTCGTTTTACTACTTCCTTATGGATTAAAGACAAATTTTAAAATGCTTTTGACCATGCTTTTGACGGAGGGATTTTGAGGGTGGGCGGAGGGTTTAAGGAATAGGCGGATGGGTTTTGAGTTCGCGCTCGGTGGGTGGTGTGTGAGGTATGGGCGGATAGGTGGGTAGAGGGAGAAGGTAAGGAGGGGTGCAGGTTTAGCTCTCTTATGAAGCAAAAAAAAAAAGGGAAATTTTACTTCGTCATTTACATCGCCGGATCTTTTTTTTAAAAAAATTTCTGTTATGAAGTGATTGTGAAGCAAAAAAAGAGAAAAGAGTCTGCTAATAACTACTACCCCTCATGGCACACGCAATGCAAGGTGCTGGGGCCCGGCATGGGGGGGCGGAAACCTTGCGCTGGATCTTGTTGGTGGCGGTGAGGCCCCCGTTGGCCGGGGTCCAGGCGTCGGGGCCGTCACCCATGGAGCCATCAAGGAGGGTCACGTTCCAGAGCGTCTCGAGATCGCCCAGTCCGCCCGTCTTGCCCGTCACCAGCAGGTCATTCCACACGAACGCGCGCGCCTCGGGCATTTGCAGCAGAGCAGGCCACGCAGTGTCGAGCTTTTTCGACTCGGCCCAGGCCAGGAGCTCCTTCTTGTTCGCCTGCACAAAGGCGACAGAGCGGTCCATGGTGCCGTCAGCGTAGACCATCATGCCCCCTGCCAGGGCGTCCACGTAGAGGGAGTTGGCGTATGTGCACTCCATGAATTCGACAGGGACGTACTCGCCGCCGAGGAGCTTGACCAAGTTTTTCTTGCGGTCAACAATCTTGAGGCAGCCGTCGGGGGTCCACTCGCCCACGTCGCCCGTGGCAAACCACCGCTCACCGTCCTTGGTGATGTACGCCTCGCTCGTCTCTTTGACCATCTTGAAGTAGCCCTCTGACACCGTGTTACCGCCGATGAGGACCTCTCCGCGCCCTCCGCAGGGCTGGCCTGAGGCGTTGACCGTGTCGTTGGCCAAGTAGGGCTTGCCGTGCGTGTCCGTCACGAAGCCGGTGCCGTCCTCGGTGCGCGCATCGATCAGGCGCACTTTGACCGATGACAAGGGGATACCAACTACAGAGGGGCGTGTGTCGCCAATGGGCTGAATGCAGTTGCCGCCCAGCGTCTCGGTCAGGCCGTAGCCTTGGATGATGGGACAGATAGCCGCCGAGCAGAACTCCTGCACTTGCTTGTCCAGAGGGCCACCGCCGGAGATGGCGATCTTGAGCCGCCCGCCAGTGATCTCGCCAATCTTCTTGAACACCAGAGCGTTGAAGAGTGGCGTGTCCATGCCGAGCTTCCGCATGGCAATCTTAGTGGCGATCGCAGTCTGAAAGATGTAGTGCTTCACGCCGCCCCCGGCCTTGGCTTTGGCCTCAGCCCCCTTCTTGATGACGTCCCAGATCTTGGGTACCGCTGCCATGATCGTCGGCTTGAACGCAGCCAGGGCACCAACGGGCTCAGACCCCGACTGCGTCAGGGTGCGGGGGTCGCAATAACCGATGGCGGCGCCGACGGCAAGCTGCGACTGCTCAGCGACAAGCGCCAGGATATGGGCCAGGGGCAGGAAGGCTGCAAAGACCTCCTCCCCGGGCTTGATGACAGGCGAGAAATGGTGCACAACCCCCGCTACCTCGGCCAGCATGGCGCCGTGCCGGATCATCACACCCTTGGGCTTCCCCGTGGACCCCGAGGTGTACATCACTACGGCCATGCTGTGGAATACAGGCATCACGGCATCAGATCGCGTCGCGAGCCATCCAATGAGACGCCAGGCATCGGATCAGATGGCTTGGAGGCATGCTATTAGATGGCTTTGAAGCGCCCTCAGCATCAGCATGCACACTGGCAAAGGCAGAAGACCGCAAAGGCAGAAGACCGTACTTGTCGCCCCCCAACCAGGTGCTTGGCCAACACGATCACGGCAAGAGCGCACTGCGAGAGGGCACCAGCCACTACCTCGTGCCGCCCAGCCGGGCCGTGTTTGGCACGGGTGGCAGAGCCAGCGGCAAACGACATGCGCCACAAACGACATGCGCCATCTACGACATGAGCCATTTGCATGCGCCATCCCTTCACCTTGCGGCCCAGTACGAGGCGCCGCACACTACCTGGGCCTGCGCATGGCAGCAAGCACCCCGTGCTGCCAAGCCGCAGGTGCTGAGGCCTACAATAGGCCTCAGAGGTCGGGTCTATAGGCCCTTTGAGATCGGGTCTTTAGGCCCTCAGGGATGCGGTCTGCCAGCTCTCACGAGCTCTGCTTGCGCACACGTCGGTGCGGCAGTGTGGGGGGCAGGACAATGGACAAGCGAGCGTTTGGTACCTCTTGGCCTTGGGAGGCGTGAACTCGACAGGTTTGCGATGACCGATTGCGATGACCTCATCAAAGGAGTAGACGTTGATGCCCGACGCCGCAACCGGCTTCTTGGTCTTGTCTGCCGGCGCCACCTTCTCGTCCGTGTAGATGATGTTCTTGAGCGAAGGCATCTGCGTACGCGCGCCGTGAGAGTAAGATCCTCCAGACCACCCTCGCTACTAACATGCTCAAGACCACCCTCCCTACCCTGCTGAGGGGTATGGAGGTAAGGAGGCAAGGCAAGGCAAAGCAAGGAGGAAAAGAGGAAAAGAGCAAAGGAGGAAAGCACCTTGGAAGCAAGCTGCGCCAGTTTTTCGACAGATTTGCGGTTGCAAAGCAGCGTGTTTGAGTACAGCTCGTTGACGGCGTCCACCACCGCCATCTCTCCCAGCGTTGCGTAGATCGTCGTCACCACCTGCCGGCATGGCGACACCGCGTCGCACACACACAGCGGGAGAGCAAGAGAGCAAGAGAGCGTGTTAGAGTCATGTCACAAGAAAGCGTGCATGCCACGTCGCAAGAGAGCGTGTGTTGCAGTGCATGACACGTCACCACCCGCCTCCCCTGTCCCGGCGCTCGCCGCCTGAGATCGCACCGCGACGGCGGCGCTAAAAAGGCACATCGCACATGCCGCTGCATGACGCCCGTTGCACCGGGACGGAACGTAGAAGATGGAAAGGGTGAGAGAGGGAGACCATGGACTGGGAGAAGCAGGCGTGCGCCGCTGTCTGCCACGACGCGCAAGTGTTCTCGTAGATAGCCAGCGAGCACGGCACCTTCTTGTCCGCAACCTGCAGCCGTGCATCCACCGTCGTTACCTCCATACATCTACGTCCACCACATCTTGCACAGCAGCAACAAGGCTATTACGGGCTTGGTCTACGGGCTGCTTGGCAGCTGGCGGGAGGCTGTCGGCACAGCACGACCTTGGCTTTGCACCGCCACTATCCTCACGCATCCTCACCCACCGCGCCACTAGCCGCATGCGCTCTGCCGCATGCAGAACCAGCGCGGGCGACGGAGATGCACATGTGAGGAGCTAGAAGCGGCAGCGACATGCGCCAAGCGCCATGCGCCACTCTCCATCCTCTCGTCGCCATTTCTCGTCACTCTCTCCTTTCCATGCGCCTCATGTCGCGGCTCTCGCAGACTGCTGGTGCGCTCATGCACGAGCGGCAGTCGACACAACCAGAGCGCACGTTTGCGCAGGAGGACGCTTAGGGCATAGCAAGGAGCAGCAACCTCTTCGAACTTGGACACGTTGTCGGGCTGCGAGACCATGCCGAGCTCCTTCAGGCCCGCCCCTGCCCGCATGCGCCCACGCCCAGAGACGTGCAAGGCGGTCAACAAAACACGCACCCAGCGCGTGTAGTGCACAGAGAAGGGCAAAGAGCGCGCAAGCTGCTGTCGAGAGCAGAGACCAAATGCCTTGAGCCTGTCGCCGAATTCGCCGTAGGTCATCCACTCGACCTTCTCCGCGAACCACTCGGGGTCAAATCGCTGCCCCTTTTTCCTGCACCCAACATACATCCCACACCTCCACCGCCGTCACGCTGGGGCTTTGTGCGTCCCTGCACCCGCGTGCAATCCGAAAAGGTCCTTTACGGGAGCATAGACGCGCAAGAGGGAGACGGGGAGCGGGCTGGGGATGATACGGATCGGCCTTCTGGGTGCCGAGGTAGGTGCGTGTGCCCAGGCACGGGCGGTCCTTGAACGTGCGCACGGAGCGCTGTCCCAGGTCAAAGACGGAAATGAGGTTTTCCTTGTCGAACGGCGTCGTTGTGAGCTCATCGAAGTCGGCGCGCTGGCGTGCCGCGTCGGGCTGGTTTCCGATGCACTTGATCTATACCCGCACGCATCACAGCGTCATCGCCCGCACACTGCGCCCGAGGGCAAGCGCAGGGAGCCCTCGGCGCAGGGGCATGCACCTTGGGTCTGCCCTTGAGCATCACCATGACCGTCTTGACGGGCCCGAGAGTCACGAGCCATAGCGACAGGTCGATGATGCGGAGCAGGAAGCCCAGAACAAACAGCATCCTGGCCTCCTTGCGCCCCGTTCACCCTTGCAGAGGACGTGGGGGGGGTCCCGTAAACTGGTGTTTAAACGTGGTATACATATTTTTTTTTTGAAAAAAAAATCGAACAGCCTGGACGCCTTTAAAGGTATGGCAAGCTCATTGCGGCGCAACGCGGGTCGCAACGTGAGCACTGACATGAACATGGGCGGCGGCGGCGAGTTCCTCTCCATGTCCAGGTTCGCGTCCCCACCCCGCAGCCCCCCGCTACGCCGCCGAGCGGGCCGGTAGCGCTGTGCGGAAACAGACAGGCGGTGACTGACGGGCTCGCTCGCTGTGCAGATTCGCAGCCATGTCCTTCAGTGAGGCCCGCGGCAGCATGCATCCAACGGTGCGTGCCCCTCGTTGCCGGTTGGTGACGTGCGGCAGAGCGCGGGGGAGAGAGATCGGAAGGACAGGAGAGACGAAGCGCGATACAGAGTAAGGAGGGACCAATCCCGACACAGATGGCAGCGCTGGCGTGCACGAATCTTCAAAAAGGACGTCACAACATTGAAACGGGATTGGGGCCATGGGAATGGCGTTGGTGAGCACGTGGTGCTCACACTCCCACGCCCTTTTGGGTACATGGGTGTGGGAGTGGGAATGTGTCGGTGTTGAGGCGTCTATTCTGAAGCGTCTCTCACGCGTTTCTCACGCGTCGCGCTTCGTCCTTCATGATGCATCTGACCGCGACAGGTTCGCGACCCGACCGTGATGATGTCGCTGCCCGGGAGCGGGCGGTCGAGGCAAACAACGATTACTGCGAGGCAGATGGCGAGCGACATAACGGACGACGTGATGGCATCACTGTACGGAATGTGTTTAGGACCTTGCACCCCGCGTGCAACAGTCGCACGCTTTTGTGGCCCAGCCATATGTGGACGGTTTCACGGCGTGACGGTGAGCTCGGGCGTGGCAGGTTCAACCACACAGGTGGCTCCGCTGTGTCGCCGGGCGGGGCGCGGTTGGTCAGATCGCGCGGGCCACTAATGCGTACAGGCAGGCCCGACACGGCGGGGTTTGACGAGTATCAGGCGCTCCAGATGCTCGACGAGGACGTGGTGAAGCGCGGTGTCTCGGATCGCAAAATGCGGTCGTTGCCAGAGACTCCAGGTGCGCCGCGAGCCCTTGAAGTGTGCGATGCGACCCCACGTTGTGCTGCTGCACTGCTTGCGCTGCGAACCAAAGTTGTGCTGCCCGTCCCTCCGCTCAGATAATTGCGCCACCCGGCTCCCTGCCGGTCGTTGACTCATGCCATTTCTGCGTGCCAACACAGTGAAGCGACAGTGCGTGGGCAAGGACAAATGTGACGTGTGCCAGTTTGAGTATGCTGCCTCGGATCGCGTCATCACCCTTCCCTGCAAACATTTTTTCCATTCTGGTCTGCCTCACCCCTCCCCCTCTGCCTCATCCCCCCCCCGCCCCGCCCATCTCTCTCTCCTCCAAGAGGCAAAGCGATCGAGAGGCGATCGTTTGCGCGTGGCGGGAGGCGTGCTCCAGATGAGCGTTGGCATATGTGCACAGGTTCTCCCTGTGTGGGTTGCCTGCTGAGATGCGTGTCGGGTGTGTCACGTGACGCCTGTCTGGTGCTGCCACCCTCCAGCGCCTTTGCTGCTTCCGGCGTCCTGACAAGAAAATGACTGGCACATGCTGCCTCTTAATGTTGCTTCTTGTGCTGTGCGTGCAGGCTGCATCAAGGAGTGGTTCAAGCAGAACCGCACGTGCCCCGTCTGTCGCTTTGAGGTGGAGGCTTAGACCCGAGGCAGCTTAAGGGGGGGGGGGGGGAGAGAGAGAGAGAGAGAGAGAAGTTTGTTGACAATCAATAGATGACTCGAGGCTTAGACCTGAGGCAGCTTAGGTCGAGGCTTAGACAAGTTGCAATGCAAGGTGCCAGCCTCCGCCGGCTGCTGCAAGGGATGCTGCAAACAGGGAGAGGGAATGCAGGGCATGGGGCAACTTGAAAGCGATTCTGTTTCCCGTGCGAGCCCACGTCTATTCCGCTGTATGTATAGAGTGTGAGATGTAGAGGGTATAGTGTCGCATAGAGCGTCACAGTGTGACACTGTGTGTGAAAAAGGAGTGTATAGACGAGGTTGAGGACGACGGAGTAGGAAGACGGAATACGCGACCGAGCCTCTGGAGCTGCCGAGCCTCGTGGTGCCTTACCAGCTAGATAACGTGTAAAAATGTAAATAAAAACGAGCAAACACGATTTGTATGAGGAGTGTGGTAGAGGCTCTACAGCGCTCTCAACCGGTGGCAGATGCTCTCGACCGCTTTTCATGCTGCAGCGCAGTTCTCTGAACCGCTTCTCATGGAGCCTATAGTAGGTCTCTTTTGACACTAATAGTAGCCTATTAAAGGTCTCCTTTGACACGCTTTTCATGCTACAGCGCAGTGCTCTGAACTGCTTCGCATGGAGCTGACGAACTGAATGAACAGGTGGGGCATGGAGGAGAAGGCACTGACTTAGGCTGCTGTCTCTTTTAACACTACTAGTACCCTAGAGTAGGTCTCTTTTGACACGCATGGAGGAGAATGCACTAGGCTGCTTGTCTAACAGAAGCCTGAGCCACTAGCCTGCTGTCAACATGCTGCTCCATTTCTCAGGGGCGTCAACACAGGGCTGCGAGAGCATGGGGCCGTAACGCAGCAGGACTGCTCCCAACAAACCAAGACCTCAACCTTCCCCCGTGACCAGTTTTTCAGACGTCTCTCGCCTCCCTTGCACACACAAAATAGCGCGTGTGTCTGGCCGACGCGAGTTGCCGACGCGCGTCGGTCATGGCAGGCACACACGCTCAGGGGAATTGCCATTGAGGAGGAACGGGGGAAGAGGCACCACGCTCAAGTCACTTCCCCAGTATCATTTCCTCCTGATTCATTCTGGGTGCCCCTGCCCCGCAAGGTCCTGCTCAAGAGCTGTCAACATGTCCACGTGTCCGACGTGCCATGGGTCGTGGTTGCATCATACAACCAGTGCGGTGGGGCGCCGCTCCAGCAGGAGGACTGGCATGCAAACTGTCGCGTGTGGCACGCGCTACGATGAAACCTGCTAGGTGCGTGAGGGAGCCATGCATGAGGCCATCGAGCCCAGTGGCCAGCCTGAGGAGAATGCGGCAGCGGAGACATGGCATCTTGTCGAGCTCAGGTTAAGGGCGTCGGGAGGCGCGTGCGTTGGCGGTACACCATGCGGAAGCCCAGTTGAAACGGAGTACCTTCGGTTCGTAGGTTGTTCGTGGTTTATAAGTTTAATTGGTTTAGGTTTCGAATTCCCGGAAATAAAAGGATCTCAACTTTGACCATGTACGTCTGACGCACGCCTCCCCGTCTCCTCTAGACATACCTAGATGCCCCAGGGGTTTACGTCTTAGCTGGTTATGTAGCCATTACTCCCCACGCTCTTTCCGACCCTGGCAATGAACTAGATTGTTTGCATCTCACCCGAATTCCCCGGCAACGGCCCTAGTCGGCCGGGTCGATGGCACTCTCTTTCATTGCACCCGCACGCAGAAGCGTTGAGTCCCAGGATCAGAAGCGGTACTCGTGGTCCTGGGACCGCGACCCGCTTGCATGTTCGGAGCGCTACGGCCAGTGCTGATCCCTGGTGGCGTTCTGGGAGTGTCGGACAACCAACAAGCTCCGAACGCAGTCAGGCTCCTCGTGGTCAGCGTTGATGAGTGCAGCGTCCAACCCCAATGTCTGAGGCGGCCAACTCGCCGGGGCAAAATGACAATGCACCCTCATAAAGAGAACCGAAGAAGACGCAATAATCGCAATCCCTCACTTGTCCCTGTCTCGCAACGGACGTAGACTCCGCACACGCGTGCCCATTTGGGATCGTGGGTCGTCATTATCAGGCTGCACTCTCATGAGCGTGGATCCGCAGCTGCGCATCCAAGACCAGGCCTAGGACTACAGAAAATGGGCGAATCAATTCCATTTCGGCTGGCGTGCCATTCTGCTGCACGAGTGCAGGCAAGTAGTAGTAATGTGCACTCCGATGATACATCTCCACCCTAGTCTGTCTGTGGTCTGAGAGATTCGCCTGGAAGTCGCGGGGTGGTCAGCTGGGAGTATCTGGGGGATTCGGCTGGGGGTCGCGGGGTGGTCGGTTGGGAGTCGCGGGGTGTCCCTGTCGGCCTTCGTTGCACACTCATGAGCGAGGGTACGGCGCCCCGCGGAATGTCCACTTGCACCTTGTAACCTGCCACAGATATCATGAAAATCAACTACTGCCACGTGCCTCAGCGTATTTACCCCTGCGATCACAAAGGCTACATCCCGCACGTACATCGCAAAGAAGACAAGGCAGAGCGCGACACAGGAACCACAAACTGACCTCTCCGGAGAAATGCAACTTTTGCCACGCTTCCGTTGGGCCCTGCAGGTGGGCGTGTGTATGCGCATGTGCCGGGATTTCAGTGCCAGCATAGTCACCACGGTGAGATTCGGGAAACCAAGGTCATGCATGAACGCGGCAACAAAACTACCGAGCAAGTGCTTTGACACGTGGCTCAGCGTCGATCGATGCACTGCTCAGCAGCAAAACCCTAGTCAGAGCTTCGGCACGGGCGCCGGGCGGATGTCCAAACTTGCACTGCCACGCGCTGCGCAGGCAGCCGGCGCTGGTCGCGTTCCAGCCCGCAGCGCTGCTGCAACAAATAACGCACCATTTTGCCCGTTGACTTCGAAGAGGATATCGCCAACCATCACATCGCCTGTCTGGGAGGCAGGACCTGTGGCCAACGCAACACGCGGGACACGCGCCCCGCGTCGCGAGAGCGTGAGCGCGAGGCGGGGCGCTGCTGTGACAGCAGGGCAGACGGCGGGCAGCACGGCAGGCATGCCAAGCACCTCCTGGGATGAGCGACGACACGAACAGGGCACCGGACTTGTCGGCGCGGAAGTTGATCCCCACGCCGTACACATCCGAGGCTGCACACACGCACGCCTGGCGTCATCGGGCAGCCTGACCCCCCCTCTAGGCGCAGCTCCGGCCCGGGCGCGTGCGGGCTGTACCGGGAGGGAAGTTCGGCGTCTCACGCTTCTCGTCACGCGTCTCAAAGTCCCGGCGGTCGCAGCAGGTCAGAAGGCCGGAACTTAGCCAACTCATTGCGCGTCCCCGCCGCAGTCTAACAGCGCGTGACGACCTCGCCGCAACGCCTGCGTACTAGCAGGCCCGGGGCCTGCCAGCACACGCTCTCAGGTTGTTACAAGCCTATCCCTGTCTCCTAATTAAAAAACAAATCCTGTCTTTTCTAGGGATCTGCCTGACCGAATCGAATAAACCGTTTATTCGATTCGGTGTTATGACAGTTTCCGCTGGAAATGTCATACCCTCCAAAAAACAGGAAAAATAAATTCTGTCGCCACCGGGTGACACGTCCCAAAAATCGGGAACAATCTTTCGAAATCAATTCTTTTCGAATAATCTATGCCCAAAAATCGGGAACAATCTTTCGAAATCAATTCTTTTCGAATAATCTATGGGACGTGTCACCCGGT
>Ga0315899_10002321_pt1 | contig 21099 bp, 15 predicted proteins | sample LakEriMetagenome_2_FD_203518 | JGI IMG/M metagenome (GOLD analysis project Ga0315899, IMG submission 203518) | Freshwater fungal communities from buoy surface, Lake Erie, Ohio, United States - Buoy 4 MA112 | ecosystem: Environmental > Aquatic > Freshwater > Lake | place: USA: Lake Erie, Ohio... | reverse complement strand
CTTCAACAGAGTTGAACGACTACAATCGTCGCATTGTGGATGCGATTCGCACGGTTGAGCCTAAGACCATTGTCGACGTGGCGAAAGTGATCGGAACAGAGGCCGAAGCGGTATTCGCGAAATGGAAGGAACAACTGAAAGAGAATCCGAATCTCGAACGACTCGCGGACGATGTTGACGAACAAATTCGATCGGCAATTTTCGAAGCAGATAACCCTACAACGTTAAATCGTGATCAGATGATCGCGCATCTCGATCAAGCGGAACGAAACCAATACAACGTTGAACTTGGCAAGATAAAGACGGTAGAGATGACGCATGCAGGGGCTCCTGCTCGTGGCATGGTCATGGTCGACAAGCCGAGTTTGTACGACCCGTATATATTTCGACGAGGTCAGCCAGGCAACCACGGGGATAAAGTGCCTCGTCGCTTCCTCCAAGTCTTATCCACCGTCGATGGAGGTAAAGCCTTTGTGAAGGGGAGCGGCCGATTGGAGTTGGCAGAGGCGATAGCCAGTCCGAACAACCCACTGACAGCCCGAGTGATCGTGAACCGAGTTTGGCAACAGCACTTCGGTGTTGGTCTCGTCTCAACAGCGAGCGATTTTGGTGCGAGAGGGGAGACTCCTTCCCATCCCGAGCTCTTGGATTTTTTGGCTGCCGAGTTTATGGCAGATGGATGGTCTATCAAACGACTTCACAAACGAATCATGCTTTCCTCAACCTGGGGTCAATCGAGCCAAATCAATGAGGCTGGTCTCGCCGTGGATCCGGAAAATAGGCTTCTCTGGAGAATGCCTCGAAAGCGACTGGAATTCGAACCCCTGCGCGATCGGTTACTCGCTACTACGGGCGGATTAGACCTCACTGTAGGAGGCCGGTCGGTTATGATCCATGAAGATGCTAAACGCCGCGCGCTTTACGCGTTTTTAGATCGAGAGGATATCCCTGGTTTGCTGGCCAGTTTCGATTTACCGAGTCCAGATGCGAGCCAAGCAATACGTGCGCGAACCACCGTTCCGCAGCAAGCACTCTATCTTATCAACGCGAGATTCGTGATTCAACAAGCTGAGTCGTTAGCTACTAAATTGGAATCGATCGATGATATCGACGAACGCATCCAATCTCTATTCCGAATGGCGTTAGTCCGAGACCCCGAATCCAATGAAACACAGATGGTAAAAGATTTCTTAGCAAAAGCAGAATCGATTGCCAAAGACCCGACAGATCTAGAGCCTAAAACGGAATGGCGCTATGGCTATGGAACAGTTCGAGACGAAGACGGTATGGTGAGCTTCACACCGCTACCTCATTTCACTGGCGACTCCTGGCAAGGCTCCGCAAAACTACCCGACCAAGGGCTCAGCTACGCGAGCTTGAACGCTAATGGCGGCCACCCAGGCGACGACCAGCAGCATTCCACGATCGTCCGCTGGATCGCCCCAGCTGCAGGCCAGTTAAACATATCCGGAGATCTAAAACATCCGTCAGATCAAGGAGATGGCGTTCGCGCTCGCGTCTATTCAAGCCGAGTCGGCAAGCTAGGTGATTGGACAGTAACAAATGGTGAGGCCAAAACGTCCGCGGCAAACATCGACGTTCAAAAAGGCGAAATCATCGACTTTATCGTAGATTGCCGAACGACACCTTCGTTCGACAGTTACCAGTGGAAATTTCGGATCAAAGCAACGAAATGGCCCAAAGAGTTGACCAAGGATACTTGGAATATGAGTCGTGATTTTAAAGACGCGTCTACCATGCTGCTGCCACCACCCAAAATCGACCCGTGGGTGCAGCTTTGCCAAGTGATGCTACTGAGCAACGAATTCGCCTTTGTCGATTAGGGCTGTGCTAACGCAACAACACTCTTGAAAACCATCGCCGTAAGGACATCCTGACGTAAATCATGCACCTCAGCATTAGTATCACTTAAGAAGATTGCGAGAATGGTTATGGCAAAACGGATTGCGGGAGGATTGGATACTTAGAGATTGAATACGTAGAGATAGATGTGGAAATTGCGATAAATCCATAAAAAAACCGGCGATGATCGCCGGTTTCTTAGAGGCTCCGGTGGGAGTTGAACCCACGCGTGGCGGATTTGCAATCCGCTGCCTTAGCCACTTGGCTACGGAGCCAAACTGAAGTGCAGGCAAATTATAGGACTTTACCGGTTAGGTCAACCCCGCATTCTAGGGTGTCTAGGAGGAAATCAAGTTCCGCCTCCGATACGCTTAGCGCAGGCACCAGGGGAATACAATTCCCCAACGGCCTCAGCCAAACTCCTCGCTGCAATGCCACGTCGCAAATTGCCTTGGCCCTCGGACTTCCTTCTTTCAGGACGACCGCCCCCAAAGCACCTAACTGAGTGACCGATGCAACATCGTCATGGTTCGCTAACTTCTTTAGACGGTTTTGTAATTGAGCTTGTCTCGAAAAAAATTCATCACTCGACAGCTTGTCCATCAACAAATCTAAACTCGCGTGGGCTGCTGCCGCACAAAGAGGATTGCCACCGTAGGTATGACCGTGATACAAAGTTTTGCTAGCATCACCAAGAAACGCATCGAAGATTCGGGTCGTCGCCAAGGTCGCACTCATCGGGAGATAGCCACCCGTTAACCCTTTGCCAATACACATCAAGTCAGGCTCGATCCCTTCCCAATCGCTCGCATACAGCTTCCCCGTCCGACCTAGTCCAACCGCAATTTCATCCACGATAAGCAGAGTGTTAAATTCGCGGCACAGATCTGCCATTCCACTCAAAAAGCCCGCTGGATGTAGCACCATTCCCGCAGCACATTGCATGATTGGTTCCACGACCACAGCTGCGATCTGGTTTCGGTTTTGCTCTAGAAGCTGGCGATAGTGCGAAAGATAAGTTTCCTTGCCTACAGGATCCTCCCCATAAGTTCGAAATTTGGATGGAGTCCGAATCTCAGGACATGGCCCCCGGAGCACCGGAAATAAAATCGGCTTAAACATTTCATGAAATCGAGGCACGCCACCGAGCGAAACGGTTCCCAGTGTGTCTCCATGATAGGCACTGCCCAACGCTAAGAACTTAGTTCGCTGCGACTCGCCTGATTGAATCCAGTATTGAAACGCAATCTTCATGGCAACTTCAACAGCCGACGCTCCGTCGCTACAGAAAAAAACGTGGTTCAAGCCATTGGGTGCTGTTTCAACAAGTCTCTTTGCAAGAGTAATCGAAACAGGATGACTCATTCCGAGATTGGTAACGTGAGCAACCTTTTCAAGCTGATCCTTGATCGCTTGATCAATCTTTGGATTCTTGTGACCGTGCACATTACACCACAGGGAACTTGCACCATCGAGAATCCGTCGCCCGTCGATATCCGTCAACCAACACCCCTCTGCGGATTCGATCACAAGCCCTTCATATTCACTCATTTGCGAGAAAGCATGCCAAACGAGTCGACGATCGAGCGCGAGCAATTCCTCTTTATTCATCGGTTCCATGCTTATGAGTGGAATCTAATCGGGTAACTCAATTACCAAGTTCTCTCCCACTACTTTAATGGGATAAACCTCGGCTTTTATCTTTGGATTATCAACCCAGCTTCCATCCTTAAGATCGAACTGCCAAGCGTGCCACGGACATGCAACGGTGCCTTTGTGTAGACAACCCCCCGCTAAGGACGCGCCCATATGAGGGCAAAAATCATCCATCGCATAGTACTGGCCTTCATGAAGGAACACGGCAATCATTCGATTATCGACAGCAAAAGCACGTCCCTCGTTTTCGATCACCTCCGATGTCGTTGCAATTACAAATTCTTTAGGCATTCTCGGAGAGCTCCATTCGAAGGAAATTTAAAGCCGTCTTGGATAACCTTGGATAAAGCACATCGGGATGCGCTCCGATCGTAACTGACTTTTTCTTAGGTGCCTGGGCACCGTGTACGAATACCATTTCGAAATGGGTTGTGGGCAATCCGACAGAAGTCGCCACCTCAGTCAACGTCGGATACACCCCTACGGCCAAACAAGCGTTCAGAGTAGAGTCCTGATTCATCAGCTCCTCCGCCATTCGCTCTAACTGTTGATCTGCTGACGCCGTTCCGGGTAGCGCCGGCAACCATTTAGCGTTACGCAAACCACCTTTTTGGCCATTATTAAAGTGGCGAGCCAAAGCAGGAGCTACCCAAGCTCCCGCACCAACCTCGATCACACCGAGCGATATCTCTTTTCGCTCGAGAACACTCGCGACCGCTTCATCCAGTTCGATCTCCCCCACGCCAAACACTAATTCACCAAGCTTGTCGTAAATGAGTTTCTCCGTAGGACTGATTTTTTCGCGAAACTCCAACTCGGAAGCACACAGAGCTCCGATGCGCAAAGTGATCGTCGCTTTGGAAACCGTAATACCTACGACCGGATCACGATCACGTGCAATGAGATCAGGCAACTCCCGTTCCACATCGCTCTCGCCAATCCCAAATAACTTGAGAGATCGATAGTACCAACGAAGCTTACCAACTCCCAATTCGCCGATAAGCTTCGGAGCAACTGTTTGTTCATACATCTGCTTCATTTCGGCTGGTACGCCAGGCAAGCAAAAAATGCGACAAGAATTCCTCGAGTTTTGCAAAGAGAGATCGATGCCTGGAGCTGTACCGTGAGGATTGGGAATTATGCGAGCCCCTACAGGAAGCATGGCTTGAACCCGATTGCGTTCAGGCATGGGGCGTTGTCGCTGTGCAAAAAGGGATTCGATGTGAGAAAAGGCCTCCTCCCGAAACTCAAGCGGACAATCGAAGGCTTCAGCGACAGCCTCTCGAGTCAAATCATCCGCCGTTGGACCTAATCCACCACTCGAAATGATAATGTTGGCTCGCTCCGCTGCTGTTCGAAAGACCGCAATATTGTCGGCCAAGCGGTCTCCCACAGTCGTATGAAACGACGTTACGACCCCCAAATCACTGAGGTGGCGACTGATCCACTGCGAATTGGTATCAAGCCGATTGCCGCTGGTTAGCTCGTCTCCAATGGAAATTACTTCTGCTATCAAAGCGATTCTCGCTTACAAATTGTGTTTTCTTTACGTTTTATGGCTTCAAACTAAGTATACGCAGGCTTTCCATTCCCCCAAGGGATCGATATTCCGAATCTATCTAGGTATCCTGAAAAGAACCAGTTAGATTTCTCCCACCCTCCCCACCCACCACTTCTTTCTATGAACGATCGCTATCGGTCCGCATTTGCGTCTTTTGCTTTATCCTTGGGCCTCTGTCTGACCAACGTATCCCTCTCTGACGAAGGCCCACAAACCGACCATACCCCATTTCCTGAACCTGCATCGATTAAAGGCTTGCAGGTACAAATGGTCGACGATGCCATCGCACTGGGCATTCATCATGCAGGCATCAATTTTGCAATAAACATGCTATACGCGAAACCGGACGCCCCGAATGGACTGGATTGGACCAGCGAGGGCAAACACTACCGCTTTAATCCTTCTTACGTAGAAGCTTTGGATCGACAGATTAAACCGCTATCCGATGCGGGCATTGTCGTTTACGCGATCTTGATCGCCTATCCAACAGGCGTACCCGAGATCGATCAAGTCGTCATCCACCCCGATGCAGACTCCGATCGCAAATATACCGTTGGGGCCTTTAACATAAAAACACCCGAGGGTCGCGAGTGGCTTCAAGCAGCACTCGAATTTTTGGCCCATCGATACAGTCGGGGCGACACCGAGCACGGCCGAGTCTGGGGTTGGATTATCGGGAACGAAGTGAATAGCCATTTCATGTGGCACAATCGAGGACCGTGCTCGCTCGAGGATCTGGCGGACGGTTACGAACATATGGTTCGGATTGCTCATAACGCAATCCGAACCGTTTCTGACAATGCCCGTATCTACCTATCCTTTGATCATTACTGGACGGTCTCACACTTGCCTGGCGAACCATTGAAATCAGTTCCCGGCCGAAGTCTCTTAGAAGCCTTCGCTGCAGTGGCAAAGTTACGCGGAGACTTTGAATGGCACGTCGCTTGGCACCCCTACCACAGCAATCTATTCGCCACCGATCTCTGGGAAGATCAACAGGCCCCAGAGATTGAGGATGCTCCCAAAGTCACGTTTCGCAATCTCAGCGTCCTCGCCTCCAGACTAGAGAAGCCCGATATGCACTGGCAAGGAAAACCAAGGCGGATCATTTTATCCGAACAAGGCTTTCATAGCGATGGATCGAAAGAGGGCGGCATGAAGCAAGCTGCTGCATTCGCATATGCCTGGACACAAGCGAATCGCATCCCGAACATCGATGCGTTTATTTACCATCGGCATGTCGATCATGCACATGAGGGTGGCCTCAATCTGGGTTTGTGGACTAAGCAACCTGGTACTATCTCAAATCCGGGAGACAAGAAACCCATTTATGATCTATTCTTAAAGGCGGCAACAGATCAATGGAATCAAGCGGCCGACGCCTATCTACCTACTGCCGGACGCACTACCTGGTAGATGGCAGCCATCGCAGCCTTTCATCTAGTCGAATAAGTTTCCGGACGCATTAAACGACCATGGCTTCGGACCAGTAACGACCGTTAAATTATCCAACGTTCGGACGCTTTCCCAAAGTGATTCGGAGATATCCATGGTCTCTAAAGAGAGCGTATCCGCGACACGAGCGATTTTCGCTTCCTGGTAATTGGTCAGCGGCAATGTCGACAACATACCCTCAATGGCCAATTGATCGCTTGAGAAAGCAATTGGAATCTTGCAACTCAAAACTGTCGAAGCCGTTAATGCATTAATCTCCGTTTTCCGTCGATCCATCGCTTGAATCAATTCCTCCGAGGTTGCATCCGCTAAACCGATGCCGATTGCGTTACCTGCCGTTTCTTCTGTTAACCCTCGTACATAGATACGACGAATAAAGGGAGCGGTATGCTCACCTCGAGCGGGCCAGCTACTGTAACCGTGAATACTGCGGTTGACGATATTGGGATCCATTCCCGCACCGCTGATGTTCTTACCAATTCGATCGAGTACAAGCAGATCGATTTCCTCAAACGGAAGTTTAGGCATGAGAGCTTTCGCTCTCTCTAAGAGCGCCTCCTCGCGAGCTTCCATTTCCCCTGCGAGCACTCCCTGGATATCAGCCGTCCTGTGGCGAGCATCCTCAAGAATGGCAATACCACCCAGAATAGGAGCCTTGCAAAGATTGATCCTGGCTAATGTTCGAATGGAGGCTTCGTAACCATGCTTCATCGCCCCTAAGTGCATCGCTTTCGCACCCCGATGCTTTCCAAGACCGATGACGCTCATTTTGACCAAACCACTTCCGAGCGTTCCAAAGAAATCAGTATGCGGTTTCACTCGATTAATCATCAAGATATGATCCGCCTCCAGCGCATCCAGACTGCAATAGGCAATCGTTCCGTGCTCGCTAACACCCATTTCTCGTACGTCCAATGAGGCCTTGATTTCGGCTCCCATCGAATCCGACGTGATACCGTACTCAGCCAACACCGCGATCTGGCCTTCTGGAGTTGCACCACCATGACTGCCCATAGCGGGAATGATAAAGGGAATCGCACCGCGTAACTTAATCTGGCCAATCGCTTGGCGTACGATCTCGGACAAATTCGAAATACCTCGACTCCCCACACCTAGTGCCACAGTCTGGCCAACTCGGATCATACCATCAAACTTTTGAAACTCTTTCTCAATCTTCTGAGAGATATCAAACGCGGGAGTATCCGGGAAAATTTGACGAACAGTGTAGAGCTTCGGAAGTTCGGCCATAGTCTCTGGGTAGGATGGGACACGGGGGGTCGGGAAGGATTAGAATGTAGAAATGATACCACGCCCGATACACACTCACGACCGATACTTACGTAGTGCCCTACTTTTCATTAGACCTTGCTAACTAAATTCCCAAACCGATTCCGAGTATGAATTTTATCAATCGACTCATCTCCTTCTCTTGGCGCAGTCACATACTTGCGATCGTCATGGTGGTGAACAATCTGTCTATCGGTGTCGCACAACAACAGGGTAATCAATCGCCCCGGTCTGCCATCGAACCATTTCTCCAATCCTACTGCATGGAGTGCCACAGCGCCGAGGTCGGCGAAGGAGATTTTCGTATCGAGGCGTCTCTATTGACAAGTTTCCATGAAACACAATCTCGTGCTAAATGGAGAGAAATCATCAATGTTCTTAACAGTCACGAAATGCCTCCTAAAGAATCACGCCAGCCGTCAGCGAGCGAGGTCGCAACTGTTGTTGATTGGGCTACTAACGAACTTATCAACGAAGAAAGGAAACTTCGTGAGAACTCGGTCGTCCTGCGCAGGCTAAATCGAATCGAATACCAAAACACCATTCGAGATTTAACTGGAGTCGAGTACGACGCATCTCATTTTCCACTCGATCCTTATGCCAGCGGATTTGACAACGTCGGCAGCGCTCTCTCTCTATCTCCCATGCAATTGGAACTTTATCTCGACGCGGCCCAGCAGATTGTGGATCAAGCGCTCGATATGCAAGAAAAACCGGAACCAATCCGCTGGCGATTTGAGATCGACTCAGGTGACTCAGATGCGAACCGCGTTCGTATTGGTGGTAACAATGCAATCGTCAACGGAGGTAATAACCCGGTCGTAGACGGCTTTAAGAAAGTACATCATGACAGCTGGGACAAGAAACTCAACGTGCGAGATTTCGTCATCAAGGATCCAGGCGAATACATCATTCGATTCCGAGCCGCCAGCCGGGTTCCAGACCGAGCCGAAGTCGTTCAGTCCGCTACAAATATTCTCAATGACCGAAGGCAAAAACAGATTGCAGAAAATCCAAAAGGAAAACGATGGCATGACGAACAATTCGAAAATGACCTTGGCCACTTCAAAGCGGATCGCATGTACGATTACGGTCCTGCGAGAGCCAAAGTCGTTCTCGATCTTGGCGGACAACCTAACACCGTTGGCGAACTCGACGTCCCCGCTACACTCAATGAACCTGGACTCTACGAGGTAAAGGTAAAGCTCTCTAATGAGCGAATCGGTATAACGATCGAAAACGCCTATTCCGTCCCAAAAGTTCTTGAGAACTTCTGGATGCAAGGGAGTGACTCCTTTGCTCGTCCAGAACTCTACGTTGATTGGATCGAACTCGAGGGTCCTGTTTATCCTCAATGGCCGCCCGTTAGCCGACAGCTTTTGCTTCCAAAAGCATTAACAGCGGAAAACGAAGCAGATTTGGCCCCCAAACTATTAGAGCATGTCGCGAAGCGCGCGTTTCGTCGCCCCTTAACCAAATTGGACATCGATCCACCTTACGAAATCTATACGAGGATGCGCGAACAAGGAGCAGAACCGATCGAAGCTTATAAGATTGCCCTTACTTCGATATTGGTCTCTCCCAATTTCCTCTTCCTCGTAGAAGCGACACCCAACGAGATTAACTCCGTCAAAAAGACCGATAGCCCAGTGTCGCCGCTATCGCCTCACGAGTTAGCAACCCGGCTTTCTTATTTTCTATGGTCTGCACCGCCAGATAGCGAGTTGCGCAAAGTTGCTGATAACGGTCAACTTCTTTCTACAAGGGTTGTTCGGGAACATGTGACTAGAATGCTCGACAATCGTGAGCGTGCCGAGTTTCTTGTTGAGAATTTTGCAGATCAATGGCTTGGACTGAGAGAGATCGGCTCGAATCCTCCCGCGATCGATCTGTATCCGCAATACGATCGTCATCTCGAAACGTCGATGAGAGAAGAATCACGTGGGTACTTCCGGACGATCCTATTTGAAGGACGGAACATCCTTGATTTTGTGGACTCCGATTATGTTTTTATCAATGAAAGACTCTCGCGGTTTTATGGAATTGAAGGCGTTAAAGGCGACCAACATCGCATCGTGAAAATCACGCCCGAACATCATCGTGGAGGGGTCATGACCCAAGCATCAATCCTTACCATTACCTCGAACGGAACACGTACTTCACCCGTTAAACGCGGCACATGGATCTTGAAGAACATCTTAGGGGCTGACCCTGGCTTACCGGTCGCTAACGCTGGAGATATCGCACCCTCGGTTCCAGGAATCGATAAGGCAACCGTTAGGAAACGCTTAGAGATTCACAGAGAGCTACCCCAGTGTGCTCGTTGTCACAACAAAATTGATCCCCTCGGTCTAGCAATGGAAAACTACAACGCATGCGGCGAGTTCAGACGACAGGAGGGGTTCGGATACAAAGGTAGGATCGGAAAAGACGATCCGATCATCGACGCATCTGTCGAACTTCCGAGCGGTACCACTATCAGTGGTCCCGCATCACTAAAACAGGAGCTTCGCAAAAACGAATCAGCTTTTGTGAAATGCCTCGCAGAGAAGCTGTTAATCTACGCGCTAGGTCGGGAACTTAAAGTCTCGGACCAGAAGGCCGTCGATGAAATTGTTGCTCACACGAAAGCAACTGGCTATACGCTTAGAGAAATGATTATTGCAGTCGCTCTAAGCGAACCGTTTCGATCCCATTAAAACTACAACCAGGAGGCGAGGCCACCTAGGTCACTAGTTCAAAAAGGACTCTTCCGAAACCGATGAGAGAACGATCTCGTTCGATGCATCGAGTGATGCCTCCGCATACGATTCATCGGTTTCCCAGATTCGGACTCGTACAACTTGGCCGGCACCCTCAATGAAGAGTGTTGGACAGGCCTCCTCTAGAAGATACCTCGCCATATTCTCGGCGGTAGGATTGTAGGGGAGTAAAAACAATCGACATGGCTTGACTTGCCGCAGGGCGTTGATGGCATTCTCGTCCCCCTCGTAGACCAAAAAGCTGTGGTCCCAATTCTCATCGATCCAACCCTTGCACTTGGACTTAAGCTCAGCAAAATCGATAACCCTGCCCACGGCATCTTGACTTTCGCCGCGGACAAAGAAGTCGGCAACGTAGTTATGACCGTGAAAATGCTCACATTTGCCACCGTGCTTGTGGAGTCTATGCCCAGCACAAAATTTAATTCGTCTCATTACGGTGAGTGACATCGCAAATCCTGATTAGATTTTAGAGAGAGTTGCCGAAAGTCCGAAAACAATTGGGATACTTCGCTGGTGGGAAGTGGCCCACCTTGATTGCAGGCCCCGGTGCATCACGTGTCCAGTCAGCGTTCCTTAATTATGCGGCTCAGGCAAGCCCAAACGGTAGAGAAAATCCTCCGACAAGTCATTTCGAAGAAATATTCCTGAAATAAACTAGTCAATCAGGGTATGATGCCTACAGTTTCCCACGTGACCCAAGTCGGGGACGGTGAGCGGGATGCCTTTCGCTCGCACTTCACCCATTCAAGAAATAAAACATGTCAACCGTAATAAACCATACCGTGACAGGACTGCCAGACATTCAATCCTCCGGCGATCGCCGAAATGTTGCCATCAACAAAGTGGGAGTCAAGGGCGTTCGTTACCCCATCTCCCTGCGTACGCCAGGAAACGGATCGGGCACCAGCACGCAGACCACTGTAGCACAAATCAACATGTACGTCGCGTTGCCTCCGGACGTGAAGGGGACGCATATGTCCCGTTTTGTTGAGGTCCTAAATGAACATCACGATTGCCTGAGCTCCGACTCATTACCTGAAGTTTGTCGGGCCATGAAGGAACGACTCAAGGCAGACGAAGTTCATCTAGAAATGGCGTTTCCCTATTTCATCGACAAAAAGGCTCCCGTTACGGGGCAGCCGGGAAAGCTGGACATCGATGTGACGTTCGAGATGGCGAGCAATGGTGTCGATGACTTCATCCTTGGCCTTAAAGTACCTGCAACGAGCCTTTGCCCTTGTTCGAAGGAAATTTCTCAGTACGGGGCCCACAATCAACGCTGCGAGATGACGGTTCGCGTTCGAGTCGCAGAAGGACAACATCTCTGGATCGAAGAGTTGTTTGGCATGATTGAGAAATGTGCCTCGACTCAGGTCTTCTCGGTGCTCAAGAGACCAGATGAAAAATGGGTCACCGAACGAGCTTACGAGAATCCTAAATTTGTAGAAGACATTGTTCGCGACATGGCCGTTGCGTTAAACGCGGACGACCGAGTTGTTTGGTACGAATGCTTCTCAGAAAACTTCGAGTCTATCCACAACCACAATGCGTACGCGTTCATCACGAACGATAAACGTTAGTGCGATTCGCTTGATCAAGCCTCCGGTTTCCCGGGGGCTTTTTTTCTTTTGGCTCCAAGCGTGGATTACTGTGTGCCATGGATCGTCCTTGGGATATCTAGCAGTATGAAAAATGCTCTTCACGTGTTAGCTTGAGTTGATTTTAAACTCGTTAATTCAACGATCAATTTTCGAAAGTCAACGTTCGTGCGGGGCGTTCCATTCCTCTGTTGATTTCTTCAGAGAACATGCTGCGAAACGATTCCTTCATCGTACCATCTGATTTCAACAGGCCCCAGTGAGAACCAGGCCCACCATCGTCCCCCTCTTTCCATTTCTTGTCGGTCATCGCGAAATACAAATAATCGATCTCCTCGCGATTCAATACGGGAATCATTTCCTTCAAATAACGTGCCGCATTCTCTGGGCTTGCAACAGCTCCGCTCAGCGTTTCTCCATCTTTTGGCCAACCAAACACCGTTAGAATAACCGGCTTACCTAGAAATCGATTCCTCATCTCTCGAATGCTCTGAAGAGTATTCGAGGCCGCTTGCTCAATAGGAGGAGAGGTCAAGTTCCAAAGCGGGCATAACAAATGGAAAGCCGAGTTTGCGACCGACTATGGTTGTAATCCAACTACCATTCGCATTTGCTGGCAAGTACGATTTCGAATAAGGATCGCAATCGTCGGAGACTAGAAAAGATTGAAATCATGATCTTAATTGTTGATTGTGCCATCGAATAGGCTTGCAGTATGTACTAGCACACTTCCATCGACTAGCCTATCCCGACGTTACTCGCTCGAAGTCCCAGAAAGTCATTTGCATAGGAATCGGATCTTGGCGCGAATTGCTGTATCGAGGCATATGTCTTCACAATTTCTCCGCGTGTATTCAAAGGCCATCAAAGTCTTGCTATTAGCTTTTGTTGCTTTCGATGGTTCTGCCGCTGTTGTTGCTGATGAGAATCTAAAGCCGGGACAAGATCGTATCGATACGCCGGCAGTCGGAGATGGGCTATGCGTCCACAATCTCTTTCAATCGGGTATGGTTGTGCAAAGAGATAAACCGATCCCAATTTGGGGTTGGTCTGCTCCCGGCGATGTTGTTACGGTCACATTTGGCAATGAGTCACGTAACGATACGGCCACCCCTTATCGAACTTGGAGAGTCGAACTCCCCGCAATGCCAGCAAGCGCCGAATCGAGAACGATCACGGTGCGAGGTTCGGAAAAGACGATCGAACTAACCAACATACTGGTCGGTGATGTCTGGGTGATGGCTGGCCAAAGCAATATGGAGTTTGAACTACACAAGCTGGAAGAAGGGCCATTGGAAATCCTATCGGCGAATTTCGACCAAATACGCCTCTTCACGGTACCCCAACAGAATGGTCCTGAAACAAGAAACTCGTTCCCACGGCTTTATCAATGGAACGATTTTTTTAGCCGACATTTCCGTCAAGGGTATTGGGATGTCTGTTCTCCAGAGACAGTGCCTGATATGTCAGGCATCGGCTACATCTTTGGCCGTCGTATCCATATGGCGACTCGTGTTCCCATAGGACTGATTGACGTTTCCCGTGGTGGAACAACTCTCATGTCATGGACTCCGATCGACGTGCTTCGGAAAATGGATACGCCAGAAGTAGTGCGAGAATTGGCTGATTGGGATAAGAAGATCGCCGAGTTCGATCCACAAAAGGATCTCGAAAGACGCATCAAACAGTTCAACGATCAGACGACACGACTGAAAGCTCAAGGCAAAGAGGTACCGACGAATCGCAAAACGCCAACGGATTTGCTACCTGGGCCAGCGATGGATATGAATCGGCCTGGAAGCTTGTATGCCAGTACGCTTAGCACCATTTCTGGCTTGCCCGTCAAAGGTGTTTTGTGGCACCAAGGTTACAACGAAGCTTTAATCCCGAATGGTCATAAAATCTACGCGAGTATTTTTCCAGAAATGATTGCGGCATGGCGGCTCGCTTTCCATGATCCAGCTATGCCCTTTGGAATCATCACTCAAGAGACACAAGATCAACCTCAAACGCTTGAGAATTTTCTACCGCCGATGGTAGATGAAGGAAACTATATCCGTGAGGTCCATTACCAAACGTTTCTCAATTTTCGCAAAGCGGGAGACAAGAACATTGGTTATGCAAGCTGTTTCGACCAGCACCGCGCCTGGTACCATCCCCAGATCAAAGTGCCGGTGGGAGAACGCATCTCCAAGTGGGCTTTGGCGACACAATACGGTAAGAACATTCGCTGGCTACCACCACAATTGCAAGAAGTCACCGTTCGCGATGGAAAGCTTTTTTTGAAGCTTGATACATGGGCTATCCCATTCAACGATGGCCCGATTCAGGGATTCGCCATTGCAGGTCAAGATGGCCGGTTCCAACCTGCAGAAGCCCAATGGCTTGATAAAAATGGAGGAAAAGGAGAACCAAATTGGGAGCGATCGATGATTGTCCTTTCCAGCCCATGGGTACCGGAGCCGGTTTATTTCCGCTATGCATGGGCCAGAAACCCGTTGGAGAATTTAAAGTCGTCGGATAATGCCGGTTTACCGTTCGATACTCAACGCAACGACTCCTTTTCGCTCGCCGACATGTACCAAATCTACACGGGAAAGAACACGTCGGAAAAAGGAGTACTTAACAATGCTGAGCGACGTGAACTCATTCAAGCGTTGAAAGCCGAAGATCTTAAGCGTCGACGCGATGAAGCCAAGATGCTGCTCGATGATCATTGAAATCTAAAATGGTAACACGTCCTCTAGTGAAAGAAACCGATGTCAACCACTTCAAAAATCAATCGTCGCGAGGTTCTCACCGCTGGTGCAAAAACGTCGCTTGCTGTGGCTTTGCCGACCATTATTCCTGCAACTACGTTTGGGCACTTGATGAGTGCATCACCTAGCGAACAGATTCAATTGGGTGTGATCGGATTTGGACGTCGATGCAAGTATGTGTTGACAGAGATTTTGAAACTCAATAACGTTCGATGCCGTGTCGTCGCAGATGTTCAAGCCTCTCGTCGCGATGAAGCTAAGAAGTTTGTCGATACAGCATACGGTAATTCCGATTGCGAGGTCGCAAGCGACTTTCGCGAAGTATTGGCCAGGAAAGATATCGATGCTGTCTTTATCGTTACAGGAGATCGATGGCATGCTACCGCATCGATGATGGCAGCCGAGGCAGGCAAAGACGTTTACTGTGAGAAACCTTGTGGGCTGACTATCGAATACTGCCAACAAATAGATGAGACCATCCGCAAGACTGGTCGCATCTTTCAGGCCGGTACTCAGCGTCGCACAGTGAGTCACTACCAAAAAGCGGTACAGATAGCTCGTGATGGTAAGCTAGGGCGTTTGACGAAATTGGTTGCATCGGTCTACACACCAGGGCATAACAATAACTGGTTGCCTGCGGAACCAACACCAGATCGAAACATCGTAGATTGGAACATGTGGTTAGGGCCCTCGCCATGGCGACCATACAACAAAGACTACGTCGCTGGTAATTGGCGAGGGCAATGGGACTTCGACTCGGGTGCAAGATTACTGGATTGGGGAGCCCATACCATGGATTTGTGCCAGATGGCCAACCAGTCAGACCATACGATGCCGATCGAGTATCTTCCTAAGACCAATAGCATTGAATGTCGATACTCCGATGGTCTGCTATTGGAGATCGACTTTCTTCAAGATCCATTCGGGCAACGCACCGGCTGGATCCAGTCGAATGGAACATGCCCAGTCCGTTTTATTGGTGAGAAAGGTTGGGTCGAAACCGGGGACGGAGGCGAAGTCCATTTAGCTCTCGACGGTAAGCCGACAGAAGTCACGAGCGATGGTAAGCCGGCTCGTGGCGCTGACGTTGTCAATCACCTACGCAACTTCTTTGATTGCATCAAGACACGTAAGCCAGCAGCAGCCAACTCCACTGTCATGCGTCGTTCTCACATAGCATGTCATGCTGCTGCCTTGTCTTGGATTTTGCAAAGGCCACTTAAGTTGGATCCCACAACCGAGAGTTTTATCGATGATGAAGAAGCGAATCGTCTGAAGACTCGACCTCAACGCATGGATTGGGCATGAACCCATAGCGATCGCTGATTATCCTATCCAGTCCATGAGTGCCGGAGCCAATTTATTTCCGCTAATCGCGGAACGAATTATGCATTGGAAGAATAGGATAACGACCAATCTCAGCTTATGGGCTTTGTAGCGTTGTCACTTGCGGAGCAAAAAGTACTCAAATCGAAAACCTCTTGTGCTCTTCTTCACGAGACCGCCAATAGGTCCGATACGTTCAATGATCTGCGGAAGTAGTTCGTCAAGCAATTCACCCCCGTTCAGCTTTATCCATACCCCGATACTGGTCTTCTTGAATTTCGGGATTTGCGACTCGATGAATCGCCCGATATCTACGTAATGAACCGCAAAACAGTTTCCCGTACTTCTCGCCATCAGATGCTTGTTTACCATCTTGAACGGGATGGAATCATGAAGAGTGTCCTCTGGCTGCAATTCCAACTCTGTGAAAAACCGATCGGAGTTCGATTCGATATAGTAGCCCTGTCTCACGCCTTTGAATTTTGGTGGAGGCTGATAGAGCCCAGAGAGTGAGGGTGGTAACGCAAAGCGATTGTATTCATCAACCTTCCAATAGCTACCGTCGAGTCCCTCACCTTTAACAGCATCGCTCGTAATGCGCGACGATAAAAGATCTATAAAGGTTGTGTTGTCTTTGCGAGGTTTGTATACAAATGCCTCTGCGCTACCTTCGGTCGTGCACATGTAAGCTTGCGGAAGCAATTCCATTACGTTCTCACTGCTTGCAAAGAAGTCATCGACGGATATGCCCTTAGCGTTGGCTAACTCCTCCATTCTCCGCATAGCAGATGTGCTCGTCTTTAAATCTTCTTTTAAAGACTCTCCTTGAATCCTCCAGAAATCAGCGGACACCACCGCAAAGCTGATAGCGTCGAAAGGGACAAAGGGGTCTGTTTTAGAAAAGCTTGCGTGTCCAGCCTGTTTTAAAATCTCCACGCCTTCGTCCAGCCTGAAGTCAACCTGAAACTCTGCTTCGATTTCGCTTTGCTTAGGTGGGAATGAAATCGCAACCAACATCGACTTGCAGTGTGCTTCGATTATCGGATAGAGCCTGTAAGGGATATTTAAGAATAGCCAGGACTTCGTCATCATGTCTTTTGGGTAGTAATATTCGCCCCGTAGGAAAAAATTCACACCAACCTTTCTCTCAATGTCGGTACTTTTTACGGAGGACACAAAATCAGGAACATTCATCAAACCATCGTTCGTTACGTTAATCCAGCGGATGGTCATTTCGGCTATCATGTCCACTGAATTACAAAACAGATACTGCGAACCACGCTCGGCAAACGCGGATCTGCATTCTCCATTGGCGATCAACGCGATTACAGTCGTCTCTCCGATCTTCCACTCTTTCTTTTCGCAGCCCTCAGCCAGTAACTTCTTTTCAAGGTTAAGGCAAAAGATCTGAACCCCTAGGACATCTTCGTCGGCATCAATGAACATGCACCACTTCCTCAAGTCCTTTTCAAAGAAGTGGCCGAACGCGAATTCCTTTTTCGGCAACGTCATTAACTCCAGCACCGACAAATCTGACCAAGGCAAGATGGTAAAGCCATCTAGACCGAGTTTTCGAAGGGCTTGATTAGCCTTGGGCGATTCGGAGACTTTTACCAGGATTGCCCTAGCGTACCGCTTGTCATTCGTGAAGCGACTTCGCTCGTGTCGGACAGATGGAACCAGAGAGTCGTCGAGGCAGGGAACACACGCGCGGATTCAAATCCGGCTAAGAGTGTCGTACTGCTTCCGAGAAGAAGCATTACGACGAGAAGACCTCTAACGCAAATCATTTCCGTCCTCATTACGGGCATTCCCATTATCCTTACTGGTTAAGTTACAGTAGAACGCTAATGATTAATAACACAACTTCAATCGGAACGCCACGGGCTAACGTAACACAGTTACGTCAACGCAATTAGAACATTACTAGTCAGTTTACATTCAGTTGGCTGCGTAGCGTGTCAGATGGAAGCTCGCCAAAGCACTCTTTATAAGCTTTTGAAAAGTCACCGAAATGCCAGAAACCCCATCGAAGAGCTTCTTTGGTAACGGTCGTTGTTCCTTGCGTTTCCGTCTGAAGGGCCTGTCGTACGCGATGCAGTCTTAGTAGATGCAAATAGGCCATAGGTGACATACCTAACAGCCCCTTAAAGGCATATTGCAAAGTGCGTTCGCTCACTCCAACCGCTTCGCAAATGTCGGCTACATGGATTCGCTCCCCGATGTGCTTATTCGCGTATTCCTGAGCATCAGCAACTATCTTTCCGTGTGTTTGATGTGTCAAGTCGCGCGGGGTTGGTTCAGCATGCCTCGAATCCTTCAATGCACTAAGAAGCTTCTCAATCAACTCCGTTTGCGCCGCGAATTGCACCTGTGGAATATCGAATACATCGGGCTGTTGGTAGGCGATTTCGACAAGTCTTCGCCCCCACGTTAGTAGATCACGATGGCCTAATTCAGCAGACGTTAACAGTTCAATTTTTTGTGGCAGTCGAAAAGTCTCTTCGTAATGCCAGCGTATCGCGTGATCGAAAAGCAACTCGGGGGGAATTAGCAGAGCAATGCTTTCGTAGCCTGCTGCTACAACCAATTCGACTTCGATGCCAGGTACGCTCGTCAAAATCTGTTCCGAACGAATTGGCAGGCCGTTAACCGTGCCCGTGGACCCCGAACAAAACACGGTATAACCGATCAACCCCTCCTTTAAGCTGGTACGAGCGCGCACAGCAAGATTGGTAGAGTGGTACACAAATTGGCATTGGTCTAAACGAATGGAAATACGTTGTGCTAGGAACGTCTCAGGACTTAACTTCAATACATCTTGCTTGAGCACCTCAATCGACTTGCCAACTAACGTGGGATCGTTGAGTTCCGTGACAATGACTGCTGGAGAAGATTCTTGCACGATGGATTTTCATTGAAGAGGGATTTGGGGAGGATAACGACGATTTTCACGGTTTGCGGAAATCCGATAGTCGATAGGTGTGGAGTGAACGATGATCTAAGTTATTCCGATAAAGGCACAACGACTCAAACTCGGTAAGCAGACGTGTTGAACTATCGATCAATCGCTTGTTGTTTATTCATCGCGACCTTGCCTTTGTTCCATGTCGCTCGATCCGAGGAAATGGAACATTTAAAAGGTAAGCCGAATATCTTGCTTATCGTAGCCGACGACATGGGCTACTCAGATCTTGGATGCTTTGGTGGGGAAATTCACACTCCAAGTATAGACTCGATTGCTGCACGTGGTGTACGAGCAACAAACTTTTATGTTGCGCCGAGCTGTTCACCGACGCGTTCGATGTTATTGAGTGGAACCGATAGTCACATTGCTGGGATCGGTAATATGGCGGAATGGACCGGTCCCACGCAGCGCGGCAAGCTTGGCTATGAGGGACACCTCAATTCCCGTGTCACTTCGTTGGCATCAAGATTAAAAGATGTGGGTTACCACACTTACATGGCTGGCAAGTGGCATTTGGGCGAAGAGCCGGGTCAATGGCCATCAGCTAGAGGATTCGAACGGGATTTCGCACTATTGCAAGGTGCCGGAAGTCACTGGTCTGATATGCTCGGATTGCTGCCATCAGAACCGAAAGTGAAATACACGCGTAACGGCTCGCTCGTGGAGCAGCTACCTCCCGATTACTATTCATCGAAAAATCTTACCGATTTTATCATCGAAAGCGTTGATTCGAATTCTCAGGATCAAAAGCCCTTTTTCGCTTATCTCGCTTATCAAGCTCCGCATGGTCCATTCGCCATTCCCGAGGACTGGAGTGACCGCTATCAAGGCAAATATGATCGTGGGTACGACGTGGTTCGTGACGAGAGGCTGGCAAGGCAAAAGTCACTCGGGATCATGAACCCTAGCGTCACTTCGTTCCCGAGATTGCCAAATATTCCGGCTTGGGAATCGTTAACCATCGAGCAACGAAAACAGGGGAGTCGCAAGATGGAAATTTATGCCGCCATGGTGGAGTATATGGACAATCAAGTGGGCCGACTGATCGATCACTTGAAGATGGTAGACCAGTATGACAACACTCTCATTGTTTTCATATCCGACAATGGTGCGGCGGGCGAGGACATGGCGGAACTGGTATCGAAACTAGCTCCTGCCGCCAAGGAGTGGTTCGACAACACCTTCGATAATCGACAAGAGAATTGGGGCAACCCAAAGTCTGCCATCGAGTATGGTCCGTCCTGGGCTCAAGTAAGTAGTGTACCGTTTCGTTTATTCAAAGGCGTGGTTGCAGAGGGCGGAATACGTGCACCGCTTATCGTTTCAGGACCAGGAGTTCAGCATACGGGAACTGTAAACCATTCATTGTTACATGTGATGGATATCATGCCAACATTCTTAGAGTTGGCGGGAGGGCTAAACGACTCTGCATCCAGCGCGGGCGGCGGTTCATTGATACAAGGAAAATCGATGTGGCCTGTGCTATCCGCATCTGAAAAGGAGACTCGCACCGAGGATGATTGGCTCGGTTGGGAGCTCTTTGGCAATCGTGCGATACGACAGGGTGATTGGAAGCTCTTGTATTTACTGCCTGCTGCAGGTGGAACTGGCGAATGGCAGCTCTTCAATCTTCGTACTGATCCAGCAGAAATGAAGGATCTCTCATCTGCTTATCCAGAGAAACGGATCTCTCTTCTCAAGCTTTGGGACGAGTACATCAAGAGGAACAACGTTGTAGTTTCGGATGCTGGTCCTTTCGCGCGACGTGCTCCCTAATTAACTCACATGCAGAGATAGATTTTATGAAAATGCAGCAGGTCAGCAATCATTGCTATGCAGTGATCAACGAAAAGAACCGGGT
>Ga0315899_10002320_pt1 | contig 21100 bp, 15 predicted proteins | sample LakEriMetagenome_2_FD_203518 | JGI IMG/M metagenome (GOLD analysis project Ga0315899, IMG submission 203518) | Freshwater fungal communities from buoy surface, Lake Erie, Ohio, United States - Buoy 4 MA112 | ecosystem: Environmental > Aquatic > Freshwater > Lake | place: USA: Lake Erie, Ohio... | reverse complement strand
AACATAAGAAGGTGCTCATACCTTCGCTCAGAATTTCGACCAAAAACAAGAGGCTGCCCATTGGCAGCCCCAAGTCACTAAACCTTTAACCAAAACCTACCCACTTGAATTGGGAGAGTCTTATACATTAAACCAACCAACTTCCCAAACAGTTCATCAAAAACAAAAAAAAATTACTTTTCGTCCCTAAAACCACTTCCCTTAATCATGCGCATCGTCATTCAGCGAGTGAAAAAAGCCTCCGTAACCATCGAAGATTCCATCACATCTTCCATTGCCAAAGGCTTGCTGGTATTGGTTGGTATTGAAGAACAAGACTCCACGGAAGACGCCCTGTGGATTGCACAAAAAATCCTTGCCATGCGCATTTTTGCTGACCAAGACGGCAAAATGAACTTGGATGTGATGCAAGCCGATGGCGAAATACTGGTCGTAAGTCAGTTTACGCTTCACGCTCAAACTAAAAAAGGCAATCGCCCTTCCTTCATAAGGGCGGCTCGCCCCGAAAAGGCTATTCCCATTTATACCTATTTTGTTGAACAGCTTCAGTTGCTATCCGGAAAACACATCCAAACGGGAACTTTTGGCGCTATGATGGACGTGGGACTAATCAACGACGGCCCGGTCACTATTTGGATGGATTCTGCTGCCAAGGAATAATATGCCTCTGTTATTCCGCCTTTGCACGATTATGCTTGGCCTATTATTCGGCCTATAACTACCTTCGGCGCATGCTCGATAAAGAAATACTCTATCTGAAAGGAGTTGGGCCTCAGCGCGCAGAAGTGCTGAAGGCAGAATTGGGCATTCGAACATGGGAAGATCTTCTTGAATACTTCCCTTTTCGATACATCGATCGATCGCAGATTACACGCATTGCCGATATTCAATCCGAAGCAGCCAACGTGCAACTCATAGGGCAAATCGTATCCACGCGAGAAATTGGGGTGGCTAACGGTAAACGACTCACTGCGGTTTTTCGCGATGAGAGCGGCGACATTGAGCTGGTTTGGTTTAAAGCACTGAAGTGGCTTACACAGAGTTTAAAACTCAATCAGTCCTATGTGCTTTACGGCCGGCCTACTGAATTCAAAGGGCGCTACAACATTACGCACCCGGAGCTCGAGCTATTGGAAGACGCTCGCATTACACAAGGCAGCGAACTCAAACCGGTTTACAACACGACTCAAAAGTGCACAGCCAAAGGACTTCACAGCAACGGCATTGCAAAGTTGACAAGGCAACTCATTGAAGATGCTAAACCTGTTGTGCAGGAAAATCTTCCCGACTACATCCTTGAGCGCTACAAATTGATGCCCCGCAATGAAGCTGTCGCACAAGTGCATATGCCTTCTACACTGCCTTTGCTGGAGGCCGCTCGACGACGACTCAAGTTTGAAGAGCTGTTCTACATTCAAATTCAACTCGGCAAACAAAAGCTTAGCAATACACAACAAGAGCGCGGTGTTGTATTCGAAAAAGTGGGTGAAATTTTCAACTCATTCTATCATCAACATTTACCCTTCGAACTGACGGGCGCACAAAAGCGTGTCATGAAAGAAATACGCGCCGATGTAGCACGCGGCCACCACATGAATCGCCTCATCCAAGGCGACGTGGGTAGCGGAAAAACTATTGTCGCCTTGCTCGCAGCTTTGCTCGCCATCGACAACGGCTATCAGGTATGCCTCATGGTGCCAACTGAAATTCTCGCCATGCAGCACTTCGCTTCCATTAGCGAACTGCTTCAACCTATTGGGTTGAAAGTGGCCCTGCTCAAAGGGTCGACTCCGAAATCAGAACGAAAAAAAATACATGCAGAGCTCGAGTCGGGAGAGTTGCCGTTCATCATCGGCACACATGCCTTGATTGAACCCACCGTGAAATTTATCAATCTCGGCCTGTGCATCATCGACGAACAACATCGCTTCGGTGTGGCACAGCGCGCTTCGTTGTGGAAGAAGGCCGCACTTCCACCTCACGTGCTTGTAATGACGGCTACTCCGATACCGCGTACTCTCGCTATGACGCTCTATGGCGACCTCGACATCAGCGTTATTGACGAGTTGCCGCCCGGTCGTAAACCAATCAAAACGGAATGGAAGACCGACGCCAAGCGACTGGAAGTTTTTCAGTTCATCGAAAATGAAATCCATAAAGGCCGGCAGATATACATCGTCTATCCGCTCATCGCAGAGAGCGAAGCCATGGATTACAAAGACCTTGAAGATGGCTACGAGTCAATCGTGCGACGCTTCCCCCTTCCTCATTACCGCGTGAGTATCGTGCACGGTCAAATGAAAGCAGATGCACGCGACTATGAAATGCAAAATTTCGTGCAGGGGAAAACACAAATCCTTGTTGCAACCACCGTCATTGAAGTTGGCGTGAACGTACCGAATGCTTCTGTAATGATTATTGAAAGCGCAGAGCGATTCGGACTTTCCCAATTACATCAGTTACGCGGACGAGTTGGACGCGGAGCGGAACAGAGCTATTGCATTCTGATGACCGGCGTAAAAATTAGTAAAGACAGCAGAACACGACTTGAAACCATGGTGCGCACCAACGACGGTTTCGAAATCGCTGAAGTCGATCTGCAATTGCGCGGCCCAGGCGACTTGTCGGGCACACAACAAAGTGGATTGCTCGATTTGAAAATCGCAGACCTCGCCAAAGATCAGGTCATGCTCTCCGCAGCGCGCGAGCTCGCCCTCGAAATTCTCGACGAAGACCCCAATATGGAAATGCAGAAGAACAGATGCATTGTGGATGAAGTCAAAAAAATCAAGAAGAAAAAGACGGACTGGAGCAACATATCGTGATAGTGACTAATGACTAGTGACCAGTGACAAATGGTTCATTAGCCATTAGTCACTAGTCATTGCTCACTTATCTTCGCGCCATGAATCTCGACCTCACCGGAAAAACCGCAGTGGTATGCGGATCAACTCAAGGCATTGGATGGGCTGCCGCTCAAGAACTCGCTTCGCTAGGCGCAAGCGTTGTGCTCGTTGCACGCGACGAAGAAAAACTGAAAGCGTGTCTGGCAAAATTGGCAGCAGATAACCAACAGCAACATGCCTTCGTTGTGGCCGACTTCGCTCATCCGCAATCTGTAGAAGATGCTATCGGAAAATTCGCTGCGACTAACACAGCACACATTCTCATCAACAATACAGGCGGACCCAACCCCGGCCCTGCAATTGATGCAGGCATCGATGATTTTCGCAAAGCATTCAACGCACATCTGATATGTAATCAAATACTGGCGCAAGCGCTTGTGCCGGGAATGAAAGCTGCAGGCTATGGCCGAATCATCAATGTCATCAGCACATCCGTAAAACAGCCCTTGCCCAACTTGGGCGTGAGCAATACCATACGCGGCGCGGTGGCTAGCTGGTCGAAAACACTTGCCATGGAATTGGGGCGCTTCAACATCACCGTAAACAATGTGTTACCGGGTGCAACACAGACCGGCCGACTTGAACAAATCATTCAGAACAAAGCATCGAAAATGGGTGCAAGCGCACAAGATGTTGCTCATGAAATGGCTGAAGAAGTGCCAATGAAACGCTTGGCCGAACCACAGGAAATAGCAAATGCCATTGCCTTCCTCGCTTCACCTGCAGCCTCATACATCAACGGCATCAATGTGCCTGTTGATGGTGGAAGAACTCTTTGTCTCTAGAATTAATTCTGACAATCGGGACAGATACCGCTTACACTGAAATTGGTTTCCGCCACTTTGTATTTGCGGGGCAGCTTGAACTCCGGCACTACACTTTCCAGGCAAGTAACAGCACCGCATTGCGTGCAATGAAAATGGACATGATGATGCGAGTGAACATGCTCGTGGCCTTCGCCTTCGCACGAATTGCATTTCGCAAAACGCACCACTCCATCGAGGTGAACCACACGGTGAATGTCACCTTCGTTTTCCAACCGATCCAGCACGCGATACACCGTAACACGATCGCACACCCCTTCCGTCTGCTCTTGTATTTCCGCTTGCGACAATGCCCTGCCTGCATCGGAAATGAGACCGAGGATGAATTGCTTGGTGGGTGTGTTTCTTACCTGCTTCATAACAGATAAAATAGAACTTACTTTTATGCGATGTAATTTTTTGCTTTGTCGAGTGCCACTTGTAAACCGTCAGGGTTCGTTCCGCCTGCGGTTGCAAAAAATGCTTGTCCGCCACCACCGCCGTTAATCTCCTTGGCCAACTCGCGAATAATAGTTCCCGCATTCAAACTGCGTTCCGCAGCCAACGCTTCCGAAATAACGCAGGTAATAGTCGCCTTTCCATTCGATTGCGAAGCAAACATGCCAAACAATCGGCTGTGCTCACTCTTCAATTGAAAAGCAACATCTTTGAGTTCAGAAGCATCAAGATCCACATGCTCCGCTAAAAACTCGACATCGCCAATCTGCGTAATCTTCGCCTTCAACTGCTGCTTTACTTGTGCCCCTTTTTCCTTATTGAACTTTTCAATTTGTTTTTGCAATTCTGAATTGCGCGCCTGCAAATCGGCTATCGACTTCATTACGTCTTTCGCCTTCAACGATTGACGCACTTGCTCGAGCAACTCAAGCTCTGAGTTAATAAACTGAAATGCTCCGTTACTCGAAATTGCTTCTATACGGCGCACGCCGGCTGCTACCGCTCCTTCACTCTGAATGCGGAACATACCAATTTCACCGGTGCTTTGAACGTGTGTTCCTCCGCACAATTCCACACTGTTTCCAAACTTGATCACTCGCACTACATCGCCATACTTCTCGCCAAACAACATCATCGCTCCCGTTTTGCGCGCATCGTCTATCGACATGCTTCTGTTTTCCTCCAATGGAAAATTCTTGCGGATGCGCTCATTCACCAACGTCTCGACACGGGCTGCTTCTTCGTCGGTCATTTTCGCAAAATGTGAAAAGTCGAATCGCAAATAATCAGGACTTACCAAAGACCCCTTTTGCTCGACATGTGTGCCCAACACCTCACGAAGGGCTTCGTGCAACAAGTGCGTTGCGCTGTGATTGGCAGTAATGTTTGAACGGCGATCGCTCTCCACACGCGCAGTGAAAGTGCCTTCCACCTTCTCCGGCAATGCATCCGTGAAATGAACCACCAGATTATTTTCTTTCCGGGTATCCGTAATTACAACTGTATCGTTTGCCGAAAGAAGTCGACCTGTATCGCCTACCTGACCGCCGCTTTCCGCGTAGAACGGGGTTTGCGACAGCACGAGTTGATACGACTCTTTTCCTTTCGCTTTTATTTTTCTATACTTCAGAATGCGTGTGTCGCATTCCAACTCATCGTAACCAATGAAGACGGAATCACCATCTGCAAGAATCACCCAATCTTCCGTTTCGAGTTTGGTAGCTGCACGGCTGCGATCCTTCTGCTTCTGCAACTCTGCTTCGAAGCCCATGGTGTCAATCCGCTTCTTTCCTTCACCCGCAATCAACGCTGTAAGGTCGGCGGGGAAGCCAAACGTATCGTACAACTCAAATACAACTTTACCTTCAATAACGTCGCCTGTTGTTTTGCGAATAATCTCTTCCAACAACTGAATACCTTTATCAAGTGTTCGCAAGAAACTTTCTTCTTCTTCGCGAATTACTTTGCTCACCAACGATTGTCCGCTCTTGATTTCGGGAAAGAAATCGCCCATTTCTTCTGCGAGCACCGGCACGAGTTGACAAATGAATGGCTCCTTCAAACCAAGGAAACTATATCCGTAGCGAATAGCCCTGCGAAGAATGCGGCGTATCACATAACCAGCTCCTCCGCTCGAAGGCAATTGTCCGTCGGCAATCGCAAATGAAACCGCACGCACGTGGTCGGCAATAACGCGCATGGCCACGTCGCGCTTCTCATCGGAACGCTCATATTTTTTACCGCTGATAGATTCTACTTTGCTGATAAGCGGCGTGAAAACATCCGTATCGTAGTTTGATTGCACACCTTGCAACGCCATGCACAAACGCTCGAAACCCATACCGGTATCGACATGCTTGGCAGCAAGCGGCACGAGCGAGCCGTCGGCTCTGCGCTCAAACTGCATGAATACGTTGTTCCATATCTCGACCACTTGAGGGTGATCGTTATTCACCAGCGTTCTTCCATCTACCTTGCTGCGTTGCTCATCCGAGCGAATGTCGATGTGTATTTCAGAACACGGACCACACGGACCCGTGTCGCCCATCTCCCAAAAATTATCCTTCTTGTTACCGCGAAGAATGCGATCTTCCGCAATGCGTTCCTTCCAGATATCATAAGCTTCCTGATCAAAATCCAGATTCTCCGAAGCGTCACCCTCAAACACTGTCACGTACAAACGATCGGTCGGAATTTTATACACCTCGGTGAGGAGCTCCCAGGCCCATGATATTGCGTCTTGCTTGAAGTAATCGCCAAACGACCAGTTGCCCAGCATCTCGAACATGGTGTGGTGATACGTATCGACGCCTACCTCTTCCAAATCGTTGTGCTTACCGCTTACGCGCAAACACTTCTGGGTATCGGCAACGCGAGGATACTTAATGGCCTCGTTGCCCAAGAACCAATTCTTGAACGGAGCCATACCGCTATTAATAAACATGAGTGTTGGATCACCCTTCACTACCATCGGAGCCGATGGCACGATTACGTGTCCTTTCGATTGAAAAAAATCCAGAAACTGCTGGCGTATTTGTCGGGAAGTCAACTTTGTCATAACAGGCGCGAATGTAGCACGCACACCCCAATTGAATGCGATTTTCATAGCTTTTCGAAACACGAAAAATTGACACTTTTTTAAACGAGTTTCTTTGGCTACATTCGCGCTACTAAATGCCACGCCTTAAGTACAAATTCAATCCCAGCACGCTCAACTTTGAGAAGATCAGTTACGGTATTCGTGACTACCTCTTCAGTGCTATGCGCTACCTGTTCGCGGGATTGGTTATCGGTGCAATCGGTGTAGTGCTCTATGCATCCTTTTTCAAGGATCCCGAAACCGCTCGCCTTAGCAGAGAAGTCAAATTCCTCAAAGGGCAAATCGAAGAACTCAATAATCAAATTGACACCCTTGAACTTTTCGCGGGTGACCTGCAAGAGAAAGACGACAATGTATACCGCAGCATTTTCGGAGCAGAACCGTATCCGGATTACTTGCGCCGAGGTGGTGTTGGTGGCAGCGATCGATACAAGGACTTGAAAGGTTTTGACAATAGCGGCGATATTATCGAGACTCAGAAAAGAATTAACCGCTTGCAGCGTGCGCTGGTTTCTCAAAGCAAGTCATTCGAAGATGTCTACGAACTGGCGAAATCAAAAGACACCATGCTGAAGTGCATACCGGCTATACAGCCTGTATCCAATAAAGACCTTAAACGCCTTGCTTCCGGTTTTGGAATGCGCATTCACCCCATTTACAAAATTGCCAAGATGCATACAGGGCTTGATTTCACGGCTGATATCGGGACAGAAATCTACGCTACCGGTGACGGGGTTGTTGAATCGATCGAAAGTAAATTCTCGGGATATGGCCAACACGTGGTTATCAATCACGGCTTTGGTTACGAATCACTTTACGCCCACATGAGTCGTGTAGCTGTGCGGCCGGGACAAAAAGTAAGACGCGGACAAATAATCGGCTACGTAGGAAATACCGGAACCTCGACAGGCCCTCACCTCCATTACGAAGTAATGAAGAACGGTGAGAAAGTAGACCCTGCGTTCTACTTCTACAGCGACATCACACCGGAACAATATGAAGACATGCTGAAGCGATCTGCAAATGCAAAACAAAGCTTCGACTAAACCTTGAACACATCATGATTACCAAATCATTCGAAATAGAAAAATTGTATTACTCCATCGGCGAAGTGGCCGATATGTTTGAAGTAAACGCATCGCTCATTCGCTTTTGGGAGAAGGAATTCCCACAATTGCAACCTCGCAAAAACAGCCGAGGAAATCGCGTTTACTCCAAAAAAGACCTCGAGTTATTTAAGAAAATTCATCATCTCGTAAAAGAAAAAGGCTTCACGCTTGAAGGTGCGAAAAACGCACTGCGACTGAAAACTGAGTCAACAGAAAATGAGGCGCTAACGGACAGATTACTCAGCATAAGAAGCGAATTATTGAGTATTGCAAGCTCATTGCAATAAGTGCGCACGCCTCCTATGCCTCAAGGCCTCGTCATCAAATCAACCGGAAAAAATTACGAGGTACTCTCGGAAAACGGCACCATTATTCATTGCCAGGTCCGTGGAAAAATCCGACTGGAAGGTCGATCCACAACCAACCCGGTTGCAGCAGGCGACATTGTCGATTATACGCTCGAAAACGAATCGGAAGGAAACATCAACTTCATTCATCCAAGGAAAAACTACATCATTCGCAAGTCGGTGAACCTTTCCAAAGAAGCGCAAATCATCGCCACCAACCTCGACCAGGCGCTTCTGGTAGTTACTACAACACGCCCACAAACTAGCCCGGGTTTCATTGACCGATTCTTAGTTACGGCCGACGCTTATGATATACCCGCAATTCTACTCTTTCATAAAATCGACCAATACAATGAAAAGGAAAGAGCAGACATGCTCGCGCTGGCAGATGTTTACAAGCGTATCGGCTATCAATGCATATTCTCTTCACTTCACACGGGCGAGGGTTTAAATGAAATTCAATCGCTCATCGAAAACAAAATCACGCTCATCAGCGGCCACAGCGCTACGGGAAAGTCTTCGCTTGTAAATCATTTCATTCCGGGCAAAGATTTGCGCATCGGAGAAGTAAGCGAGTCAAGCAACAAAGGACAACACACAACAACATTCGCCGAAATGCATCAATTGCCCTTCGGAGGATTCCTGGTAGATACTCCGGGCATAAAAGGCTTCGGATTGGTCGACATACCAAAAGAAGAACTTCATCATCATTTCCTCGAGTTCTTCGAACTTCTTCCCGAATGCAAATACCACAATTGCCTTCACCTCAACGAACCGGGGTGCGCTGTTCGAAGAGCTCTGGAAGATGGCCATGTAGCACCGTCACGATACAACAGCTACGTATCGATGTATCATGACGAAGAAGAACGAAGTGTGTATCGCAATGGTTAGAGCCGCGTGCTTCTAGAAAATCTTAAATCGAGCGGAAATCATAAAATTGATAGGTGCCTGTGGATAGTAGAACCTCTCCGTTACCATACCACCGCTGCGATAACTGAACGTATAGCCATTGGCTACATACTCTCTGTTCAACACATTATTGATCCAAATATCCAGGCCTTGGAATTGCGGAATCTTCTTGAAGTTGAAATCAACAGATCCGCGCAAATCCTGCACCCAGTATGAGGGAAGTATACGATCACGATTTCCGGTGTTATCCAAAAACTGCTCACTCACATACTTCGAAATCCAGGCAATCTCCAGTTTCTTAATCCCTGAAATCTTTGAAGGTTGTACGCTCCATCCCACTTGTGATGCACCAATCCAATCGGGTGAAAATGCTATAGGGGTGTTACTAAATACAGTCTCAAGTATATCCTCGTTATCATAATCGTAGATAATCTCTGTAAACTCAGAAATACGATTCACACTGCGCGTAAGATTTCCCTCAACAAAGAACCCATAGGGCAACTGCACGCCAGCTTCCAACTCAAGACCCCTGCGGTAACTATTGGGCACATTCACGCGCACAGGTGCACCCACATCATTAAGTGCTCCGGTAACAACAAGCTGATCTCTGTATTCCATCGAATACGCATTCAACCGAACTGAAAATTTATCAGATGCGAAGCCGTAACCTACTTCGGTATTCGTCATGTACTCCGATTTCACCAAGGAGGGATCGATTGCGTCGACGAAGTCATTGCGATTAGGCTCCTTGCCTGCATAGGCAACCGAAGCATAAGCCTTGTGCTTCCCTTGCGTGAATGTCAAACCACCTTTTGGATTAAAAAACAACTCGTAAAAATCGACGTCATAGCTTCGCAAATCATTGTCAGTTCCTTCTGTTCGATAAGCAACATCGCGCAACTGAACGTCCGCGAAGGCATTCCAACTCTTCCCTATCACAACCGTATTCTTCCAATACACATTACCATCCGTTTTCAAACTATTCCCCTCATAGTATCGCCACTCGCCACTCGCCACTCGCCACTCATCGTACGCAGGAATATCAATCACCTCTCCATAATGCAACCCATCATACACCGAATAGGCGCCTCCCAGCACCGACTCCCACGTATCACTCTTGCGCGTAAGAGAACCAACCAAACCTCCGTAGTGATTATCCAACCACCGACGACGTATCACATCGGCATCATAGATTACAGAATTGGATGAAACAGTTAGGCTGTCAATTAAATAACTCGACAAGGCATCAAAAGGGCGGTACTCTTCGAAGTAACCCAAACCTCTGGTATAATGGCCGGTCAACTGCAATTGCCACTTCGAAGCAAGCTTTCGATTCCAATGCAACTGCGCATGATGTTGCGAGTAATTATCTACCTGATTTTCGTATTCGTAAAAATTATACGTCCTTCCCGAATTCAATAGATTCTGTGTTTGCGATTCATTCAACCAGTTTCGCGATGCAAAATCAAGTCGGTCTTGATTACTGCCAAACAACACTTCATGCGGAGTGCCATTCCAAGACTGATAGGTAATTTCCTTACCACCAAATGCGGTCAATTTTACGCTCCCCTTCGACGAATACTTCGCCAACTCGCCGAAGTATGAACGAAGAAGAGAACTGGCGCGGTCGATGTAGCCATCCGAAACAATTTGCGATAATCGTCCCTCCAGAATCCATCCGCCGCGCAGCATTCCAGTTCCAAACGTCATGTTGTTTTTCCATGTACCGAAACTTCCTGCGCCATTGGTAGACTCCAGGTATGGAGTGGTTTTCAATCCACGCGTATCAATGCGAATACTTCCTCCGAATGAACCGGGTCCATTCGTACTGGTTCCAATTCCGCGCTGCACTTGAATGCTGCTCGCGCTGGTAGACAGATCAGGAGTATTCACCCAAAAAACCTGTTGACTCTCCGAATCATTAAGCGGCACACCATTGATGGTGACATTGATTCTAGCAGGATCACTTCCGCGTATCCACAATCCGGTGTAACCGATACCCGCGCCTGCATCGCTGGTCGAAACCAGCGAAGGTGTTAATCGCAAAACGTAAGGAATATCCTGGCCACTGTTGAGCTGCGCAATCTTTTTCTCATCGAGCTCGCTGTACGCCATAGGCGTTAATGAAGTGGCCCGAGTTGCCTCAATTGTCACCGTAGCAATCGTATCGTTGGATGGCAACAATTCATTCTGTGCTAAGAAACTGCTTGAAGAAAACAAGCATAGACCGACTAATAAACTCTTTCTCATTTTGACGTAAACGTGTTTGTTCAACTTCGTTCGTCGGCCAGGGGGCAGCCAACGAATCGTTTAGCTACCACACTATCTTCCTTGGCAGCATTACCTGCCCAGGTTCAAAGGGTATAATCTCAGTCGCGGCATTGCCGTGACACCCCTGTGAGAAAGCCCGCAAGATACACATCGCTCGCTTCCACGCAAGCCCACCATTGCCATTTCATTTCGCCTTTCCATCCCACTCCCCGTGGCACACTCGGTCAACGCCAAAAAGCTCACACTCGCCTATCCATCCCGCTCCTTGTGGCACCCTCCTCTGAGACGCACTGCCCTTCGCATTCCCACCCTGCACTCCGTGGCACCCTCGGTACGGACGCACTGCAGTGCGTCCACGCCAAAAAGCTCACACCCGCCTATCCATCCCACTCCCCGTGGCACCCTCGGCACGGATGCACTGCTGTGCCTCCCTGCCCTCGGTGATATTCAAGCCTCCTTCTCCACCACAGAGGGCCTCTTGCTCACAAGCCACACCCCCGCCACGATCATCATCGCGCATCCAATCTTAAACCAACTGATGTCGCGCGTATAATCACGTTCCACCACACTGGCTAATAGCAGCGCAAAGATTCCGGCGAAGACCGGCTGCAAATAGATATACGAGCTGGCTATCGTCGGCGACAACCGATGAATAGCCAGGATGTTGAACAAATAAGTAAGAAACGTGGTGCACACAATGACAAATGCCACACAGAACCACTGCCAGCTATCGAGCGTCGACCATGCCACTGCTTTCAAGCCCATTCCACCAAAGGGAAAAACCAGTGCAATTGCTATCAAGAAAGTCCACGCAACAATATCCAACGGATGATACTTCTGCATCAACGGCTTCACCATCACCAGATAAATCGCGTAGGAAATACTGTTGAGCAGAATGAAAACATCTCCCAGTAAAGAACTATTCCCATTCACATCTCCGTTGCTCGACCACAACAGCATGGAGGCTCCCATCGCACCGAGTGCTACGCCTGCCGCCTTTAAAACAGTAATAGGTTGCTTGAGAAAAATGGCACTCAGCACCATCACGATAATCGGATTACTCGTCATGATGATACTTGCATTTACCGGTGAGGTAAGTGCGAGCCCATTGAAGAAAAGCAATTGATTTGTGGCAACACCGGTGATGGCGCATAAAAGAAAACGCCACCAATCTTCACGTTTGGGGATGACGATTTTTCGAAAGGCAATTACCCAAAACAGAATAGCTGCACCCACCACCCGCAACGCAATGAAACTGGTTGGTTCAATAGGATTGGGCATCACCGACTTGGCTATGATGAAGTTGGCACCGTAAATAAGTGCCACCGCCAACAAAGCCATATGTGCCCAAAAATTCTTTGCCATCAAAGAGTAGCCTTGGCTTCTGCCACAACCTTAGCGGCATTGCCAATGAAGATGCGGTCGCCGTTGACCATCACGGGACGCTTTAAGAACGTGTACTCTTCCAAAATGTATTTGCGGTAATCCTTCTCGGTGAGTTTCATTTCATTCAAACCCATCGAACGATATTTCATCGCAACGCGACTGAACAATGCCTCGTACGAACCTGCAAGCTTTTTCATTTCATCAATCTGCGCTGCCGTGATAGGCTCCAGCTTGATATCTTGCATTTCAAATCCTTTCAACTTGCTGCCCCACTCTTTGATGATGCGCTGATTGGTGCCGCAGTTACCGAGGTGATATACTTTTTTCATGGTTACTTATTTGGATGCAAAACCACGAATCACCCCCAGGAGTTCATCGAGGCCCGGACCAAAATGCTCGTTGTTGTCGACGACCAAATTGCATTCGCTCACAAAGGGCTCCAGGTATTTCTCCTCAGCCGGACGCACGTGGTTGAACCACTGGTAGCGCACCTGATCTTCACCGAAACCGCGTTCCTTGCCATCACGTTGGATGCGGCGCTGCAGGCGCTCCTCGTGATGCACGTCGATGTAGACTTTATAGTCGAGCTGGTTCCAGATTTCTTCGTAGTGAAAAACGAAGAGTCCTTCCATGATGATGACCGGCGCAGGATTGACAATCACCTTCTGAGGCTCCCACGCGGGATTGTTGAAGTTGTATTCGAGTTTTTCGATGGACTCACCATTGATTAACCGCATCATGTCGTCATGAAAATGACCACGATTGATGGACGTTGGCATGTCGAAATTATGCTGCCCGTTTTCATCCACGTGCTGCTTCTCTTTGGGCTCGTAGTAATTGTCTTGCGACACGAGAGCCACTTCCTCAGCAGTAAAGTGATTCATCAGCTCACGCAAAAAACTCGTCTTTCCTGAGCCGCTTCCTCCTGCTATTCCGATTAAGAATGTTTGTTTGTGCTTCACGGGGTAAAAGTAAGCAAGGAGAACATGCTGCGCCACGGCCACATTGCCCCCAGGCGCAATTCGCACCCATTATCCATCAACATAAAGTATCTTTGCCCGGCCTTTCCAAAACACAAAACCCATCGTATGAAATCGATCCTGACTTCCCTCTTCAGCCTGGTGCTGTGCGCTACCCTTCATGCTCAAATCCCCTCCTACGTTCCCGCCGACGGCCTCGTGGGCTGGTGGCCGTTCAATGGCAATGCGAATGATGAGAGTGGGAATGGGAATCATGGCGTGGTGAATGGGGCCATGCTCAAAGAGGATCGGTTTGGGAATGCGAATGCAGCTTTTGATTTTAATGGGGTGGATGCGCATATCACCTGCACAAACAATATTGGCGGTGCTTACACTAGTTTCTCAGTAGTATCTTGGATTAAAGTAACCGATTATCCGAGTGAAAATTTTGGGAAAATAATTGATTTTGGTGGCAGTGTAGGCAGATTCTTTCTATCGAACTCGTACCTCGATGGTTTTGAATTCGGAATCACAGAAAGCAACATAAACAATGATGCTCTGGCTCAAATAACTAGTTTCGGATCCGAAGACCAATGGCTTCAAGTTGCTGGTGTTTGGCAAAGTGATCAATACATTGCTCTGTACATCAACGGAATTCAGGTGGCTTATAATTCAATTTTTCCCGCCGTAAATGAAATAACTATTGCTCCCAATAGCCCGTTACTTTTTGGAATGCGCTATAGTGAAAATGATTATTTCAATGGCTCCCTCGACGACATCGCCATCTACAACCGCGCCCTAACCCCGGCCGAAATCACCCAACTTTACACCGCTGCCGAAGAACCCGTTGCGACCTGCACACCACTCGCGCCCAACTTACAAAACGGACTGGTCGGCTACTGGCCCTTCTGCGGCAATGCCAACGACGAAAGCGGCAACGGCAACAACGGCGTGGTGAATGGCGCAACGCTCGCAGAGGATCGGTTTGGGAATGCGAATGCAGCGTATAATTTTGATGGTGAGTTGGATTTCATTGCGTCAAATACTATAACTCCCAATTCAGATATTTCTATTTCAATTTGGGCAAATCTTTACACACTTAGTGGATATCCCGATGATCAAACACTATTTCTTCGGAACTATCATCCGTTTTATGACATCGGATACGACCAACCATCGCAACGAGCGTTTTTTGGAATCCATAATGGTTCATGGACAAAAGTGTATTCACCCGTTTTAAACAATAACAACTGGTTCCACATAACCGCCGTTTTTTCTCCAGGAAATTATGTAAAAATTTATTTTAATGGTGTATTGTCCGACAGCATCAATACTTCAATATCATTTTTAACCAACCTCGGATCCAGCTTATTTTTTGGTGGTGAAATTGATGGACCTTTCAAATCAATAAACGGCTCCATCGACGACATCGCCATCTACAACCGCGCACTCACGCCTGCAGAAATCACTCAACTCTATACCGGCGCCGAAGAACCCGTTGCAACCTGCACACCACTCGCGCCCAACTTGCAAAACGGACTGGTCGGCTACTGGCCCTTCTGCGGCAATGCCAACGACGAAAGCGGCAATGGCAACAACGGCGTGGTGAATGGCGCAACGCTCGCGGAGGATCGGTTTGGGAATGTTGGGAGTGCGTATAGTTTTGATGGGGTAGATGACCACATATCAATAAGTAATTCGGCGAGTATAGATATCCAATCAGAAATCACAATTGCCGCTTGGGTCAGCACATCCAGCAGCGAATCTTCCAGACCGACACTTGTATGTAAAGAGAGATTCGAAAATGGGATAAAATATATGCTTTCAATTCAGTCCGAAACAGGGAACGTTGGTATTGCTGTAAACAACGACCCTGGCACAAATTGTCCTGCGTGTGATGAAGAAATATGGAGCAATGAACCATTAAACACTAATTCTTGGGAATATGTAACCGCAAGTTGGGATGGTGAAACTCTTAAGATCTATCTAAACGGAGTGCTTTCGCAGACTGGTGAGGGAATTCTTCAAGGGGGCTTTTTGCCAAACTCACCAAGCACTCCGCTTCTGTTCGGAAAGGCATTTTCAAATTCAACCCCCTTATATTCCACTCAATTCCTAGGCTCCCTCGACGACATCGCCCTCTGGAACCGCGCCCTCACTCCCGAAGAAATTACACAGCTGTACACGGGTGCCGCCGCCCCCTGCAACCTCATCGCCAGCGAAACACAAGACACGCCCGTAGAAGTGGGTGGAAGTGCGCAGATGTATGTGACACTCAACGCCACCGACTACAGCATGCAGTGGCAAACCAACGCCGCAGGACTGGGGTGGATGGACGTGCAAGACAACAACACCTACACGGGTAGTCAAACGCAAAATCTGCTCATCAGCAACGCATCGCTGGCCAACCACGAACAGCCCTTCCGCATCATCGTCACCGACGGTATTTGCAACGACACCTCCGACGTCGCCATGCTGCTCGTCAACAACACATGCACCGCTTACGACACCATTACGAATGTGGTGGAAGTATTCGACACCCTCACCATCGAGAACGTGATTGATGTGTTCGATACAACTACTGTCTTCAATACCGTTGACGTGTTCGACACGCTTACCATCTACAACACCATCGACATCTTCGATACCACAACCGTGAATGTGGAAGTATTCGACACAATCACCAACGTCATCGACGTGTTTGATACCACCACCATCTATTTGCAAGTGGATATTTTCGACACACTCTTCATCGATGTTTACGACACCACGTATGTTCAGCAAACGATTGATGTGTTCGACACCACCTATGTCACCCTCACCGACACGACCTTCATCCAAGTCATCGACACAGCGTATGTCACGGTCACTGACACCCTTCTCATCGACATCACATTCGTTGGTTTCGAAGGACAACCGAGCTGGCTCAATACCGTGCTCGTTTACCCCAACCCCACAAGCGACCACATCACCATCGACTACGGCAACTTCGCACTGATGGCGGGCTACAACACCATCATCACCGATGCCGCAGGAGCCACAGTTTATTCAAGCGCGGTCAACACGCAACAAGCATACATCGACATCAACGCATGGGGCGCCGCCGGGGTGTATTACATGAGCGTTTATGATGTGAGTGGAGCGGTGGTGGCCGTAAGACAGATTGTAATACAGTAATTTGTTTTTGGAACCGCAGAGACGCAAAGAACGCAGAGAATTAAAAAGAACTTTGCGCTCTCTGCGCCTTTGCGGTTTATAATTTTTTGAGGTTAAAATAAATCGCCGCTTAAAGCAACGCGTCCGCAATCTTCCTGTCATTCGCCAACCTCGGCACTTTATTCTGACCTCCGAGCTTTCCAACCGAACGCATATAATCGTTGAAGGCGCCCTTGCGCACACAGGTTACGACAGCAGGCCGCAGCACACTTCCCTGTATCAAATCGCGGTAATAAATATTGCGGCGTTGCATCGAAGCGTCGAGCAATTCAGCCATGCGCTTCTGCAAATCGCCGGGTACTTCAGCATCCGCTTCAACGAACCATTCGTGATAAGGCAATCCTGAAATGGGAGCAACCATAGGAGCAACATGAAACTCATTCACGTGAGTCCCCAGTAACGCGCATACTTCGGTCATCGCGCCTTCCACTTCCTCTGCAATCACATGTTCGCCAAACGCACTGGTAAAATGCTTGATGCGACCCGTCACCTTGATGCGGGGAGGATTGAGTGATGTGAACTTCACTGTATCACCAATGCTGTAACTCCAAAGCCCTGCATTGTTGCTAAGCACAAGTGCGTAATTCACTCCTACTCTCACATCGCGCAACGACAGCCTTGAAGGACGCTCGTTGAAGTATTCTTCAGCAGGAATAAACTCAAAGAAAATTCCGCTGTTCGTATTCAGTAACAATCCATCCGCTTCTTGCGAATCTTGAAATGCAAGAAATCCTTCACTCGCCGGATACAACTCTATGATAGGAATGCGCTTACCAATGAGCTGCTCAAAGCGCGCTCGATAAGGCTCGAAATTCACTCCACCGTAAACAAACAAATCAAAGTCCGGAAAGACTTCACGAATCGTTTGCTTACCCGACTTCTGCAACAACACTTCAAAGTACATCTGCACCCAGTTGGGAATTCCGCTTATCAACGTCATGCGCTCGCGCAATGTCTCCTCCGCAATGCGATTCACCTTCTCCTCCCAGTCTTCAATGCAATTCGTGTTATAAGAAGGCATTCGATTCTTCTGCAAGTACGAAGGCACATGATTCGCTACAATTCCCGATAAACGTCCATAGGGAATGCCACTTGGCAACTTATCCATCTTCGGACTTCCTTGCAAAAAAATCATCTTGCCGGATGTGAATGATGACTGTCCGGTTTCGGCGATATAACTCAACAACGCGTTGCGCGCGGTACCTATGTGATTGGGAAGTGAGTCATTCGTCAGCGGGATATATTTTGTTCCGCTTGTGGTTCCACTCGTTTTGCAGAAATACTTGGGCAACCCGGGCCACAACACATCTCGCTCACCGGCTTTCGCACGTTCGATATAAGAGAGCAGACCTTCATATTCGGCTATGGGCATACATTCCTGCCATTCCCTATAACTCCCAACATCCGAGAAGTGATGATCTCTGCCAAAGGATGTTCTTTGTCCGCTCTCAAGCAAGGCGCGCATCACATTCTCCTGACAATCCACAGCACGACTGGCATCGCGAGTGATGTTTTTATAGACCATGCGGGCATATAACCTTGCTGCAAGAGATTTCGGTGTCATATCCGAATATTAAAGACGACTTACGCTCGCCTTGTAAACGATACCATCCCAACTCATGAATACTTGATATAATCCCGACGGCAAATCACTCACCGTCGATCTGTATTGAAGACTCGATTGCATCGAAGGCGAATCGGTCCGCACCAATCTTCCCATAGAATCATACCATCTCGCCTCTACCTTTCCCAGCATTTGAACGGGCAATTCAAATAGAACTTCATCATCAGTCGGGTTCGGATAAACATGTAACTCACGCACGAAATCACTGCCCTCACGCACCGAATTGAACGCACCAAAATTCATTCGAATCATAGGCAACATATCCAGGTAATACCAGTCATTCGGAAAATAACGAACGAGTGCTGTGCCCTCCTCAGCCATACCGGCCATGCCACAAACGAAATTATCGACACCTGCATCGCAAGCCACGGCAACATAATAAGCCTCACCGGCATAAAGCTGAGCCGGTGTATCAAAAACAAGATTCGTCAAAACCTGATCACCATAGCCATTGAGCATCGAGGAGGTAATATCTACCGGCTGCGATGTCGCCAACAAATCTGCTTCCACTCCAGTCGAAATATCAAAACGATAAAGTCTGCCTACAATTTGAGCCGGTGTAGAAGAACCTATGCCAACACCAACCGTTATCGAATGACATGTTAAGTCCTCCGCAGTGACAAGAAACACATTTCCTAATTCGTATTCAATATCAGCCTGCTCGGGTGTGCCCAAATAAACCGCACTGGCAAAAAGTGCATCACGTGCATATTGAACATCGTTGATAATGAAAAGAGTCGTATCAACATTGTTCAGCTCATTTTCGTCTACCTCCTGCTGTTGCACGCGATAAGCTAGCTTGTATTCACCCATTATTGGATCAACTTGATAATTTCCTGCCCTTAACTCAAGCGTCTCTCCGGCATTGATAAAAAAACCTTCTGCGCTCGAAGCTTCATGCACAACAGAGCCTGCTGCCTGTGAAATCACGTCGACATGAAGTCGGCAATCAGATTGAAATCCCCCACCCAAATTGGTCGCTAGGGCAGAAAACTTCAAATCCGGAGCCATGGACGTAGGATACTTGGTGTACTCCATGAATTCGTATCCTGTTGGATGCGAAGGATCCATCAAATCAAAATCACCATAATTTACTCCTGAAATTACAAGGTCGTTGTTGTAGGTATCAACCAACTCCACGTCGTCAATCTGCCAGTAGTAATACATCGCATCAAAAACAAAACGAATGCGAACATCAGGTTGAAATGCCACATAGTTGGATATCTGAATCACTTGCTGATCATAGGGCATTGTCGGATTGGGTAATTCCGGATTCGAGAACACCGAAAACCAATTGAAACCGCCATCGATTGAAACCTCAACGTATGCGTTTCCGGTCAATCGTTTACAGTACTGATTAAACTTAAGAGCTACACTTCCATAGGCCGAAAGATTAATCGACGGTGAAGTAATAGAAGCATAGTGAGGACCCGGTGCCGGCCCTGTTCCGAAGTTAGCTTCACTGCAAGGCATGTCCGGATTATCCCACCAGTTCGAATCGAAAATCATGAAACCATTAGCTGCCGTAGGGCTTAAGATGGGCTCTCCCAAATTACCAACTACACAACTGCCTCTCGAACCAACTTCGATGTTCGGAGTCGTATTAGGGCCACGATATTCCCAATTGGCAACTCCTCCTGCACCAAAACTCGTCCATCCGCTGTTAAAGCCATCGGAAAAATCTTCCGCCCAAATAACATCACGATTTCCTCCTTCCGGGCTAAACATATGAGGGTCCAAGGCATAGCTTCCGGGTGCGGGTGAAAAACGATATTGTCCTAATGCCAGCGCACAAAACATTAACAAGCACGCCGTCGTGTAAAGTGATTTCATACAGTCAATTGTTCGGAACGAATATAAGCGAAGAAGGAGCGGTGACACTCTGCAATATTCCGCAACTCTTACAGAGCTATGACTACTTCCATCTTACCCATTGTTTTGTGCCAAAGGCGAAAACTACGCTCGCCATGAACGCCACTGTATCGTGCTTCCAAAATCAGATCATCGCACAGAAATGGCAAGATTTCAATATGACCTGCAAAATCTACCTGCTCTCCCCAATACTTGAATATCGCTTCCTTCGCACTCCAAACGATTGTTAGAGCTCGCACGATTTCAGCATGAGATTCCAACCAACTCCACTCGCTGCTTGAACAAAACTTGCTGCGAATCGTGAAAATCTGTTCGGTCGGTTCTTGAATATCCAGACCAATAGTGACATCAGAGGTTACCACCGCCACGCTTTCCTTGCAGTGTGAAATAGACAATGCACCTTGAGGAAGAACAGGCTTGCCATTGGCGAGAACATCAGGCCGCCCAATACCTTGGTTATGCAGCAAAAGCCTTGTGCCAAGCCACTCCCGCCTGCGATGAGACGCTTTCAACGCCGGCATCGGCTCTCCCGTGCCCAACAGCTCCCACTGATGCAAAAGCGCTTCATCTGTCTCTGCGGGTGTCCACAAAGCCAGCGTAAACGGATTGGCTTCGAGCGATGAATGAACTATTTGGACTT
>Ga0315899_10002319_pt1 | contig 21101 bp, 20 predicted proteins | sample LakEriMetagenome_2_FD_203518 | JGI IMG/M metagenome (GOLD analysis project Ga0315899, IMG submission 203518) | Freshwater fungal communities from buoy surface, Lake Erie, Ohio, United States - Buoy 4 MA112 | ecosystem: Environmental > Aquatic > Freshwater > Lake | place: USA: Lake Erie, Ohio... | reverse complement strand
GGACTTGCACATCGTATCCGACCCCCCCGCACTCAATGACGAGGCGGTCGGATAGCTGTTCGATCAAGGTGCCGCGAAGGCGAGCAATCATCCGGCGCGGCGCATGCCTTGGTCAAAGACCGCGTTCTGCACGTCGGGCACGGTTTCCTCAAGGAAGCGCGTGATCTGATTGACCACGTTCTCCCAAGTGCCTCCGCCCTGGATGTTGATGTCCAGTTCGACGTACACGCTGTTGTCTTCCGGGCTCAGATACGCGCGACCAAAGCGGCTGGCGGCATTCCAGTCGTTGATCGCTTCGATCGTCGTGTTACCCGTCAGTTCCGATTGGATCATGAAGTCGCCTTCGTCGAAACGGATGAAGTTGTAGATGATCTCATCCTTGGCAAAGGTGAGATCGCCATCTTCGTCTTCGGTCGCTTCAAAGCCAAGTTCAGCAAAGGCCTCCACCACCATCTCCATGTCGAGGTCGGTAATGACTTCGCCATCGCCACCGGAGCTTCCGCCGCCCGAGAGCACCGCGCTCAGAGCCATATCGGATTGCTCCATCCAGCGACTGATGCACGACTTGAAGTTGCCCACGGTGATCCCGTCTTGCAGGTCGATGTCGAACTCATAGTTGGCCGTGCCATCCATGTAGTACACGTGGCCGATGCGGTTCATCAGGTTCCACTCTTGGGCGGCCGCGATCGAGCCACGCCCTTCGCGAGTCGCTTGGAGCATCACGTCCTTGCCGCGGTTGTCGTCTTCCGCAAAGACCACCACGGCCATCGTGGTGTTGCCATCGGTCCACTCCACGCGGTTATCGTTGATTTCGGCTTCGATGTCCATGTCGGCCAGGTGGCCCTTCACTTCATCGGTCGAGATGCTGGTGATCACTTGCTGAGCCATCGCCATCATGGAGGTGACCACGAGGGCGGCACTGAGGAGCCAACGCATTAGCCGGCGGCCTCCACTTCGTCCTTCACGGCCTGGGCGCGCTCCAGGAATCGGTTGATAAAGCCCTTGATGGACTTCACCGTCACGCCACCCGTGAGGTGCAGGTCGGATTCGAAAACCAGTTCGCCTTCCACGGCGTAGAGACGACCCCAGCGGCTGGCAGCGTTCCAGTTGCTCAGAAACTCGTCGCTCACGTCGCCGGCGGCCCACCGGACGGAGAGCATGATTTCATCGTAGGGGCCTTCGTTTTCCGGATTGCTCCACAGGCTGGTGAGCGTGTAGTCCATCCCGTTCTGGCTCCAGTTGAAGTCGGGCTCGCCTTCAATCTGCTCGGCTTCGAGGCGGAGGTCCTTCATGACGCCCACCATCAGGGGAATGTCGACGGCACTGACAACTTTTGAATCTTGAACTGCTGGGATCGACGATGCCGCGAAGCTACTCCCCATCAGCGCAAAAATCAAACAGGCGATAACAAGAATTTGTCGCATGATGTTCTGCATTCACGGCCAATGCCGCTTGCCTAAGAGACGCGCGGGGCGAGGTGAATGCTTCATCCTACTCAAGCGGGTGGGAGAGAAACCAGGTCGGAAGTTCAGGTTCGGCGTAGGCTTGCAACCAGCTATCGTGCCCCACCCCCGAGTAGATGGTCAGGCGCGGGTTACCACCAGCCTCCCGCACCGCCTTCTCCACCTCGGTTGTGCCCGTAGGCGGCACGACGCTATCGGCGTCGCCGTGGAACAGCCACATCGGAATATCCCGCAGGCGCGGGCCGGCGTCCGGGCGGGTGTTCCACCCGCAAATGGGCGCAATGGCAGCGAAAGACCACGCGAGGGCATCGGCACACTCCATGGTGCCGCGCCCGCCTTGGCTGAGGCCGGTGAGATACCGCTGGTGCGGCGAGGTGGGGAATTGCGCCTCGACTTGCCGCAGAATCTCGTTGAGGGAATCGCGGAGGTCGAACCAGGTGTCCTCCGCTCCCGGCTTTTGCGGGAAGATCATGAGAAATGGCCAATTCTCGCGCTCGCGAATGGCGCGTTGGCCCGGGCCGTGGATGAGGCAACGGAGCCCGTCGGTGCCGCTTTCGCCACGCCCGTGTAGGAACAGGAGGGTCGGCCACCCTTCTTTCGGGGCCGGCCCCTTGGGGACGTAAACCACCACCGGCAGCGGCGTGCCTTCGAGCTCTAAGAATCCCGTCACGGCTGGGCGACGGGGCGGACGATCAGCCGGAAATCCAGCTGGACTTCGTAAGCGCGCGGCCACGGGAGGGAGATTTCGACATCCTCCAGGGCGACGACCTCGTATTGCTGATTGCCCGCAAAGAAACGCGTGCCGAGCATCTGGTTCTTAAACCGCGCATCCAAGCGCTTGCCCAAGTCTTGCTGCACGGTGGCATTCACCTGGTCAAACTCATCGCCGTAAGTTTCTTCGCGGCTGGCGTTCGGGAAGGCGTCGATCATCGCGTACGCCACCGGGCGGACAAAGTTGTGATACTCGAAGTCGTTCACCAAACGGTGGAGGACAAAGGTACGCAGGCCAATCTCGCGCACCAGCGGCTCCACGCGCTGCCGCCGGGCCAGGAGATAGATGTTGGCGGCGGGGATGGTGGTGCCCATGGTGTTGCCGGCGGTGTTCCACCCGGCGTACGCCAAAAGGCGGGCACTGCGGCCCTCTTTGGTTAGCACATCGAAGAGGCGGGGGTCGGCAATGCCGCCTTTACCCAGGTTCGTGTCGGCCACCGCCACCGGGAATCCCTGGTCCACTTCGCTCTCTAATGAACCCAGGAAGGCGTCCAGCGAATATTGGTCGGGGTCCGGCGTGTTCACGTACAGGCTGTAATCGAAGTCTTCGTTCGGCCCCGCCACCGTGGCACCGCTGGCGCGAAGCTGGCTTTGTAGGCTGTCCTCAATCGGCAAGCTTTCGTAGTTGCCGATGGTGCGGCGGCCGTCTTCATCCGCGTAGACCACCCGCACCCGGGGCGCCCACGCCACCGAGTCCGACATCGCCCGGCTCACCAAAAGGTTAGCCACTTGGTCAATCCCGGCGGCCATCGTCATCTGATCTTCCTTGAGATTCAGATTCTTGGCCATGTCGGCGTAGCGCAGGCGTTCGATCTTTTGCGGGCCGGTGGGCTTGCTGTCATCCTCGCCCAAAAGCAAGAAGGTGAACGCATTTTGCTGCCGCATGCGGATGAGCTCTTGGTTCACCCGGAAGTTGCGATCGCGCGCCCGCTCGTAGCTGGCCAGATCGGCAGCGGGCACCCGGCGGGCCAAATCTTGCAGACGGTTGCGCTGGGCGGCGGTGGGTTGCGGGCCGTAATCGGCCTTTTCTTCCGCGTACTTGGCCAGGATGTCGCGCCAATCGCGGTTTTCGCGGGTGCCGGTGGGGGCCACCCGCATGATCGCGCCGAAACCGTAGAACTTGGTCTGCGGAGCGGTGCGGCGGAGCGCCCAGAACTGGCGGATGCGCTGGATGGCCAGGTTGTAGCTGGTGCGCTCGACCCGGCTGGCAATGAGCCCGCCGTAGGCGATCATATCCATGCTCACCACCACGGCATCGTAATCCTTGAGGTTCTGGCTGCCCATCCAGGCCATGATCGCTTCGGGCTTGCCGGGCTGAGTAAAGCGCCCGATGAGTTCGCGCGGTGGCGTTTCGATGGTCGCCCCCGCCATTGCCCCAATCATCTGCGGGAACTGCGTGACGGCCGGGCGGTCGTCCACCGGGATAAGCAAGATCCGCTGGGGCAACTCAGGGCCGCTGACCACCCGCACATGCGGGGACGCCGGCTCCGTTTGCTCCGAGCCGGTGGTCACCTGCGCCGTGGCCAGCATGGCCATCAGCGCCAGCCCCATGGCGGCAAACCACCGCAAGAATCGCCCGTCCTTGGACATATCGCTCAGTTTACTCCCTTCTTCCGCTTAACTAAGCCGAGCCTAGAACGCGGCCTGCCCCGGCGTGCGGTGGAACGGGATGACGTCGCGGATGTTTTGCATCCCGGTCAGGTACATAATCAGCCGCTCGAAGCCCAAGCCAAAACCGCTGTGCGGGGCGCTGCCGTACTTGCGCAGGTCCATGTACCACCAGTACGGCTCGGGGTCCAGCCCGGCTTCCCGGATGCGTTGCTCCAGCACGTCGTACCGTTCTTCGCGTTGGCTGCCGCCGATCAGCTCGCCGATGCGCGGCACCAGCACGTCCATGGCGCGCACCGTCTTGCCGTCTTCGTTGGCTCGCATGTAGAACGCCTTGATCTCCTTTGGGTAATCGGTCAGGATCACCGGTCGGCCCACGTGCACTTCCGTCAGCCAGCGTTCGTGCTCGCTCTGCAGGTCCGATCCCCACGCCACCGGGAACTGCCACGTTTGGCCGCTCTTCTCCAACGCCGCGATGGCCTCGGTGTAAGTCATGCGCTCAAACGGCGAGTTCACGACGTGGTTCAGCGTCGTCAGCAGTTCCTTGTCAATCCGCTGGTTGAAGAATGCCAGGTCCGCCTCGCAGTGGTCCATCACGTCCTTGATGACTTCGCGGACGAATTCCTCGGCCAGGTTCATGTCGCCTTCCAGATCGCAGAAGGCCATCTCGGGCTCTATCATCCAGAACTCGGCCAGGTGGCGCGTGGAGTGACTGTTTTCCGCCCGGAACGTCGGCCCGAAGGTGTAAACGTTGGTCAGGCCCATCGCCAGGGTTTCCACGTTCAGCTGTCCGCTCACCGTGAGATAGGCCGGCTTGCCGAAGAAGTCATCCGCCGGGTCTTGGCTGGCCAGTTTGAACTTGGCCTCTTGCCCCGGTTCGGGGGCTTCCAGCAAGGTCGTGACGGCGAACATCGCCCCCGCCCCTTCGCAGTCGCTAGCGGTGATGATGGGGGTGTTGATCCATTGGAATCCGCGTTCTTGGAAGAAGCGATGCACCGCGTAGCTGGCGCGGTTTCGAACTCGGTTGACGGCGCCGAAGGTGTTGCCGCGCACCCGCAGGTGGGCGATTTCGCGCAGGAATTCCATCGTCGCGCCCTTCTTCTGCAGCGGGTAAGTGGAGGCATCCGCGCCGCCGTACAGCTCCATACCCGTGGCCTTCAGTTCCACGGCTTGGCCCGCCCCCGGGCTGGCCACTAGTTCGCCATCAAACCGGACGCAGGCGCCTGTGGTCACGGCATCCCAGTCCGCTCCGTCGAACGTGCCGGCATCCACCACCACCTGGAAATCCGCCATGCACGACCCGTCATTCAGAGCGACAAACGAAACTCCCTTGCTGTCCCGGCGGGTCTTGACCCACCCGTAAGCCGAAACGTGACCTCCCGGCTGAGCCTGCATGAGGTCGCGCAGATAAGTGCGGCGGTAGTCCATAACGTGGGTGGCAGTGTACCGGCCCCCTTCCCGCGCGCCTTGGCCTCTCGGCGGGCCGAAACCCTGTGGCCCGCAACGTCAGCCCCCCAAACCAAGTAACCTTGAGCCATGAAGGTTCACTTTGGTGTCGCCCTCGCTCTGATGGCGGTTGTCATCGGCGCGGGTTGCCAGCCCGCCGCCCCTCAAGCCGACCTGACCGGCCGCTGGATGGGGTCCTTTACGCTGGAGCGCAACGAGAACTCGACCGACGCCGAAGCGGCTGCCGCCAACTTGCTGGGTGCGGGCACCAATGCCCTTGAACTCAAGAGCGACGGCACCTACCGGATGAACCTCGCCATCTTCCCGCTGGAAGGCCAGTGGAAGCAGTCCGGCACCACGGTCACCCTCACCCCCACCAAGGTGCTGGGCAAGGAGATTACCGATGCCGACCGCAAGCGCGATGATTCTTTGACGAACCCCTACGTGCTGGAATTCGACGCCAAAGCCGACACCCTGACCATGCGCGAAGCCACCAAACAAGGGACGGGCGTCATGGTTTACAAGCGGGCGGAAACCAAAACCGACTCCCCAGCGTTGCAAGAAAAGTGAAGCGCGCGGCTTGGTTGTTCCCCCTCGCAGTTGTCCCGGCCCTCATGGGTTGCACGTCCCCTCTCAGCGAAAAGGACATCGTTGGCACCTGGAACGGTGAAGTGGATGTGAAACAGGTGATGGCAACGGCCAAGGTGCCGGCGGCGGCCGCCGCCCTACTGGGCGCGCAGGACAAGATTCCGATTTCGATCTCCTTTGACGAAGCCAAGACCTTCAGTTACAGCATGAAGCTTGGCCCCATGGACGTGCCGCTTACAGGCGTGTGGGAGTTGAAGGACGGCACTGTGGTGATGACTCACCGCACCCTGATGAACCAGCCGGTCGAAAAATCCCCCGGCGGGGCCGACATGGCGAAGCCGCTGGCCATGAAGGTCGGCGAAGATCGAAAATCGATGGTGCCGCAGCAGTCCGAAGGCTTTGCCGCGGTCACTCTGAGTAAATCCTAAAGGGACAGCACCCACACGCGGGGCCGGCCATCTAGGTCGGCCACCACATCCCTTGTAGTCCAATCCAGGGCATTCCAAACCTCTTGCCCGCCCTCAAGACGGCCATCGCCAATCTCCACCAGCAGGCAACCCCCGGGGTTCAGCCAGTCGGGGGCGCGCCGGGCTAGCATGCGGTAGAAATCCAGGCCGTCGTCGCCCGAATACAGGGCGAGATGCGGCTCGTAATCGTGAATTTCGGTGGGCAACGGCTCGGTCGGGGCGATATAGGGCGGGTTCGAGACGATCAAGTCAAACGGCTCGGTGGGGTGCCAGCGGAAGGCGTCCGCATGGTGCCAAGTGACTCGTTCTCCGTCGGGATTGAGTTCGGCGTCGTTCCTTTTTGCCCAGGCTAGGGCCTCTTCGGAGACATCCAGGCCATGCACGTCAGAGCCGGGGCGCTCGGCGGCCAAAGTCAGGGCCAGGCACCCGGAACCCGTACCTACATCTAGCGCGGTGCGCCAGTTGAGTTTGAGGGCTTCGTTGATGAGGGTCTCCGACTCGTGGCGCGGGATGAGGGCCCCCGGCCCCACCCGAAACATGCGCCCGTAGAACTCGCGCACCCCCGTGATGTAGGCCAGCGGCTCCCCGTTCAGGCGCTGTGCCAGCAGATCATCTGCTTGGCCCGGTTCATCCAGGTTGGCCAAGAGCGAAGCCCGCGTCACCCCGAGGTGGTGGGCCAAGAGCACCTGCGCTTCCAATCGCGCGGCATCAACTCCGGCGGATGCCAATTGCACCTCGGCCGCCACCAGCCACTCGCGGCGCGTCATTCCTCTTCGGCCACGGCGTAGGGCCGCACCCGGGCGGAGTGGGCGGCATCCAGCTCGGCTTCGATGTAGATGCCATCGTCGCGGTAGTCCAACGACTTCACCTGCCCGTGGCGATAGCACCCTTCCACCAGCCCCGTTTGGTCGTAGGGCAGCAAGGCCGTGATGCGCGTGAGCCGGGAGCGCAAAGCCTCCAGAATCCGGTGCTGAAGTTCCTCCAGCCCCTCACCCTTGAGGGCTGAAACCGCCACCGCCGGCGCCCACTCGGCCACCGCCCGGGTGACCTCGCTGCGGTCGACCTGGTCAATCTTGTTGAACACCGTCAGGCGCGGCACCTCGTCGGCGTCGAGTTGCTTCAGCGTGTCCAGCACGGTGTCGCGGTGGGTTTCCCAGGCCGGGTCGGCGAGGTCAATGATGTGCAGAAGCAGGTCGGCCTGCTTCACTTCTTCCAGGGTGGCGCGGAAGGCGGCCACCAAGAAGGTCGGCAATTGCCGAATAAATCCCACCGTGTCAGTGAGGAAGAACGAGTACCCGTCGGCAAAATTGACCTGGCGCGTGGTGGGGTCCAGCGTGGCAAACGGCATGGCATCCGCCAGCAGGTCGGTGCCGCACATGGCGTTCATCAGCGTGCTCTTGCCCGCCGAGGTGTAGCCCACCAAGGAGACGGACGGGTGGTCTTGACGCGCCCGGCCCGAGCGTTGCACCTCGCGGTGGCGGCGCACGCCGTCAATCTCGCGCTTGAGGTACGCCAGCCGGTCTTGGATCATCCGGCGGTCGGATTCGAGCTTAGTTTCCCCCGGACCGCGCATCCCAATGCCCCCGCGTTGGCGTTCAAACTTTGTGTAAACGCTCATCAGCCGGGGCAAGCGGTAGTTGAGCTGGGCGTACTCCACCTGAAGTTGGCCTTCACGGGTACGCGCGCGCCGCGCAAAGATATCGAGAATGAGCGAGGTGCGGTCGATGACCCGGCGCTCGGTGGCTTCTTCCAGGTTGCGAATCTGAATCCCGCTCAGTTCGCTGTCCACCACGATGAAGTCGGCTTCTAGTTCGGCCGCCGCGGCCGTGACCTCTTCCACCTTCCCTTTGCCCAGGTAGGTGGCTTTGTAAGGGCGTTCAATGCGCTGGCGGGTCCAGCCCGCGACTTCGCCTTCGGCGGCCTCGACGAGCCCTTCGAGTTCTTCCTCGACCAGACGATCATCGGCATCATCGGGATTGACGAAAACCAGAAAGGCTCTTTCCTTCTGTTCTTGCGTCAATCCCGGATTCATGCGTGTTTAGAAGGAGACGACCGTGTACTTGAGCCCGATCGTAGCGCCGCTGAAGTTAAAGCCGCGCGTTTCGGTCATCAGGTCGTACCGGAGAGAGAGGTTAAGGTTCTTCCCGAACGTCATGCCCAGTTCGGCATTGGCGTTCAGCAGCACCGGGCTGGCATCCACGGCGCCGATGCGGTAGTCCGCATAGGTCAGACCGCCACGCACGGCAAAGTACGGGGCGGTGCCGCTGGCACGCTGACCGCGAGCCCAACCATTACCGAACGGCTGCAGAAGACCGTAGCTGAGGGTGCCCATGAACAGGCGGTTACCGCTGCTTTCGCGGGAAACGAACTCGATATCCGCACCCATGCGGCGGCCATCGGCTTGCTCGACCGCCCCGAACGAGAGCCCGTAGGAAAGCCAGGTGTCACCCAAGGCGTTCTTAACGGCACTATCCGTGGGGAAGTAGCCACCAACCTTAAAACCGACGTTGTTTTGCGCAAACGCAGAGACGGAGAGGACAGAGATGACGGCAAGCGTAGCCAGTCGCATGTTGCGACTGTACCTAAACCTCACATCAAAGCGAAACGAAGGACACACCGGCACGGGCTTGGCGCACCCATTCGGTAGCCCCAGCCACGGCGGAATCAAAGAGCCTTTGCCCCGTGGCGGCGGTGCCTCGAGTGGCTTCGCCAAAGCTACCGTTCTCGGTCACTTCGTCGAAGTTGGCGATGACGCCCAGGAATCCGCCATCGGGTTCTAGACCATCGTCGCGCAGCTTATCGGCGCGCACTAGCTCGGGGGCGAGGTGCATCATCAGGCTCGTCTCGGCCTCGCAGGCGTGCCGAATTCCTTTGATGCGCCCGGTCAAACACTCATCGAGTAGCGCCTGCGGCCAGAAGTCAATGTAGGTGGCGTGGGCGAGGAATAGGTTGGGGCGAGCGGCCTTGAGAGCGCGCAGAGTCACCTTGTTGGAGTCGATGTTGCCGCCGTGGCCGTTGATGACCAGGAACTTGTGGAACCCGTGGCCGACCATCGCCTCCACCACATCGGTGAGCGTGGTTTGGTAGGTGCCCATGGTGGCCGAAAGCGTGCCGGCAAACGGCAAATGGTGGTGGCTGGCCCCGTGCCAGATCGTGGGCGTGACGAGCACATCCCCAGGGAGAGCCTTTTCGACGGCTTCCGCCACCCGGGTCACCACTAACGAGTCGGTGATGAGCGGCAAGTGCGCGCCGTGTTGCTCAATCGCGCCGGTGGGGATCAGCACCGGGATGTTGCGGTCCAGCGCCTCGATTTCGGGCCAGGTCAGGTGGGCAAGAATCATGCGGCGTTAGAGTGTGTTGGCGCGGGACATGAGCTTGTTGATCGTGTCGTTGAGGTCACGATCCTTGTCCATCTGCGTGTGAATCTTGCGGAACCCGTGCAGCACCGTCGTGTGGTCGCGGTGCCCCATTTGCACCCCAATCTGCTTCCACGAGCCGTTGGTGATCTGCTTGATGAGGAAGATCGCCACGTGGCGCGCCTGCGCAATGTGCGCCCGGCGGCTGGGGCCCTTGAGTTCTTCCACGCTCACCTCAAAGAAGTCGCTGACAAGCTCCAGAATCTGGTCCACCCGGGGGACACCGCCCAGGGTGCCGCGCACGGCCTGGACGGCCCGCTCGGCCATCGACTGCGTGATGACGTTTTCTTGCACCATCGCTTCGGCTTGCGCGGTGATGAGCGCGCCCTCCAGGCGGCGCACGCTGCCGGCCAGTTGCGTAGCCAGGTACTCGTCTACGCCGTCGGCGAACTCCACCTGGCGCTCCTGCGCCTTCATGCGGAGGATCGCGATCCGGGTTTCGGTATCGGGCGGGGCGATGTCGGCCACCAAGCCGGACTCCAGCCGGGTGCGCAGACGGTCGCTGAACGACATCAGCTCACGCGGCGGGCGATCCGAGCACAACACGATCTGCTTCGCGTTTTGGTACAGCCAGTTGAAGGTGTGGAACACCTCTTCCTGCGTTTTGTCTTTGCCCATGATGAGCTGGATATCGTCCAGCAGCCACATGCCCACGTTGCGGTGAGAGCGGCGGAAGGCATCTACCCGTCCGTGCTGCAGGGCATGGACGAACTGCTCCAGAAACGACTGTGCGTTGATGTAAAGCACGGGAAAGCGCGGGTCGCGGTCCAACACTTCGTTGGCAATGGCGTGCAGCAGGTGGGTTTTGCCCAAGCCGCTGGGGCCATAAATGAAAAGAGGGTTGAAGCGGCGGCCGGGCTCGGAGGCCACATTCTTGGCGCCGGCAAGGGCGAGTTGGTTGTTGCTGCCGCCGATGAAGTTGTCGAATCGGTAGCGGAGGTCGCGTTGGAAGCGCGGGGCTTCGGTGGTGGAGACATCCTTGCGGATCGTCGCGGTGGCCGTGGCCACTCCCACGCGGGGCGTATCGCGGATCTCAGCCTCGATCTCGATGCGCACCGGCGTCTCCAGGGCCTCGCTCATCCAGGCATCCAGGTCGCGGCCGTATTTCTCGCGCACCCACTCGGCCACGAAGAGGCTGCTGGCGCGGAATCGGGCCACGCCACCCTCAAACTGAACCGGCTCCAGAGACCCCAAAAATCGCTTGATCGAAACTTCCCCGTAGGCACTGCGGGCATGGCCCATCACCTGTTGCCAAGCAGTGCGGAGAGCGACGACATCGCCTTGGTCTTCGAAGGAATACTGGTCCGACATTTCTCGCGTCAAAGCCGCCCCACTCGGGCGACCACAGACGGACTATAGCATCCAAACGATTCACGAATCACCGCAATTTTCGCGAAGATTCGCAAGTTCTCTTGAAGTGAAGCGAAGGCGTTCAAGTTGGCGATAATTGACCTAAACACCACAAGAAATGACCAGTGCCCGGTTTCATCTGAACTCATGACACCAAAATGAGCAGGAATGAGCCGGGTGCTGGGATTGCTGGCGGGTGGGGACCTTTCATTGGCCGAACTTGAACGTTGGGCGCGGGGGGCCGATGCGCTTTACGCGGCCGATTCGGCGGGCCTTCGGCTGGTGGAATTAGGCTTCCGACCTACCCTGGTCGGCGACTTTGACTCCTGGCCCGATCCCCCCGCACATTTACGGTGCATCCAGGTGCCCGATCAGAACTCCTCGGATGCCGACAAAATGCTGGCCCTGGCCGCCACCGATGGCCACGCCCGGCTGGCCCTCATGGGGCTGGAAGGCGACGACCCCGGCCACGTGCTGGGGACTCTGCACAGCGTGGCCCGCGCGGGCTACCCCGTGGACTTGATTTATCGGCGCTTTGCCGGGCGGTTGGTGCGCGGCGGCGAGGAGATCGCCCTGGACATCCCCGCAGGCCGAAAGCTCTCGCTTTTGCCGTTGGCTGAGTGCCGGGGCGTCACCCTGAGCGGCACCGCCTGGCCGCTGGCGCATGCCACCCTGAGCCCCGATGGACACGGGTCCCTCAGCAACCAGGTGACGGGTCCGATGCGGGTCACAATGGAGTCCGGGCTGGCGCATTTGAGCTGGTCGCGCGAAGGTGATGCCCCGTGGACGTCGTACGAATCCAACTAACCCTCCCCGACCAGATCATCATCGGCCTCTTTGGGGTGGCGGTGCTGGCCCTGGGGTTCTCGGCGCGTGCCGGTTCGGGGGTGCTCGGGTTTCTCTCGGCGGGGCGGCTTCTCACGCTGCCGGCCTTCGTGGCCACGCTGGTGTGCACCTGGTACGGCGGCATCCTCGGCATCGCGGAGTCGGTTTCGTTTTTCGGCGTGGGGACGTGGCTGCTCATCGGGGTGCCGTACTACGTATTTGGTGCGCTTTACGCGGCCTATATGGCGCGGCGGGTGCGCACGGAGGATGCGCTTAGCATCCCGGACCGGTTGCTGGCGACGGGCGGGCGCGGCCCGGCGGTGATGGCCGGGGGATTGCTCTTTTTGCTCGGGATTCCGGCGGCGCACATTCTCATGCTGGCGGTGCTGATGGTGGCGATCTTCGGCGGAGGGCTGGTGCCGGCGATTTTGGTTTGTACGCTGATCGTTGGGGCGCTGACCTACAAAGGCGGCCTGATGGCCGACGTGCGGGTGTCACTGCTGGCCTTCGTGTTGATGTTCACGGGGTTTGGGATAGCTGCGGCTGAGAGCATCAGCCAAGGGCACCTCGCCCGGTACTTTAACGATGCCCTGGTGAATCCGGGCAACTTTACAGGGAATCAAGGGCCAATCGGCGTTTTGAGCTTCTTCCTGTTGGGGGCGTGGACGTTCGCCGACCCGGGCTTCCACCAGCGGGTGGCGAGCGCTCAGAGTCCGGAAGTTGCCCGGCGCGGTGTGTGGGTGAGCGTGCTGTGCTGGATGATCTTCGACTTCCTTTCGATCACGAGCGCACTTTATGCGCTTTCGATCTATTCTCATTTGCCGGACCCCAGCACGGTGCCGGGTCTCATGCTGTTCCCCCTTCTGGCTAACAGCGGGCTGGAACCCGGCTGGCGCGGCATGTTCGTGGTTGGCATGGCGGGCACCATCCTCTCGGCGGGGGTCGGCTACGCCCTGGTGAGCGGATCGAGCCTTGGCCGCGACCTCGTTGCCAAGTTCCGGCAGACCGAAGACGACGCCACCCAGGTGAAGTGGATGCGCAGGGGCGTGATCCTGGCCCTTGTCGCGGCGGCGGCGCTGGCCGCCTCGCTCCAGAGCGTGGTGGCCATCTGGTACCTGTGGGCGGGCGCCATTGTGGGGGCGCTCCTCGTGCCCACCGCCCTAGCCTACTTGCGCCCGCAGGCCTGGACCGGGCGCGCCCATCTGGCCGCTCTCATCGCCGGTTCCGTGGTGGGCTTTGGCCTGCTCATCTTCGGGCAGATGAAGGGCGATCCTTACGTCACCGTGCAACTTGGTTCGGAGGCCGTCGGTTTAGGTACTCTCGTGCCTGCACTCGTGGCGAGTTCGCTGGCCGGATTCGTCGCCAATCGAAGGAACTAAGATGAGCCAATCCCCTGCTGCGCGCTTGAGGGCCCTGCGCCCCGCTGACGGAAGCGACGGAGTCTTCCCGCTCGATCCGCCCACCGTGGTGGGCCGCTTTGATCCGGATTCCGGCCCCATCGGCGTGGACCTGGGCGGCCTCCCGGATGGCAGCTACGTCAGCCGCAAGCACGCGCGCATTGAATTCGGCGACCACGGCTGGACGGTGCAAGACCTGGGCAGCAGCAACGGCACCTGGATGAAGCAGCAAGGCGAGTGGGTGCGCCTGGACCCCGACACCTCCATGAGCCTCGCGGACGGCGACCACATCTCGTTTGGCCAGGCGCAGGTGGCGTTTGAATTGGCCGACGAGGCGACGGCTGCCGAAGAAGAGAGCGCCGAAGAGGACGCGACCGAAGCCACGGATGAAACCGCTGAAGAACCCGCTGAAGAGCCCGCTGACGGGGAGAATGCGGAAGAGAAAAGCGAGTGAGCCGGCTGGGGCTCGAACCCAGGACCCGCGGCTTAAAAGGCCGCTGCTCTACCTACTGAGCTACCGACTCGTGCCCTCCGTTGTACCCGTTGGCACAGGGGCCGCTGGGGGGTAACGTCCCGTCTGATGGCAGATGAATCGATGACGTACGCCCAGGCGGGCGTGGATATTGACGCGGCGACCACCGCCCTAAAGAACGTCGGGGACGCCATCCGCGCCAGCCACAACGACCGCGTGATTGGCGGCATTGGCTCGTTCGGAGCACTCTTTGATGCGCGCTTCCCAGAGATGGAGCGGCCCGTGCTGGTCTCCAGCATTGACGGCGTTGGCACCAAAACCAAGATCGCGGCGATGGTGGGCGATTATTCCGGCATTGGCCACGACATCGTCAATCACTGCATCAACGACATCCTTTGCCAAGGCGCGCGCCCGCTCTTCTTCCTTGATTACTTTGGTTGTGCGCGACTACAGCCGGACGCCTTCCAGCAAGTGGTGGCCGGAGCGGCGGCGGCTTGCGCGGCCCAGGGTTGCGCCCTCATTGGCGGCGAAACCGCCGAGATGCCGGGGGTTTACAACGATGACGAAGTGGACGTGGTGGGCGCGATTGTCGGCATTGTGGACGACGCCCAGCGGCTACCTTCGCCGGGGATTGACTCGGGCGACGTGCTGATTGGCCTGGCCAGCAGTGGCCTGCACACCAACGGCTACTCCATGGCCCGCCGCGCGTTCTTTGATGTGCAATCGCTTTCGGTGCGCGACGCCCTGCCCGGCGGCATGGGGGAAACGGTGGGCGAAGCCCTGCTGGCCCCGCACCGGTGCTACGCGGCCTCTTTGCTGCCGTTGGTGCGCGAAGGGCACATCAAGGGCCTGGCTCACATCACGGGCGGCGGGCTGGTGGACAACCTGCCGCGCATCCTGCCTGGCAATGTCGAAGCTTTGATCCACCGCGACCGCTGGACGGTGCCGCGCCTATTCCAGGCCATCGCTGAGATCGGTCAGGTTTCGCACCAAGAGATGTTCCGCACCTTCAATATGGGTATTGGTATGGTGGCGGTGCTTTCGGCCAGCCACGCCGCGCATGTGCGCGAACGCTTGCTGGCGGCCGGCGAAGAAGCCGTGGTCATCGGCGAACTGCGACCGGGTAGCGGCGTCCAGATCGTCTAAGACTGCGTAAAGGTGGCGATCATCCGCCGGAGAAGGTGCCAGCCCGCCGGGTTGTGTTTGAGCCCGGGGGGTTGATCGCCGAGGCCGCCTTCGGGCCTCAGCGTGGTGATAAGTGCCTGGCCGTGCCGCACCAGATAGGGGGCGCGGCGGTAGGTGCGGGTGTCGATACGGGTGATCAAGGACTTTCCGGCGCTAGCCCACATGGGGTCAAGCGTGGCATCCCCGCCCACGCCCCACAGCCATGACCAGGGGGACTCAAGCGTTTCGTAGAGCCAATCCCCGGTTTGGATGCACTCCCGCCAGAAGGGCATGCGGTTCGCGGGCTCACCCAGATCACAAGCGAGAACCGGGCGGCCTTCGCCGATGGCCATGACGGTGATGGCATCGAGGGAGCTACTGAGGAGGATTTCGCCGCCGTCCCCTTCGAGACCCGGCCAACGGCCGAGGGGGTCGTGTACGGTTACCCCTTTGAGGGTTTCGGGCGGGGCTTCGACGTGGATTTCGGTGCGCCACTCGCCGCCGCCCCAGCGGAACCACGCCGGATAACAGCCGGGGCTCAAATGATCGATGACGATCTCTCCAACGAGGCCGGGTTGCGGGGCGTCCAGGCGCACGGGCGCACAGGTGCCGCTGAACTCGCCCACTTGCCACTCCAGCTGGCTCCTTTGCTCCCCTTGCAAGGCGCGGGCGCCGATTTGCAGGGAAACCTGCCCCGCAAAGTGCCAAAACGGGTCGCGGAAACCCGGGCGGTTGCCGCCATTCACCCAGGGTGGCAGGCGGTACGGAATCGGGAACAGCACCACCGGTGCGTTCAGTTCCTGCCATGCCTCGGCCCCGCCGACAAGCTGGTCGTGGTCATCCACGATCCCGGCCGTGCTGATACCGGTGTCCCGTTCGCCGGTGATCACATAGCCCGCGATGTCCGGTGTGGCGATCATCTCCCGGGCCACCCGTGTTCGGAGATACTTCCCCTTTTGGATGCTCTCCTGGCGCAGTCGGGCTTCTTCGTCCGCGCTCGGCACGGGGCCGGCCAGCACCTCCGGCAAATCGAACTGCCAGCGCACGCCCTGGTCATTGAGGGCGGGATCGGCGGACGCCCAGAACGGCGGATTCGCCTGCAATGGGCCAAGCGCGCGGTAGTGGTCGAAGTCGTTGGTTTCGCCCAGCAGGATGGGCACCGCCGGACGTGGACCATGCTGCAGGCTGCGCAAGACACTGGCAAAGAAGGGGCCGTCGCAATAGGGGTGGAAATCCGCGAAGGTGCCGTACTCGCGCGGTTCGCCCCCGTACATCTCCGCCCCGCCGCTGTTGTCTTTCACCAGCGGGCAACCGGTGGTCGCCTTGACGTATTCGGTCAGGTCGGCACGGAACGAAGCCGGGGTTTCGTGGCTCAGCTCACAGCCCACCGTCCATGCGATGATGCGGTCGTGGCGGCGGTATTGCCGCACGATGCGTTTGACCTCGTCCGCCATCGCGGCCTGGTGGTCGGGGTCGGCGCTGGGCATCCATAGCGGGAGCTCGAGCCACGCCCACAAGCCTTCCTCAGCCAGCCGCTCCAGCACCTCATGCGGGGGAACCCATAGGCAGAATTTGACGGTGTTGAACCCGGCTTCCCGAAACCGGCGGAGCTGGGCTCGCGCCCGTTCTTCACTCGGGTAGGGGTGCGGCACGGTCGGGTCCCACCCCCAGGTCAGCACACCTTGCATGAAGAAAGGCTTCCCATCCACCCACAGGTGCGTCGCCTCCACCTTCACGCGCGGGGCAGCGGCAGGGGGCTCCAGATCGGGTTCTTCCGCACTCAGCCACACCCGGCCGGGCACGCCGCCCCAGGTGTGAAAGACGTAAGGATAAAACCCGCTGGCGACCTGCTTCACCGGGTAGCTCGGCCCGCCATTCTTCGTGACTCTGAGCTCAACTTGGTGCTCACCCACCGGCACCGGCACGCTCCACGCGTCCCACAGACCGTGGTGGGTGGCCACGAGATCCCCATTCAGGAACAACTCCGCCGCGTAGGCCGTGCGCTCAAAAGTCAGCCACGCGCCCCCTTCTGGCACGCTCAGGCTCGTGCGGTAGATCGCGGGGCCTTCCCAGCGCACATCCACGCCTCCCCACAAGTGCGGCATCTCGCAGGGCACCGGCCCGACCCCGAAGTCCACCGTCCAGCCCTCGACGGCTTGCCTCATGCCTTACCCCGACCCGCGCTGGATGGTGATGGTGCCCGGTCCGCCTTCGGTGCCCCGAATGGTGATCGGGATCGGGATGAACTGCTTGATCGCCCACGCCATGGTCTGCAGGCGGCGAGTGATTTGGGGCGTGGTGAAGGTGCTATCGCCCACCGCCAGCACCGCCGGGAGGAGGAGTTGGTCGGCCAAGAACATATCCACCGTCGCGTCGCTCTCGTACCACTCGGCAAAGCCCGCCATGGCTTGGTCCACTACGTGTTCAATTCGCGTGCCCCGTCGTCCGGCCGCCTGGGCGCTGCCAAACCCGGGCTGGCAATCGGCGTACACCGTCACGTGGATGCCGGGCTCGCGGGTGGCCACTTGCACGATCTCTACGTCCACGTTCTCGCCGTACTTTTGAAGTTGGGCTTCGAGGCGCGCTTGGGCGCGCTCGGCAATGCCGTCTTCGAGTTCGCCGTAGGTGACCGTAGCCCCGAGACGGATGTCCGACCCCCGCTTGGCCCAGTGCACGCCTTCGATGCGGCCGGGCTCAATATCGGCGAGGATTTCTCCGTGGTTGCCGGCCCCGAATCCCGCCCGCTTCAGCACCGGGATCGAAACCAGCCCCATGCGCCGCCACGCGGCAAAGAGTGAACGCTCCAGCGCGTCGAACGAGATCATGTTGGCCCCGTGGGTTTCGCCTACGAGATGGAGTTCGGAATAACCCAAGGCCCGCCCCAGCACCGGCGCGATGCCAGCAAGCAGAACGCAGGCACTCCCGCTCGGGCTACCCTTCTCAAAGGTGCCGACGTCGACGCTGGTCGTGGTGCCCTTGGGAAGCCGTCGGGGAGCGAGCAGTAGGGTGTCGTCGCCCAGATTGACCTCGGGCATCTCCGTCAGCGTGCAATCGCACACGAGCTTAAGGAAGGCCAGGTCTTCGGCATTCAGCCCCGGCTTGCGGAGGCCGCCTCGGATGCGGTCGATCTGCACCGGGCGTTGAGTCAGCGCGGAAAGCGCAAGAACCGTACGAAACAAAGCCCCGCCGCCTTCGCCGTAGCTTCCGTTGATGCGGACGGCGGCCGGGCCGGAGGAGCCGTTAGTTTCGGTGCGAGAAGAACGTGAATTCAATGAACCGCACTCCGTACGCAAAGACCATGATGACGACCGCAAGGAGCGCAATCTCGTGGAACGGAATGGAGCCATCGAGGGCGGAGGTGCGCGAAGCATCGAAGGTGGCCGAACGCACCGAGCGCTCTGCCCCCAGCAAGAGGTTCTTCATCCCCTGGGCCAGCGGTTCGCGCATCAGCAGATAAACCGCGGCCACCACGATCATCCATACGGGCATCGCCACCTTGAACTGGTGCTTAAGGTGCTCGTTGTAGATCACGCACTGGCGGCATCGTTCCAGCTTCTGCTTGGCCGTCAGACGGTTGTTCTGCGGGATGTACTTGCCCGAGAGGAGTTGCTCCTTCGTCAGTTTAGGCCCGGTGGCGACGACCTTGCCCGAGGCCACCAGATCCGGATCCTGGGGTTCCTCGTTCTTGCCCTTCATCGCATTGCCGATGATGGCTTCCTCGCACATGCATCCCACGCGCTCCTTCCAGCAGGTGGTTTTCGCATGATAAATCGGGCACTGTTCGCGGATGAACTTGCGGCAATAGGGTAGCTGCCAGCACTTGCCGAGGAAGACGTTTTGGTAGTCGCGCTCTTCCTTCAGTCCCTGGCCGAGTTTGAGTTTGTCGGCGCGGGCGCCTTCACGGGCCCGAGTGCGAACCCGGCTCCCCATGTCGTAGAGAATCAGGAACACCCCGCCTCCCAGAATGGGAATCCCCACCTGCGAGATGGCATTGAGCACGCGCGCGCTCACGTCGCCGGTTGGTCCTCCCATCTGCGGGAAGACCGAAGGCGCAAACATGAGCAGTCCCCCGACAATGGCCGTAATCACCCCGGCGGTTTCTTCCTCCAGCATGATCCACGAACCCGAGACGGCCACCGCAATCGCACCCAGCATGGCGATGGGCATGAAGCGATTGATGTTGGCGTCGATGGCGGCTTCGGGCTGTGAGCCCGAGCCAAAGTAGCTCATGATGAGGAAGCCCGTGCCGATGGCAAAGGCGGCCAGGCCCACATAGAGCACCATGCGGGCAAGGTTATCAAGGGCTCCTAAGAACCCTTCTCGGATGTCTCGTCCTCGATCTGGCTTCATGGCTCCGGCGTGGTCCGAACGGTCGGTTACTTCTTCGAGACGCGTTCGAGATAAGAACCAGTACGGGTATCTACCTTCAAAACGTCACCAATGTTGATGTGGAACGGCACCTGAATCACGGCACCGCTTTCCAGCGTGGCCGGCTTGGTGGCCCCGCCGCTCACGGTGTCCCCGCGCACACCCGGGTCGGTTTGCGTCACTTCGTATTCGCCGAAGGCCGGCACTTCGTAGCCCAGCACTTCGCCGTTGGCCGTGAGGGCCAGCACTTCCATGTCGTCCTTCAAGAAGTCGGCTTGGTCACCCAGGAGGCTGACCGCCACTTCGACCTGTTCGTAGGTGTCCAGGTCCATGAAGGTGAGGTTGTCGCCGGTGCGCATCAGGTACTGGAACTTCACGCGCTCCAGGAAGACGTCCTCAAACTTTTCGCCCGAGCGGAAGGTCTTTTCGATGGTTGCCCCGGACTTGAGTCGGCGCAGTTTGGTCCGCACGAAGGCTCCCCCTTTGCCCGGTTTGACATGCTGAAACTCAACGATCTGACAGATTTCTCCGTCCACAATCATCGCAATACCGTTCTTAAAATCGCTCGTATCAATCGCCACTCTGTGAATAAACCTCGGTGAGAAACCTTAGTTTAGCCGATGCAGAGCCCTGGACGCGTGCGTTAGAGGTAAGAAGCCGGGTTCACCGGGCGACCGTTGATGCGGATTTCGAAGTGCAAGTGCGGTCCGGTGCTCAGGCCCGTCGACCCCACCGCCGCAATGCGATCGCCTTGGTTCACGCGCTGGCCAGCCCGCACGAACAGCCGCGAGCAGTGACCATAAAGGGTGCTGAAGCCGCCGCCGTGGTCGATAACGACCGTGTTTCCGTAGCCGCGCATGGAGGTGGCCGTAACCACCGTGCCGCTGGCCGAAGCTCGAATGGCGGTGCCAGTGGGGGCGGCAATATCGATTCCATTGTGCATACGCGTGGTACCGAGCACGGGGTGGCGGCGCATTCCGAACCCACTGGATCGCCGGCCACTGGCCGGAACAATGAAGCGACCCGCAAAGGGGACATATCGACCCGATGAGCGTTGAGTATTCGTAAGCGCGGCGAGACGCGACTCAAGTTTGTTGCTTTCGGCGTCGAAGGCGTCGTACTCCGCCTGGAGCTTGGCCTTATCGGCATTGACGACCTTGAGGATGGCTTGCTTCTTGGCCTTGGCCTCTTCCAGTCGTTCCTTCTCTTCGGCGAGCTTGACGCGCAGCACCTTGATGTCGGCCACCACCTCGTCCTGCTCCTTTTTCATGGACTGCACCTTGCGTTGGAGTTCCAAGGTTTCTTTGAAGAGCTTGCGGTCGGCGGCCATGATGCGCTCCATCACGCCTTGGCGCTCGGCGATCTCACCCATGTCACGCGCACCTACGATCACGGAGATCATGTTCTGATCGTCGTTCACGAACATCGCGCGGAGCCGAACTTTGACCATCTCGCGGCGCTTGGCGAGTTCGGCATTGGCCTTACGGAGTTCGAGCTCCAGGGTGGCTTGGCGCTTAACCTGGCGATTCAGGTCGTTCGCGGTTTTGGCAAGGGCATCATCCATGCGGTCCGACCACTGGTCGGCATAACGGATTTCCCACGAATACTTGGCCGCCTCTTGGCGCTTGCGCAGCAGGCGCGTTCGGACTTCCTTCTTCTTGGCTTCGACCTTCTTCAAGTCTTGCTTGAGAGCGGTCGTATTCGTTCGCGACTGGCCGAAGGCCATCACCGTACAAGCGGCAATCACGATTGCGATGAACGATCCC
>Ga0315899_10002317_pt1 | contig 21109 bp, 22 predicted proteins | sample LakEriMetagenome_2_FD_203518 | JGI IMG/M metagenome (GOLD analysis project Ga0315899, IMG submission 203518) | Freshwater fungal communities from buoy surface, Lake Erie, Ohio, United States - Buoy 4 MA112 | ecosystem: Environmental > Aquatic > Freshwater > Lake | place: USA: Lake Erie, Ohio... | reverse complement strand
ACCGGACCGTAGTCGGGTTCGCCGATCGGCACGTAGCGCTCACGGACGATCTCGATGCCTGCCGACCGGAGCCGGGGAATCGCGATGGCGTGAGTGCTGCGCGGAAAGCAGTAGTCGTTGCCGAGCAGGTAGCAGCGGCGGGGCCGGTAGCGCTCGGCCATCCAGTCGATGGCAGGCAGCAGCTGGCGATCGGGCGTCTCGCCGATCGCGTGCACCCAACCCGGAAGGCCGGAGCCCTCGTACAGCGAGGTGTAGATCAGCGGGATGCGCGCGTCGACCACCTCCGCCACCTGGCTGCAGACGGCGGTGTTGCTGAGCACGACCAGCGCGTCGAGCTCGCGGCTGTCGAGCATCGCGCGCAGCGTGGCGTGGGCGTCCGTCGCCGCCTCGCCCGAGTCGATCACCGAGAGCCGGACTTCGCGCCCGTCGACGCCGCCGCGCTCGTTCCACATGTCGCGCGCGAGGCGCGCGCACGCGTAGGCGCCCGGGCCGAGCAGGCCCATGGTGCCGGAGGTGGGGATCAGCAGCCCGACATCGAACGTCCGGGCGCGGGGCGTGCGGGGTTGCGCGAGCTTCGCGCGGCCGAACGCCTCGCTTGACTTCATGCGCCCGCTCCCGTCGTGTCGACCTTCACGCCGCGTCCCTCCAGGGCGGCCCCGCGGCCGCCGTCATGGTCGGGCCGGGCGTCGCGGTCGCCGCGCGCCAGGCCGTCTCGGCGCAGTATGGACCGATTCGCCGAGCCGCGAGTCGTGCCCGCGATGTTGACGCGTTTCGATCGGGTGACGTAGGATCGTTTCATTAGTTTCCTGGGCAAGTGAATCACATGAAACCGCGCATCCCCGTCGACCCCGACCTGCTCGCGGCCGCTGCACGACTTTCGGGCATCGACCCGAGCCCGGAACGACTCGCACAACTCGTGCCAGCGATGAACGACTTCTACGGGCTGCTCGATGCACTGCATCGGGGCGAGCTCGGCGAGACGCCGCCCGCGATCGCGTTCCGCGCGAAGTGGGGGGAGCGCTGAGATGGCCGACCTGCTGGACCTGACGATGCGCGAGGCGGCCGCGGCCGTCCGGAAGAAGGACGTCTCGCCGGTGGAGCTCGCGCGCCTGTCGCTCGAGCGGATCGCCGCCGACGAGCCGCGACTGCACGCGTTCGCGCGGCTGACCGAGGCCCGCGCGATGGCGGCCGCCAAGCAGGCCGAGCGCGAGATCCTGGCCGGCCAGTGGCGCGGCGAGCTGCACGGCGTGCCGGTCGCGGTCAAGGACCTGTACGACATGGCCGGGCTGCCGACCACCTGCAGCTCCAGGGTTCGCCACGACCACGTGGCCGCCGCCGACTCGGCCTGCGTCGAGCGCCTCGAGCAGGCCGGCGCGTCGATCGTCGGCATGACGCACACGCACGAGTTCGCCTACGGCATCGCGACGCCCACGACCGGCAACCCGTGGAACGTCGAGCACATCCCGGGCGGCTCGAGCGGCGGCTCGGGCGCGACGCTCGCCGCGCGCGGCTGCTACATGGCGATGGGCACCGACACCGGCGGCTCGATCCGCATCCCGGCCGCGGTCTGCGGCACGGTGGGCCTGAAGCCCACCTACGGCCGCGTCAGCCGCGTCGGCGTCGCGTCGCTGTCGTGGTCGCTCGATCACGCCGGCCCGCTCGCGCGCACCGTCGCCGACTGCGCGGTGACGCTCGGCGCGCTCGCCGGCTTCGACGCGCGCGACCCGGGCAGCGCCGACGTGCCGGCCGGCGACTACCTGACCGAGCTCGAGCACGGCGTGCGCGGCCTGCGCATCGGCGTGCCGCGCAACTTCTTCTTCGAGCACGTCGAGACCGAGGTCGAGGCCGGCGTGCGCGCGGCGCTCGCGACGCTGCAGAAGGAGGGCGCGGAGCTCGTCGAGGTCGAGATCCCGATGGCCGACATGATCTCGGCGATCGAGTTCGGGCTGTGCATGCCCGAGGCCTCCGCCTACCACCGCACGATGATCCGGGAGCGCGCCGAGCTCTACGAGCCGGACGTGCGTACCTTCCTCGAGGCCGGGATGATGATCCCGGCGGTCGACTACATCGCCGCGCTGCGCCAGCGCACGCTGATGAAGGCGGCGTGGCGCACGATGTTCGAGGCGAACCGCCTCGACGCGCTGGTCGGCCCGGCGGTCGCCGCGGTCGCGATGCGCCGCGACCAGCCGACGATCACCTGGCCCGACGGCTCCGAGGAGACCGCCTCGTCGGTCTACGTGCGGCTGTCGGCGCCGGCGAACGTGACCGGCACGCCGTCGGTCTCGGTGCCCTGCGGCTTCGGCAAGGGCGGCCTGCCGGTCGCGCTGCAGGTGATGGGCCGGCCGTTCGGCGAGGCGCGGATCCTGCGGATCGCGCGCGCCTACGAGCGCACCGCCGACTGGTCGACGAAGAAGCCGGCCCGCTGAGCACGCCGAGCCGAGCACCACGACCATGACCATGCCCCCCGAGAGTCCGGTCCGCGTCGCCTGCATCCAGATGGAGCCGAAGGTCGGCTCGCTCGAGGCCAACATCGCGGACAGCGTCGCGCGGATCGACGCGGCCGCGGCGCAGGGCGCGAAGCTGATGGTGCTGCCGGAGCTGACCAGCTCGGGCTACGTGTTCGAGACCCGCGACGAGGCCTTCTCGCTCGCCGAGGAGATCCCGCACGGGCCGGCGTCGAGGGCCTGGATGGCCGCCGCGAAGCGCCACGGCGCGTGGATCGTCGCCGGCATCGCCGAGCGCGTCGGGCAGAAGCTCTTCAACTCGGCGGTGCTGATCGGCCCGGACGGCCACGTCGGCACCTTCCGCAAGATGCACCTGTGGGCGGCCGAGAACCTGTTCTTCGAGCCGGGCGACCTGGGCTTCCCGGTCTACTCGACGCCGATCGGCCGCATCGGCATGCTGATCTGCTACGACGGCTGGTTCCCCGAGGCGTACCGGCTGTGCGCGCTGCAGGGCGCGGACATCGTCTGCGTGCCGACCAACTGGGTGCCGATCCCCGGGCAGGACCCGAAGCAGCCGGCGATGGCCAACGTGCTCGCGATGGGCGCGGCCCACGTGAACTCGGTCTTCGTCGCGGCGGCCGACCGGGTCGGCACCGAGCGCGGCCAGCCCTTCCTCGGCTGCTCGCTGATCTGCGCGTACACCGGCTGGCCGGTCGCCGGGCCGGCGAGCCGCACCGAGCCCGAGACGATCATCGCCGAACTGAACCTGTCCGAGGCGCGCCGCAAGCGCAACTGGAACGACTTCAACCAGATCCTGCGGGACCGCCGCACCGACACCTACGACACCATGCTGGGCTCGGGCGTGAAGCCCGGCTGGTACTGAACGACCGGAAACGAGAACCCGCGGTGCGCGTGCCACGCCCGCGCGCATCACAGACCCTCCCGTCATGCTAGACATCGTCCGTTTCGCGTTCGACATCCTCGCCTTCACGTCGGTGATGGTGCTGATCGTGCTCGGCCTGGGCGTGATCGCGAGCATGATGGGGATCTTCAACTTCGCGCACGGCGAGCTGGTGCTGCTCGGCGCCTACACCGTCTTCATCGTCCACGACGCCGGCTACAACATCTGGTGGGGGATCCTGCTCGCGCCGATCGTCGTCGGCCTGTTCGGCGTGGTGCTCGAGCGCACGATCATCCGGCGCTTCTACGAGGCGCCGATCATCGCGATGCTCGGCACCTACGCGATCGGCCTGATCATCCGCGAGATCGTGCGCGGGCTGCTCGGCGGCCACTACCGCTCGGTGCCCGAGCCCTGGGGCGGCTCGTGGTCGGCGCTCGGGCTCGACTTCTCGATCTGGCGCACGTTCATCATCGTGACGACCGCCGGCGTCATCGTCGGCAGCTGGCTGTTCCTCGTTCGCACCTCGTTCGGCCTGCGGATCCGCGGCTCGCTCGAGAACGCGATGCTCGCGCGCGCCTGCGGCATCTCGACCAACACGCTGTACACCGCGACCTTCGCGTTCGGCGCGGCGCTCGCGGGCCTCGCGGGCGCGCTGGTCGTGCCGCTCTACCAACTGTCGGCCGACATGGGCCTGCGCTTCCTCGTACAGGGCTTCCTGTCGGTGATGCTCGGCGGTGTCGGCACATTCGAAGGGCCGGTTCTCGGCGCGGCGGCGATCGGTGCGCTCGCGTCCGGGCTCCCCTGGGTGGTGACGCCGGTGCTGGCCGACCCGCTCGTGTTCGTGATCGCACTGGTCATCGTCAAGCTACGCCCACAGGGCTTCATCGCAGGAGCACGAAAATGACGCATCAGAAGGTGGACGACGACACCGCCGTCCAGGCCCCCCGCGGCCGTCGCGGTTTCCTCTTCGGTGCCTCGGCGCTCGCCGCGGCCGGCTGGACCGCCGGCGGCACCGGGAGCTGGTTCCTGCCCGCTGCCTGGGGCCAGGGCAAGAAGGCGATCAAGATGGGCATCGCGACCGACATCACCGGTCCGATCGCGCCGTCGGGCAACTCCAACTGGCAGATCGCGCAGCTCGCGGTCGAGCAGATCAACGCGGCGGGCGGCATCGCCGGCCGGCCGGTCGAGCTGTTCATGGAGGACACCGCCTCCGACCCGAAGGCGGCCGTCGCCAACGTGAGGAAGCTGATCCAGCGCGACAAGGTCGACGTCGTGTTCGGCGGCATCACCTCCGCGATGCGCCAGGCGATCAAGGACCCGATCGTCAACCGCGGCAAGACCCTGTACATCTACCCGCAGCTGTACGAAGGCCAGGAGTGCACCAAGCACCTCTTCAACACCGGCCCGACGCCCGCGCAGCAGTGCGACGAGCTGATCCCGTACCTGATCAAGACCGTCGGCAAGAAGCGCTTCGCGCTGCCCTCGGCCAACTACGTGTGGCCGCAGCTGCTGAACAAGTACGCGCGCAAGGTCATCGAGAAGAACGGCGGCGAGGTGGTCTTCGAGGAGTACTACCCGCTCGACCAGCCGGAGTACTCGGCGACGATCAACAAGATCCGCGACGGCAAGGTCGACTGCGTGTTCAACACGGTGATCCCGCCCGGACTGCAGCCGTTCACCAAGCAGCTCTTCGAGTCGGGCTTCCAGAAGAACGGCGGCATCGTCGCCTGCGTGTACTTCGACGAGAACTCGCTCAACTACGTCGCGCCGCGCGAGCTCGAGGGCGTCTACTCCTGCCTCGACTACTTCCACTCGGTCGACGACGCGTTCAGCAAGGAGATCCTCGCCGCCTACGCGAAGAAGTTCCCGGGCACGAAGTACCAGTTCACCGCGGGCAGCGCGGCGACCGGCATGTACCGCGGCATCCGCCTGTACGAGGCGGCGGCCAACGCCACCAAGGGCGACGTCGCTCGCGAGGCGGTGTCGGCGGCGCTCGACAAGGCCAAGATCGACAAGGGCCCCGGCGGCGGCGCGGAGATGGTCCCCGGCAAGATGCACGCGAAGATGAACATGTACGTCGCGCAGTGCAAGAAGGGCGCGGGCGACGCGCTGCGCTGGGACATCATCTCGAAGTACAACATGGTCGACCCGAAGGAGTGCTGACCTCGTCCTGAACGGGCGCGCGGCGGCCGGCCGAGACCGGTCGTCGCGCGCCCGACGGTCCACCTGCGCGACGCGATCCATGTCCAACGCATCCTCCTCCACCCCGCGCGACGCCCGCGGCGGCCGGGTCCTCCCGATCGTCGAGATCGTGGTGCTCGCGGCGGCGCTGGTCGCGCCGCTCGGGATGAGCTCGAACCCCGAGCTGGTCACGCTCGCCACCAACGTGCTGATCCTGTCGCTGCTCGCGATCAGCTTCGACCTGTGCTGGGGCTACAGCGGCATCATGAGCTTCGGGCAGGCGCTGTTCTTCGGCGTCGCCGGCTACGTGATCGCGCTGATCGGGCGCGACCTCGAGTTCAGCCACGGCTGGGGCATGCTGCCGATCGCGATGGCGGTCGGGCTGCTGCTGTCGTTCGTCTTCGCCTCGTTCCTGCTGCTCGGGCGCAGGACGCCGACGGTGATCTTCGTGTCGCTCGGCACGCTGACCGGCGCCTACGCGGCCGAGCGGCTGGTGTCGGGCTGGCAGTACGTCGGCGCCGGCAACGGCCTGTCGTCGGTCAAGCTGCTGCAGTGGGGCGACATCGAGATGGTCGAGGGCCCGGCCTTCTACTACATGGCGCTCGCGATCCTGATCGTCGCCTACCTCGCGTCGCGCTACCTGGTGCGCTCGCAGTTCGGGCTGGTGCTCGCCGGCATGCGCCAGAACGAGGAGCGGCTCGCGTTCTTCGGCTACCGGATCCAGGTCTTCAAGGCGCTGATCTTCTCGTTCGCGGGCCTGCTCGCCGGGCTCGCGGGCGCGCTCTACTCGTACCACCAGGGCTTCATCGGGCCGGGCAACATGGGACCGGGCCTGTCGACGACCGCGGTGCTCTACGCGCTCTTCGGCGGCAGCGGCACGCTGATCGGGCCGGTGATCGGCACCGCGCTGATCGAGACCATCAGCTACGTGCTCGCCGACCAGGACGCGATCAAGCAGTACTGGCCGGTGATCCTCGGCGTCGTGCTGCTCGTGGTCGTGGTCTTCAAGCCGACCGGCATCCTCGGCTTCTTCGTGTCTCGGCGCGAGCGGATCGGGTCGTACGGGGGGCGGCGCAAGTGAGCGCCGCACGATCGCATCGGAGGGCGGAGCCGGGGTTTCGGCGGGCACCGCCCGCCGCCGGCGTAGCGCCCGGCGCCTGCAGGCGCCGGGCAGCGCGCCCCCTCGGGGGGCCCGCCCGCAGGGCGTGGGGGGCAGCATGAGCGAACTGCTGGAGGTCCGCGGCGTCACCAAGCGCTTCGGCACGCTGCAGGCGCTCGGCGGCGTCGACGTCACCGTCCGCGCCGGCACCTTCCACGGCCTGATCGGCCCGAACGGCTCGGGCAAGAGCACGCTGCTGAAGGCGATCGCGGGCGCGCACCTGCCGAGCACCGGCACGGTGAGCTTCGGCGGCACCGACATCACGAACGCGACGCCGTACGAGCGCTCGCGGCTAGGCATGAGCCTGAAGTTCCAGATCACCGCGGTGCTCAACGAGCTCTCGGTGTACGACAACGTGCTGCTCGCGCTGCAGGCGAAGGAGGGCGTGTGGTCGCTGATCCGCTCGCGCACGCGCGCAGCGCTGCGCGAGGAGACGATGCACGCGCTCGAGCGCTTCCGCCTCGCCGACCGCGCCGACGAGCTCGCCGGCCAGCTCTCGCACGGCGAGCAGCAGTGGCTGGAGATCGCGATGGCGCTCGCGCCCAAGCCGCAGCTGCTGCTGCTCGACGAGCCCACCGGCGGCATGAGCCCCGAGGAGCGGCGCGTCACCGGCGAGCTGCTGATGCCGATCAAGAAGGAGTGCGCGCTGGTGATCGTCGAGCACGACCTCGACTTCATCCGCGACATCTGCGACGTGCTGACGGTCCTCGACCAGGGCAAGGTGCTCGACACCGGCACGGTCGACCAGATCCAGCACTCCGAGAAGGTCCAGCAGGTCTACACCACCCGAGTCTGAGATGGCCGCCCCCCTCCTGAAGACGAGCGAGCTGTGCTCCGGCTACGGGCGCAGCCAGGTGCTGTTCGGCATGTCGCTCGAGGTCCCGGCGCAGGGCGCGATATGCGTGCTCGGCCGCAACGGCGCGGGCAAGACCACGCTGCTGAAGACGATCGCCGGCGACCTGCCGACGATGTCGGGCACGATCGAGTTCGACGGACGGCGCGTCGACGCCTCGACGATGGAGGCCCGCGCCCGCGCCGGGCTCGGTTACGTGCCGCAGGAGAACGCGGCGTTCTCGGGCCTCACCGTGCGCGAGAACCTGCAGCTCGGCGCGATCCGCCAGCGCGACAAGTCGGGCATCGACGAGGTGCTCGCGGTGTTCCCCAAGCTCGGCAAGCGGCTGAACCAGGCGGCCGGCACGCTGTCGGGCGGCGAGCGCAAGATGCTCGCGATCGGCCGCGCGATGCTCGGGCGCCCGAAGCTGCTGATGCTCGACGAGCCGACCGAGGGCGTGTGGATCGGCGTCATCGAGGAGATCGCCGAGCAGCTGCAGAAGCTCGCGCAGACGATGTCGGTGATCCTCGTCGAGCAGCACATCGAGCTCGCGATGCGCGTCGCGCAGACCGCCTACGTGATGGACCGCGGGCGCTTCGCGATGCAGGGGCCGGTGGCGCGGATCAAGGACGATCCGGAGCTGCTACGCTACCTCGCGCCTTAGCGCACGGCGAGGGCGGCACTGCGCGCCGCGTCCTCGCGACGCCGGGCGCGCGGGGCCGACGCAGGCCGGTCCCGCGCTCGGTCCGAGCATTGCGGCTGGCGTCGGAAGATCCTATTTTGCCGATCGGACGAGTCTCCCCGCTCGTCGTCTCGGAGAGGTCCCGGATGCGGTTCCTGGTGGCAGCCGCGTGGCTGATCGGGCTCGGTGCGCCGGGGCCGGCGGTCGCGCAGCAGGAGTGTCCCGAATTGCGTCTGTCGTCGCCCAACGGCCCGGGCGTCATCCAGCGTCGCGACTGCACGCGCGTCGAGGGCACCTTCCGCGACGGCCGCCTGCAGGGGCCCGGCAAGGTCATCTGGGAGAACAGCGTCGAGGAAGGCGAGTTCAGCCGGGGCCGACTGTGGGGCCGCGGCAAGATCACCTGGCGCGAGGGGCGCGTGACCGAGGGCGACTTCGTCGACGGGCGACTGAGCGGCACCGGCAGGGTGGTCTTCAACGCCGCCGGCGACCAGTGGCACGAGGGCATGTTCTTCAACGGCTCGCCGGGCGGGCCGGGTCGCAAGCGCGACGCCCGCGGCGAGATCAGCGAGGGCATGTTCGACAGCAGCGGCAACCTGCAGGGTCGCGGGATCCGCACCTTCCCCGACGGCTCGAAGCTCTACAGCCAGTTCCGCGACGGCGTGCCGGTGGGGGAGGGCATCCTGGTGAAGGCCGACGGCTCCGAGGAGCCGCGCGTGCACAACATGTCCGGGCGACTGGAGAAGTCGCCGGCGGTGGCCACGCCGGCGGCCCCGACCCCTTCGGCGCAGCAGCCGCCGGCCGCACCGCCGACGTCGAATGCGCCCCCGCCGACGCAGGTCATCCAGGAAGTCGACCGTGCGGTTCGCGGCCTGCGCGGGCTGATCGGGAGATGAGCATGCAGGTCGTCCTCCGGATCCTCCTGGGCGCGCTGCTCGCCGCCACGTCCGGCGCGGCGGGCGCGCAGGCGGGAAGCTGCAACTGTTCCGACGCGCGCGACCTGTTCACGCGCCACTGCGCGGCGCGCGCCGCGATCCAGGAGTGGGACCGCCTGTCGCGCCACTTCAGGACGAGCGAGCGCGGCAAGGGCGCGGTGTTCGGCGCGACCGAGGTCAAGGACGAGCTCGCGCAATGCGTCGACGAGCGCATCTCGATGGTCCGGCAGGAGGGGCCGGGCTCGCGCGTGTCGCGCGGCGAGACCGATCGCGCGTGCAACGTCTCCGTGCAGGCGCCGAACAAGTGCATGGAGGGCGTGATCCGCCACCACGAGTCGTTCCACAAGATGATGTGCGAGGCGCACAACCGGCCCGACGCGCCGTGGCGACAGACGGACAACCCGTTCTCGTACCTCGCCGGCATGGTGAACCGCCTCGCCACGCAGTCGGCGATCGACTACATCGCGGAGGAGCGCACCGCGTACCAGATGGAGGTCGACTACACCCGCTCGCGGCTCGAGGAGCTGGCCGGCCAGTGCAACCAGCCGGAGGTGTTCCGTCCGGTCCAGCAGGGCCGCGGCTTCACGCTGCAGCCGTGTCCGTCCGCCGACCCGGCGAACTACCAGCGTCGCTGCACGATCAAGTGACGCCGCACGGCGCGCTCGTCGCGTCGGTCGTCCTCGTCGCGTGGCTGCTGCCCGCGCGGCCGGCGGACGCCTCCGAGGACTGGATGCCGGAGGGTGCGCGGCTCCCCGCCGCCTTCGTGATCGCCGCCGGCGATCGCGTGCTGCGCGCGCATCGCGACGCGGTGCGCCGCCAGCCCGCGAGCCTCGCCAAGCTCGCCGGGGCGCTGGTCGTGCTCGATGCGGACCGGGCCGCGCCCGGGCTGCTCGCGGCCGCCGTGCGCATCGACCGGGCGGCCGCGGCGGCCGGCGGCACGCGCCTGGGCCTGGACGCCGGCGAGCGCGTGCGCGCGGACGCACTGCTCGAGGCGATGCTGCTCGGCTCCGCCAACGACGCCTGCCTCGCGCTCGCCGCGCACGTGGCCGGCGACGCCGGACGCTTCGTCTCGCGGATGAACGCGCTGGCCGGGGCGCTCGGCATGCGCGACACCCGCTTCGTCGATCCGTGCGGCTTCGACCGCCCCGGCCAGCACACCACCGCCGCCGACCTGCTCCGCCTGGCGCGCGCCGCGCTGGCCGAGCCGGCGCTCGTCGCGATCGTCGAGGAGGAGGCCGCCCGGATCCAGGTCGACGGCGCGGGCGATGGCGCGGGCCGTGCCCTCGTCGCGCGCAACACCAACGCGCTGGTCGGGCGCTACGACGGCGCGTTCGGCCTCAAGACCGGCTTCACCGGCGGCGCCGGGCCCTGCCTGGTCGCCGTCGCGCGGCGCGGCCCCCACCTGGTCACCGTCGTGCTGCTGGGCGCGCGCGACCGCTGGCCGGTGTCGGTGGCGATGCTCGACCACGCGTTCGAGCAGGTCACGGGCGTGCCGCGCATCGGCAGCCGGACGACGATCGGGGAGCCGGACTGGTGAGCGTCGGCACGCGCGCCGCCCGCGTGCGTGGCCCGCTGGTCGTCCTGCTCGGGCTGGTCGCCGCGCTGCATGCGATCGCGCTGCCCGGCCCGTTCCACTTCGACGACCACGCGACCGTGGCGGCGGACCCCGGCGCGCAGTGGCTGGCGCTCTGGTGGCGCGATGTCGGGCTGCACGTGCGGCCGCTCGCGAAGCTGTCGTTCGTGGCGACGCACGCGCTCGGGGAGCGGCTCGACGCCGTGCCGCAGGTGCACCGCCTGTTCGGCATCGGGCTGCACCTGGCGGTGGTCGCACTGTGCTTCGCGCTCGGGCGCCGGCTGGCCGCGGACCTCGCGCCCCGGCTCGATCGCCGGCGGGCGTCGCTCGCAGCGCTGCTCGCCGCGGCGGTCGTCGGCCTGCATCCGCTGGGGACCGAGGCGGTGGCCTACATCGGCGCGCGCTCGATGCTGCTCGGCACGCTGTTCGCGGTGGCGAGCCTGCTCGCCTGGATGCGTTTCCGCCTGGGCGAGGGCCGGGCGTGGCTCGGCATCGCGGTCGTCGCCGCGCTCGCCGGGAGCGCCAGCCGCGAGGCCGCGCTGCTGGCGCCGCTCGCGTGGCTCGGATGGGAGTGGGCGCGCGAGCGGCCCGACGGCGCGGCGTTCTCCGCGGCGCGCCTGCGTGCGCTCGGGGCGCCGATCCCGGCGCTCGCGCTCGCCCTCGTCGCGCTGGCGATCGCGGCGCTGCTCGCGCATCCGCGCTACGGCTGGCTGCTGGAGACCTCGGCACGGCTCGCGGCGGAGCGGCCGTCGGCGCCGTCGCTGGCGACCGCGCTGCGCTACTTCTCCGAATCGTTGCTGCTGCTGCGCTATCCGCACATCGATCCGGGTCCGATCGCGATCACGCCGATCGCGCGGGCGACGGTGCTCGCCGGGCTGGTCGCGCTGGGCCTGCTCGCGTGGCGCACCCGCGACACGCATGCGCACCTGTCGTTCGGCCTGCTGTGGACCGCGCTGTGGCTCGTGCCCATCTACGCGCTGCCGATCCGCCACGACGCGATCGCCGAGCGGCACTTCTATCCGGCGCTGTGGGGCGTCGCGTTCCCGCTCGCGGTGGAGACCGCACGGCGTGCGCCGCTCGCGGCGGCCGCACGCGTCGCGCTCGGTGTCGCGGTGCTCGCGCTGGTCGCGGTCAGCGCCACGCGCCTGGCCGACTACCGCAGCGAGACCGCGTTGTGGGAGGCCGCGCAGCGCCAGACGCCGGCACGGTTGCGCGTGCTCAACAACCTGGGCGTCGCGTACATGGAGGCGCGGCGCTGGGACGAGGCGATCGCGACCCTGGAGAGCGCGGTCGCGCTGCATCCGGACGACGCGCTGGCCCGGGCGAACCTGCTGCTCGCCCTCGAGCGCGGCGACGGGCCGCGGCCGGGCCCGTCGCGCGACTGAAGGTGCCCCCGACCCGCCGCTTCAGAGCGCCGGATGCTTCATGTGGTGGTCCGTCGCCGTCTGGAACGCGTGCGCGGCGCGCACGATCAGCGCCTCGTCGAGGTGGCGGCCGATCAGCTGGAAGCCGATCGGCATGCCCTTCTCGTCGAAGCCGCCGGGCAGCGTGATCGTGGGGCTCCCGGACATGTCGAACGGCGCGGTGTAGCGCAGCACGTCGTCGATGCCGTTGGGCGTGTTGAAGATCTCGTCGAGCTTCGCCGCCGACGGGTTGCCGAACGGGTGCACCGGCATCAGCAGCAGGTCCACCGTCCCGAAGAGCTTGCGCAGCTGGCCCTGGAACACCAGGCGATCCTGCATCAGCTTCGTGAGCTCGATCACCGGCACGTCGTGGCCGGAGTCGATCAGCGCCGCGAGCACCGGGCCGTAGTCGGCCTTGCGCGCCGGGTACCAGGGTTCGTGCGCGATCGCAGTCTCGACCGCGCACAGCTTCGCCCAGTCCTTGTACATGCGGGTGGTGAGGCTCGGCATCGGCGCCTCGACGACGGTCGCGCCGAGCGAGGCGAGCACGCGGCGCACCTCGTCGATCACCTTCGCGGTGTCGGGCTGGCAGACGTCGTAGACGAAGCGCGGGTCGATCGCGACGCGCAGGCCCTTGACGCCCGCGTCGATGCCGGCGAGGCAGTCGGGCACCGGCGCCTCGAGCGAGGTCGGGTCGTTCGGGTCGACGCCGGCCATCGCCGAGAACATCGCGCCGGCGTCGGCCGCGGTGCGGCACATCGGCCCGAGGTGATCGAGGCTGTCGGCGAGCGCCTGCACGCCGTGGCGGCTCACGCGGCCCCAGGTCGGCTTGATGCCGGTGACCGAGTTGGCGCCCGACGGGAAGCGGATCGAGCCGCCGGTGTCGGTGCCGATCGCGCCGTAGCACATGCCCGCCGCGGGCGCGACGCCCGAGCCGCTCGACGAGGCGCCGGGCCAGTGGTCGCCGTTCCAGGGGTTCGCGGGCGGGATCACCTCGGGGTGGTGGACCGAGAAGGCGCCCTCGGTCATCTGCAGCTTGCCGAGCATCACGGCGCCGGCGTCGAAGAGCTTCGCGACCACGGTGCAGTCCTTCGTCGGCACGTGGTCGCGCAGGATCTTCGTGCCCCAGGTGGTGCGCACGCCCTTCGTCTCGCACAGGTCCTTGATGCCGATGGGCACGCCCTGCATCGGGCCCTTGTGCTCGCCGCGCGCGAACTCGGCCTCGGCGCGGCGCGCCTGCTCGAGCGCGATCTCGGGGGTGAGCGTCACGTAGGCGTGCAGCGCGGGGTCGAGCTTGCCGATGCGGTCGAGCATCGCCTCGGTCACCTCGACCGGCGACAGCGTCTTCGCGCGGTAGGCCGCGGCGAGCTCGGTGATGGTGGCGTAGGGCAGGTCGGACGGCGACATGGCGGGCTCCTCGGGAGGTTGGCGAGGGACGGCGATGCGGTCGATCGCCGATGGTTGCCTGGGAAAGTGTCGAACGATCGTAGGTCGGCGCCGCGAGGCGCGTCAAGGGCGTCGAGCGGGCGGCGCGGCCGTCCGGGTCAGTCGAGGACCAGCGTGCGCCCGAACGGCGCGACCGCGTGCGCGTGCGACGCGGGCACCGCCCAGACCACCGGCCAGCGGGGGCGAAAGCGCGCGGGGCCCTCGAGGTCGGTCAGCACGACGCAGACGTCGGGGCGGTGCGCGTCGGCGGCTTCGAGCAGCGGCGTGAAGTCGGTGCCGCCGCCGCCGTCGAACGCGAGCCCGCGCAGCCCCGAGTCGCCCGGCGCGCGCGTCTCGATGCGGCGCACGCGGTCGTCGCCGACGACGAGCACCAGGCCCGCCTCGGCGCGGCGCGTGATCGCGTCGAGCTCCGCGGCGAAGCGCGCGAGGAGCGCTTCGTCGATCGAGCCGGAGACGTCGACGACCACCGCGAGCCGCGGCACGCGCCGCGTCGACACCCGTCCGGGCTCCCACGGCATGCGCCGCCCCGGGCCCGCTCGGCCCCGGTTCGCGAGCCAGGAGCGCGACGGCCGCGACCAGGACGTCTCGGGCGTCGAGGCGAGCGCGCGCGCGAGCCGCACGCGCAGCGCGCGCTCCCACGGCGTGCGCGGCCGCGGCAGGTCGGCGACCAGCGCGCGCAGCATCGAGTGCGCGCCGTCGCCCGCGTGCGCGCGGACCAGCCGATCGGCCCACTGCTGCGCCTGCTCGGCGCGCTGCTCGGGCGCGTCGCGGCCGTCGTCGCAGCGGCGCAGATCGATCGGGGTGCCCGCGCCGATCGCGCGCACCCGCGCCGCGCGCGGGCCGTCGCGGCGCGGCTCGCCGTCGGACTGCGGCAGGCGGTCGTCGATCGCGCGGTAGAGGCGCTCCACGTCCCACTCGAGGAGCGAGCGGCCGACGTCCTGGTGGATCGCGAGCGTCGCGACCAGCAGCGTCTCCAGCGTCGGTGCGCCCTCGGGCAGCCGCAGCCACGCGAGGTGGCCGAGCGCGGCGTTGACGATCGCGTCGGCGCAGGTGGCGAAGAGCTTCGCGTCGACGTCGCCGATCCGTTCGCGCAGCTCGACGAGCCGCTGCGGGTGGCGCAGCGCGACGTGCAGCGTCTCGTGCGCGACCCAGCCGACCTGCTCGGGCAGCGGCAGCCGCTCGAACGACGGCGCGTAGGCGACGACGTGGCCGTCGGTCGACGCCGGCGGCGCCGCGTCGCCCTCGGGGGCGTCGACGTGGCGCATCCACAGCGCGAGGCCGCCGGTGGCCGGGGCGTGCTCGACCATCCGCTCGATCGCGCGGGTCGCGCGGTGCACGGCGCTCAGCCTGGCGCGCCCTCGCGGCGCTCGAGGTGGCGGCGGTAGGCGGGGCTGTCGAGGATCGTCGTCTCCAGGCCGCGTTCGAGCGCGCGCTGCATCAGGAGCTCCATCGACAGCGTCTGCGCCTCGCGCACCGGCAGCGGCTCGCGCGCCGGCGCGTCGGGCAGCTGGTCGACGATCTCGAGCGCGCGCGCCATCGTGGGTGCGGCGTCGGCCGCGGCGAGCAGGCCGTAGACCATGCCGTACAGGCCGTCGAGCGAGCGCGGCAGCAGCGCCGCGGTCTCGGGGCCGGGCGCCGCGGCCAGCAGCTTCGTGACGTCGACCGCGGCGGCCAGTTCGCGCAGCACGCCGAAGAACTCGGCCGCGTTCGACGCGCCGATGCGGCCCTGCACGAAGGCGCGCTTGCCCGCGTCGGACAGGCCGGACTTCAGCACGTTCGAGACGTCCTCCCAGCCGCGCGGGCTCGCGCCGACGAGGTGGTCGGCGGCGACCTGCGCCGAGGTGTCGTCGAGCCGGTCGGGCCGCACGCGCAGGTAGGCCATCACCTCGGGCGCGAAGCCGTGCGCGGCCGCGTGAGCGAGGAACGCGTCGACCGCGGCCTGCACGTTGAAGTGGAACATCCGGTCGGCGAGCGCGGTGCCCATGTCGTGCGAGATCGCGCCGTGGTGGCTCGCGTTGCCGGCGGCGACCACCATCCAGCCGTCGGGCAAGCGGTAGCGGCCCACGCGCCGGTCGAGGATCAGCGAGTAGGCGGAGATCTGCAGGCGCTGGTCGGCGGCGGTCAGCTCGTCGAGGAACAGGATGCCGGCGGGGTCGTCGTCGGTCGGCAGGAACTCCGGCGGGAACCAGACGGTGCGCCGCTGCGTGTCGTCGGCGTAGATCGCGCCGCGCAGGTCGACCGGCTCGATCGTGGTCAGGCGCAGGTCCACCAGCGGCACGCCGAAGCGCTCGGCGACCTGGCGCACGATCGACGACTTGCCGACGCCGCGCGGGCCCCAGAGCATCGTCGCGCGCCGGCGCAGCACCGGGTCGGCGTACTGCTCGATCAGCGCGGCCTTCGCCGCGGCGATCGACACCGGCGGCACGTTCATCGGATCGGTGATCATCGGGCGGGTGTCCGGATCGTGCGCCACGACGGCGCGCTCGGGACGCGCGGCGCGCGCGGCAGCTCGATGCGCGGCATCTCGCGCAGGCAGAAGAAGCCGACCAGCAGCAGCGGCGGCGCGTTGAAGATCAGCATCCACATCGTCGAGTCGCGCGCGATGCCGAGGCTCGGCAACGCGGCCGCCGCGGCGATCAGCGCGATCGCGGCCAGGAGCGGCACGCTGCGGCGCGCGGCGGTCCGCCAGCGCGCCGCGCGCAGGCGCTCGTGGTAGCGCGCCGGCGGCTCGGACAGCGTGCGCGCGACGTGCGCGGCCATCGTGCGCAGCTTCGCCTCGGCGTCGCGCAGCCGCGCGGCACCGCCGCCCGAGAGCCCCACGTGGCTCGTCCAGCCGCGGCCGCTGCGGTCGAGCCGGCCCCACGCGCGGCCGAGCACCGCGAGCAGGTCGTCGGGCAGCTGGATCGGATCGTCTTCGGCAATCGCGATCTCGATGTCGGCGGAGATGCCGGAGACGGAGGGCACCTTCATCGTCAGCTCGACGCCGTCGGTGCGCACGGTGCCGCGCAGCGGCACGAGCGCGGCGGCGACCGACGCGGCGCTCGAGGGATCGATCGCGGCCTTCGAGAGATCGAGCCGCTGGTCGACCGCGAGTGTCCAGCCGGGGCCGGCGTCGAGCTGGCGGCGCGCGTCGACGGCGTCCATCGCGGCGAGCAGCGCGGCGGGCTCGGCACCGGAGACGGTCAGCGTCGACGCGGGGCCGGCGGCGGACGCGACGAGCGTGCGGACCAGCCGCCAGCCGCCGCCCTCGCGCGGCTCGAGCGCCGTCGACTCGCGCAGCGCCGGCTGGCCGGCCGCCGCGTCGGCCGCGCGCTCGACGTCGCGGAACGCGATCCGGCGTGCGAACCGGTCGCTCGCGGCCAGGTCGACGCGACGGCCGCGGCGCGCGAACGGCTCGACGATCGCGAGGATCTCGTGGTGGGTCAGCGGGGCGTCGGGCATGGGGGTGCTGCGGTCCGGGTCCGATTCTGCCTGCGCCGCGGGGCGGGCGCGCGGAACGGCCCCGCGGCGGGGTGGGGCGGGGTCGGGTGCCGGCGCTTGCCGGGCCGATCGTCGAAGGATGCGACGGATGGCAGGAATCGTCCGGACCGTGTCGTTGCCGCCGTCGTCGGTCGTCCCCTACGATCCGTCCCATGCCCGCCCGCCGCATCCTCGTCGTCGCCTACCCCGGCTGCCAGAGCCTGGACGTCGCCGGCCCGTTCGAGGTGTTCGCGGGCGCTAACCGCTGGGCCGAGGCGCACGGGCGGGTGCGCCCATACGCGCCGCTGCTCGCAGCGCACGGCGAGGTGGCGATCCGGACCGAGAGCGGGCTGCTGCTGCAGGCCGAGCGGACGCTCGCGGCGGTGCGCGGCGCGGTCGACACGCTGCTCGTCGCGGGCGGCGGCGGCGCGGACGCGGCCTCGCGCGATGCGGTGCTCGTCGAGGCGGTCCGCGCGCGCGCCCGGCGCGCCCGGCGCGTCGCGGGCGTGTGCACCGGCGCGTTCGTGCTCGCCGCGGCGGGCCTGCTCGACGGCCGGCGCGCGACCACGCACTGGTCGGCGTGCACGGCGCTCGCCGCGCGGTTCCCCGCGGTGCGCGTCGAGCCCGATCCGATCTGGGTGCGCGACGGCGAGGTCTGGACCTCGGCCGGCGTCAGCGCCGGCATCGATCTCGCGCTCGCGCTCGTCGAGGACGACCTCGGCGGCGACGCCGCGCTCGCGATCGCGCGCTGGCTGGTGCTGTTCCTGCGGCGCCCGGGCAACCAGAGGCAGTTCAGCGCGCACCTGCAGGGCCAGCTCGCCGAGCGCGACGCGCTGCGCCGGGTGCAGGCCTTCGTCGCGGAGCACCTCGGCGAGGATCTCGGCGTCGAGCGGCTCGCCGGGCTCGCGGCGATGAGCCCGCGGCACTTCGCGCGCCGCTTCCGGGCCGAGACCGGCACGACGCCCGCGCGCTGGATCTCGCGCCTGCGCGTCGAGACCGCCCGCCGCATGCTCGAGGAGGGGCGCCGCCCGATCGAGCACGTCGCGCGCGACTGCGGCTTCGGCACGCCCGAGACGCTGCGCCGTACCTTCGCCCGCCAGCTCGCCACCGCGCCGCGCGAGTACCGGCGACGCTTCCTCGCGCCGTCTTCCGGCGCAGACGTTCCCACCGCACGAAGGAGCCCCCGATGAGAGTGACCTTCCTGACCTTCGACGGCATGACCGCGCTCGACGCGCTCGGCGGCTACGAGGTGCTGGCCCGCGTGCCCGGCCTCGAGGTCGAGTTCGCCGCGCGCGAGCCCGGCGTCGTCGCGGCCGACACGCGGCGGCTCGGCCTGGTCGCGTGGCGCGGCTTCGACGAGATCGGCGGCACCGACGTCGTGTACGTGCCGGGCGGGCCCGGCGCACGCGCGCTCGAGTCGGATCCGGCGTTCCTCGAGCTGCTGCGCTCGCTCGACCGGACCTCGACCTGGACGGTCGGCATCTGCAACGGTGTCACGCTGCTCGCCGCCGCGGGGCTGCTGGACGGGCGCGGCGCGACCGGCAACTGGTACGACCGCGAGCGCATCGGGCGGTACGGCGCGCGCTTCGTCGCGGCCCGCCACCACCGCGACGGGAAGTACCTGACCGGCGCGGGCGTGTCGGCGAGCATCGATGCCGCGTTCTTCCTCGCGCGCACGCTCGCCGGCGACTCGGTCGCGCTCGCGCTGCAGCTCGGGCTCGAGTACTTCCCGGAGCCGCCGTTCCCGTACCGCTCGCCGGCCGAGGTGCCCGAGGGGATGCAGCGCGCGGTGCGCGCGTTCAGCGAGTCGAGCTGGACCACCCAGCGCGACCTCGTGCCCCCGTTCTCCGGGTCGTACGGCGTGCTCGGTCCGGGGCGCTGACGCCGGCGGCGATCAGCGGGCGCACCAGCGGCTCGGGGTTCATGCCCCAGCCGACGCCCAGCCGCGCGGCCTCGACGAAGGACGCGGTCGACGGCAGGGTGGGCCGCGGTCAGCGGAACGGGTCGACAACGCGCAGGCGGCGGTCGAAGACCCGACCGTGCTGCAGGTCCTCGCTGTACAGGATCGGGCAGCCGGCTTCGAGCGCCGTCGCGACGATCGTCGCGTCGTGGATGCCGAGCCCGTCGCGCTGCGCGAGGTCCAGCGCGCGCTCGTGGACGGCCAGGGTCGCGACGCCGATGCCGCAGGTCGCGCGGACCGCGGCCAGCAGTTCCCGCACCAGCGGCCACTCGACGTGCCACTTCCCGAGCAGCACCGCGGCCATCTCGTTCAGCACCTGGACGCTCGCCATGCCGCCGGCCGTCACCAGGCGCTCGGCGACGTCGGCCTTGCGTGAGTCGGACGACAGGAGGTAGAGCGGGACGTTGCTGTCGAGGAACGGCGGCAGGCGGCGCGACGCCGGCCCCGACACGAGGCGCACGGTCATCGGTCGCGCCGCGCGCGGCGCGGCACGGCGACCGCCCGTTGCGCGTCGAGCCGTTCGAACCGCACGTCGGCCGGCAGGGTGCCTCGGAGCCGGCGCAGCCGCTCGACCAACTCGCGAGGCGCGGGTCGCCGCCGCACCTCGAACGCACGTGCGCCGACGACATCGATCTCGATCTCGTCGCCCTCCGCGAGGCCGAGCGCCTCGACGACCGACACGGGCAAGCGCACGCCCAGGCTGTTGCCCCAGCGGGAGACCTTCATCGACGGGCTCCTGAGTGGATATACATGACGCGGAGCGTATATCTGCGAGCGCCGCCGTGCAATCGATCTCCGGTCGTAGGTCGGATGGCTCGGCGCCCGCTGCGCTCGAGCGCCGGCTCAGCGCAGCGTCTTCGCCGCCGCTGCCACCGCCTGCGTCAACCGGTCGAGTGCGTCGGTCGACAGCCGCGGGTGCTGCCAGTGCAGCGGCGTGTCGAGGGGCCGGCCGGGCACCAGCTCGACCAGCTCGCCCGCGGCGATCAGCGGGCGCACCAGCGGCTCGGGGTTCATGCCCCAGCCGACGCCGAGCCGGGCGGCCTCGACGAAGGACGCGGTCGAGGGCAGCCAGTGGTGCGGCGTGTCGACCGCGCGGCCGGCGACGCGTCGGATCCAGCGGTCCTGCAGCGCGTCCTTGCGGTTGAAGCGCAGGCTCGGCGCCTGCGCGAGCGAGGCCGCGCCGACACCGCGCGGGAAGTGGCGCGCGACGAACGCCGGGCTCGCGGTCGCGAGATAGCGCAGCTTCCCGAGCGGCAGGCTGCGGCAGCCCTGGACGGGCGAGGCGCGCGAGGTGACCGCGGCCAGCACCTCCCCGCGACGCAGCGCCTCGGCACTGTGGTCCTGGTCCTCGAGCACGACGTCGACGAGCGCCGCGCCGTCGGCCGCGAACGTGGCGAGCGCCGGCATGAACCAGGTGCCGAGGCTGTCGGCGTTGACCGCGATGCGCAGCGTCGGGCGCGCCGGATCGCCGCCCGCGCCGCGCAGGCGGCCCGCCAGTTCGAGCTCGAGCAGTTCGAGCCGCTCGGCGTGGCGGCACAGCAGCCGGCCGACCTCGGTCGGCACGCAGGGCGCGCCGCGCGCGACGACGACCGCGCCGCAGCGCTCCTCGAGCGCGCGCACGCGCTGCGACACCGCCGAGGGCGTCAGGTGCAGCGCGCGCGACGCTGCGAGGAAGCTGCCCTCGCGGACGACTGCGAGCAGGGCGCGGAGCTGGTCGGGGTCGGTCCTCACGATGAAGCACAGCTTAATTCCGTTCAGGAAAGCGAGCTCGACTTTATCGGCACGACGCAGGACGATGGCTGCGTGGACCCCGCCGCCTCCCTCCCCGACGCGTTCGCGACAGGCTTCGGCCTGTGCGGCGCGCTGATCGTCGCGATCGGCGCGCAGAACGCCTTCGTGCTGCGCCAGGGGCTGCAGGGGGCGCACGTCGGCCCGGTGGTGGCGCTGTGCGCGAGCGCCGACGCGGCGCTGCTCGCCGCCGGGTCGTGGGGGCTGGGTGCGGCCACGGCGGGCCTGCCGTCGCTCGCGCGCTGGATGGCGGCCGCGGGTGCCGTCTTCCTCGCGGCCTACGGGGCGCTCGCGCTGCGGCGCGCCGTGGCGCCCCGCGACGCGCGCGGGCTCGACGCGGCCGCGGCCG
>Ga0315899_10002316_pt1 | contig 21111 bp, 12 predicted proteins | sample LakEriMetagenome_2_FD_203518 | JGI IMG/M metagenome (GOLD analysis project Ga0315899, IMG submission 203518) | Freshwater fungal communities from buoy surface, Lake Erie, Ohio, United States - Buoy 4 MA112 | ecosystem: Environmental > Aquatic > Freshwater > Lake | place: USA: Lake Erie, Ohio... | reverse complement strand
ATGGCTCCTCTAGGGGGGCATTCTGGTCTCCCTGGTCAAATATCTCGTGAACCCATTCACCCCTAGAGTGAGCACTCACGACGATCGACCCATTGGGCCATCGATCTAACCTCCAAAGCCAACGTTGCTGCCGAACCGATCGATCTCTGGAAAGAAAGCGAACGACGTCCGGTGCATCCTCCAGTTCATTCCAATCCGTGGCAGGCGCAACTTTGACCGATGCACCTGTAGAGCTAGCTATTAGAGAACGGACAATAGCCCAACTCGGCTGGAGCCCTTCGATTGCCGTTATTCTCTTTCCGGTTGTGCGTCGATCAGGATCGATATGGAGATATTCAGGCGGTTGCAATTGAAGATCTTCCGCCGATTCGCACCGAGCCTCAATCCCTTGGCAGTGAAGCCTGGCATTTGCCTTCAACAGAGCAACGGAAATGGGTGACTGATCGATGGCTCGCACTGCATGGCCACACGCTTCTAGTGCCAATGTATCGGCTCCCGCTCCTGAGCAAACATCGACAATGTTTGAATGCGAGGGAAAGTCTTTGGCCGTTTCTTCGGCGCACCATGCGTCGCTCGCTTGCTCTAATAGCGTACGAGTCCAAAACCATTGCAAGTGATCTGGGAATTTAGTCTTCGCGACGTGCGATAGTTCCCACTGTTCCTTGAGCAATGTCTCGCACCGTTTTTTATCTACTCGATGGGCCAGTTCGCTGGCCAGAACTTCTAGGCCATGACCTGTTGAATGCATCATCTTCCACAAAGCAATCGCTTGTTCAGACGCTAGCCATTCATAATCAGATTCCCGCAACATCAAAAGGTCATCGATTCTAGCTAAGCAAGGCGCACACGCGCACTACAATGCGACTTTACCGGTGCCGTCACCAAAGATGGTATCTTCAATCCCCACATGTTCCAACATGGTGGTAAACAGGTTGTTCATCGGAGTGTATTCTGAAAACTCCAATAATCGGCCGGTCTGAATTCCCCGTCCGCCCCGTCCTGCTAACAATGCTGGCAAGTTGTGATGGTCGTGGCGATTACCATCCGAGATGCAGCCGCCATACACGATCAAAGAGTTATCTAGCAATGATGATCCGTCGGCATCCTTGGTCTCTCGCATCTTAGTCAAGAAGTAAGAAAACTGCTCTGAATAATACGTGTCAATCTTGGCAATCTTGTCGACTTTATCCTGCTTGCTTTCGTGGTGCGACAGATCATGGTGACCTTCTTTGACCTCGATCATTGGAAAGGTCCGATTGCTGCCTTCGTTTGCGAGCATAAAGGTTGCAATGCGAGTGGAATCAGTTTGAAATGCGAGGATCATCAAGTCATACATTAATCTGATATGCTCGGTAATGTTCTCGGGCTTAGCGGATGGAGCAGTGGTTCCGTCCGGCAATCGAGGTGGAGTCGAAAACTGATTGAGTCTGTATTCGATCTCGCGAATGCTGACGAAGTACTCGTCCAGCTTGCGCCGATCTTCTTGACCAGCAACACGCTCGAGATGTTGCCGTTGCTCACTCACAAAATCCAGAATGCTGCGTTGCATTAACTTCTCTTTTTCGTTGACCTTTTCTTCTGATCCGCCAAAGAGTCGATGAAAGGCCTTTTGAGGATTGATCTCTTTGCCCATCGGTAAAGTTGCGGATCTCCAAGAGATGTTATTGGAATAAGCACACGCATAGCCAGAGTCGCAGGATCCTGCATCTCGGCCTTCTTCGGTACCGAGCTCTAGTGATGGTAACCTGGTAAGGCGGCCCACTTTTTCGGCTGCAATTTGATCCGCGCTTTGACCCACTCGAATCTTCGAACCAGCAGTCTTATAGGGGTGTGCTCCCGTCAAAAATGCGGCTGCACTCCGCGCGTGGTCGCCTGGTCCATCCCCAAGGGACTGCGCGTTGACCTGAGCCAATCCTTTGAGCACATTAAAGTCGTTTCGATTGGCAGCCAGAGGCGCCAAGCTAGGAGAAAATTCCCAGTCTGTCCCACTGCCCTTTGGTAGCCAGCGATCGTAATTGGTGCCGTTAGGAAAAAAGACCCACGCGAGCCTGACCGGTGCTGATACCATTTCCGATGCAACTAATGGAGTGTTGGTCATCATTTGCAACGATGGCAAAGCGAGCGATACCCCCATAGCTCGGAGCATTGTGCGTCGATCGATACGTCGAATGGTCGAGGAAGAATCCAGTCGGAAATTATTCATGGCTTGGGACCTCGTTCGGTGGGACAGGGGGAAGGGAAACTAGGGGGGATATACTTGGCTTTTGGAGGAATGCATCGCTCAAACAAATCGATTCTACCAAGGACCGAAACGACCGGTTGTGGCCATTAGTATAAGCAATTATCCGTTCCAGGACGCAACGATCCGGACGTTGAATTCCTCGTCCCATCGCGTAGATAAACATGCGTTTGGCGAGATTTTCAAGAACCTGATCGGTTTTGGTGCTGAGAATGGTTACCAATTCGGTGGGAGTTTGGAAAACGCTGCCATCCACTAACTCCCCTTTAGCGTCGATGGGAACTCCATCCTCATTGTCTCTCCATCGTCCAATTGCATCAAAATTCTCCAAGCCTAACCCAATCGGATCCATGATTTTGTGACAACCCGCGCAGCTTGGATTGCTACGATGAATTTCCAGGCTCTCACGAAGCGTCGCCTTTTCGTCAGCTTTGGCTTCTTCTAGCGAAGGAACATTGGGGGGGGCGGATGGCGGTGGATCCCCGAGCAAGTTTTCCAGTACCCACTTGCCCCGTTTGACCGGTGAGGATCGAGTAGGATTTGAGGTTAGGGCAAGAACTGCGGCATGGGTAAGAATCCCTTTTCTGTTCTCAGGAAGCGACACGCGAATCCAATCGTCCTCTTTTTCATAGCGACGAGTTCGACGCTTTCCATCGTTGGCTTTTCGGTTTTGGGTATACATTTCAGCGGGGTCACGCCCCTCATATTGCAAGCCATAGAACTCGGCTAATCGTGGATTCACAAATGTGTAGCTGGCCGTGAGAAGATCATCGATGGTTCCCTTTTCGAGCAACTGGGCACAGAACATCTGTGTCTCTTTAATCAGCGAAGCACGCAGTCGATCGTTCCAGCCTACAAATTTGTTTTGGTCGATATCGATCTTGTTCAAATTTCGTAAACCGAGCCACTGGCCAAAGAACCCGTCCACCAACGCGGAGGAACGCGGGTTGTCGAGCATCCGTGAAATCTGTTGCCTAAGGACATCCTCGTTGCGTAAACGTCCTTGGTCTGCTAAGCCTCTTAGTTCATCATCTGGCATCGTTGACCAAAGGAAATACGATAGTCGAACCGCTAGAGCATGATCATCGATGGAACCATCTTTTGTTGTGTTCTCGGAACGATAAAGGAACTGAGGGGAAACCAAGGTAGCCTGCAAGCCAAATCGTAGAGATTCCAGGTATGAGTAACCTGCCTTTTGTGCTCGATCGCAAACCATAACTACCGCTTCAATTTCTTCCGTTGATACAGGTCGGCGATAGGCCCGGGGAAGAAATGACTCAAATACGCGTCGAGCCGCCTGCTGGGGGCCAATCGGTGTACCATCAGGCGCATCAGCTTGTTCAGGATAGGCAATAACGAGCTTTTCGTGGATATAAGTGAAGGCCGGTTGCCCGTCTTGAGGCCCCTTGAAACGAACAGAATCTACAAACAATCGACGGTTTGAATCCGCCTTCTTGTCCGGGTTCTCGTCATTCAAATACTCGATCGTTAACTTGTTGTGCCCGTAAATTGCGTCGATCTGAAAGTCAAAGGATTTAGTATCTGTATTGACATCTAATTCGCGGATCGTTTCTCCATTGCACCGAATAACGACGTAAGCTTTGTCGGGCTGCCTATCACCGAATCGCATGCGAACCGTCACATCGTATGTTCCCGCAGCGAGAAATGGTTCGACCGTTTGCGTTTCTCCATAGGGTGTCGCAATGCCATCAAAGACCTGATTCCGCATTTTTTTGCGATCGGTCTCAATGACGCGATTCGCAATCAATGATGCCGCTTGCATGTACTTTTCGAGCATGATCGGCGGTAACGTTAACACCTCACCTTGATTATCAAAACCATTACCGACATCATCGGAAAGAAAACCGATATCCTCCGAGGGACTAAAATCGATCCCGAGTAGATCGCGAATTGTGTTGTCATATTCGATTCGATTGAGTCGACGAAGTGTAACCGTGGGGGTCGGGATCTCGCAATTGCAGTCGATCTCATGCAATGCAGAATCGATCCAGTTCACCAATCGAGCGCGATCCGCAGACTCTAACTTTGAATCCTCAGGAGGGGGCATAGCATCCGCTCGTATTACTCCTCGAACTTGTTCCCAGGAACTTTCATGTTCTCGGATCCGATCGATGCTAACGTAATCCTCGAGGTTGACCCCCGCCTCGTTTGCACCGCCCATGTGACAATCACCACAATGCGTTTTCAAAAGTGGTCGGATTTCCTCGGTGAATTCACGTTGCAAACGTTCATCCAATGATTCTTGCGATGCGTTGGAAGCTCCGATGAGCGGGAACGCAAACAATGTCATGAATGTCGCGGGGATGCAAATCTGTGCGAGAAGTTGTGAAGCAAACACTCTCTTGAATTCTGTCTGGGAGGGAGGTATTTAGGGTGGGAGGCGTTTGGACCACCCCCCATTATACCCACCCGTCTAGCAAACGTCCAAGTGCACAAATCCAAGGAAAAAGCAGAACCATTGTCCTCAATTGTTCGAGAACAAAGTAGAACATTTGTCCTCAAATGTTCGAGCATGCCGGTGAAGACTCTAAAGTCAGCAACGGTGAGAGAAATTATTTCTGGCGGGCGACTGGTGACTGGATGGAAATGGCTCCCGGCGCTCAGAACATTTGAGGACAAATGTTCTACATTGCTCGAGCATTCCAGCGAAGACTCTAAAGTCAGCAACGGCGAGGGAAATTATTTCTAGCGCGCGATTGGTGATGGGGGGGAAAGATTCCCGGCGTTCACAACATTTGAGGACAAATGTTCTACTCTTATTAAGCAATGATCTCGGTTGCCACTTTGCCGGCTACGTCGGTCAAGCGAAAATCGCGACCCGCGTAACGATATGTCAAACGTTCGTGATCGAGACCCAGCAAATGCAACATGGTAGCGTGCAAGTCATTGACGTGCATTTTGTCTTCCATCGCATAGTAGCCATAATCGTCGGTCGCACCGTAGGCTATTCCTCCTTTAACGCCGCCACCTGCCATCCACATGGTGAATCCATGCGGGTTGTGGTCTCGTCCATTCGTTCCCTGCGCTGTGGGTGTTCTGCCAAACTCGCCCCCCCACAAAACCAAAGTATCGTGCAGCAAACCTCGGTCTTTCAAATCTTGCAACAATCCCGCTATTGGCTTATCCACCTCCGCTGCATTTTTGGTGTGCCCCTGATACAAATCCGAATGCTGATCCCACTGAACTTCACTGTCGGAATGGGTTACCTGCACAAACCGAACCCCACGCTCCAGTAGTCTTCTTGCCATGAGACACTGTCGTCCAAAATTGGCGGTCACTGGATCATCAACTCCATACATGCGATGTGTGGCTTCCGTTTCCGACGCCAAATCCTGTGCCTCCGGCATCGATGATTGCATTCGAAACGCTAACTCGTAAGACTCCAAACGTCCTGCAAGTATCGCTTGTTCGCTTGAATTTACGCCTGCGCCTAACTGGGCACGACTTAGCTCCGAAATCAAATCGACTTGCCGCCGCTGATGATCGAAACTGTAAATTGGATTGGTAATATCGCGAACTTGAGCGGTGCTCGACGGTTGACTAGCATTGCCGATCGGAGTTCCTTGGCAGTAAGCGGGTAAAAAGGCAGAGCCCCAGTTGTTGACCCCACCATGCGCCAAGGTCGGGCAAATGGTAACGAATGCCGGCAAGTTTTCGTTTTCTGTGCCTAGCCCGTAAATCGCCCATGCCCCCATACTCGGACGAACAAACTGATCGCTTCCCGTATGAAGCTTGAGGGCTGCACCTCCGTGGGCGGGATTGGTCCCATGCACGGATCGCAGAATGCACAAATCGTCAACATGCTTAGCCACGTTTGGAAAAAGCTCGCTAACCGGCAAGCCGCTTTCGCCATGCTGTCGAAACCTCCAAGGCGACTTTAGTAAATTGCCTTGTGCTGCAAATAAAACCCGTGGTAAAGCAAACGGTAGTGGCTTGCCATTATCACGGTCCAGCAACGGCTTGGGATCAAACGTGTCGACGTGCGACGGCCCCCCTTTCATAAACAAAAAAAGCACTCGCTTCGCCTTGGGGATGAAATGTGGTGCCTTGGGTGCAAGCGGCGACCTCGCCCCTGACTCGGCAGCACTAGCATGCTGGTCGCCAAACGGCTGATTCGCTTGAACAATATCTCGCGAGAGTAGCGAAGCAAAAGCGAGATGTCCAAAACCTAGGGCGCTACTTTTGAGCAATTGTCTACGATGCAATAACTCTATTGTTTGCCGTACCTCGACGTCATACTGAGCTCTTGAACGAAACATATCTACCTCACATAAAGAAAGTCGTTTGATGCCATGATCGCTTGCACCAAACTCGCCCAAGATTTTCGAATGATCGCTAGATCAGTCCCCTCGCCAGATTTTTGTAGATACCGTAAACAGGATTCAGACTCCGTTTCACTAGGCGGCCTGCCTAGCAACACTCGGAAAACCTGATCTATGCGAATTGTATTGTCGCTATATCGAGATAGGATTCGATCAGCGAGCACGTCAGCCGACTCCAGTACTAACGGATTATTCATTAAAAGCAAGGCTTGAGGCGCCACCGTCGTTTGATTTCGGTTCCCAGTTGGCATGGTAGGGTCGGGATAGTCGAACTGCTCCAGCCAAGTGTATAAATTGTTTCGAATGATCGGGAGATAAGTCGCGCGTCTAAGGCTATCGTATTTTGTATGATCGATCGATGTGTGATCAAATACGAATTGCCGATTTCTCAGAGGTACAGACTTGCCATTCAATCGCAAATCAAGCCGTCCACATGTCGCCAAGACTACGTCTCTCGATTGTTCAGCATCGAGACGACGGATCGGAAACTTCCATAAAAGCCGATTCTCAGGATCGAGGTTATTGTACTCTATGACATTTTGGTGCATCGAAGCCATTCTGTAGGTGCTGGACAGTAAGATTAATCGATGCAACTCCTTGATCGACCAACCACTAGCAATAAATCGCCTCGCTAGCCAATCCAAGAGCTCCGGATGGGTTGGCCGTTCTCCTTGAACACCGAAGTTCTCTGTGCTTGACACCAACCCTCGACCAAAGTGCCACCCCCAAACGCGATTGACAATCACACGCGCCGTGAGAGGATGGGATGTGTCGGTTAACCAGTTAGCTAGCTCCCATCTGCCACTCGCATTGTCAGGGAAAATAGGGGACACGTCCGACCACTGCATGACTTTGGGAAAACCTCGCTCGACCGGTTGCCCCAAATTCAAATGGCTCCCTCGAATGTGGATTGGTAAAGACCGAATCGCAACCGACTCATTGACCCCCATCGCGCCTCGCCGGTCCTGAGCGCTGCTCTCCCGTTTGCGTGCCACCTCCATCAGTTCATAATACTTGGCGAGCGAAGCTGGATCTAAAGCGTGTTCGGGCTGAGGCGGAATAGCCAAAAATCCTGCCGCATCTAGTCTGGCCAAACGAGCTTGCTCCAGCCGAGGGTCACTTAGTGTCTGCGAGGGGGGAGTTGCGGCTTGCGAGTGTGCCCACGCAGCATCTACCTCGGAAAACATTTGGCTGTAATGAAGCCGAATGGCATCGGTATCGCCTGCCAATTCATGCCACTTGCGGAAGAAGTCCGAATCCTTTTGATTCTCTAAATGAATGCGACAATAGTGTAGGATGCGAGGATGAAGCTCGAGCGGTAACGCCACTCTTTCTACGATTCCCAATGTAGAGCCCAATGGTAGCTGGGCTGCTGCAGCTAGGTAGTCCGCTGCTTTGGCTCGCGATGACTTACGAATGTTCTCATAAGCTTCGGCTTTGTAACTCGCGGCCGCTTGCTTGGCTGCCGCGATTTCTGCTTCGACAGCCTTGAGCTTTTCTGAATCTTCAGCGACCGCGAATTCATGCTCATACCAATACTTAATGGCACCATACCGTTCATCAGCAAACGACCGGGTCCCTTTGAAGATTGCTGCTAGCGCGTAATAGTCATGCTGTGTTAATGGATCGAATTTGTGATCATGACAACGAGCGCAGCCGATCGACATGCCCATAAAGACCTTACCAACCGTATCGAGCTGTTCGTCGATCGTATCCATGAACAGTTTTTCAACGTCCGGTTCCGCCAAGACCCTCGCTCCCAACGCCAAAAATCCTGTCGCTGTTTTAGTATCTTCGTTGGCGTAGGGGACTAGATCGCCTGCAATCTGTTCGATTAAAAACTCCCGAAACGACTTGTCTTCGTTAAACGACTTGATGACATAGTCGCGATATCGCCATGCATTTCCAAAAGCGATGTTTTCATCTAATCCATTGGAGTCCGCGTAACGCGCCACATCTAGCCAATGCCGTCCCCAGCGGACCCCATACTGGGGAGATGCTAAAAGCCGTTCTACCAAATCTTCATACGCCGTTGGTGAATCGTCCTGTTCAAACTCGGCAATTTCTTCGGGTGACGGTGGCAAGCCCGTTAGTCCCAATGTCACACGCCGAATCATGGTTCTCCTATCCGCATAATACGCGGGAACCAGGGAATGCTCTTCAAGCTTACTGCGAACGAAGTTATCAACAGGTGTTTGCACCCAAGCCATTTCGCCAGCTTGAGGTGGCACGGGATTGCTCAACGGTTTAAAGGACCAAAATTGCTTCCCTTGTTCTAGACTCAAGCCTGCGATAGGCTTGGACTGCGAGCCATCCGTTTCGGAGCCAACTCTTGGGTCCGGTGCGCCACGAGTAACCCAATCGCGGACGAGCTCAATTTGATGGTCCGTGAGTCGCCCCGAAGGAGGCATTTGTAGGTGCTCACTTTTGTATTCTACCGCCGTAAGAAGCAGGCTCTCCGAAGCGTTTGCTCCTAGTGTAATAGCTGGTCCCGTATCACCTCCGCGTAAAAGAGCGACGCGTGTTTCCAGGGAAAGCCCTCCATTGATCTCGGTACCTGAGTGGCATTCATAGCAATGCTCTATCAACAGCGGGCGGATCTTAGACTCAAAGAACTCCAGATCTGTGGCAGAGAATTCGGTCGATTCGGTGGGGGAACTAACCTCCTGGCAAGCAGACACGGATGATTCGAATGTGCCGTGGCCAAAGAAGCAAGCGTTTCCAAGCATGACCGATGCAATCAGATAAAACGAGATATTTCGTTTCTTGCGAGTGACTGGTCGTCGTTTGAAGAGGTTTACCATAAGCGGTCTCATTAAGTTTTGGCTTGATCAAAGTAACGGCTTACGCAAACAAATCAGTAATCACCTTGCCGGTAGCAACATGGTGAGGTCTTCCTTCGCGGTCTTGAACTGTTGCATCGGTTGGTATACCCAATGCGTGAACAATTGTGGTACCGAGATCTTGAGGGTGGACTGGATTCCGATCCGGGTATGCACCTTTACTATCGCTCGATCCATAAATCATGCCACCTCGAATCCCACCTCCTGCCATCAGTCCGCTGTAGCAAAAGGGCCAATGTTCACGGCCTGAATTCTCTGGAGTAATAGTGGGCCGTCTACCAAATTCACCGACCCACACTACTAATGTTTCGTCCAGCATACCGCGCTGGTCGAGATCCTCTAGGAGCGCAGCCAACGCTCGATCCGCAGGCGGGATAAGATCATTCTTGAGGCGATTGAAGTTGTCACCGTGTGTGTCCCAAAAGTTCTTGCCATCGTTGTGCCAGTTAACGGAAACCATGGGAACCCCGTGCTCGATGAGACGCCGAGCGAGCAATACACCTTGGCCATGTATGTTTCGCCCGTATCGTTCTCGCATGGCAGTCGACTCCTGTCCCAAGTCAAAGGCGTTTCGGACATTCGGTGACGTCAACATTTCATAGGCTTTGACTTGATGACTTCTAAGGTCGGAGATTTGGGCTGCGGCTTCCGCGTCCTCACGGAATTGGTCGAACGAACGCAGAAGATGGTACCGCGATTCGAGCCGCCCCAATGACATCTCAGCGGGAAGGGAAAAGGTAGCGGGCTTCCAATCCGGAGCATTAGGATCTCCACCCACTAGGAAACTATCGTAGGCGGCACCGAGATACCCTCCGTGCTGCCCTGGCGCTTCCCCCCCAGGTGCAGCTGGATGATAAGCTTTCCAGGGCAGCGTGACGAAAGGAGGGAGTCCATTGTTGGGTGGTCTAAGTTTCGCTAGGAGGGAACCGATATGTGGCGAGTCTTTGTCGCTCGGAGGTGTTGCGTCGCTTTTGAGAACCGGGGCGAGTTTTCCGGTAACCGTTAAATGACCACTGGAAAGATGAGCAGGGTCATCGTGCGTTAGGGAGCGAACAAGTGCAATCTTGTCTGTATTCTTGGCCAGCTCAACAAAGTGTTCGCAAATCTCCATTCCTGGAACTCGGGTCGGAATGGGCTTAAAGGGGCCTCGCACTTCCGAGGGGGCATTAGGTTTCAAGTCAAAAGTATCCAGTTGGCTCGGACCACCCCACATGAACAGAAATATGCAAGCCTTAGCTGGTTTGGGGCGGCTTGTGTTATCTGAGGTGGAGCCGTAGGTCGGTGCGATTTGAGCGAGGTTCGTCAAATTTAAACCCATAGCCCCTAAAGCACCCGCTTGTAGAAAACTACGTCGAGACGCCATGACATTCTGGCGGAAATCGAAACACGCATTTAGCCGTTCTGGAGCGTTGCTACGACGCATTGGTTTCATGGCAACTGGCCAATAGTTGGGTGGGAGGTTGCGAGGCGGGAAAGGATGGGATGTGGTGGGCAGGAAGGAGCACTGAACAGGGAGAGGGGTGGGAAGGCAGGGAAAGGACGCCGACCTCTATTGTAACACGTTGCCGAACTATGGGTGGAAAGTTGGGGGCAAGAGTGTCATCGGGGAGCAAAGGCAGGCCAAAAATGCTCGTTTGGGATGCGCAACGGTTCGTCTCAGCACGATCGAGACTCCACCATTACCCCTGAAAAATCGGTGATCGGAGCGTGTTTCGTTAAATGTTTTGATTTTTTTTGCGTCTGGCCCAGAAAGTGCTGCCTTGGTTGATTCGATCATCAAAGAATCGTTTCCCCGCGTCTGGGAGCCGAGTGCCAATTCCTCCAGTGTGGAGGGTTGTGTCGGGATAAGCGAGCAAAAAAGACGGTCCTGTTCAAGGGAGAGGACACGGTCATGTGGATTTACGAACTTCGAATCAACGCATCAGATCCCAAGGGTTCCGCGAAAGAACTTTATGAGGCGATTCGCTATTGGCCGCAGTTAGGAATTGTCAGCATCGTAGACGACTATATTGTGGCTGTCTTTGAGGGGGCGACACAGCATGTTTGTCGTAACATAATCGAGCGACTTCGCAATCAGCCAGGGGTCAAAAGTGTAGAGGTATGCGAAGTTGTCGAGGATCAACAAGTTCCTGGTGCGATAAGTTGTCAATCATTCGGACAACGCATAAGCCAATCCCTTTGGAGTGGTATGATGGTTTCGTCGACGACCAGGCCAATTTAGACTGGATCGGGGTTATTGACCGCAATGACCCCGTTGAACACCTTGAATCACGTCAATTCTGTCAACACGGTCATTACGGTCCCGAATCCTCATCGCTTATGAACTAACCGATTACTGAATCTCAACGCGGCGAGGTTGAACTTCAGGCTTCTTTTGGACGGAAATCTTCAAAACGCCGTCGTTCAACGCTGCCTCGATCGAATCGGCATTGAACTTGTCACCAATTGCGATTCGATGTTTGTACACACCGCTAGCAATCGTATTGTGCCAAGTCTTATGCTCTCCCAGGTCTGGACTATGTTTCGTAGCCGAGACCACAAGCGATCCGTTTTGGAACGTCACCGAGACATCCTCTTTTTTCACACCGGGTAATTCAACATGCACATGGAGCTGGTCGTCCTTTTCCCAAATGTGGGCAGCGGCACGGAGATGTCTTTCCGATTCTGCCCCGTTCTCAGCGCTCTTCGCATTAGTTTGGGGAGCACCAAATAATTGCTCAAACATTCCATCCAATTCGCGGCCTACAACAGCCAGCGACTCTGGTGATAGTGCACAATTCAAAAATCTTGACATGTTCCGAATCTCCTGAAAATTTGGCTGAAGCAAACTCGAAATTGGCTTGTCACTCCCCAGCGGAGCTTATCAGGAGTGGCAGCCTCAACAACGATTTCTCAGAAAATGCAATTGGCGTGCCAATCTGGCCAGAGAGTTTGGAGTTCTCGCTCCAACAAACTAGAATGGGCCTCCAGCCCATTCCCAAAAGCCGCTACCCCCTGAACTTGTCCCTCCTTTGCCCCGGTCGATATTCATGAGCATCGAATTTGAATGCAGCCAGTGCTCAAAAACTCTTCGTGTCGCTGCCAGCAACGCAGGAAAGAAGTGCAAATGCCCCTCGTGCAATGCTTTACTCGCGATACCACTCTCGTCGTCTTTAGCAGCCCCCAGCAATTTGCACACCCAGAGCAATTCGGGCGCAGATTTGTTCAGTGGCAAAACCGAGATCGCCTGTCCGAAATGCAGCACGACTCTGCTGTATTCTCCGGAGCTTGAAGGTACTCGCGGGCTATGCAAAGGTTGTGGCCATATCTTTACGCTTTCGCATGACGATCAAGAGGTTGAAGAAGAGTCAGATACATTTCCATTTCAATGTCCTAACTGCAAATTCCTTTTTGAAGGTAAACCGGAAATGGAAGGTCGCAAAGGCAAGTGTACCGAGTGTCAAAGCGTCTTTGTGATTGAAAAACTTAAGACCGAAAAACCAAAAGCTGCGCCGACTATCAAGCCGGTTCCGTCCATCGCAAAATCTCCCGTTAAGACTAAGCCCCCTGCAGCTATACCGACAGCTATACCGACAGCTATACCTGCAGCCATACCAACCGCTATACCTGTGGCTATCCCCATGGCGATACCGCAATCGAATAGGGCTCATGCTATTAATGAGCCGGGAAACGCATCCGCCTGGGATGCGATTGATCTCAATCAAGCAGCATGGCAAACTCCCGGTCAGGCCATGCAAACGCCTGCCTATACGGCGAACCCCTATTCGGCAGGAAATTACTCTGCGACATCGTCGTCCCGCGGCCGGGGGTACTCAGGATCTCAAGACATCGCAAGTATTGCGAGTTGGCATCGCAAGCTTTCCATGTCAGTCCTCGGTGTGATCCTCATGATTCCGGTTTATGTCGGTTTAATCGCGAGCATGTTTGCTGTTGCCAATCCTCGAGAAGGCCAAGTGGGTCCGATCCACTTTGTTATTCTAGGTGGTTTGTTTGTTGCAGCATTGATCATGTTTGTACTGGGGATATTGCTACTCATCAGCTACATTGTTTTGTGTACTAAGCTTTATGATTCTGGGATGGCTATCGTCATGATCTTGGGGTATTTCGTTGGTGGTTTGGTTCCCTTTCTCCCATTGATCATGCTCGTTGTCGTCGCTAGCAAAGCTTCCTCGATTCTGAAATCCAAAGGCTACACGGTCGGTTTGCTAGGTGTTTCGTCTGACCAGCTGCGATAAACGAAGTTGAACGAATCGCCAGCACTGCAGAAAGTATTTTGGCTTTAATGAAACAGTCCGAAAATAGAGATGGGGCAATTTGCTCGGACGACTCGGTTGACATTCACTGGATGTCGATGGCACTCGACCAAGCTAGGCTAGGTCGCGGATATGTCGAGCCCAATCCGATGGTAGGATGTGTGGTTGTTCGTCATGGCGAGCTGATCGCCCAGGGGTACCACCAAGTATTCGGCGGTGCACATGCCGAGCGAGTCGCTATTCCGGAATCACTCGATATCTCGGATGCAACGGTTTATGTAACGCTCGAGCCGTGCAGCCACTTTGGAAAAACGCCACCGTGTGCGCCATATCTTGTTGCCAAGCGTCCACAGCGTGTTGTGGTGGCTATGCAAGATCCGTATCCCGAAGTAAGCGGCCGTGGACTACAGCTTTTGAAGGAAAACGGAATTGATGTGACGGTTGGTGTTTGCGAAGATCAAGCTCGCGAACTGAACGCCCCTTATCTAAAGAGGATTCACACCAAGCTACCATGGACGATTGCTAAGTGGGCCATGTCTCTCGACGGCGCCATCGCGACTTCGTCAGGTGATTCCAAATGGATTACTAATGCTCAATCGCGTCGCGTCGTTCATGAATTCCGATCCAACCTCGATGCCATCGTGATCGGTATTGGGACGGCTTTGGCGGATAACCCAATGTTAACGTGCCGGCTAGATGAGACCGACTCCAATTCAAAGCCCGCTCGCATCGCAACTCGAATCGTCATGGATCAACATGCTCGACTTCCCCTGGATAGCCGATTGGTGCAATCCGCGCGAGAGATACCGCTGTGGGTTGTCGTTGGGCAAACGGCGAACCAAAGTTCGATCAAGCAATTGGAGAATGCTGGGGCTAAGATCTTACAAGCTGGCGTTACTCGTGAAACTGCACCTCAAGAGGCTCTCAGGCTGTCCCTTTTTTATGAACACTCACTCTGTGAGATGCTCCGAGAATGTGGTCGGCAAAACTTTACCAATGTCATGATCGAGGGAGGAGCTCGACTACTCGGGCAAGCGTTTGATGTCGGATGCGTTGACCAAATCGAGTGCTTTGTCGCTCCTAAAGTAATAGGCAACGGCGTGGGACCTGTTGGGGGAGTTGGGAAAGTATGGATGCGCGATGTCGACAGCTGGCGTCTAGTAGAGTCGAAAATCCGCGATGGGGACACGCATTTAACGCTGAGAAAGCCTTTTGCCACTGTTGGAGAATAGCCACACCCCTCGTAATCGCATGGCTTCCTTGATCATAGAATTGCATCGGAATCCGCGTTGTCCCATGCTACAATGGGCCTGCAATCGTTTATCGCGTTATTTCCACTAAGAGCTTTCCTAGTTCGCCGATGTATACCTCTCCCTTAATACAGTTATTCAGCATTGGCTGGGCTATTGCTGTTTTAGCGAATCCCGGTTTCACAAAGGCCGCAGATCAATCTGACGATAAGCCGAACGTGATTCTTGTCGTTGTCGACGATCTTGGTTGGATGGATCTATCTTGCCAAGGTTCACAGTTCTACAAAACGCCCCATATCGATGGCTTGGCGGTCCAGGGGATTCGATTTCTTAATGGCTACGCAGCCAGTGCCGTTTGTTCACCAACGCGTGCTGCCATTCAGACCGGTCGTTATCCTCACCGTTTGGGTGTTACCGACTGGATTAGGTCTCGATTTCAACGAGCTTCACAGGAACCCATAACATCCAACCCTACAGAATACACTAGCGCCCCCAAGCAATCCCTTTCTTGCCCTCCGAATCCATACTTTCTTGATCCCAGTGAACTCACGATTGCAGACATGCTAAGCAGTTCCGGTTATCGATGTGGATATGTTGGCAAGTGGCACTTGGGCGATGAGGATTTCTATCCCGAGAAGCGAGGGTATCACGTCAATAAAGGAGGCTGTGATTATGGTCAACCACCCTCGTACTTCGATCCTTTTAACAATCCGATGCACCCGAATCCTATGATCAAGGCGGGTATCTATAACTTGCCAGGTAAAAACCCGGGAGAGTTTTTGACTAAGCGGGAATCGGATGAAGTGGTATCGCTCATTGAAGCGTGGAGAGATCAGCCCTTTTTCATACAGTTATCCCATTATGCCGTCCACACACCCATCCAAGCCCAAGCACAGGTTGAAGCCAAATACTCTAACGTCCCTGGCAAAACCAAACAGAACGCCAAGTATGCGGCCATGGTGGAGTCGGTTGATGAATCGATGCGAAGTATCAGGGAGTGTTTGGAAAAATGGAAGTTAACAGATAACACTATTGTGATTTTTACTAGCGACAATGGGGGATTGGACAACAAGGGGGAGCCGACCGATAACGCACCCCTAAGAAGCGGCAAGGGGTACGCGTACGAAGGTGGAATTCGAGTCCCTTTGATCGTGTGTTGGCCAGGTCAAATTCCAGCTAACTCTGTCAGTTCTGCTCCGGTTTCGTCGATAGACTTCTTCCCCACTATTCTTGAGGCCTGTCGTACCCAAGCTCCCAAAGATCGATCTATAGACGGAATTTCCTTGGTTTCGCATCTCAAGTCAGGTGGATCCCAGAGTCTGAGTCGGAGCGATCTCGTGTGGCATTTTCCGCATTATCGTCACGATCCGGGCCCCTATAGCATCCTTAGGAGCGGTCCGTGGAAGCTAATTAAGTACTGGCACGGAAAACAGGAGCTATTTCAATTAAACGACGATCCGACAGAATCTAACGACTTGGCAGCCGCGTTTCCAAAACGAGTTCAGGAAATGGATAAGCTTCTAGTCGACAAACTTCAGTCCGACGGAGCCAAGCTACCGCGTCCGAATCCAAACTACATTCCTTAGGGTGTTACTAGCGCTTGAATCAGCCGCAGGGCGATAGCCCACGGTTATGAATCAGCCGCAGGGCGATAGCCCACGGTTAACAGCCTATAACCGGACGTTAGCGCAACCACGGCTCATGAAATCAACGGGCCCTCAAAGGCGGGGCTTCCCGAAATTGCAACTGAAACAATATTGGCAGATATAATGACCGAACAAGAATTTTTGCAGCATCACAATCTCCTTCGCAATCCATTTTCGGATGAAGATGCCCAAACCGATGCTGTATTCCGTGAGCATTGCATATCCGGGACCTTTCACCCATCGTGGAGCAAAGTCGCGGGAGATGCCAAGCAGCCAGCCACCTCGATCGTCTTCGGCCCGAAGGGTTCTGGCAAGACTGCGATTCGACTGCAATTGAAACAGCACATTAAGGATCACAATCGCCATGATCCACAACATCGAGTTTATCTCGTGGAGCTCGACGACTTCAACTCGTACCTAGGGCCTTTGCAGCGAGGTCTATCGCGACGAATTCAATCCAACCCCGATAAGGTTTTGCAATCGGTTCATTTGTGGGATCATATGGATGCCATTCTTTGCGAAGCTGTAACTCCGTTGGTAGATGGTTTGTTAGGAACTAGCTCTCAACTCAACGCAGAAGCAGCCACGATCGATCCTGCGACAGCGAGTCGATTGGATCGCGGTCAACGTCGTGACTTGTTGTTGCTAACAGCGATTTACGATTTATCACCAACAGGAACTCATGCGGACCGATTTTATGCCGTCAAGAAGAAGCTTGGGTTTCGAAGCCTGTCTACTTGGTGGCCGCTGGTCTTGGGAGTCGTTTTGACGTTGGTCACTTTAGGGCTTTTTGGTTCACTGTATTGGCAGGGATCACTATCTCTCAAATGGACGGCCATTACGGCCGCGATTGGGTTAGCGATCTCTTGGGGGGCGTACGGTTATCGATGGGTCCGATATCATTTGCTCGCCCGGCGCATCTGCCGCCATTTGCGAGTGATTCCGAGAGACAAGAGTCAATTACGCAATCTACTGTTGTGTTTTTCTCGCAAAGAGCTCGACGAGCAGCCGTTGCCTGTTTCCGAGCACAGTGATGATCGTTATGCCATTCTGGAGAAGCTCCAATTGCTGCTTCGGTCTATTGGGTATCCAGGAATGATCGTTATTGTTGACCGTGTTGATGAGCCGGACCTCATCAATGGTTTAGCGGAACGAATGAAGCTTCTTGTCTGGCCTCTACTCGACAATAAACTTCTTAAGCACGAGAACTTGGGCATCAAATTGCTGTTGCCGAGCGATTTACAATATTACATCGATCGCGAAACACGAGAGTTTCATGAACGAGCGAGACTCGATAAACAAAATGTTGTGCCTGGGTTTGATTGGACGGGGGAGGCCCTTTATGACTTGCTCGGCGCACGTATGAAAGCATGCGGTGTTGCCGGTGCTGGTCCGAGTCCTAAGTCGTTATTCGATCCCCAAGTAACCGACGCTAGATTGATTGCAGCGTTTCAATCGCTCAAGACGCCCAGGAATCTTTTTCGGTTTTTGTACCGATTGATTTCAGAGCATTGCAAGCGATATCGGTCGGAGCATCCCGAGTTTAAGATCACCAATGATTTGTTTGAGACGACTCTTGCTATTGTCCAAGCAGAGGAAAAGCGGGGCTAGCAAGACAAAGCGTCTATCGCATCGTAGCTTGGGAGTTCAACGCTCGGTATGTTCTCGCTTGATCGTTACAGGGCTTCAGCCCTGTAACGAGAGGAGATGCGACGCATTTGCGTTGGCAGGTTGAGAATTTGTCGACGTCAAAATTATTGATCGACGTAGACTTCCGTGCTCTCTTCTTTGACAACAGACACGGGGCGATTTTGGCTCTTGAGTTGCGTTTTGATAACGAGTACTCCTTCTCGCGAATGCCTCACGGACACGCGGTAGCTTTGTTGCTCCCTTGGTTGTAATGTTGGGATGGGTTCAAAGACAATCAGCTTTCCTTGGACTTGATAATTCACAGGTGCATGAATTTGTTCAGCGGTTGCCCCTTCTGGTAGCTCAACCACCAATGACACGTCCGCATCGGGCTTAGTTCCGGAGTTGGCAACCTGGATGATGTAGGTGGCCGAACCGTCTCGTTCTATTGGATCGTTGTCGTCTGCCACGGTAAACGCTAGTTCGCTCTGCCCTTCGACTTGTACTTTTTTATCGATCGCATCAGCACGAACGCGTTCGGCTGTGCCATGCATTCGGAGGACAAAGTCTCCTTCCTGGATGGGAAGTACCGATAGTTCCGTAACCGCGGAACGCCCTGCGTTGAGCTCTTCGAGATACCACTCCACGGAATGTTGTTCAGGGAAATAGGTTCCATCGTTGGCCGCACTATTGAACTGCAAGCCTCGAGGTAGATAGACGACGAGCCGAATACCTTTGGCCATGGCATTGCCAGTGTTCTGGACCTGGACTTTGTAAGTAGCTTGACGCTCCAAGTAACGCAATCGTGGGCCGTCAATCGCTAAATCCAATTTCGGTTGAATCACATCGATCGTAGCAGTGGATTCAAAGGGGGCTGCATTGTCAGAAACGGCTTTGACACGGCTCGTCGCTGGTCCCGCTGCGACTGCTGTGAGTTCTAGTTCCATTTGGAAGGAATCTCCTGGCGCCAAATCGATACCATCCGTATCTAGCGCGGTAGAACCGGATGCATGACGCATGTTGGGAGGAATCTCAGCTTCCAATCGTACGTTGCGAGCTGTTCCTGTTCCGTTGTTTACTACATCGATTTTAATGACTTCCGAGTCCCCACCGAGAACAGACGTCGCTGTAGTTTGTTTCACGAGTAGCTTGGGCAGAGTGCTCATGGTTCGAACCGAGGCTTGGGCTGAGAATTGAACACTTGCCACCGATCCAATTTCTCCTTCGGTTTCAGGAACAATCTCCATTGTCAGAACTTGTTCCGCTCCCGCTTTGAATTGTCCTAGCTCCCAAACCAAGTTGCCTTGCAAGTCTGATTTGGCTTCTGGGTTGGTGCGAGTTAGCTTAGCACCCTTAGGGACAGAATCTGATATTCGCACATCAAAGGCTGTCGCATTCCCAACGTTTCGAACAAGTAGTGTCACCGTAGCGGGCAATCCAACCTGGACTTCGGCTGGTGCTCGCTTTTGTATTTCGATATTCGGATTTTGAGCACCCTCGAGCTGTCTCAGGCCAGGTGACGGGCTAGTGAATGCTCGGAATGGACCAACAGCACGCACTTCGCCTGGGCCGGCGAAAACGTTAGATGCTGGAGCGCTAGATCCCGTTGAGTCAGATGCTATTGAGCTAGGAGTGCCGGCCATGGGGGAGGGAGTACTAAGTACGGTAAGGGTAGATCTGCTGGTGACAGGCGGCTCCGTGGGCAATGCGGGAGTTGAATCGGAGATACGGTTACCCGGGCCGTCGGGAGCGTAGTTCGACCCCTCCAGTTGTGGTGGTTGTATTCGAACCGTTGCGGGAGCAGGGACGGTCGGCGGGGCGGCTGAGGTTGGCAGCTTGGGAGCGTCCTGTAGGGCAGTGGAGGCCCCCAAGGAATTGGAGAATGGTGAGGGGGCTGGGATAACGCTAGGCATCTGTGATAGGTTCTCATTGCCCGGTATCTTAGGCCCTAGGCTCGATGTGCCTCCCCCATTCGGTGCGTTCCCATAACTCGATGAGCCTCCCAAGCTAGGGAGTGTGGGGGGGAGGGAATCAGTTGGGGCGGGAGTATTTTGTTGTGGTTTCGACAACGCTGGCAATTCCGGCAAAGAGTTTGCGAGTGAATCATTTGCGGCGTTGGAGCCAGATCCGGAAAGGCCACTAGGCGAGTCAGACGCGAGGCCCGCTGGTGGCTCGCTCACAGGAGACGAGTTAAGTTCTTTAGGTAGGTTGTTGGGCGCCGGAGATAGCGACGCGGGCGGCATAGGCATTAATCGATTGGCCGACTCGTCTTGGGGAGGGACGCCTGCTGGGCGAGCAAGCGAATTGGATCCGGACAAAGGTCGATATTGGAGTGGAGGTGGTTCGGCCAGTGCTCCGCTTCGGTTTTGATTGGAAAAGGCGGTTAATGCTGCGGATGGGGAGCGAAACGGGTTGTTTCGATCCTTGCCGATGTTACTGCTTGATGGAGCCGACGTGCCGATGGGCGTGTCATTTCCGCGGACTGTGGGGGCGGGCGGCCAAGCTTGGTTCTCCCAATCAGGATCCAGCGGAATGCCTTGGGCTTTCTTGGGTTGAAACGAGCCAACGGTCTGGCCTGCCAGCTTGTTTTCGTGCCGGGCGTCGCGCTGTGCGAGGGCGATTGCCAAAAGGATCATGGCTCCAATTCCAATCACACCACTGGATATTAGTACAATCGATCTCATTCTCGGATTGTGCATTTGATTGGATCCATCCCGTTATAATCACCGTTAGAACTTGAGGCCCGACCTTTTTGGGGCCAATAAGTTCACCTCGTCTCATATGGGGTCTTATCAAATCGATCCGACTAACGGAAAGATCAGTCTTGGCGATAGTTGCTCAGATCTCCTATTCTGACTAAAATCCGCACAGATTTTTTGGATACTCCGTGTAGCTTGCTCCCTGCAGC